>PPYE01337893.1_pt1 | contig 155906 bp, 134 predicted proteins | sample 1559881 | NCBI WGS metagenome assembly PPYE01 (sample SAMN08240022, study PRJNA423297) | Human gut metagenome, whole genome shotgun sequencing project. | reverse complement strand
CATCAAATAAAGTGAAGAAGCCCATCCTGACGGATGGGCTTTTTTGCGTGTGTGCGGGGTAAAAACCGCCGGGCTGAACGTATTGTGCAGGTCTGATAAGCGCAGCGCATCAGGCAATTCCGGCGACAGATTGCTGGATTCGACGTAACCGTCTTAATCGACTAACAAAAGCACACTGTCTCGATCTACTACACGGATCTCTCCCTCGAACATATCTGAATCCTTTCTCTGCTAATTAAAATCGTGATCTTTCCTGCATAATAATATATAACAATTATATAACATTTAATTCACCAAAAAACACACAACCATCATTGATAAATTCACGCGATCGTTGGCAGGGGTACAATTCTAATGGCTGATAGTAGTGTAACTGAGAACGGGGCGCTGGCAGACGGCGATACCCGCCGTCGTATATGGGCGATTGTCGGAGCATCATCAGGGAATCTGGTTGAATGGTTTGATTTCTATATCTACTCTTTCTGTTCTCTTTATTTTGCTCATATCTTTTTTCCATCAGGAAATACCACCACACAACTCTTACAAACCGCCGGCGTGTTTGCCGCAGGCTTCTTGATGCGACCAATTGGAGGCTGGCTGTTTGGCCGTATCGCGGATAAGCACGGGCGTAAAAAGTCCATGTTGCTGTCCGTATGTATGATGTGTATGGGATCGTTGGTGATCGCTTGTCTACCGGGATATGAAACTATCGGTACATGGGCCCCTGCGCTATTGCTGCTGGCCAGACTATTCCAGGGGTTATCTGTAGGTGGTGAATACGGAACCAGCGCGACCTATATGAGTGAAGTTGCCGTTGAAGGTAAGAAAGGTTTTTATGCTTCATTCCAGTACGTGACGTTAATCGGCGGACAGTTACTGGCATTGCTGGTTGTGGTCATATTACAGCACACGTTAGAAGACTCTGCGCTCAGAGCGTGGGGTTGGCGTATTCCATTTGCGTTGGGCGCCGTGCTGGCTATTGTTGCGCTATGGCTGCGTCGCCAACTGGATGAAACTTCGAAACAGGACGTTCGCGCGCTGAAAGAAGCGGGTTCCCTGAAAGGTCTGTGGCGTAATCGCAAAGCCTTTGTCATGGTGCTTGGCTTTACCGCCGCGGGTTCGTTGTGTTTTTACACGTTCACAACCTACATGCAGAAATACCTGGTCAATACCGCTGGTATGCATGCCAACGTAGCCAGCGGGATTATGACGGCAGCACTGTGTGTGTTCATGCTGGTTCAACCGCTGTTCGGCGCGTTGTCAGATAAAATTGGCCGGCGTACTTCAATGCTGTGTTTTGGCGCGTTGGCTGCGATTTTCACTGTTCCCATTCTGACAGCATTGCAAAGCGTAACATCCCCGTATATGGCGTTTGCTCTGGTGATGTGTGCCCTGTTAATCGTGAGTTTCTATACGTCAATCAGCGGTATTTTGAAGGCTGAGATGTTCCCGGCGCAGGTGCGCGCTCTGGGAGTTGGCTTATCTTATGCGGTGGCTAATGCCCTGTTTGGTGGCTCAGCTGAATATGTGGCGTTATCCCTGAAGTCTGTCGGTATGGAAACGACATTCTTCTGGTACGTCACCGCGCTGGCAGTTGTCGCGTTTTTAGTATCGCTGATGCTGCATGGGAAGGGGAAAGGTCTGCGCCTCTAGTAATGTGCCAGTTGCCAGACCGCATAGCCGGTAGACGCGCCTGCAACATCCCAGGCGAAGTCCTTCCAGCTCCAGCCGCTCCCTGCGGGACGGCTGTCCCACAGTTCTTTTGACGCGCCCAGGCTGACTGAGAACATCAGGCCGATAGCCGCACTGCGATCGCGGCTGTTGCCCTGGTGTTGGGCATATTCATTGCCGGCTGCGGCAAGCATGGCGGAGGCGATAAAGTGTTGAGCTTTGTCTTGCCCACTCCACTGGTCGTTAGCCATGTGGCTGCAGCCAGAAATGGCCAGGATGCTGGTAAGAATGAACAGGCGCACCGTTGCCTCCATATGAAAAACCCCGTCACTGGACGGGGTCTTGATTACAGAATACGGCTAATTAATCTGTCGATACGAATACGGCGCAGTCGACGAATGAGCTTACGCACTTTGACTGGATAGTCAGCAATACTTTGCAGGTCGCGATAGTGCTTAACGACGGTAGTATGCGTGCGGATAAGCTCCAGCTCTTTATCGCGCTGGGGAGTCAGCTCTTGCTTAGGATCGTGGATAAGGATGGCGTTTTCCAGATCCAGACGCCAGGCGCGAGGGTTAAGGTTGTTGCCGGTGAGCAGCATCCATTTATCATCAACCCACATACCTTTCAGATGATAGGTGTTGTCATCATCTTTCCATAGGCGTACGACCAGCTGGTCGGTATTCACGTAATACTGCAATCTGCTCAGGAAACGGCGCAGATTTATTTCATACAGATAAGGCAGTGCGCCGATGATCTTGAATGGCTCATCTTCTGGAATGAAAAAGTCGTTGGCGGTTTTATCACCGACAATGATTTCAACCTTTTTCCCTTCACGCAGCAGTTGAATGATATTGCGCACCAGTATGGCGGGCAGGTTGAAATAAGGGGTACAGATTGTGAGTTTGTGCTCCGCGCAGGGCATAAGATGGAAAATGGTCTTATTTAACAGACTGGATTTCCCAAGGCCCACCAGAGGCGTAACCGAAAGCTGTTCGTTATCAGCATCACCCTGAAAATGGAATGACGCATCACGCAGTTCCTGACGGTACAGGCGGATGTCGTTTTTAATTTCCGGGCTTTTAGGTCGGTTGATATCATCAAGGCGGTTAACGCCGCGACCCTTTATCAGGTTCTGCGTAACCCAATCGAACATGATATCGGCCATTTGCGCATTGCGAATCAACTGATAACGGTCATAGCGATATTTATCATGCTGATGCAGGTAAACATCGTTCAGACTGGCCCCGCTGTACAGGACGCTATCATCGATAATAAAGCCTTTGAAATGCAGGACGCCAAGTGCTTCACGGGTGTTAATCGGAACGCCATAAACAGGAATATCGATACCAGGGTTTTCTTGCGCCATTCGGCAATACCAGTCAGCATTAGTATTGGATGCCGCAGCCCCAATACGACCGCGCTGAGCTCTGTGCCAGTCGACAAGCACCCGGACATCCAGTTCAGGACGCTGCCGTTTTGCCGCATAGAGAGCGTCAAGTATGCCTTTACCACCGTCATCCTGTTCCAGGTACAGCGCAATAATGCAGATCCGTCGCGTCGCGCTGGCTATTTTTTCCAGCAGAGTCTCCCTGAAATTAGCGGGAGCATAAAAGAAATCTACATCATCAACTGACTGAGAAATCTTGGGTAGTTGGGCAAGGTGTTGTTGATGTTTATTACGCTTAAATTTTGACAACATCACAGTGCATTTCTTCTCTGTTCATTGAAGGGTCCTCTGTGCTATGCAGACGACATAAGCGGGCAATGATACCACCAGTACCCATTAATGTGGTCAACATTTCCAGTACCTTACTCACGATTCCTCACATTGGGCCAGATTAAGCGTTAGCCCAACAATTCCCTCTTCGAGCTGGACGTCAACGACAAACCCGAGTTTTCGGGCCAGGGCGACCATCCCACGATTGTTTGGCATCGTAATACCATTCAAACGTATAAGTCCGTGATCTCGGGTATATGCAATTAATTTTTCCATCAATCGGCGACCCAGTCCAAGCCCTTTGAGATCGGAACGAACCAGTACGGCAAACTCAGCATCTACGTTATCAGGATCCGAGATTGCTCGCGTTACGCCGAGGATCTCTTCGTGATTATCTTTACAACGCACCGCAACAAAAGCCATTTCCCGATCGTAGTCGATCTGCGTCATATTGGCTAAATCTTCGTGGGTAAATTCATTGATCTCACTGAAATAGCGATAATAAAGATCTTCTTTTGTCACTTGAGAAATGAACTGCTGTAGATGAGGTTCATCCTCCGGTAAAATGGGGCGGAACAGACAGCGCTCGCCGTTCTTCAACTCCACCCACTCTTCAAGCTGATGGGGATAGGGACGTACAGCCAGTCTGCTTTCGTTATCTCCCGTGAAAGGGGCAATATCCAGCGTAACGTCCAGCGCGGTAAATTCTTCGGCGGAGGCCAGCAGCGGATGAATATCCAGACGCTGAATTTCCGGGCAGTCGACGATCAGGTTGGAGACCTGCACCAGAAGTTGGCTCAACCCGGCGATATCCAATGGGCGCAGTGCGCTGCGAGCGCGGATCTTTTTATTTTTGATCCCCTGGATCACCAGATAACGCGCCAGATTCATGTTCAATGGCGGCAATGCCACCACGGCTTGCTCTTCCGGTCGCCACTCAACACCACCTTCACCCAGCATAATCAATGGACCAAATACCGGGTCGTGTTCAACGACGACGCGAAGTTCCTGAGCACCAGCGCGATTCGCCATACTTTGTACTAATAAACCGTGAATGCGTGCCTGCGGCCAGGCCATTTTTACCCGATCGAAAATTGCATTGGCAGCCTGCTGCACTTCTGTTGCTGTACGCAAGTAGAGCATTACCCCCTGAACTTCCGACTTATGCGGGATATCAGGAGAACGCAGCTTGAGCGCCACCGGGTAGCCGATTTGCTCCGCGATGTGTACGGCCTCTGCGCTGTCGCTGGCGATCCACGTTGGCAGTGTATGTAAGCCATAGGCCTGTAAAATAGGCTGAACTTCATGAGTATCAAGTGACGTTGCGCCTTCTGCAATCGCCTGTTGTAACAGATTATGCGCTTCGGCGGTGTTGGTGGTCAGATTGTCGGGTAGAGCAGGCGTTTCACGCAGTTGCTTCTGGTTACGCCGGTACTCCACCATATGCATAAATGCAGTGATAGTGCCTTCAGGCGTACGGTAGGTGGGCAGTCCGGCTTCGCTAAACAGTCTGCGGGCTTCCTGAGAGGAAAACTCTCCGCACCAGTTGGTTAGCAACGAGACGAATTTTCCTCGGGGATGATGCTTTACCGCTTCAATCAATGCCTGTGCGCTTTCGGTTCCGGGAGCGGCTGCGCTGGGTGAATGAATCAGCATCAACGCGTCGAAATCCTGGCTGGCGAGCAAAATATCCAGTGTCTTAACGTAGTGTTCGCTGCTGGCGTCATCACGCAGATCCAGTGGGTTGGCGATATCAACATGTTCAGGCAATGCATCGCGTAATTTCTGGCAGGTGTCTTCACTCAACGTCGCCAACTTGCCATTTTTTGACCACAGTTCATCTAATGCCAGTGCGGCAGGCGCGGCCCCATTGCTGATGATCATCAGCCTGTCGCCACGTAGTGGACGCATGTGGCTCAAGGTTTCGACTGCTGAGAACAGCTCGTGAGTGTCTTGTACGCGCAGTAAACCGGCGCGCTGAATAGCTGCATCCCACGCAGGGTCCATCCCGGCGCTGGTATGCAGTAAACGCTGCGCTGCAGGGCTGCGACCGCTCTTAATCACCAGAATAGGTTTATTGCGCGAGGCGCTACGGGCGGCGGAAACAAAGCGCCGGGCATCACTTAAATGTTCGAGATACAGCAATATCGCGCTGGTTTTACTGTCGCGTGCCAGGTAATCCAGTAGCTCATCAACGTCGATATCTAGGCTATCACCCAGCGCGATAAAGTAAGAAAAGCCCATTTCTCTCTGCTGTGCCCAGTCGAGTATGGTATTGGATACGGCGGCGGATTGAGAGATGAAAGCTAACTTGCCGCGCTTAATCGGGACGGGGGAAAAGCTGGCGTTAAGTCCTTGCCAGGGGGCGAGAAGTCCCAAGCTGTTGGGACCCAGAAGACGTATGTTGTAGCGTGATGCGCAGGCCAGCAGCTCCGCGTGCTGCGCCGAGGGAGCTGAGAGAATAATGCAGGTTTTACAGCCTTTCTCGCCAAGTGCTTCGAGTAATGCCAGGTTACGGCTGGCATTGGTGCACAACACGGCGAGATCGGGGCTAAAAGGCAGGCTGTTGATATTAGGCCACGCCAGTACGCCCAACACCGCTTTCCATGCGGGCGTCACCGGTAAAACAGGTCCATTGAAACCGCCGGCAAGCAGGTTACGCATCATCAGGTAACCCGCGCGATTAGGCTTCATTGACGCCCCAATCACCGCAATGGATTTCGGTCGCAATAGTGCTTCCAGACCACGCTGACTCATATCGGCTTCCTTAATGACACCAGTGACCGAATGATTTTAAACGTTTTCTGATGAATCTGCTGTGACGCTTCCCTGATGTTGCGTTTTTCCTGCCAGGTAGCGGGTTTTAAAGCGAGTAAAATGATCGCTTAACCCTTCTGCGGCTTGCGTATCTCCCGCCAGATCCAACAATGCGATGGCCACCTCGGCTGTGCAATATTGCCCTTCGGCGTGAACGCCACGCAGGTGGTAAGCAGAAAGGCGTGATAAATCAACGGAGATCACCGGCAGGTTATCGAGGTACGGGCTTTTGCGGAACATTTTACGCGCCTCAGGCCAGGTGCCGTCGAGCATGATAAACAATGGGGGCTTACCGGCTGGTGGCGTGAAGATCACTTCACGCTCTTCACCCGCATAGGAGGCCGGGAATACAACCATCGGCTGGTAATCCGGATTTTTTACCAGTTCCAGCAGCGCCTGCGGCGGCTCGGTACGCGACCACTGAAAAGCCGTGGTATCGGGCAGAATATCAGCAATTAAACGCCCCGTGTTGCTGGGCTTCATCGGCTCGGTATCAAACATCACCAGACAAAAGCGACTTTTTGCCTCAGAGGGCGCCAGAGTTGCGCACAAGCAGAGCCTCTGCGGCAGCAGGCAGCGTTGACAGCGGCGAACGCGATTACCTCGGGCAAGGAAAGGACGCGTGGCGCGCGCGAGGCGCTCAGCGCGTAACTGAAGAACAGCGTTATCGGTCATGGGGAAACACGTTGAAAAACGCTATTGTCGCAGAGGTGAAAACGGGGCACAAGATGCGCCCCGTAGAGATTATAATGATTCGTTAAGCCAGCTATCAAACGGGGCTTTTGGTACAGCGCCGTTAAGCATGTCGACGATTTCACCTTTTCTGAAGATCATGATGGTCGGAATGCTGCGGATACCGAAACGGGCGCTGAGTTCACGCTCGGCTTCCGTATTCACTTTAACAAAACGCACTTTGCCGCTACGCTCTTCCGCGACATCTTCAAAAATCGGGGCGAAGTTACGACATGGACCACACCAGGGGGCCCAAAAGTCAACGACAACCGGGAGATCGTCTTTTAACAGTTTATCCAGTGTCTCACCGGTCGCATTGATCACCTCCCCATCAAACAGGTCGTGACCACAGCGTCCGCATTTAGCCGCTTCCTGGACACGATCGTCAGGGATGCGGTTGATAGCCTGGCAGCTGGTACAAACGGTATTCATAACTAACCTCTGGATGAGTGGAGTGGACTTCACGGCATAAACGCCAGTATGTTTCTATTATGTTACATATTATCGGAGAGTCTGTTCTAAACAACAATGCGTTTTATTCAATGAGTACAATAGTCCTTAGCTTTTAAATGAAATAATGGCTAACGACGTGCACATCGGGTAATCTGCGCGCTTCGCGCAGAGCAGGTGGAGAAAAACATGAGCGACGAACTGAAGAACAAAAACGGCAAGGTCAAAGTGATGTACGTCCGCAGTGACGATGACTCGGATAAACGCACCCAAAATCCACGTACTGGCAAAGGCGGCGGTCGCCCCGGTACTTCCCGAGCCGAAGGCGGTCGTCGCCCTGCCCGTGATGAACGAAAGGGTCCGAACAGCGAACGTGGTCGTGAACGCGGGCGTGACCGCGATGTAGAACGCGACCGCAGACGTGAAGATTCACCGTGGCGTACCGTTTCCCGCGCACCGAATGATGACGCAGCGGATAAAGCCGATCACGGCGGTATTAGCGGTAAGAGCTTTATCGATCCTGAAGTATTACGCCGTCAGCGCGCGGAAGAAACCCGCGTTTATGGTGAGAATGCCTGTCAGGCTCTGTTCCAGAGTCGTCCGGACGCTATCGTCCGCGCCTGGTTTGTTCAGAGCGTAACCCCGCGTTTTAAAGAAGCATTACGCTGGATGGCGGCAAACCGCAAAGCCTATCACGTGGTTGACGAAGCCGAGCTGGCGAAAGCCTCTGGCACTGAACACCACGGTGGCGTCTGTTTCCTGATCAAAAAACGTAACGGTACTACCGTTAAGCAGTGGGTCGGTCAGGCAGGGGCACAGGATTGCGTGCTGGCACTGGAAGATATCGCTAACCCGCATAACCTGGGCGGTATGATGCGTAGCTGCGCGCACTTCGGTGTGAAAGGCGTGGTGGTTCAGGATGCGGCGCTGCTGGAATCGGGGGCGGCTATCCGTACCGCTGAAGGTGGAGCAGAGCATGTTCAGCCGATTACCGGTGACAGCATTGTCGATGTGTTGGACGATTTCCGTAACGCGGGTTACACGGTAGTGATGACCTCAAGCGTGAAAGGTAAACCGCTGTTTACTACCACGCTGCCGGAAAAAATGGTGCTGGTATTAGGGCGTGAGCGTGAAGCTCTGCCAGAAGCAGCATGTTCAGCCGACGACCTGTGCGTGGCGATTGACGGCACCGGCAAGGTAGAAACGCTCAACGTTTCTGTCGCGACCGGCGTGCTGCTCGCGGAATGGTGGCGTCAGAACAAAGCCTGATAATAAAAATGCCAGCGAATCGCTGGCATTTTTTTACTCGCTTTCTGCGGGTAATACCGGCATCCAGTCAATCGGTTTTTCACCTCGTTGTTCCAGCCATTCATTAGCCAGTACAAAGTGATTGCAACCAAAGAAACCGCGATGCGCAGAGAGCGGTGATGGGTGTGGCGCTTTCAGCACATGGTGACGCTGCGCATCAATAATCGCGCCTTTCTTCTGTGCGTGAGAACCCCAGAGCAGGAAAACTACGCCTTCCCGATGTTGGTTAATCAGGCTGATGACTTTATCGGTAAATGTTTCCCACCCGAGACTGGCGTGCGAATGTGCCTGACCGGCGCGAACGGTGAGTACGGTGTTGAGTAACAGTACCCCCTGGCGTGCCCAGCTTTCCAGATATCCGTGTGTTGGGCGCGTGAAGCCGGGAATTGTTGCTTCCAGCTCTTTATACATGTTCAGCAACGAAGGCGGAGTGGCAATGCCGGGGCGGACAGAGAACGCGAGACCGTGTGCCTGGCCTGGACCGTGGTAAGGATCCTGACCCAGGATGACAACTTTCACGTCACCAAGCTCGGTAAAACGAAACGCGTTAAACACATCTTTTTGCGGCGGATAAATTGTCATTCCTGACTGACGCTCGCCGGCAACAGTATGCAGTGTGTTAACAAAATAAGGCTGCTGTTTTTCTTCAGCCAGCACATCGTGCCAGGTTAATTCGGTGGCCATCTCGCTCTCCTGCGAATTTTCAATCCTCCTAGCTTAACTGCTTCTGTCGACGTCGCAAAATTCTGTACGTTTCTCAATGGTCTACCCCTTAAAGATAGTTGAAAATTTATGTAAAAAGTTTAGCTGTGTACATGGCGTAAGTTGATGTAAAACAATAAAATCCACCTATCACCACTTTTCATGTGTGGTTTTTATTGATTTGAATCAAAGATTCAAGGGTGTGTGAGGGGTATATATACACTCAAGCAACAATGGTTTTACCAATTGGCCGGATGACGGCCAACCGAGATCAAATAATTTTGCCGGGGAGGCATCAAATGATTACAGGTATCCAGATTACTAAAGCTGCAAACGACGACCTGCTGAACTCTTTCTGGCTGCTGGACAGCGAAAAAGGCGAAGCACGCTGCATCGTTGCGAAAGCAGGTTTCAATGCTGATGAAGTCGTTGCTGTCAGCAAACTGGGCGAAATCGAATACCGTGAAGTACCGGTAGACGTACAGCCGGAAGTCCGCGTGGAAGGAGGTCAGCACCTGAACGTGAACGTTCTGCGTCGCGAAACGCTGGAAGATGCAGTTAAGCATCCGGAAAAATATCCGCAGCTGACCATCCGTGTTTCTGGTTATGCAGTGCGTTTCAACTCTCTGACCCCAGAACAGCAGCGCGACGTTATTGCTCGTACCTTTACTGAGAGCCTGTAAGGGTCACGGGGAATAACCCCGTTTAGCAAAGAATCAAAAAGCGGAAGATGCCAGTGTCTCTTCCGCTTTTTTGCATCCGTTAGTAAAAGATCCTCACCGCGCAATACACCAACAGCAGCGCCAGAATGATATTCAACTGCCGGCCGTAACGGCGAAAAACGCGCTGAAAAAGATGGCCCGCCAGCGCCCAGCAGGCATTTCCGAAGGTGCCGATCAGCGCCAACAGAATACTCACCCCAATCAGCCAGTGTGCGTCCTGAGTGTACGGTAATACAAACGTGGATAACGCGGTAATGCCGTACAAAATGATTTTCACGTTAACAAACTGCAAGCCAAAACTCGCCCAGAAGCTAATCGGCTCTGACCGCAAACCATCGTTTGTAGCCGGGCTGGTGGCGATCTTCAGCGCCAGCCACAGGATATAAGCTGCCCCAGCCCAACTGAGCCAATGGATGATGGCAGGATCCATGACCGCCAGTGAAAATGAAATCCCGGCGCACATCAGCATGACGATTAAAAAGCCCAGACTCATTCCGGCCAGTACACGCGTACTCTGACGAAAACCGTGTGACGTCGCGGCACTGAGCGCAAGGATGTTGTTTGGTCCGGGGGTTAGCGCGGTAATCAATGTATAGGTCCAGAATGCACTTAAAAGGGTGGGGGTCACTTGTTATCTCCTCTGTTTTGGTTGACAGTACCCGAGATAAAACATTTAAAAAAATGAATGTTTTTGCATTCTGAATTCGATATTTTCGATGGGTTGGTGCGAATGGATTTACGTCGGTTTATTACGTTAAAAACAGTGGTGGAAGAGGGCTCATTCCTGCGGGCATCACAAAAACTGTGCTGTACGCAATCAACGGTTACCTTTCATATTCAACAGCTTGAGCAAGAACTTTCGGTGCAGTTGTTTGAAAAAATTGGTCGCCGGATGTGTCTCACCAGTGAGGGAAAACGGCTGATGCCGCATATCCATGACCTGACGCGCGTGATGGCATCGATTCGACAGTCAGCACATCAGGATGCGCAGCCGAACGGCGAGCTACGTGTAGCGACGGGCGAAACGCTGCTGGCGTATAAAATGCCGCAGGTTTTACAGCGATTTAAACAACGTGCGCCCCATGTGCGGTTGTCTTTACAGTCACTCAATTGTTATGTCATTCGCGATGCGTTGCTCAGTGATGAGGTCGATCTGGGGGTGTTTTATCGGGTGGGTAATGACGATGCCCTTGAGTTGATGCCGCTAGGCGATCAGTCACTGGCATTAGTTGCTTCGCCGCTGCTCCAGCACGTTGATTTTACTCAGTATAACCAGCACATTCCCTGCAGTTTTATCATTAATGAGCCGCAGTGTATTTTCAGGCAGCGCTTCGAGGGGCTACTGCGTAAACGACAGATTACGCTGGAAAATACCATTGAGTTATGGAGCATTGAAAGCATTAAGCAGTGCGTATCGGCAAATCTTGGGGTCAGCTTTTTGCCGCGTTTTGCCGTTGAGAAGGAGCTACGTTCAGAGGAATTGATTGAATTACCGTACAGTGAACAACCTGAGGTGATTACGGCATTGTGCGGCTACCATGCCGGAAAAGTCGTTAGTCCGGCGATGCGGGTGTTTATTGAATGTATTGAAGAGAGTTTTGCATCATGTGAAAAAATGCCGGGCTAAACGGCCCGGCATTCGGTTTACTCTTTGTCGGACTGCTGGGTAGCAGCTCCGCTCGGCTTACGACGTTTGCCGATATTTTTAGCGTCGCGGTGACGTTTTTTCACCCGCGGCTTCTCTTTCTCTTTCGCTTTTTTCTCGGCGCGCTTCGCCAGCACTTTCTTGGATGGCTTACCGTTGGATTTCTCACTTGGCGCGCGCGTGGTTGGACGCAGTTCGTCGATGACGCGTGCTTTCAGCGGCTCGTCAATATAGCGGCTCGCTTTGCCGAGAAGCAGATGGTCGTGCGCTTCAACCAAAGAGATCGCAGTACCTTTACGACCTGCGCGACCGGTACGGCCAATGCGGTGCAGATAGGCATCGCCACTGCGCGGCATGTCGAAGTTAAACACATGGCTGACGTCAGGAATATCGATCCCGCGAGCGGCAACGTCGGTGGCTACCAGCACATTCACGCGGCCATCGGTCAGGCGTTTGATCGCTTCATTGCGTTTGTTCTGCACCATCTCGCCTTCGAGATAGCAGTTGTTAATGCCCGCCTGGCGCAGCCAACCTGCCAGCTCGTGCACACGCTCGCGTTTACGTACGAAGACAATCGAGCGGGTCGCTTCCGGCTGTTTTAACAGGTGGATCAGCATGGCAGTTTTGTGCTCGATGTCATCGGCACGGTAGTAAAACTGATGGATCTTCTTGCGTTCGCGGGTGGACGGATCCGCTGAGACTTCGACCGGATCTTCCAACAGACGCTCGGCAAAATCTTTAATCGCATCGCCTTCCAGCGTGGCGGAGAACAGCATGGTTTGCTTACGCCAGCGGGTTTCACCGGCGATATGTTCGATGTCCTGGGCAAAGCCCATGTCCAGCATACGATCTGCTTCATCGAGGATCAGCGTCTCAACCGCATGGCAGTCGAAGTTCTCTTCTTTAATGTATTGCAGCAGACGACCCGTGGTGGCAACCACGATGTCCTGGTTTTCGCTAAAGACTTCCATGTGGTTCATGTAAGCCACGCCGCCGGTAATGGTCGCGATATCCAGATGCGTATTCTTCGCCAGCTCACGGGCGTGTTCAGCAACCTGCATCGCCAGTTCGCGCGTTGGCGTCAGGATTAAAATGCGCGGCGGACCAGATTTCTTGCGTGGGAAGTCGAGCAGGTGCTGCAACGCTGGCAGCAAATATGCCGCCGTTTTACCGGTGCCTGTCGGCGCAGAACCGAGTACATCACGGCCATCGAGCGCAGGCGGAATGGCGGCAGCCTGAATGGCGGTCGGGCGAGTGAAACCTTTTTCCTGGAGGGCATCCAGAAGGCTTTCATCGAGTTCAAGTTCGGAAAAAGTCGTTACAGTCATGTTCTACCTCTGAGTGGGGCGCTGATTATAGACGTTACGGCTGCAATCTTCATCTGTTTGTATGGATATACCTTCTCAGGTATTGTTTTTATCCTATGTTATCGTTTTTTTTCCAGGAAGGTTGTTCTTCATGCCCCAGTCTACATCCGTACTGAAACGTAATGGATTTACTTTTAAGCAGTTTTTTGTGGCACACGATCGCTGTGCAATGAAAGTCGGAACGGACGGCATTTTATTGGGGGCCTGGGCCCCCGTTGCGGGCGTAAAGCGGATCCTGGATATTGGTACCGGGAGCGGTCTGTTGGCGCTGATGCTGGCCCAGCGCACTGATGAAAACGTCATCATTGACGCCGTGGAGCTTGATGTCGACGCCGCGCAGCAGGCGCAGGAGAACATCGCGCAATCTCCGTGGATGCATCGTGTGAACGTGCATACGGAAGATGCCCAGCAGTGGATACCGCGCCAGACCGTGCGTTTTGATTTGATAATCAGCAATCCTCCCTATTATGAACAGGGCGTGGAGTGCGCTACACCGCAGCGCGAGCAGGCTCGCTATACCACCTCGCTCGATCACCAGGCGTTGCTTACGCTGGCGGCGGACAGCATTACGGAAGACGGTTTTTTTTGTGTAGTGCTACCGGAGCAGATTGGTAACGCATTTACTCAGCAGGCGCTTAGCCTGGGCTGGCATCTGCGATTGCGCACGGATGTAGCAGAAACCGAGGCCCGTCTACCGCATCGGGTATTGCTGGCATTCTCCCCGCAGGCCGGGGAGTACTTTAGCGACAGGCTGGTGATCCGTGGGCCAGACCAACGTTACTCTGAAGGTTATACGGCGCTGACCCAGGCGTTCTATCTGTTTATGTGATGACTGAGCGGCGAGAGAATTGACGGGCCCGCCTCTGGAAGCTGTTCTGGGTAATCCAGCGTGTAGTGCAGGCCCCGACTCTCTTTGCGCATCATCGCGCAGCGGACAATCAACTCAGCAACCTGCACCAGATTGCGCAGCTCCAGTAGGTTGTTCGACACACGGAAATGGGCGTAATACTCGTCGATTTCCTGTTGCAGCATGGTGATACGACGCAGAGCGCGTTCCAGGCGCTTGGTCGTACGCACAATACCGACGTAATCCCACATGAACAGCCGAAGCTCATGCCAGTTATGCTGGATAACAACCAACTCATCCGGATTTTCTACCCGGCTTTCATCCCAGCCCGGGAGCGTGCTGACGCCGCGTGCATAAGGCATACGCCTGTCGATATCTTCAGCCGCGGACCAACCGTAAACCAGACACTCCAGCAATGAGTTCGATGCCATCCGGTTGGCGCCATGCAGGCCGGTGTAACTCACTTCGCCGATCGCATACAGCCCATCGACATCGGTACGGCCAAAGTCATCAACCATCACGCCGCCGCAGGTATAGTGCGCGGCAGGCACGATGGGAACAGGTTCTTTGGTTAGATCAATGCCCAGTCCCAGCAACTTTTCATAAATCATCGGAAAATGCTGGCGAACAAATTCTTCCGGTTTATGACTGATATCGAGGAACATGCAATCTGCACCCAGGCGCTTCATTTCATGATCAATGGCGCGGGCGACAATATCGCGGGGAGCCAGTTCGCCACGCTCGTCAAAATCGGGCATAAAGCGTGAACCGTCCGGGCGTTTTAGGTGCGCGCCTTCGCCGCGCAGCGCTTCGGTCAGCAGAAAATTGCGCGCCTGCGGATGATACAGCGCTGTTGGGTGAAACTGGTTAAACTCCAGGTTGGCGACGCGGCATCCCGCACGCCAGGCCATTGCAATTCCGTCACCCGAGGAAATATCCGGATTGGTGGTGTATTGATACACCTTTGACGCGCCGCCAGTGGCCAGCACTACCGACTTAGCATGGCAGGTTTCTACGGCTTCTTTATTACGATTCCAGATCCAGGCACCGACAACCCGACGCGTTCCCGGCAGACCGATTTTATCGGAGACAATCAGGTCGACAGCATTACTGCGCTCGAGAACCCGGATGTTGGGATGATTTTGTGCCTGGCTGACGAGGGTGGTTTCGACTTCTTTGCCGGTAGCATCCGCAGCGTGCAGGATACGTCGATGGCTGTGACCGCCTTCACGGGTCAGATGATAACTCTCTTCACCGTTAGGCTGAACCTGCGTATCAAATAAGACGCCCTGATCGATTAGCCATTGAACGCAGGTACGGGCATTGCTGGCGACAAATTCCACCGCATGGCGATCGCACAACCCGGCCCCGGCAATCAGCGTATCTTCAACGTGGGAGTCGATACTGTCGGTTTCATCGAAAACCGCGGCAATACCGCCCTGGGCATAAAATGTCGAGCCTTCGCTGACCGGCCCTTTGCTCAGGACAATAACCTGATGCTTTTCAGCCAGGCGCAGCGCCAGTGAGAGTCCGGCAGCCCCGCTGCCAATGATCAGCACGTCACAGGATAATTCAGGAGTCGTATTCATGATTTTTGTTTAATTTACTAAACAGTGTTTGGTCACCATAGCACCACATTGCGCGATACTGCACGTTTTATTTTTAAACGTGTTGCAATGACTAAACATGAAAGAAAAACATGATGAGGGCGAAATAGGCAAAAATATTTTGTGAAGCAGGCCGTTAGCATCAGATTATGTGATGAAATAAAGTGCCCGTTGGGTTACTCTGCAGGCGGTGAAATGGGCATTTCTGTACAGATAGTGCGTTGATCGGGTTATGTAGACTTATAATGAGAGATAAGACCTGTCTACAACATGACAAACAAAAAACAATGCGTAACGGAACTTTACGAAACTTGAGCACTCTAAGCATTTGCTTGCTCATAGTGAAGCTGATGGAGTGGCGTTTCGAAGGCGCGTGGAAATTTGGTTTGGGGAGACTTTACCTCGGATGAGCGAGCAGTTAACGGACCAGGTCCTGGTAGAACGGGTCCAGAAGGGAGATCAGAAAGCCTTTAACCTACTGGTAGTGCGCTATCAGCATAAGGTGGCGAGTCTGGTTTCTCGCTATGTACCGTCGGGTGATGTACCCGATGTAGTACAAGAAGCATTTATCAAAGCCTATCGTGCGCTGGACTCGTTCCGGGGGGATAGTGCTTTTTATACCTGGCTGTATCGTATTGCGGTCAATACAGCGAAGAATTACCTGGTCGCTCAGGGGCGTCGTCCACCTTCCAGTGATATAGATGCGATTGAAGCAGAAAATTACGAAAGTGGCGGTGCGCTGAAAGAAATTTCGAACCCTGAGAACTTAATGTTGTCAGAAGAACTGAGACAGATAGTTTTCCGAACTATTGAGTCCCTCCCGGAAGATTTACGCATGGCAATAACCTTGCGGGAGCTGGATGGCCTGAGCTATGAAGAGATAGCCGCTATCATGGATTGTCCGGTGGGTACGGTGCGTTCACGTATCTTCCGAGCGAGGGAAGCTATTGATAATAAAGTTCAACCGCTTATCAGGCGTTGACGATAGCGGGATACTGGAAAAGGTATTAGGCATGCAGAAAGAAAAACTTTCCGCTTTAATGGATGGCGAAACGCTGGATACTGAGTTGCTCAAAGAGCTGGCTCACGACCCGGAAATGCAAAAAACCTGGGAGAGTTATCACCTGATTCGCGATTCCATGCGAGGTGATACTGCCGACGTTCTCCATTTCGATATTTCCGCCCGCGTAATGGCCGCCATCCAGGATGAGCCGGTACGCCAGACGGCGCCATTGATTCCTGAGGCCCAGCCAGCACCGCACCAGTGGCAGAAAATGCCGTTCTGGAAGAAAATGCGTCCGTGGGCCGCGCAGCTTACTCAAATGGGTGTGGCCGCGTGTGTATCACTTGCAGTTATTGTTGGCGTCCAGCACTATAATGGGCAATCTGAAACGTCCCAGCAGCCCGAAACGCCGGTATTTAATACATTACCGATGATGGGTAAAGCCAGTCCGGTAAGCCTGGGTGTACCTTCTGATGCGACGGCCAGCGGCGGTCAGCAACAGCAGGTACAGGAGCAGCGTCGTCGTATTAATGCCATGTTGCAGGATTACGAACTGCAACGTCGACTGCACTCTGAACAGCTTCAGTTTGAGCAGGCCCAGACACAGCAAGCCGCTGTGCAGGTGCCAGGAATTCAAACTTTAGGAACGCAATCGCAGTAATGAAGCAACTTTGGTTTGCCATGTCACTTGTGGCTGGTAGCCTGTTCTTCTCTGTCAACGCCTCGGCCAATCCTGCGTCCGGGGCGTTGTTGCAGCAGATGAATCTGGCCAGCCAGTCGCTCACCTATGAGCTGTCATTTGTCAGCATCAATAAGCAGGGTGTTGAATCCCTACGTTATCGCCATGCCCGCCAGGATAACCGTCCGCTTGCGCAACTGTTGCAAATGGATGGTCCGCGCCGGGAAGTGGTGCAACGTGGCAACGAAATCAGCTATTTTGAGCCAGGTCTCGAACCGTTCACGCTGAACGGCGACTATATCGTTGACTCTCTGCCATCCCTGATTTACACCGACTTCAAACGTCTTGCTCCCTACTATGATTTTATCTCAGTAGGCCGCACCCGTATTGCCGACAGGCTCTGTGAAGTGATCCGCGTTGTGGCGCGTGACGGCACCCGTTACAGCTATATCGTTTGGATGGACACGGAGACCAAGCTGCCAATGCGTGTTGATCTTCTTGACCGTGATGGCGAAACGCTGGAACAGTTCCGCGTCATCGCGTTTACTGTTAACAACGGAGTCAGCGACAGCATGCAGACGCTGGCGAAAGCCAATCTGCCGCCGTTGCTCTCAGTTCCTGCGGGTGAGAAAACCAACTTCAACTGGAGTCCGTCGTGGTTGCCGCAAGGCTTCAGCGAGGTTTCCAGCAGTCGACGTCCGCTGCCGACGATGGATAACATGCCGATCGAATCACGGCTTTATTCCGATGGTCTGTTCAGTTTCTCCGTGAACGTAAACCGCGCGACGCAAAACAGCGCCGATCAGCTGCTGCGCACTGGACGCCGCACGGTTAGCACCAGCGTGCGAGATAATGCCGAAATCACTATTGTCGGTGAGCTTCCGCCGCAAACGGCGAAGCGTATCGCGGACAATATTAAGTTCAGGGCAGCACAATGATTAAAGAGTGGGCGACGGTCGTCTCCTGGCAAAATGGTCTGGCGACGGTCAGCTGTGATGTTAAAGCATCATGTAGCAGCTGTGCTTCCCGGGCCGGATGCGGGAGCCGCGTGCTGAACAAACTGGGACCACAGACCACACACACCATCGTGGTGCCCTGCGACGAACCCTTGACCCCTGGTCAAAAAGTTGAACTGGGCATTGCCGAAGGTAGCCTGCTCGGTTCGGCGATGCTGGTCTACATGTCTCCGTTGGCGGGACTGTTTCTTTTCGCGGCGCTATTCCAGGTGCTGTTTGGTTCCGATCTTGCGGCATTAAGCGGAGCAGTGCTGGGGGGCGTGGGCGGATTCCTGATTGCTCGTGGATACTCTCGTAAGCTTGCTGAACGCGAAGCCTGGCAGCCGGTCATTCTGAACGTTGCTCTCCCACCCGATCTTATTCGCGTCGAAACCCAGCAGTGATATCTTTGCCTGATGGCACTGCGCTTATCAGGCCTACAGCGTCCTCAGATGCAGGCGTAGGCCGGATAAGGCGTTTATGTCGCCATCCGACAAAAGTTTCATCGACTTTGCAAAGTTGTTTCCAGTTCCCGCTATCCTTGCTCTATGAACATTTCCTCGCCTCAGCGTTGTAGTGTAGAATGCGGCGTTTCACTTAAACAGACGTTAAGCTCAGAACAGCGACTTCTCAGAGCCTGCTCAGGCGGGCGTAAGGCACAATAATTACACTATATGAAGAACATACGTAACTTTTCAATCATAGCTCACATCGACCACGGTAAATCGACGCTGTCTGACCGTATTATCCAGATCTGCGGTGGCCTGTCTGACCGTGAAATGGAAGCGCAGGTTCTCGACTCGATGGATCTTGAGCGTGAGCGCGGTATTACTATCAAAGCGCAGAGCGTGACGCTCGATTTCAAAGCATCTGATGGTGAAACCTATCAGCTTAACTTTATCGACACCCCGGGCCACGTTGACTTCTCGTATGAAGTTTCCCGTTCGCTTGCCGCCTGTGAAGGTGCACTGCTGGTGGTTGATGCCGGGCAGGGCGTAGAAGCGCAGACCCTGGCTAACTGCTATACCGCCATGGAAATGGATCTGGAAGTGGTGCCGGTTCTGAACAAAATCGACCTACCGGCCGCCGATCCTGAACGCGTAGCGGAAGAGATCGAAGATATCGTCGGTATCGATGCGACAGATGCCGTTCGCTGCTCGGCGAAAACCGGCGTTGGCGTCACTGACGTTCTTGAACGTCTGGTACGCGACATTCCGCCGCCGGAAGGTGATCCGGAAGGCCCATTACAGGCGCTGATCATCGACTCCTGGTTCGACAACTACCTTGGCGTGGTGTCGCTGGTGCGTATTAAAAACGGTACCATGCGTAAAGGCGACAAAATTAAAGTAATGAGCACCGGTCAGGTCTATAACGCCGACCGCCTGGGGATCTTCACGCCAAAACAGGTTGACCGTACCGAGCTGAAATGCGGCGAGGTAGGTTGGTTGGTTTGTGCGATTAAAGACATCCTCGGCGCGCCGGTTGGCGATACCCTGACGCAGGCGCGTAACCCGGCAGACAAACCGCTGCCAGGCTTTAAAAAAGTGAAGCCACAGGTTTACGCCGGTCTGTTCCCGGTCAGCTCTGACGACTATGAAAACTTCCGTGACGCGCTTGGCAAGCTGAGCCTGAACGACGCCTCCCTGTTCTACGAACCGGAAAGCTCTACCGCGCTGGGCTTCGGCTTCCGTTGTGGCTTCCTTGGTCTGCTGCACATGGAGATCATTCAGGAACGTCTGGAGCGTGAATATGATCTGGATCTGATCACTACCGCGCCGACTGTAGTCTACGAAGTCGAAACCACGGCGAAAGAGACTATCTACGTCGATAGTCCGTCCAAGCTGCCGCCGCTGAACAACATCTACGAACTGCGTGAGCCGATCGCTGAGTGTCACATGCTGCTGCCGCAGGCTTACCTTGGCAACGTCATCACCCTGTGTATCGAGAAGCGTGGCGTCCAGACGAACATGGTTTACCACGGTAACCAGGTGGCGCTGACCTATGAAATCCCGATGGCGGAAGTAGTACTCGATTTCTTCGACCGTCTGAAGTCGACCTCTCGCGGCTATGCGTCGCTGGACTATAACTTCAAACGCTTCCAGGCGTCTGACATGGTGCGTGTTGATGTCCTTATCAACAACGAACGTGTCGATGCGCTGGCGCTGATTACTCACCGCGACAACTCCCAGAGCCGTGGCCGTGAACTGGTTGAGAAGATGAAAGATCTAATCCCTCGCCAGCAGTTTGATATCGCGATCCAGGCGGCCATTGGTACGCACATCATCGCGCGTTCAACGGTTAAGCAGTTGCGTAAAAACGTTCTGGCGAAATGCTACGGTGGTGATATCAGCCGTAAGAAAAAGCTGCTGCAAAAACAGAAAGAGGGTAAAAAGCGCATGAAGCAGATCGGTAACGTCGAACTGCCGCAGGAAGCGTTCCTCGCCATTCTGCATGTCGGTAAAGACAGCAAATAATCTTAAGGAGTTGGCATGGCGAACATGTTTGCCCTGATTCTGGTGATTGCCACACTGGTGACGGGCATTTTATGGTGCGTAGATAAATTCATCTTCGCACCAAAACGCCGGGAGCGTCAGGCAGCAGCGCAAGCTGCTGCAGGTGATTCACTGGATAAAGCAACGCTGAAAAAAGTATCCCCTAAGCCGGGCTGGCTGGAAACCGGGGCATCCGTTTTCCCGGTACTGGCGATTGTGCTGGTGGTACGTTCATTTATTTATGAGCCGTTCCAGATCCCGTCAGGTTCGATGATGCCGACGCTGCTTATCGGTGACTTTATCCTGGTGGAGAAATTCGCCTACGGGATTAAAGATCCGATTTACCAGAAAACGCTGATCGAAACCGGTCATCCGAAACGCGGTGATATCGTGGTTTTTAAATACCCGGAAGATCCGCGTCTGGACTACATTAAACGTGCTGTCGGTTTACCGGGAGACAAAGTAACGTACGATCCAGTGGCGAAAGAGGTGACTATTCAGCCAGGATGCCGTTCCGGTCAGGCGTGTGGAAACGCGCTGCCGGTAACGTATTCGGATGTTCAGCCAAGTGATTTCGTGCAGACCTTTGCGCGCCGTAACGGCGGGGAAGCGACCAGTGGCTTCTTTGAAGTTCCGCTGAACGAAACGAAAGAGAACGGTATTCGTCTCTCTGAGCGTAAAGAAACGCTGGGTGAGGTTACGCACCGCATTCTGACCGTGCCAATCGCGCAGGATCAGGTGGGAATGTATTACCGCCAGCCTGGTCAGCAACTGGCAACCTGGATCGTCCCGCCAGGGCACTACTTCATGATGGGTGATAACCGTGACAACAGCGCGGACAGCCGTTACTGGGGATTTGTGCCGGAAGCGAATCTGGTGGGTAAAGCGACCGCTATCTGGATGAGTTTCGATAAGCAAGAAGGTGAATGGCCGACCGGTGTGCGTTTAAGCCGTATTGGTGGCATTCACTAATCACCGATAATCGTTCACGTTGTCGTCATTACGGCGGCAGCGTGAATTATTTCTCGGATAAATTCCCGCAGACTAACGACATCCCTTGTCGTTGTGTATAGAATATTCCCCCGAAGTTTTAGGTTGGCACCGACAGGTTGCCACGGCACACGAAACAGCGTTGGTTTGTATATAAAAGCATGCAGGCGAAGCCAGATGGCTCCGCAAAGTGTGTGTATCAGGTCTGTTTCGTGTGCTGAATTGTTGACGCATTCATTTATTGGTATCGCATGAACCCCATCGTAATTAATCGGCTTCAACGGAAGCTGGGCTACACTTTTAATCATCAGGAGCTGTTGCAGCAGGCATTAACTCACCGGAGCGCCAGCAGCAAACATAACGAGCGTTTAGAATTTCTGGGCGACTCTATTTTGAGCTTTGTTATCGCTAATGCGCTGTATCACCGTTTCCCCCGAGTGGACGAAGGTGACATGAGCCGCATGCGCGCAACGCTGGTTCGCGGCAATACGCTGGCTGAATTAGCCCGTGAGTTTGACCTCGGTGAATGTTTACGTTTGGGGCCAGGTGAGCTGAAAAGCGGCGGCTTCCGTCGTGAATCGATCCTGGCCGATACCGTTGAAGCCTTGATCGGCGGCGTCTTCCTCGACAGCGATATTCAAACCGTTGAGCAATTAATCCTGAACTGGTATCAGACTCGTCTGGATGAAATTAGCCCAGGCGACAAACAAAAAGATCCGAAAACGCGCCTGCAGGAATATTTGCAGGGTCGCCACCTGCCTCTGCCGTCTTATTTGGTGGTACAGGTCCGTGGTGAAGCACACGATCAAGAATTTACTATCCACTGCCAGGTCAGCGGCCTGAGTGAACCGGTGGTTGGCACAGGTTCGAGCCGTCGTAAGGCTGAGCAGGCTGCCGCCGAACAGGCGTTAAAAAAACTGGAGCTGGAATGAGCGAAGAGAAAACTTACTGCGGATTTATTGCCATCGTCGGTCGCCCGAACGTCGGCAAATCCACCCTGTTGAATAATCTGCTTGGGCAGAAGATTTCTATTACCTCACGTAAGGCCCAGACAACACGTCACCGTATTGTTGGCATCCATACCGAAGGTGCGTATCAGGCGATTTATGTTGATACCCCGGGCCTGCATATGGAAGAAAAACGAGCGATCAACCGCCTGATGAACAAAGCGGCGAGCAGCTCGATCGGTGATGTTGAACTGGTTATTTTCGTTGTGGAAGGCACCCGCTGGACGCCGGACGACGAAATGGTGCTCAACAAGCTGCGTGATGGTAAAGCCCCGGTTATTCTGGCTGTGAACAAAGTAGACAACGTTCAGGAAAAAGCCGATCTGCTGCCGCACCTGCAGTTCCTTGCAAGCCAGATGAACTTCCTTGATATCGTGCCGATTTCTGCCGAAACCGGCTTGAATGTCGATACCGTTGCGGGCATCGTGCGTAAGCATTTGCCGGAAGCTATTCATCACTTCCCGGAAGATTACATCACCGACCGTTCTCAGCGCTTTATGGCCTCAGAAATCATCCGTGAAAAGCTGATGCGTTTTCTGGGTGCTGAATTGCCGTACTCCGTTACCGTGGAAATTGAGCGTTTTATCTCCAATGAGCGCGGTGGTTACGATATTAACGGTCTGATCCTCGTTGAACGTGAAGGGCAGAAGAAGATGGTTATTGGCAACAAAGGGGCCAAAATTAAAACCATCGGCATCGAAGCGCGTAAAGACATGCAGGAGATGTTCGAAGCGCCGGTTCACCTCGAACTGTGGGTGAAGGTGAAATCCGGCTGGGCCGATGACGAACGCGCGCTGCGTAGCCTCGGTTACGGCGACGACGTCTAAACCCATCTTCTGAAACACGGCGAGTATATGGAAGGATGGCAACGAGCCTTTGTCTTGCATAGTCGCCCCTGGAGCGAAACCAGTCTCGTGCTGGACGTCTTCACGGAAGAGTCGGGTCGCGTGCGCCTGGTGGCTAAAGGCGCACGTTCCAAACGCTCCAATCTCAAAGGCGCGCTCCAGCCTTTTACCCCGTTGTTGCTTCGCTTTGGTGGGCGTGGAGAGGTCAAAACCCTACGTAGTGCTGAAGCCGTTTCTCTGGCGCTCCCTCTTAGCGGTATCACGCTGTACAGCGGCTTGTATATCAACGAGCTTGTCTCGCGCGTACTCGAGTACGAAACTCGCTTTTCTGAACTCTTTTTCGATTACCTGAACTGTATTCAGGCGCTGGCTGGCGCGACGGGTTCGCCAGAACCTGCATTGCGTCGCTTTGAGCTGGCCTTACTTGGACATCTGGGGTATGGCGTCGATTTTACCCACTGTGCGGGCAGCGGCGAGCCGGTAGACGACACCATGACCTATCGTTACCGGGAAGAAAAAGGGTTTATTGCCAGCGTCGTTATTGATAACAACACCTTTACCGGGCGCCATCTCAAAGCACTTGAGTCGCGTGAATTTCCTGATGTCGATACGTTACGCGCCGCGAAACGCTTTACCCGCATGGCGTTAAAGCCGTATCTTGGTGGTAAGCCGTTAAAAAGCCGGGAACTGTTCCGGCAATTTATGCCAAAACGCGCAGTAAAAACAAATAATGATTAACGAGGATTGTCATGGCTGAATTACTGTTAGGCGTCAATATTGACCACATTGCCACGTTACGTAATGCACGCGGTACCGCATATCCGGACCCGGTTCAGGCAGCGTTTATCGTTGAACAGGCGGGCGCGGACGGTATTACCGTACACCTGCGTGAAGACCGTCGCCATATCACCGACCGTGACGTACGTATTTTGCGCCAGACGCTGGATACGCGTATGAATCTGGAAATGGCAGTCACCGAAGAGATGCTGGCGATTGCCGTTGAGACTAAGCCGCATTTTTGCTGCCTGGTGCCGGAAAAACGTCAGGAAGTTACCACTGAAGGTGGTCTGGACGTCGCTGGTCAGCGTGACAAGATGCGCGATGCCTGCAAACGCCTGGCGGACGCAGGCATTCTGGTTTCGCTGTTTATCGATGCTGACGAAGAACAGATTAAGGCCGCTGCGGAAGTTGGCGCGCCGTTTATTGAAATTCACACCGGCTGTTACGCCGATGCGAAAACCGACGCAGAGCAGGCCAGCGAACTGGCGCGTATCGCCAAAGCGGCAACTTTTGCCGCCAGCCTTGGCCTGAAGGTGAATGCGGGTCACGGTCTGACGTATCACAACGTTAAAGCTATCGCACGGATCCCGGAAATGCACGAGCTGAACATTGGCCATGCCATTATCGGGCGCGCGGTGATGAGCGGTCTGAAAGACGCCGTAGTCGAAATGAAGCGTCTGATGCTGGAAGCGCGTGGCTAATGGCGATTCTGGGATTAGGTACGGATATCGTGGAGATTGCCCGCATCGAAGCGGTGATCTCCCGTTCCGGCGACCGCCTGGCAAGACGTGTGCTCAGCGACAACGAATGGGCAATCTGGGAAACGCATCAGCAACCGGTGCGTTTTCTGGCGAAGCGTTTTGCAGTCAAAGAGGCGGCAGCAAAAGCCTTTGGCACGGGTATTCGCAATGGGCTGGCGTTTAATCAGTTTGAAGTCTTTAACGACGAACTCGGTAAGCCGCGTCTGCGATTATGGGGAGAGGCGTTAAAACTGGCGGAAAAACTCGGCGTCGCGCATATGCATGTGACGCTGGCCGATGAGCGTCACTACGCCTGCGCCACGGTGATTATCGAGAGTTAAAGTTTGTCTGCGTGATGCATCAGCACAAACTTATCCCACAACTGCTCTTCCGTTTCGACATGTGCCGGATCTTTCAAAATAGTATTGGGGATCGGGCACACCTTCTGGCAGGTTGGCGTGTCGTAATGGCCTACGCATTCCGTACACTTGTCGCTGTTAATCTCGTAAATGCTATCACCCATCGAAATCGCCTCATTCGGGCATTCGGGCTCGCACATATCGCAATTGATACACTTTTTAGTGATTAACAGGGCCATCAGGAAACTCTCAAAACATCACAAATCGGGCGGGCATTATACGCGCATTCTTTGCTCAGACCAGTTTTTTTACCAGTGCTTCGCTGTGGCGAATACGTTCCGGGGCATGCTCCAGATCCTGCTGCACCAGCGCCATAAACAGTAAATCAGTGAGCATCATTTGCGCATGGGTGGAGGAAATCGCTGCGCTGCGCGTGGCCTGCTCCTCGGCAATCGTGTACAGACAATGACTTGCCCGTTGCTGCAGGGCGTTCGGTGTAAATCCAGTGATGGCGAGGATTTTCGCGCCGGTGCGCAACGTTTCATCCGCAGCCAGGTTGAGCTCGCGGCGCTCTCCGGTATACGAAATGGCCAGCAGCAGATCGTTGGGCGAAAGCGCTTGCACTGTCGCCAACAGGGCGTGCATATCGCGTTCCACCACCGCGTTAAAACCAATCTTCAGCAACTTCCAGGCAAAATTCTGTGCCACCAGACCCGATGCGCCAATCCCGGTCACGATAATGCGTCGGGCTGAACGCAGCATTGTGACGCTCTCCATTAGTTTCTCTTCGCTGTTGACGTCCAGCGTCGCATGCATCGCCGCCACGTTCTCCTGAATCAGCTTTTCCCCCACCAGACGCATAGGATCGTCACCGCGAATCTGATTATGTACCGGAATGGAATGGGGGTTGGGATTGCTGGCCAGCGCTTCGCTGATCGCCAGTTTGAGTGCAGGAAATCCTTTAAAACCCATCTTTTGCGCGAACTTCACCACGCTGGACTGGCTGACGCCCGCCTCCGCGGCCAACTGCTGCGAACTGAGATGACGCGCAGTATCCGGCTGGGCAAGGAGATAATCCGCCAATTTTTTATCGCTTTGCGCGAGGTCCGGGTAACGCTGACGAATGCGAATTAAACAGTTCATGCTGTCTCCTGGCGAAAACGTGATGGCGATTACAAAACAAAATTTCATTCGCCTGGATGAATATAATATTCCATTATGGCAGATTATTATGAATTAAAAATTCCTAAGGAACAAAAAATGAATCTCGGTGCATTAGTTTCAGAAACCCGCAATCCACAGACCATGGACCTGGATGCGCTCTCCACGCTGGAGTTGGTTCATCGTTTTAATCAACAGGATACGCTGGTAGCCGAAGCAGTAAAAGCAACTCTGCCTCAAGTTGCGCGTGCGGTCGATGCGGCAGCTAACGCGCTAAAAGCAGGCGGTCGCATTATTTACATGGGAGCGGGTACCAGCGGGCGTCTCGGGGTACTGGATGCGTCTGAATGCCCACCGACCTTCGGCGTTCCACACGGTCTGGTGGTTGGGCTGATTGCCGGAGGGCCAGGCGCGCTGCTGAAGGCGGTTGAGGGTGCGGAAGATAACGCACAGCTAGGTGAAGACGATCTGCGTGCGCTCAATCTTACCGCACAGGATCTGGTGGTGGGGCTGGCAGCATCTGGTCGCACGCCTTATGTAATTGGTGGGCTGAAATATGCGCGTTCGGTGGGCTGTACGACGGTGGCTATTTCTTGCAATCCGGATTCCCCTATCGCGCATGAAGCGGATATTGCCATTTCTCCGGTAGTGGGGCCAGAGGCGCTGACCGGGTCAACACGACTGAAATCCGGCACCGCGCAAAAGCTGGTGCTCAATATGATCTCCACCGGTGCGATGGTGAAATTTGGCAAGGTGTACCAGAACCTGATGGTGGATATGCAGGCAACTAACGTCAAACTGATCGATCGGGCGTGCCGTATGGTGGTTGAAGCCACGGGCATTGCGCGTGAACAGGCGCAAGCGCTGCTAAAGCAGACTGATTTTGACGTTAAGCCAGCTATTTTAATGGCGCTCACCGGCCTTGACGCCGCTGCCGCCCGCGAAAAGCTTGCCGCTCACCAGGGTTTTTTACGCGCGGCGTTAGAACACTAAGAGGTGTATATGGATAAGACGGCGGTGCTGGCCAGCGATATTCTACTGGGCGTTGGCGGAGAGAAAAATATTCTGCGCCTGGAAAACTGTATGACCCGCGTCAGGGTTGAAGTTCAGGATGATGGACAGCTCGATATCCCTCGTCTCAGGCAACTGCCCGGTGTCAGCGGCTACGTGAAGCAGGGCGCGCAGCACCAGATTATTGTCGGCCCCGGTAAAGCGGCCAGGGTGGTGGATGCCATGCGTTCTCTGATTGCTGATGGCGGCGAAGGCGCAAATACGAATGATATCGAGCGCACAAAGTCAGAGGCCAAAGCGAAGTACAAAGCGCCGATGAGCGATGCGCTGAGCAAGCTGGCGAACGTCTTTATCCCTCTTATTCCGGCGTTTATCGCCTCCGGTTTGATTACCGGCATTATTAACATCCTTAAGCGCCCGGACATCGTGGGGGATTTTGCAACCCACTATCCGAATATGCTGGGGTTGATGGGCATATTTGGCAGCGCCGTGTTTGCCATTATGAATATTCTGGTCGGGGTGAATACCGCCAAAGTTTTCGGTGGTTCCCTGGCGATGGGCGGGGTGATGGCGGGGATCCTCTCCAGCCCGCAACTGGCACAAATCACGCTGTTTGGCGAAGCGTTGCAGCCGGGGCGCGGCGGGGTGATCGCGGTGCTGCTGGTGGTGGCGTTGATGTGCTGGATAGAACGCAAATTCCGCGAGCTGTTGCCGGAATCGCTGGAGCTAATCCTCAACCCATTGCTGACCACCATTATTACAGGGGCCATCGCGATTGTAGCGCTGCAACCGCTTGGCGGCTGGATTTCTGAGTCTATTGCTCACGGCGCATCATGGGCTATCGATCGCGGCGGTTTTCTGGTCGGTGCCGTGCTGGCAGGAACCTTCCTGCCGTTGGTGCTCACTGGACTTCATCAGGGATTGGTGCCGATCCACGTTGAACTGGTACAGGCACACGGTTATAACGCGCTCTTTCCGATCCTGGCGATGGCGGGCGTCGGACAAATTGGTGCTTCCATTGCCGTACTGATGAAAACCCGTAACGCACGACTTAAAAAAGTGATCAAAGGCGCGCTGCCGGTTGGATTGCTGGGCATTGGCGAGCCGCTGATTTTTGGCGTCACGCTGCCGTTAGGTAGACCGTTTATCGGTGCCTGCCTTGGCGGAGCCGTAGGTGGAGCGCTGATTAGCTACTGGAAGGTGGCGACGGTTATCACCTTTGGCATCTCCGGATTACCGCTGGCACTGACGATTGTTGCCGGAAAAGTGATGTTCTATCTGTTAGGCTATCTGGTAGCAGTTATCGCCGGGTTCTTGTTTACCTGGCTATTGGGATTCACTGATCCAGAGGACTAAGGTTTGACCAATCACCAGCGCCGCGTTGTCTTTTTTGATTTGGATGGCACGTTACACCAGCAGGATATGTTCGGTAGTTTTATACGTTATCTGCTGCGTCGCCAGCCGTTGAACGCGCTGCTGGTGCTGCCTCTGTTACCGGTGATTGCGCTGGCGTTGCTGATAAAAGGACGAGCCGCCCGCTGGCCAATGAGCCTGCTGTTATGGGGATGCACTTTTGGCCGCAGCGAGGCGCGTCTGAAAGCGCATCAGGCCGACTTTGTACGCTGGTTTCGCAGTAACGTGACGGCATTTCCGCTCGTTCAGCAGCGCCTGACAACCTACCTGTTAAGCTCTGATGCTGACATCTGGCTTATCACCGGCTCTCCACAGTCGTTGGTCGAGCAGGTTTACTTTGATACTCCGTGGCTACCGCGAGTCAATCTGATCGCCAGCAAAATGGCGCGGGGATACGGCGGCTGGGTGCTGACTCTGCGCTGTCTGGGCCATGAGAAAGTGACGCAACTGGAGCGGCAGATTGGCGCACCGTTGTCTCTCTACAGCGGCTACAGCGACAGTAAGCAGGATAATCCGTTACTCTCTTTTTGCCAGCATCGCTGGCGCGTCACGCCGCGCGGAGAGCTGCAACAACTCGAATAGAGTAAACGATAGCGTCTGTGTATAATGCGCCCGCTTTTATTGGTGGAGTAACCCCTTTGTCAGATGTTGAATTTAGCCACGAATACTGGATGCGTCATGCTTTAACGCTGGCTAAGCGCGCCTGGGATGAGCGTGAAGTCCCGGTGGGTGCGGTATTGGTACATAACAATCGAGTGATTGGCGAAGGCTGGAACCGCCCGATAGGTCATCATGATCCGACTGCCCACGCTGAGATTATGGCGCTGCGCCAGGGCGGCCTGGTGCTGCAAAACTACCGTTTGTTAGATGCCACGCTGTACGTCACTCTGGAGCCGTGCGTGATGTGCGCAGGCGCGATGGTGCACAGCCGTATCGGCCGAGTGGTTTTTGGTGCACGCGATGCGAAAACGGGCGCTGCCGGGTCATTAATGGATGTGCTGCATCACCCAGGGATGAATCATCGGGTTGAAGTGACAGAGGGGATACTGCGGGATGAATGTGCCACGTTGCTCAGTGATTTCTTTCGCATGCGTCGGCAGGAAATCAAGGCCCTGAAAAAATCCGCTAATCAGTAAATACCAATCAGACTACTGGTCCTCTTTCTTCTGTGCTGAAAACAGCAGGGAAGGGGAGTGCGACAGGTAGTTTGACGACGTCTGAGTCAGAAAGGCTGAAAGCGGAAATTTATCTTTACCCAACAGCTCAGCCGGCGACACCGCCGGGTAATCCTGAGCCAGTTGCTGCGTTTCCTGCGCCTGTTTTTCTTTCTCCTGCAGATACCCCACCAGGCTAATCTGGTACTTACGGATATTTTCCACATAGGCGTAAGCTTCGTGGCCACGCGCATAGCCATAGGTCAGCTTGTTGTAATACGGCTTTTGGCTGAGCAGCGGTAGCCGCTGTTTTACGTCGGACCAACTGTTCGGATTGCCTTTGGTTTTCACCGTTAGCGCCCGCGCATCCAGCATGTGCGCATAACCCATGTTATAGGCTGCAAGGGCAAACCAGATGCGTTCTCCTTCGGGGACGGTATCCGGTACTTTACTCATCATATCCTGCAAGTATCGCGCGCCGCCGCTGATACTCTGTTCGGCATCGGTACGGTCGGTCAGCCCGAGACTTTGAGCAGTATTTTTGGTCAACATCATCAGCCCGCGTACGCCGGTTGGAGAGGTGGCCTGCGCGTCCCAGTGTGACTCCTGATATGAGATAGCAGCCAGCAGTCGCCAGTCTATCTCCTGCGCATACTTCTCAAACAGCGGCTTAAGGTCCGGCAACACGCTGTCTACGGCGCGCAAAAAGGTGCGGGTATCGACATAGTCAAAATCATCGCCATGCCCGAGATATTTCTCTTCCAGCCGTGCCAGAGAACCGTCTTCATTCATGGTGTTAAAGAAATCCAACAAGGCGGCAGACAGCGTGTTGTCATCGTCCAGACGACTAAACCAGGTCACCGGCTGTTCGTCAGAGACGTCCAGCGCCACGGCCAGCTCAGGATGCACGCGTTGGTATAAGCTGATGGCGACAGAATCTGCAATGGTGTAATCCAGCTTTCCGGCGATTACATCATCGAGCAATTCGGTGGTGCCCTTTTTGTCATCAACTTTCCAGCTCAGATCGGGAAATTTTTTCTCTTTTAGCTGCTGGAGGTCGTTAACCACCACATGCCCCGGGGCGATAGTCAGTTGGCTTTCGTTCACGGTGGCAAGCGTGCGCGGGCGATATTGCCCAACCCGGTACACCAGCTGTTGTGAAACCGAATAATAGGTCGGGCCTGGCTGGTAATTTTTCACCCGCTCGCTGTTATAGACCAGGCCTGCGGCTAACAGGTCGGCATTGCCGTCATCCAGGTCGTCAAAAAGCTGGCTGATGTTCTGGCGTACGGTAACTTTTAACTTCACGCCTAAGTAGTCGGCAAATTCCTGGGCCAGTTCATAATCCAGGCCGAATTTTTTGCCGTTGAGGGTCGCGTAAGTTAACGGCGAGTCGATGGTACTGACGCGCAGCTCTCCCCGCGACTGAATGGCGGCGATACGATTTTCGGCTTTACCGAACCAGGGAATAGATGGCCAAAGGGCCGCTGCCAACAACAGCGTCAATATGCCGATGAACAGATAATTAATCTTTAATTTTTTCAATTAGTTAATTCTCTGAACCGTACGTTTTCTCTGCCTGCTGTGGTGCTGATTAAGAAGTGAAGTCGTCATTAATGAACGGCATTTTGCTTAAACTTGCGTCAGTTGGCAACTTATTCAGAAATCTGACCGCATTTGATGATAAGTGACGGTCGTGATTTTATTTCGACGCAAACGGTTTCGTCGGCGCGGTAGATTCTTTATAATGACGCCCGTTTCCCCACTTGGGCACACCGAAAGCTTAGAAGACGAGAGACTTATGATGGAAATTCTGCGTGGTTCACCTGCACTGTCTGCATTCCGTATTAACAAACTGCTGGCACGTTTTCAGGCTGCCAACCTCCAGGTCCACAATATTTACGCCGAGTACGTCCATTTTGCCGATCTGAATGCACCGTTAAATGAAGATGAGCACGCGCAGCTTGCACGCCTGCTGAAATATGGTCCTGCTCTGCAAAGCCACGCCCCGGAAGGAAAACTGCTGCTGGTTACGCCTCGCCCTGGCACCATCTCCCCGTGGTCTTCTAAAGCGACTGATATTGCCCACAACTGCGGTCTGCATCAGATTAGCCGCCTGGAACGTGGCATTGCCTGGTATGTAGAAGCCTCTACGCTGACCGCTGAGCAATGGCAGATGGTGGCCGACGAACTGCACGACCGCATGATGGAAACGGTTTTCTCTGCGCTGAACGATGCCGAAAAACTGTTTGTCCATCACCAACCGGCACCGGTCTCCAGCGTTGATCTACTGGGTGAGGGACGTCAGGCGCTGATCGACGCTAACCTGCGTCTGGGTCTGGCGCTGGCGGAAGACGAAATTGACTATCTGCAGGATGCGTTCACCAAACTGGGGCGCAACCCGAACGACATTGAACTGTACATGTTTGCGCAGGCCAACTCCGAGCACTGCCGCCACAAGATTTTTAACGCCGACTGGGTTATCGACGGTAAACAACAGCCTAAGTCGCTGTTCAAGATGATTAAGAATACCTTCGAAACCACCCCGGACCACGTGCTGTCTGCCTATAAAGACAACGCCGCGGTAATGGAAGGTTCTGAAGTGGGCCGCTATTTTGCCGATCACAAAACCGGCCGCTACGATTTCCATCAGGAACCAGCCCACATCCTGATGAAGGTAGAAACTCATAACCACCCGACGGCTATCTCTCCGTGGCCAGGTGCGGCAACCGGCTCCGGCGGAGAAATCCGCGATGAGGGTGCAACCGGTCGTGGTGCAAAACCGAAAGCCGGGCTGGTGGGCTTCTCTGTCTCCAACCTGCGTATTCCTGGCTTTGAACAGCCTTGGGAAGAGGACTTTGGTAAGCCGGATCGTATTGTCACCGCGCTCGACATCATGACCGAAGGCCCGCTGGGCGGCGCGGCGTTTAACAACGAATTTGGTCGCCCGGCGCTGACCGGCTACTTCCGTACCTATGAAGAAAAGGTCAACAGCCATAACGGCGAAGAGCTGCGCGGTTACCATAAACCGATTATGCTGGCAGGCGGGATCGGTAACATCCGTGCCGATCACGTGCAGAAGGGCGAGATCGTCGTTGGCGCCAAGCTTATCGTCCTCGGCGGCCCGGCGATGAACATTGGCCTTGGCGGCGGGGCAGCCTCCTCTATGGCTTCCGGCCAGTCTGATGCCGATCTTGATTTCGCTTCTGTACAGCGTGACAACCCGGAAATGGAACGTCGTTGCCAGGAAGTTATCGACCGTTGCTGGCAGATGGGTGATGCGAACCCGATTCTGTTTATCCATGACGTTGGCGCGGGTGGTCTGTCTAACGCCATGCCAGAGCTGGTAAGCGATGGCGGTCGCGGCGGTAAGTTCCAGCTGCGCGATATCCTCAACGACGAGCCGGGTATGAGCCCGCTGGAAATCTGGTGTAACGAATCCCAGGAGCGCTACGTGCTGGCGGTTGCTGCCGATCAATTGCCGCTGTTTGACGAACTGTGTAAGCGCGAGCGCGCGCCGTATGCGGTCATCGGTGAAGCTACCGAAGAACAGCATCTGACCTTGAGCGACAGCCACTTCGACAACCAGCCGATCGACATGCCACTCGATGTGCTGCTGGGTAAAACACCGAAAATGACCCGCGATGTGCAGACGCTGAAAGCCAAAGGCGATGCCCTGAATCGTAGTGAAATCTCGATTGCAGATGCGGTTAACCGCGTGCTGCATCTGCCGACTGTCGCGGAGAAAACGTTCCTCGTGACTATCGGTGACCGTACCGTTACCGGTATGGTGGCGCGTGACCAGATGGTTGGTCCATGGCAGATCCCGGTCGCCAACTGCGCGGTCACTACCGCAAGCCTCGATAGCTACTACGGCGAAGCGATGTCTCTCGGCGAGCGCGCGCCAGTCGCATTGCTCGACTTCTCAGCCTCTGCGCGTCTGGCTGTAGGTGAGGCGCTGACCAACATTGCGGCAACGCAGATTGGCGATATCAAACGCATTAAACTGTCGGCCAACTGGATGGCGGCTGCAGGTCACCCTGGCGAAGACGCCGGACTGTACGAAGCGGTAAAAGCCGTTGGGGAAGAATTATGTCCGGCGCTTGGCCTGACCATTCCGGTGGGCAAAGACTCTATGTCGATGAAAACCCGCTGGCAGGAAGGCAACGAACAGCGTGAAATGACCTCGCCGCTGTCGCTGGTGATCACCGCCTTTGCCCGCGTGGAAGATGTGCGCCACACCATTACCCCGCAGCTTTCTACTGAAGACAACGCCCTGTTGCTGATTGACCTTGGTCTGGGTCACAACGCGCTTGGTGCGACGGCGCTGGCGCAGGTTTACCGTCAACTGGGGGATAAGCCTGCCGATGTGCGTAACGTAGAGCAACTGAAAGGCTTCTACGACGCCATTCAGGCGCTGGTCGCACAGCGTAAGCTGCTGGCCTACCACGATCGCTCCGACGGTGGCTTGCTGGTGACGCTGGCGGAAATGGCCTTCACTGGTCACTGCGGTATTGAAGCTGATATCCACTCTCTGGGTGAAGATCGTCTGGCGGCGCTGTTTAACGAAGAGCTGGGCGCGGTGATTCAGGTTCGCGCAGGTGATCGTGAAGCGGTTGAGGCGTTGCTGGCTCAACATGGCCTGGCCGATTGCGTGCACTATCTGGGGAAAGCCGTGCAGGGCGACCGCTTCGTGGTCGAAGCAGATGGTCATGCGGTGTTCAGCGAAAGTCGCACCACGATGCGTATGTGGTGGGCGGAAACCACCTGGCAGATGCAGCGTCTGCGCGATAACCCGGAATGCGCCGATCAGGAACACGACGCTAAAACCAACGATGCCGATCCGGGTCTCAACGTCAAACTGACGTTCGATATTAACGACGATGTTGCCGCGCCGTATATCGCCACCGGGGCGCGTCCGAAAGTGGCCGTGCTGCGCGAGCAGGGCGTGAACTCCCACGTCGAAATGGCGGCAGCTTTCCACCGTGCGGGCTTTGACGCCATCGATGTACACATGAGCGACCTGCTGGGCGGACGCATCGGCCTGGGTAACTTCCAGGCGCTGGTAGCCTGCGGCGGCTTCTCTTACGGCGATGTACTCGGCGCAGGGGAAGGTTGGGCGAAGTCAATTTTGTTCAACAACCGCGTGCGTGATGAGTTCGAAACCTTCTTCCATCGCCCGCAAACCCTGGCGCTCGGGGTGTGTAACGGTTGCCAGATGATGTCTAACCTGCGTGAGCTAATCCCCGGAAGCGACCTGTGGCCGCGCTTTGTGCGTAACCACTCCGACCGCTTTGAAGCCCGCTTCAGCCTGGTCGAAGTGACGCAAAGCCCGTCTTTACTGCTTGCCGATATGGTGGGGTCGATGATGCCGATTGCCGTTTCTCACGGTGAAGGTCGTGTGGAAGTGCGTGACGGTGCGCATCTGGCTCAGCTTGAGAGCAAAGGTCTGGTGGCACTGCGCTACGTCGATAACTTCGGTAAGGTGACCGAGGCTTACCCGGCTAACCCGAACGGTTCGCCGAATGGTATTACTGCTGTGACCACTGAAAATGGTCGCGTCACCATTATGATGCCGCACCCAGAACGTGTGTTCCGTACCGTGAGCAACTCCTGGCACCCGGAAAATTGGGGCGAGGACAGCCCGTGGATGCGTATCTTCCGCAACGCGCGTAAACAGCTTGGATAATTAGCCTATGATCATCAAGCCCCTCTTGTGAGGGGCTTTTTTTTGTCTGCCGCCTGATAACGCTACGCTTATCAGGCTTACGGGGAAATGCGGTTGTAGGCCGGATAAGGCGTTCACGCCGCTATCCGGCAATAAACTCAGCGCTTGCACCTAAAAGTAAAGTGTCGGGAAATGCCGACATAGGTAAGGTTACATTGTCGCCAAAAAGAGACATTTAATTATTTGATTTAAAACGAATTTATTTTTAAGTGTTACGGGTGTTGCTGATTGGCGACGGTGTGGGCGAAAAATAGACAATATCATTTCTCATATAAATAATCATATTTTCTATATTTATCATTGTGTTAATAAAGTGTTTTGAATATTGGCACAGATGCTGCATAATATTAACCAGTGGCTCATTCACCTTCTTATGTCAGCCCCTTCGGGACGTGCTACATAAACTTCGAATGACGCACAACAAGGTGCCTGCCGTCCAACATCTGATATTAGCGAAGCTCATATCAACCTCCGGGCGAAACGTCGAGTTAGGCACCGCCTTATTCCGCAACAAAGCCGGGTTAATCCCGGCTTTGTTGTATCTGGCGTTCCCCTCAGTTAGCATCAACCTATTCCTGTCCATTGAGAGTAACGCCTTGAAGCGCTGGTCAGTTTTCCCCCGATCTTTACGTCAATTGGTGATGTTGGCATTTTTGCTGATCCTGTTGCCGTTGTTAGTTTTGGCCTGGCAGGCATGGCAAAGTCTGAATGCCCTGAGCGCGCAGGCTGCGCTGACGAACCGCACCACGCTGATTGACGCCAGACGCAGTGAAGCGATGACCAATGCTGCGCTGGAGATGGAGCGCAGCTATCGGCAATACTGTGTGCTTGATGACTCAACGTTGGCCAAGGTCTACCAAAGTCAGCGTAAACGCTACAGTGATATGCTGGATGCGCATGCGGGGGTGTTGCCAGATACCAAGCTCTACCAGGCGTTGCGTCAGGATCTTAACGATCTCGCGCAGTTGCAGTGTAAAAACAGCGGCCCTGACAGTGTGTCGGCTGCACGGCTGGAAGCGTTCGCTAATGCCAATACCGAGATGGTGCAAGCGACGCGTACCGTCGTCTTTTCTCGTGGCCAGCAGTTACAGCAGGAAATAGCCGAACGCGGGCAGTTTTTTGGCTGGCAGGCACTGGTGCTGTTTCTCCTTAGCCTGGCGATGGTGCTGTTGTTTACCCGTATGATTATCGGTCCGGTGAAGGGCATTGAACGGATGATCAATCGTCTGGGAGAAGGGCGCTCGCTGGGCGATAGCGTATTATTAACTGGGCCCCGTGAGCTGCGATCCGTGGGGCAGCGTATTATCTGGTTAAGCGAACGCCTCTCCTGGCTTGAGTCGCAACGGCATCAGTTTTTACGCCATCTTTCTCATGAGCTGAAAACACCGCTGGCGAGTATGCGTGAAGGTACCGAATTGCTGGCCGATCAGGTAGTGGGCCCGTTAACACCGGAGCAAAAAGAGGTGGTCGGCATCCTCGATGACAGCAGCCGCAACTTGCAAAAACTGATTGAGCAACTTCTCGATTACAACCGTAAGCTGGCGGATGACGAGGCTGAGCTTGAAAGTGTGGAAATCGCGCCGCTGGTGGAAAGCGTTGTTTCTGCGCATAGCCTGCCCGCTCGCGCCAAAATGATACATACTGATGTTGCGCTTGCGGTGAACGCCTGCCTGGCAGAACCGATGCTGTTGATGAGCGTGCTGGACAATCTTTATTCCAATGCGGTGCACTACGGCGCTGAATCCGGTAACATTTGGATCCGCAGCAGTTTGCATGGATCAATGGTATACATCGATGTAATGAATACCGGCACACCGATCCCAGAAGCAGAACAGACCATGATCTTCGAGCCTTTTTTCCAGGGTAGCCATCAGCGAAAAGGGGCGGTAAAAGGAAGCGGGTTGGGGCTAAGCATTGCCAGAGATTGCATTCGCCGTATGCGGGGCAAACTGTATCTGGTTGATGACCATGCGCAAAACGTTTGTTTTCGCATAGAACTGCCGCTAGCTGCTGCGAAAAATCACTAAAATAAACCTAAGTCTGGTGAGTATGCCATACGTTGTTGCCCGAATGCTTAAACGACATTTTCTTCATCGCGTCATCCTCGCAAGCCTGCCGTGCCTGGCACTGGTTGGTTGCGTCCCGAACGCGGTGAATCATATTATCGGCGATCCTTCGCAGGAGAAAATTCCGCCTAATCAACTGGCGGACTACCTTGCAACCGACTGTACGGATATCTGGTCGCTATCTGGCCAGTCCACAGAAACCAACCCGTTGTACTGGCTGCGGGCGATGGACTGTGCCGATCGCATGATGCCGGTACAGGCGCGCAGTGAAGCCAGTGCTCAGCTCACGGATACCTGGCAGGGCGCTTTCAAACGCGGGATCCTGCTTGATAACGCCCGCATTACCCCGCCTGAACGGCGAGAGGTAGTTACGCGTCTCGACGCGTTAAGCCCACAAATTCCGAGTCAGGTTCGACCGCTTTATCAGGCCTGGTTCCGTAATCAAATGTTGCAGTTACAGCTTGCCGAAGAGCGCCTGCGCTACAGTAAGCTCCAGCAGTCGTCAGACAGCGATCTCGATACGCTGCGTCAACAGCAACAGCATTTGCAGTCCCAGCTCGATCTCACGACCCGCAAGCTGGAGAATCTGACCGATATTGAGCGCCAGCTTTCAACGCGCAAACCTGCCGGTAGCTACAATCCTGATGCGCCGCACGGGAACGATAAACTCACTACGCCTGATAATGAAGAAGGCGCAGCGCCGTCTGCCGATGAGGTTACGCCATGATAAGCCGTAAGCCCGCGCATCTGCTGTTGGTGGATGACGATCCGGGCCTGTTGAAATTACTTGGAATGCGACTGACCAGCGAAGGCTACAGCGTCGTGACTGCGGAAAGTGGGCAGGAAGGGTTACGGGTACTGAACCGTGAAAAAGTGGATCTGGTTATCAGCGATCTGCGCATGGATGAAATGGACGGCATGCAGCTGTTTACTGAAATCCAGAAAGTGCAGCCGGGCATGCCGGTGATTATCCTGACCGCTCACGGCTCCATCCCGGACGCCGTTGCGGCGACACAGCAAGGGGTCTTCAGTTTTCTCACTAAGCCAGTCGACAAGGACGCGTTATATCACGCGATTGACGGGGCGCTGGAACAGTCTGCGCCTGCTACTGATGACAGTTGGCGTGAGTCCATTGTCACCCGCAGCCCGCTGATGCTGCGTCTGCTGGAACAGGCGCGAATGGTGGCGCAATCGGATGTTAGTGTCTTGATCAACGGCCAAAGCGGAACCGGGAAAGAAGTTTTCGCCCAGGCTATTCACAACGCCAGCCCGCGTAGCCACAAGCCCTTTATTGCCATTAACTGTGGCGCGTTGCCGGAACAACTGCTGGAGTCTGAACTGTTTGGTCATGCGCGCGGCGCTTTTACCGGCGCGGTGAGTAATCGTGAAGGGCTGTTTCAGGCCGCGGAAGGCGGCACGCTCTTTCTCGATGAGATTGGCGATATGCCTGCACCGTTACAGGTGAAACTGCTGCGCGTATTGCAGGAACGAAAAGTCAGACCGTTGGGCAGTAACCGCGATATCGACATTGATGTGCGGATCGTTTCTGCGACCCACCGCGATTTACCCAAAGCGATGGCTCGGGGTGAATTTCGCGAGGATTTGTACTATCGCCTCAACGTGGTGAGCCTGAAGATCCCTGCGCTGGCCGAGCGTACGGAAGATATTCCGCTGCTGGCGAACCATCTGCTGCGCCAGTCTGCTGAACGGCACAAACCGTTCGTACGCGCCTTTTCAACCGATGCCATGAAGCGGTTAATGACCGCCAGCTGGCCGGGCAACGTGCGTCAGTTGGTCAACGTAATTGAGCAGTGCGTGGCGTTGACCTCTTCGCCAGTGATCAGCGACGCGCTGGTGGAGCAGGCGCTGGAAGGGGAAAACACCGCGCTGCCGACATTTGTTGAGGCGCGTAACCAGTTTGAGCTCAACTATCTGCGTAAGCTGCTGCAAATCACCAAGGGCAATGTGACTCACGCGGCGAGAATGGCGGGGCGCAACCGCACCGAATTCTATAAGTTGCTTTCTCGACACGAGCTGGATGCAAACGATTTCAAAGAATAAATCTGTGGATTATGTTAGCTTTATTCGATCAAAAGACAGGCGACCTTTTCAAGGAATAGCATGAAAAAGATTGATGCGATTATTAAACCCTTCAAGCTGGACGACGTCCGCGAAGCGCTGGCAGAAGTCGGTATCACCGGGATGACGGTAACGGAAGTGAAAGGCTTTGGCCGTCAAAAAGGCCATACCGAGCTGTACCGTGGCGCGGAATATATGGTGGATTTTCTGCCGAAGGTAAAAATTGAAATTGTGGTTACCGACGACATCGTCGATACCTGCGTCGACACCATTATTCGTACTGCCCAGACCGGCAAGATCGGCGACGGTAAGATTTTTGTCTTCGACGTGGCTCGCGTGATTCGTATTCGTACCGGTGAAGAAGACGACGCGGCAATCTAAGCCGCGCCGTTAATTTGTAGGCCTGATAAGCGTAGCGCATCAGGTAGAGTGATTGCCGGATGGCGGCGTAAACGCCTTATCCGGCCTACTCGCGTAATACATTACAAGACTTTATGCGGACCGAAGCATTCGTAATGAATGTTCTCGTTTTTCACGCCCAGGCCGACCAACTGCTTCGCGGCGAACTGCATGAAACCAACCGGACCGCACAGATAAAACTGCATCGCCGGATCGCTGATTGCGCTTTCCAGTTTGTTCAAATCCATCAGACCTACGCTATCAAACGCACCTTTCGCGCGATCGGCTTCGGTTGGCTCACGATACCAGGTATGTGCGCTAAAGCGTGGCAGCGTTTCGCCGAGTGCTTTTACTTCATCAGCGAAGGCATGTACATCGCCATTTTCTGCCGCGTGGAACCAGTTAACCTGCGCCGTATGCTTCGCTTTCGCCAACGTGTCCAGCATCGCCAGCATTGGGGTTTGTCCCACGCCTGCGGAGATCAGAGATACCGGGGTGTCGGTCGCGACGTCCATAAAGAAATCGCCCGCAGGTGCGGCCAGGTGAACAACGTCGCCAACATTCGCATGGTTGTGCAGCCAGGTGGAAACCTGACCACCGTCTTCACGCTTAACGGCAATACGATAGCCTTTGCCATCAGGTTTACGGGTCAGTGAGTACTGACGAATTTCCTGATGCGGGAAACCTTCCGGCTTTAACCAGACGCCCAGGTATTGCCCCGGATGATATTCAGCTACTGCGCCACCATCGACAGGTTCAAACTCAAAGCTGGTGATAAGTGCACTGCGTGGGGTTTTTGCCACGATGCGGAAAGGACGGGTACCTTCCCAGCCGCCATTTTTATTGGCATTTTCGCTATAGATTTGCGCTTCACGGTTGATGAAAACGTTCGCCAGTACGCCATACGCTTTACCCCACGCATCCAGAACTTCCTGGCCTGGGCTGAACATTTCGTCCAGCGTTGCCAGCAAATGACCACCCACGATGTTGTACTGCTCTGGTTTAATCTGGAAACTGGTATGCTTTTGCGCGATTTTCTCAACCGCTGGCAACAGCGCCGCCAGGTTTTCGATATTGCTGGCATACGCGGCAATCGCGTTAAACAGCGCCTCGCGCTGATCGCCATTACGCTGGTTACTCATGTTGAAAATTTCTTTCAGCTCTGGGTTATGCGTAAACATGCGATCGTAGAAATGGGCGGTCAGCTTCGGACCTGTTTCAACCAGCAGGGGAATGGTGGCTTTCACTGTAGCGATGGTTTGTGCGTCAAGCATACGGTCTTCCTTTATCTGAGACTTTAATGATGTATGTCAAATACATCTTATAAAAAATACCCCTGCATTGTAAATGGTTCTTTGTAACTTTGCGTTGTAAAGGTTACATCGTGAAAAATCTGCATCACAAACCTGAAAAGAAATCCGTTGAAATTCAGCAGACCTTTGTTCTCCAAAGCCTTGCGTGCCGTGAAGGTAATCGTTTGCGTAAAATCCTTTGTCAAGACCTGTTATCGAAGAATGATTCGGTTATACTGTTGGCCGAAGTCCTAGGGACTGCCTTTTTAGGCCGAAATTCTATTGTTAGCTGAGTCAGGAGATGCGGATGTTAAAGCGTGAAATGAACATTGCCGATTATGATGCCGAACTGTGGCAGGCTATGGAGCAGGAAAAAGTACGTCAGGAAGAGCACATCGAACTGATCGCCTCCGAAAACTACACCAGCCCGCGTGTTATGCAGGCGCAGGGTTCTCAGCTGACCAACAAATATGCTGAAGGTTATCCGGGCAAACGCTACTACGGCGGTTGCGAGTACGTTGATATCGTTGAGCAACTGGCTATCGATCGTGCAAAAGAGCTGTTTGGCGCTGACTACGCTAACGTACAGCCGCACTCTGGTTCTCAGGCTAACTTCGCTGTTTACACCGCTCTGCTGCAACCGGGCGATACCGTTCTGGGTATGAACCTGGCACAAGGCGGCCACCTGACTCACGGCTCCCCGGTTAACTTCTCCGGCAAACTGTACAACATCATCCCTTACGGTATTGATGAGTCCGGCAAAATTGACTACGAAGACATGGCGAAGCAGGCCAAAGAGCACAAACCGAAGATGATCATCGGTGGCTTCTCTGCTTACTCCGGCGTTGTTGACTGGGCAAAAATGCGCGAAATCGCCGACAGCATCGGTGCATACCTGTTCGTCGATATGGCGCACGTTGCGGGGCTGATTGCCGCAGGCGTTTATCCGAACCCGGTTCCACACGCACACGTTGTGACCACCACCACCCACAAAACCCTGGCGGGTCCACGCGGTGGCCTGATCCTGGCGAAAGGCGGTGACGAAGAGCTGTACAAAAAACTGAACTCTGCTGTGTTCCCAAGCGCGCAGGGCGGCCCGCTGATGCACGTGATCGCAGCGAAAGCCGTGGCGCTGAAAGAAGCGATGGAGCCTGAGTTCAAGGTTTACCAGCAGCAGGTTGCTAAAAACGCCAAAGCGATGGTGGAAGTGTTCCTGAACCGTGGCTACAAAGTGGTTTCTGGCGGTACTGAAAACCACCTGTTCCTGCTGGATCTGGTTGATAAAAACCTGACCGGTAAAGAAGCTGATGCCGCGCTGGGCCGCGCTAACATCACCGTTAACAAAAACAGCGTACCGAACGATCCGAAGAGCCCGTTTGTGACTTCCGGTATCCGTATCGGTTCTCCGGCAATCACTCGCCGTGGCTTCAAAGAAGCGGAAGCGAAAGAGCTGGCTGGCTGGATGTGTGATGTGCTGGACAACATCAATGACGAAGCCGTAATCGAGCGCGTCAAAGGTAAAGTTCTGGATATCTGCGCACGCTTCCCGGTTTACGCGTAAGCGTCAATTGTTAGCTGTGAAAAAGGCCGCGAATGCGGCCTTTTTTATGTCCGATGGCGGCTTTGCCTTATCAGACAACGATCATAACGATTTCAGTGCCACGCCTTCATCACACAACGCTTCCTCGCTCATGGCTCGCCCTGACTGAATCAGCTTACGTAATACACGCACTTCGCGCCCGTTGTTGAGCGCGGCTGCGCCAATTATCGCTCCATCGCGCAACTGGAACCAGATAGCCTTGCCGTCCTCCGGGTTTCCACGACACAGCCAGCTTTCTCCCTGCATCTCACCGACAAACTGTAGGTTATCGCTGTACTGATCGGTCCAGAACCAACCTGGCGTGGCAGTGGGCAGCGGCAAACCGAGCATCGCCGCGGCAGCAATCTGCACCTGGAAGTTAGCATTTTCCCAGCTTTCTACCCGGCGCAGTGAACCGTCCGGTTGGCGAGTGAACGCTACATCACCGGCGGCGAAAATGTCCGGATCGGAGGTGGTGCAGGCGCTATCAACGATAATGCCGTTCGCCGTCTCCAGCCCCGCTTCGCGGGCCAGCGCATCATTGGCCACGATACCGATGCCGTAAACCATCGCATCGGCCAGCAGCGTCTCGCCGTTTTGCAGGGTGAGCGAGAGACACTCTCTCGCTTCGGCGTGTTCAATGGCGCTGTTGAGTAACACCCGCACGCCCGCCTGCTGGTGGCGGGCAAGCAGGTAGTCGCGCACCGGAGCAGGCGCGTTACGGCCCATGACCGTTGGTGCCAGCTCCACCACTGTCACCTGACAGCCTCGTTGAGTCGCGCTGGCCGCCAGTTCCAGACCAATGGTGCCCGCACCGACAATGACAATCGACTTACCCGGCAACAAAGTGTCGCGCAGGCGCTCGGCATCAGCGGCATGACGCAGAGTAAAGCATCGATCGCCCAGCTTATCCAACAGCGGAAGGGGGCGTGCCGCAGCGCCCGTCGCAATCAGTAACCGATCCCATGGATAACTCTGCCCATCAGCCAGCACCAACTGATGCGTTTGGCGGCCGAGCGTCTGTACAGTAACACCCAGATGCAGCTGTACGTTGTGTTCCCGCCACCAGTCAGCGGGGAGTATCGGCTGAAGTTGCGGATTGTCGTCCAGCAGCATCGCTTTGGAGAGCGGTGGGCGTTCATAGGGCAGATGCTGCTCATCGGAAAACAGGTGTAATTCGCCGTCAAATCCCTGCTGGCGCAGTGCGGCGGCAGCCATAGCTGCTGCCTGGCCGCCGCCGACGATAGCGATAGTTTTTTGGTTCATAACGCCTCCTCAGAGATCCAGTCCGGCGGCAACGTGACGAATACCGCGTATACCCAGACCGGCGTCGGCATTGATCATTACGCCACTTAATGTGCGGTTGTTGCGTTTTGACGCCAGCATCACATACGGGCCGGTAAAATCCGCAGGCTTAGGGAAAAACTGTAGCGGCAAAATAGCGGCGATTTTTTCCGGTGTCAGCGACTGCATAATCGATGTATCGTTTTGTCCCAACGCCTGCGGGCCGCGTAGATCTGTCGCCATACCGCACGGACCGACACCGTTAACACGTACCTTTGGTGCCAGCTCGTAGGCCAACTGGCGAATCAGCCCGGTAGCCGCATGTTTAGAGGCGGTATACAGAGGGCCGCCGCCGCCGGGATACCATGACGCATTGGACAGGGTAAATATGATGCTGCCTTCGCTGGCGATAAGTGCGGGGGCACAGGCTTTCGCCCCCAGCAGATAACCCAACACGTTGACGTTAAACAGCTCATGAAAGCCGCTCTCCAGTGCGTCTGCGGGCGTATTGACCAGCGAGGCGTTGTGATCCCAGATACCCGCGTTGCCAATAAAACAGTCCAGCTTACCAAACGCGGTGAGGATCTGATCGACCGCGCGCTGATAGTCGGCGTAGCAGGTGACGTTGCCTTCGATTGCCAGTACATGTTCGCCAAAGCGCTGACGCAGACTGGCAACTTTAGCTGGCGACAGTTCCAGCGTGGCGACCCGCGCACCTTCTTCGATGAAACGCTCGACCAGCGCCAGGCCAAGGCCGGAGCCGCCGCCAGTGATAAAGACCACGTTATCGCGTAAATCGCTCATCTGGCGTCCTCCGGAATATCAACAAACACATCGCTACCGTCCACATATACTGCGTAGGTGGTTAGCGGATCGGTGGCGGGTAAACACAACGCCTTGCCGGTTTTCAGGCAGAAGCTGGCGGCATGCAGTGGGCATTCCACCGTAGCGTCTTCTTCCAGATAGCCTTCCGACATCGAGGCGTTACCGTGGCTACAGCGATCGTTAATGGCATAGAACTCGCCGCCAACGTTGAACAGCGCGATGACGGGCGAGGTATCAAGCCGGAGCGCTTCACCCTCCGGCAAATCCCCTACAGGGCAGGCAAATACACGGCTCATCAGAACAGTACACTCAGGTTATGGGAGGTGATCACCGCTTGATCCAGCAAGATCTCACGCGCCAGTAAGCGCCACTCATCGCCGGGCAAACGACGGACTTTGTCCACGCGCGTGCCGACGTAAAACGTCTCGTCCCGCTCTTTTTGCGCGCGATACAGCAGATAGTTGAGGCGCACGGCGAACACGTCGGGCACGTCGGTTTCGCTGATTTGTAAGTTGCTAATCAGATGACGGGTACGCGACGGCGGTTCTTCCGCCCAGGCCATGCCGGTTTCCAGCCGCGCGATACGACGTTCGAGCTGGTCTTTGTTGTCGTTGAAAATCCAGGTGGTCGGCGGCTGCACGCCTTTGCGACGGTCGCGCGTCTGGGCGTTCACCGTGGTACGCATGGTGTAGCGAATGTCGTCATCCAGCTGCGCCAGCCAGTCGCGAAACTGCCAGTCGTCGAGCATACGCGCTTCTTCATACAGAAACTGGCTGATGCGATGATGCAGTTCAAGAGAAACTAAAGCGCTCATTTCATCACCTCCTGCTGGTAGGCGGCGGTTTTCTTGTGCACTTCCTGCCAGCTTTCGCTGCTGAGCAAATCGGCCCAGCGTTGGTACATGCCACGCGCGGCGGTTTCCGAAAAGATGTAGTTGGTGATCCCCGGAATGCCGTCTTCACGGCGTTTCTCCTGGCCAAGCCCCATTTCCAGACACAATTTCGTGTTGCGTGCGCGATGACCTTTCAGCAGTTTTTGAATTTCACACCAGTTTTCCGAGTCGTCCTGCTCCAGGAACCCGGCGGGGCCAAAAGCCCGCGTGGCGCTGTTTTCAAACGCGGCTTTCACTTCATCAGAGGCGGCTTTATCGGTAATACAGAACGCCCACACCTCCACCTGATCCGGCCCACGCGGGTGCCAGACGCGCAGCGTGGCGGTACCGTTGAGCCAGGAAAGCGTTGGGAAAATGTTGTTGTGACCGGCCAGACGCAGGGCGCGAACTTTACCCAGACGCTGCTCGGCTTCCGCGTAGGTGTCGCGGTAGTAGCTGGAGACCTCACCATCGACCCAGACGTTGGCATCGGGATTCTCAGTAAAGAAAAATCCGCTGCCGTGCCCATCCTGACCGAACTGTAGCGCGTCTTTGGCGGTTTCCCACACCGGGCGGGCGGTCTGACCATCGCCGAGGCGCTTATCGCTACCGTCGTCTTTCGCTCCCAGCACCTGCACTGCAGAGGCATGGCTGAACAGCGCGTGATATTGGTCGCTGGCAAACTGTTCGGCGGGGAATTTCCAGTTACAATCGATGGTCCACTTTTGTACTCCACCGACGATTTCGGTGCCGCCTTCACGACGATCGAGTACGCCGTCGAGATACCAGGCGATGTCGCCGAGATAATCGCCAAGCGCAGGCGCGGAGGTATCCCAGTTACCGAAAATCAGTCCCTTGTAGCTCTCTACGCCAGGCACTTCGTTCAGCCCCCAGTGCGATTTGCATAAACCTTGCGGATAAGCGCGCGGCTCCAGCGGGACGTCGATCAGCTCGCCGTTAATACCGTAAGACCAGCCGTGATACGGGCAGGTGAAGGCGCGGGTATTGCCGCAGTCGGCGTAGCTGACGCGCATCGCACGGTGGCGACACTGGTTGAGAAACGCTTTGATGCTGCCGTCTTTCTGGCGAACCACCACCACCGCATCCTCGCCCATGTAGGTGTTAAAAAAATCACCGGGTTTGGGGATTTGGCTTTCGTGGGCGAGAAATAGCCAGCAGCGTCCGAAGATGCGTTCCAGCTCCAGTTGGTAAATTTCAGGGTCGGTATAAATTCGTGGGGTTACGCGACCGTTTTGCGTGTCGATCAGTTGGTAGATGTCTAAATTTGAGGGTGTGGTCATATTTTTTAATCCTGAAAGCTAAGATGTATTGACCTTCTTTTTTTGTACCTTAAGGATGTTGCTGGTTAGTTATCAATCTGTGAAATAGTAAATTTCTACCAGTTGAGACATTTTTTCGATAACAAGGAGAAGGGCATGGAACTGAGGCACTTACGCTATTTCGTAGCGGTGGCGCAGGCGCTGAATTTCACCCGAGCGGCAGAAAAGCTGCATACCTCTCAGCCGTCGTTAAGCAGCCAGATCCGCGATCTGGAAACCTGCGTGGGCGTTCCGTTGCTGGTGCGGGATAAACGAAAAGTTGCGCTGACGGCGGCCGGTGAGTGCTTTTTACAAGATGCGCTGGCGATCCTCGAACAGGCGGAAAACGCCAAAGTTCGTGCCCGTAGAACGGTGCAGGAAGATAATCATTTCTCCATTGGCTTTGTCCCTTCCGCAGAGGTCAATCTGTTGCCGAAGGTGCTGCCTTTGTTTCGTTTGAAGCAACCGGATACGCACATTGAACTGGTGAGTCTGATCACCACCGAGCAGGAAGAGAAGATCCTCAGCGGAGAGCTGGATGTTGGCTTAATGCGCCACCCGGTGTACAGCCCGGATCTGGACTATCTGGAGCTGATTCATGAGCCGTTGGTCGTTGTGTTACCGGTGAATCATCCGTTAGCTAATGAGCAGGCAATCTCCGCAGAACAACTACACGGCGTGAATTTTGTCAGCACCGATCCGGCCTATTCCGGCGCGTTAGCGATGATTGTCAAAAACTGGTTTCAGCAGCAAAAAAGCCAGCCTAACATTGTGCAAGTGGCAACCAACATTCTGGTGACCATGAACCTGGTCGGCATGGGGTTGGGGGTGACTTTGATACCCGGTTATATGAATAATTTTAATACCGGACAGGTGGTTTTTCGGCCAATTATTGGTGATGTCCCAACCATCGCGTTGCTGATGGCGTGGAAAAAGGGCGAGGTAAAGCCCGCCCTGAGGGATTTTATTGCGCTGGCGCAGCGGCCGTTGGCTGTGGATTAGCATAGGCTGAAAACTGCTGATGCCCGGCCCAGACTCCACTGTCTAGCCCCTGATAGACGATACGCAGGAATTGCGCATCGACGCAGCATTCATCCAGATGCATTTGCTGGGCTGCCACCTGGTGCGTTTTATTGACCACCACCATCCAGTTGCATCCATCCAGCGAACTCTGGACAACATAGCGATAAGCGGCGTTTTCGTTGAACACCACTTTGGTTGCCGCGATGTGCTGGACTTCGCCGAAATCCACCTGCCAGTAATGACCCGTTTCGGCATCTCCGGCTACCCACGAGGTGGATGGATTGCCATCGTTTCCGCGTAGTGGGCCATAATTTAATGATTTCATACTATCAGTTTGTGCAGGTTTCCCCAGCGCCAGGTCGACGGCTGCGCTGGTATCTACGCCACCTGCAGTAAATAGCGCGCGGAGTTCATTTATCTGCAGACTGTCTTCGGGCATGAAATCGGCGGACGCCAGATAGCGGTAAAGCGCATTTTTCAACTGCTTGCTGCTGTCGCAAGGTAAATCCGCATCGATGTTCAGCGTACAGACCATTATTCGTCCTTTGCCTGCCCGGCATTCAAACAGGTTGGTACTTTTCTGGTTGTGGAAGAAATTCGGCGTCAATAGGGTCAGCGGCGAGCAGTCAACGAGGGCGTCAATGTTCATCGAGAAGCTATTTTCCAGCAATGCCTTCCACTCCAGACTGGCATAGTTTTCGCAGAGGAAGTAGTGGCTGAACAGCGGGTGCTGGTTGTTAATCACCATTCCACAGGGATCTTTGCTGGCAAAATGAACGGGGCTCCAGAATACCGGGAACCAGGTGCTGGCGGCGAGTTGCTTAACCGTGTTAGGGGACGGAAGGAGCAGAATGTCTTCACCGTTGTGCAAACGGTCTTCAAGAGCTGATGACCATTCACGGCAGAGTGTAACGTTGGCAGGAAGTGGAATGTCTGCTATAGGGGCGTAAACCCAGATGTCCCACTGGTTGCGGTACGGGGTATGACGTAGTTCGGCGGTAACCTGTAGCTTTTTACGTCCGTTCAACGTGAGGAACGGAGTAGCGTGAATCGTGATGGGGTGTGCGAGCAGGCCGATCGGCACGTCAGCCAGCGCATATTCCTGTGTCAGCAAGGGCCGTTTATTTTCATCGATAATCTGGATTTCTAACGTCACCTGATGTAGCGGTGCGGCGCCATAGTGGGCAATTTGCACCTCGGCGACGAAATTATCTTCGCTGCTGTAGAACAGCGTTGGCATCATCACCAGAGGGACTGTCGGGCAGCAAAAATGACGGAAATTGGCAGGTTCGATAATGTTTTTACTGGCATAGAAGGCGTCCAGAATCCCCACGGTCGCCGTACTTTGCCCCGGAAAATCATGCAGACTCAGCAACTGGATCCCGCCCATCCGCGGCGTACGCAGCGCGGCTTCAATTTCCATTTTATAGAGCAGTAGCGCCAGCTTTCCCGAGCTATGAATAAAATCATTTAGGTAGGGTAGCAGCTGTTTTTCCGCCAAATCGTCGCGGATGCGCTGTAGATTGACCGGCACCAGGCTTCCCATATAGCGGGGGATTTCCGCCATATTTGGGTAAACAACATACTGCCCCACTTCATGAGAGATCACCGGCACATTTTGCGCCTGTACGCCTGCGGTAAAGTTTAGCGTGGTGGTTTCGACGAGCGCATCGAGAAAATACTGGCCGCGCACGCCGATGCCCGCCGATGATTGGGCGATGAAAAGGTCGTCCTCGGCGGCGGTAGGACGATCCCAGTTGCTGGTCAGCGTATAGAGAATTTGTGGCTGAATGGTTTTCAAGCGCTGCACGATCTCGCGTAGCAACTGAAAATCGCCGTTGAGTTCATTGCCATTGCTGAAAAAACAAAACGAGGGATGGATGGACCACTTGCGGATAATCCGTTCAGCCTCTTGCGGCAGCCAGCGGTAATGGTCGGGGTATTTTCCGACCGGGATATCCATCCAGTTATCCATCCAGATTGGGCCTTCAATCTGAAGATACAGCCCTTCGTGGTCTGCGCAGGTAAAAGCCGCTTCTGGTGGGCACCAGGAGTGAAAACGGATATGGTTTATCCCATGTTGTTTTAGCTGTTGAAAGACGTGTGACCATTCAGCCTCGGTGGTGGGCGGGTATCCGGTGAGAGGGTATACGCAACAATCGATATTACCGCGCAGGAAACGTTGCACGCCGTTGATTTTCAACAGGCCATCGCTAACGTCAAGCTGGCGGAAACCGGTCGTTTTTTGGCTTATGGCCATGGGGACCGAGATGTCTTCACGATTGCGTATTTCCAGCGTCAGATGATAGCGCTGCGGGGTGAATTCATCCCATAAAATGATGTCATCGGTGAGCGGAAATTCCATGGTAATCGCGGGGCTGTCCGGCGTGGTGAACAGTGATTGCGTCTCATGCTGGACGTCGCGCCCGTCCAGATCGTGGAGATGGATCGTGATATCGATAGCCTGCCAGTCCATGATGGCCGGGGTTTTCGTGATGTTCAGTGTGACATGACGGCGTTGACTATCCATGCTGATCAGCAGACCGTTCAACGTATTGCCATCGTCAATCTGTAGTTCCACGCGGCCCACAATGCCGTTCCAGATGGTTTGTGTCTGCTCGGTTCGCGCACTGGGCCAATCGCCAATATTATTGCTATCGCGATTGTCGATTCTGAGGGTGATTTGGTGGGGAAGACCGTCGCTGACGTGGCGCGTGATATCAAACTGATGTGGGGTTGAGAGGCTATCCTGGCGGCCGAAGGCAATGTCGTCGATCCAGAGTTGCGTCTCTCCCATCACCCGCTCAAGGAACAATACTACTCGTTTGCCATTGGCGGAGAGTTGGATATCGGTTTGATACCAGGCTGCACCGAGGTAGGTATATTCCGTTCTCAGTCGCTGTACGGCTTCTTTCGTTAATCCGGGCAGCAGTATGCTGCGCTCGCCAAGCTGGTGTTCGGCGCAGGTGCCGGGAATCCGCATGCTCCTGGCAGTGAGGCGACGGCTAAACCATTGCTCATTGATCCCGCTATCTTGCGGGTCGATGGCAACGCGCCACTCGCCATGCAAATCTACGATCTGTCTATTCTGATGCAGCATGAGTTCTCCTTCGCGGGGTTGGAACGCATTTGGTCACCAGGGCGATATTGCTACTGCCCCGGAGGAAACGCTTAACGGGAATCTTTCAGGATCTGGTCGCATTTTTCGCTGTAAGCCTGACCATTGCCCGTCATTGCCGCCTGAATGCACTCCTGATACTCCATTGGCGAAATGGTTTCACTGTTGCTGTGCGTCTGCTCAGTCGGCGTCGTGCTGCTGCAGCCCGCTAACAGGAGGGGGAGGAGGAGCGTTAGGTATTTTTTCATCGGTCTCTCTGTCGTTATTGTTCGTTACTGTAAAGGGTGAATAACAGCGTTTGCGAAGGAGCATCCTGCCAGCTTTTACCGCCATCAAATGAGCGGCGTAGCTTGCCTCCGGCATAGTGTGCCCCATCGCTACTTAACGTGCCGTAGCTGTTCGTACCTACCGCGTCGCTGGCGGCGGAATCCTGTGAGCTGAGTAACAGACCATACCGTTTGTGCCGATCCAGCCCGTTTAAGCGCGGCCATAGCGAGTAAATAGCCGGTTTCGCGGGTAGATTGAACGGCGGCAGCGCGGCGCTGAACAACGTTTTTTCCGGGATATCCTTGGCGTTAAGCTGCACGATCTGTACGCGGAAGTTATCGCCCGGTACCGCGTTGACGTAGTTTTCAAATAGCCAAAAATCGATCTTCGGCAGATCGCCGTGGCTGAGAGTGAAGGTTTGCAGCAGTTGATGCGGCCCCTGGAGATCGAAGCGCTTTTCGCCACTTTGCGGGCCATCGCTGACAATACGCATTTCGGGTACGGCGCTTGCTGCGTGGTAGGCGTTGATCTGCGGTGGCTGAACGTTGCCTTTGCTGTCGAGATAGCTGAGGCGAATCTGGCGGGCGTTGACCGCCGGGAAGGCAACGGTTCGGCGATCGCCCACCACATAGCCACGGGTCAGCGGATGCCACTGCGTACCGTCACCCCATGACAGCGTGTAGTTACGCATGGCGAACGGCGCTGGCTCCTGAATCACAAGCTGGTTCAAACGGGTCGCGTGCGGGAAGGTCAGCGTAAAGCTGTTTTCCGCTTCATTTAGCGCCAACCCGGCGGCCAGATCGCGCGGCGGCTGCACCGACGGCTGGCCGATGCGGGTAAAGTGCAGAATCGCCGTTTCACCCGCCGTGAGCCGATAGTGAATTGCCGCCGTTTTCTGCTGCCAGCGCGCGCCGTCGTACAGGCTGCTAACCTGCCACGGTGCGCTGCCCGTCAGGCCCAGTTCGGCGGCGGAGAGCAGCCAGGATTTTTCGCTATCACTCCAGTTGGTGAACGAGACATAGACGCTGCCGTCCGGCGCTCTCTGTATCAGCACCTCCGGGCTATGTTCGCCCTGATGATAGACGTTGTTCAGGCTCAATGGGCGCGCGGCGACGCCGGTGGTGGCAAGCGCCAGCAGCGATTTTTTTTCCAGCCACGTGCTGCGATCCTCGTCGACAAACGGCAGATTATCGCCTACAAGCCAGTGTCCGCCGTTCATTGCCACAGCGGTCGCTAGTCTCAGTGCAGCACGCTGCCCAGAGCGGGCATCGCCCTGTAGCAATTGTTCCGGTACGAACATGTCGGCATCGTTGTAGCGGTACAGCGTGCCGTTGCTCCACCAGGAGAGTGCACTGTTAAACGCCTGGCGTTCAATACCGCCATAGTCGGCGACCCCCAGCGAGGTATCGCAGGCAGCGCGACGACCCTGAGTAAAGGTGGCGGGCAACAGCGGCGAGATAGAGGCATCAAGGAATACGGGATGCTTCGCCTTCAACGCCTCGTCGCGCATAATCTGCATGCCGAGGCGATAGTTCTGTATACCGTTCACCGCCGGATTGTGGTGCAGGCCCTCATACAGCCCCATATCGAGAAAATCGAGCTTGATATAGTCAAAACCCCAGTCGATATAGTTTTTGATATTACGCCGCACGATGTACTGAGCCGCCGGATGTGACATATCCAGCGCGTAGCTGCCGAGATAGGTTTTAATCAGCTTGCCGTTTTTATCTTTCAGGCAGGTGTCCCGGTGGGTGTATCCGGTATCATCTACCGGCAGATCCAGCCAGTTTTCATAGATGGCGAAAGGGGTCAGATAGCCGCCCGCTTTAAGTCCTTTTTTGTGTACGTAGTCGGTGAAGGTGATCATCCCCTGCGGGTAACCGTCGGGCTGAAAACCACCGTCCATGTTGACGTATTCATAGCCCAGCGGTTTGAGTTGCTGAGCTAGATAGTCGGTCATGGCATACATATCGCGGGCTTTGCCGTAGCTGTCGTGCGAGTAAAAGGCATTAAAGCCGACCGGTACATTTCCCTGCCAACGCATGCCCGGCTCACCTTGGTTATAGACCGCACCGTAGGTTTCCAGCCCGTCGCGGTAGTCGCTGAAGTAGCCGAGGAAAAAGAGATCCGAGGCCACCTGCGTGCCGCGCTGTTCGCCGCCCCAGTTGTATAGTGCGAACTGGCTAAGCGGCGCATTAGGCTGCTTTGCCTCACCCAACTGCTGGCTGCTTTTCCATTTTTGCACCGTAGCCGCACCCGCCACCAGGCCGTGACGGTTCTGATTATCAAATAGCGCTGTTACCCAGTGGCTGATGCCGTTGAACTTCACCATCGGTTCCTGCGGGTTGGAAAAACGGTCGGTGCCGTTCTGGCTCAGGCCAAAACGGTTGACCGGGGCAACGCCGAAATCAAAATTGTTGGTGTAGGGCGTGGTGTAGATGCGCTTGTCGCCGCCTTTGCCGATATCGGCAAAGGCGGCGACGATGGGCGTCAGGCGGCTTACAGTTAGCGCCGTTGGCGCGGAAACCGTCATATCGCTTAGCAGCCACGGTTTGCCGTCAAAAAACCAGAAATCGGTGGTGAGCGTGCGCCCATCGGCAAAGCGGGCGGTTAACACCAGCTTGTTGCCCTTGCCCCAGCGTTTATCATCCACCTTTTGCCATTCGGGCGTGCGATGGGTGGCCTGCTGGCTGCTTAGCGTCATCCCTTGTAGCTGTGCTTCGCTGTGAAAAGCGCTAACCAGCGGGGTGTCGCGCCACAGTATGTCGCCTTCGCCGCTGTTGAGGCGATAGCGCAGCGTGTAGTCGCCGTGATGGACGGTGACTTCGTTTCCCTGCTGGCTGAACTGCGCCGCGTGGGCGCAGGGGAGCAGAGCGGCAAGCAGCAGCCCGGCCCATTTTAGTGATATTGTCATCGCATTCTCGCTATTGGCTAAAATCAGAAGATAGTGAACGGCGCAATCACGTTGAATTTGATATCAATTTCGTCCTGAAACATGTTGTTGTAACCGTTGCTGTAGTTCGGGTTACTGCCGTGGTTGTCGTAGGTGATGTAGTGCAGGTTAAACAGCGTGCCTTTCAGGCGGCCGGTCTGCACGGTATGGGCGATATTAAGGGTCCACGCTGATTCGTCGATGCGCTGGCTCTGATCTGCAAGGGTGCCGTTAACGGTACAGGTGGTGCATGGCTTGGCGTTCCAGCCGTAGGCGTAGCCGACCCCTACCGCCCAGCCAGGCAGATCGTAATTTTTCAGATCGTAGGTGACGGCGGCAAAGGCGGAGGTTTCGCCGTTGGCGTCAAAGTCGGACGCCGCATCCCACCAAATATCCAAACGGCCGTTGGAGCTGGCATAGGCTGGAGTAATACGCTGCAGGAAGAAGCCCTGATTACCTTCGGCTTTCACCGTTTGGGCCTCCAGGCGGAAGTCGAGTGTGTCGACGGTATAGCCGAGGGTCACCCCTTGTAGCCACGCCAGACCGGAGTATTCATCGTTGATTGACCCATAGGCACCAAGCGAACCGTCGCCAACCATATCCTTCGCGCCATAGAACTGGTAGCTGGTGCGCAGCATATTGCCCGCGACCGGGAAGCTGTAAGAGACTTTACCCATGTACTGGTTCATAAAACCTTCCGCCTGTGCCCAAGAGGCTTCCAGCAGTAGGTTATTTTTAAAGTCGTATTTCATCCCCAGCGCCTGAACGTAGTCGATTTTGGTTTTATTATCGGCGGCGCGGAATTCATACATTTCGGTATACCACGGGGCTTTATATTTATCCGACCATAAATAAGAACTGGAGAGTGCGCCATATTTACCGAAATCCCAACTGGCACCCATTTCACTGCCCTGATAAGCGCCAGGGACAAAGCCCCAGTGCACGGCTAATAGGGTTTGGCCGGAGGGTTGGATATAACCAGAGCGCATCCAGTAATCGTTATATTTTAACTTCATTGCCGCTTTGTAGAGGTTAAAACCGCCGTCATCGCCTGCCCATTTTTCACCCCAGCGCTGATTAGCCGAGCTGAGACTGATTTCGTTAGGGTGCGCGGCGTTGCCGGTAGCAAGATTAGCAGCGGCAAAACCCGCTACGTCGAAACCAATAAAGTCAGCTGCATAGCCGGAGATAAAGTCGAGGTTGGCGTTAAAGGTGGCGTGATGGAGATCTTCAACATAATCACCGTAGGTGGCGCTGCCTGGCGTCATATCGCGTTTATCGCGATAGCGCTGAGAATAATAGATCCCGCCTGTTAAATGTGAGTCATCCCAGAATCCAGCAGCCTGTGCCGAAGAAATAAGTAACGGAGCCGTCAGCGCTGCACTAATAATACCGAACAGAGGAATATTGTTGTTTTTGGACATGAGGAAATCCTTCTTCATGACGAAGAATAAAAGGGCTGTTTTATTTTATGGGGGGCGTTAACCCCCCAGAATTAAACGACTAGATGCGACGCAGATGCCAGATGCGGCTGGTATAGTCGCGGCTCAGCGGTGGGTCAATCCACATTCCACGATACAGCAACTCGTCGCCGCCAACTGGAGTCTCACCCGCATCAATGCGGTAGCTGGCATTTTCATCCAGACCGACAAGACGCAGCAGACGCAGCGGCGCGGAGGCTTGGCTGACCAACGAGAAGGCCATCACCAGCGCTTCGCTCTGGTCTGGAGCGACAAACATCCATGCGGCGAAATCACTGTTTTCCCACGGGCTGACCAGCCGCCAGAATGTACCGAACTGCAACAGTTGGCGGTGCTGTTTATAGAAGGCAATTTGTTGTGTTACCGCCGCGTCGCGTTCGCTGTCGCTGCGCATCAGATCCAGCATCAGGCCATAGTTGCCGCTCATTGCCACCGCGCCGCGCATATCCATGGTGGTGCTGCGCCCCATCTGATGGTTAGGCACCTCTGAAACATGGGCGCATTGCATCACCGGTGGGTAGAGTAGACTGGTGGAGTACTGAATATGCACCCGCGAGGCGGCGTCGGTGTTATCGCTGACCCACGCTTGCGGCATGTAGTAGAGCATCCCCGGGTCAAAGCGTCCGCCGCCGCCCGCGCAGCATTCGAACAGAATGTCCGGGAAGCGGCGGGTGAGAGCTTCAAGTAAAGCGTACACGCCGCGAATATAGCGATGTGACGTCTCCTGCTGACACTCCGCTGGCGTGGTGCTGGAGCCCACTTCAGTCATATTGCGGTTCATATCCCACTTGATGTAATCAATGGGGTGATCGGCCAGAAATGCACTCATTTGGGCGAGGATATTGTCGCGAACGTCTTCACGTCCAAGGTCGAGAATATATTGGTTACGCCCCTCTGACAGCGGCTGATCGCCTGCGTTGAGCACCCAGTCTGGGTGTTGGCGAAACAGTTCGCTGCGTCGGGAGATCATCTCCGGTTCGAACCACAGGCCAAACTTCATCTCCATATCATGCACGCGATCAATCAGTGGCCGCAGCCCCTGCGGAAATTTCTGCGTGTTAACGAACCAGTCGCCCAGTGAAGAGGTATCGCCGTTGCGCTCGCCGAACCAGCCGTCATCGAGCATCAGCAGTTCGACTCCCAGTGCTTTGGCATTGGCGGCGAATTTCAGCAGCTTCTCCTCGTTAAAGTCGAAGTAGGTGGACTCCCAGTTGTTGGCGAGAATAGGCCGGGGCTGGTGGCGATGCGGCCCGCGTGCGAGATTATCGCGATACAAGGCGTGCAGTGTCTGCGACAGGCCGTTGAGACCGCCATCGGACCAGGCCAGCACCGCCTCCGGCGCCTGAAACTGCTCGCCCGGCATCAGCTGCCAGCCGAAACCGTGTGGGTTGATACCCAGCAGCAGGCGGGTCTGACGATAGGCGTCCACCTCAGTGCGGGCGCTAAAATTGCCGCTGTACACCAGATGAATGCCGCAGGCTTCGCCCTGCATTTCGGTCGTTTCGGGGCGTACCAGACCAATAAACGGCTGCTGGTGAGTGCTGCTGGCGCCGCGCTTACTGTCGAGCACGTTAATGCCTGGGTTTAGCGGCTGGCGATGCCACTGGCGCTCGCGGGCCCAGGCGCCGGGGAACTGAATTTGCTGCCAGCGGTCATCGGGTAAATCGACGCCACAGCTAAATGCCCGCAGCAGACGTATTGGTTGTTCAGCACGGTTGGTGAATCGCGCTGAGCGGGCGATAACCGAATGCTGACGGAAAAGGGTATAGCTCAGCTCAACCTCCAGATGAGTGACCGGATCGGCGAGGGTAATCAACAAAGTTTCAGCATCGCTGTCCTGGGCAACCCAAGTGGCGGGAAGCCCGCAAAGCCCTGGCTTACCGACCACGATGCGGTGGCTAACGTAGTGCAGGTTACTCACCTGGTGTCCGTCGGCGTAGCGCGCTTCGAAGGCCGGTTCGCGGTAGTCACCTGCGCCGTGACCGGGATACTCCTGCGGCGCGGTATCCAGTGAAAAGGTGCGATCCGGCCAGTCTGCCGGTGTCGGTGAAAACGAGGAGCGATCCAGCGCTGGATAGTCGTAGCCGGTACTCCAGGCGCTCAGACGTTTACCCCAATAGCAGTGTGTCAAATAGCGGCCGTGGGCGATAGCCATCACGTAGCTAACACTGCCGTTCTGCAGGTGAAAGGTCTGGTTTTTTTCATTCCAGAAAATCATGGCGTCACTTCCTGTGTTTTTTTATTGCGATGATGAATATCGTCAAGAATTTCGAAAAAGCGTTTTTCGGTAATTTCGTATTTTGCCAGCGGCAGCAAGCTTAAAATGGTCAAAATGCCGGGAATTAGCGTGAAAAATAACCCAATCCACAACGCGGCCTGGTCAGTTTGCACCGCATGGGGAACATATCCGGCCCAGGATAAACAGAATCCACCGATAGCACCGCCAATAGCACCGGAAAGTTTGGTTTTAAAGATATTGAGAGAAAATACCATTCCTTCCGAACGGTTACCGCTGATCCATTCACCATATTCCACGCAGTCAGCCACCATAGAATAAAGGGCTATTTGTCCAACGCCGCCAAAGAATGGTGCCAGGGTACCAATGATAAATATCAGTGAAATATTGCTCTGAAAAAAGAACAAGCCCATGCAGGACAGAGACATTAAAAAACTGCTATAAATCGCAGTGTTCTTTTTACCTATTTTTGCCGAGATAAATGGCGAGGCGATAGCACCTGCAACCTGGGCTATCTGTGATACCGTCAGAAATGCGGCGAGGGCAACTTCTGCATTTAAATTATAGATAAAGAAATACAGCTGGAAGGTACCGCGAATAATACCGATCAGCTCCAGCATAAACATCCCGATAAGCAAATAACGCAGCGGTCTGTTTTGTTTCAGTAGCGTCCAGAAGCCTTTAAAACTTTGGCGCTCTTTACGCGGTACAGCATATTTTTCTTTGACGCCAAAGAATGTTATCAACATGCAAATCAAGAAGATGGCGCTAAATACTAGCGACACGCCCCACCAGCTGCCAACGAATTTGACCAGCCACAGGGTCGAGGCGCTGACCGTCAGAAAACCAAAAGTAGCAATGGTTCTGGGGATGGTAATGACCTTGGTACGCTCTGTTGGATCCTGGGTAATGGCGGCGGACAGAGACCAATAGGGAATATCAATGACGGCAAAGCAAACGCTCCACAGAATGTAAGTTGCGTAGGCGTAAACTAATTTTCCGGCCTCAGATAAATCAGGACTCAAAAAACATGCGACGGTGGTCAGTGATACCAGAATACTACCAACGAGGATCCATGGTCTGAATTTCCCCATTTTAGTGTGGGTATTATCAACCAGAATACCCAGCGCAATATCTGTTGCGCCATCGACCAGCCTGGCGACTAAAAAAAGTAAACCGACGGCGGCGGCCTTGATGCCAAAACTGTCGGTATAATAAAGCATCAAATATATGGCGATGAATGCATACATCACGTTCGCGCCATAGCTTCCCATGCCATAGGATATCGCGGTAGTCACGATACTTTATCTCGTGGATAATGTTTTTTTTCTACAGCCGCTTCTGCACTTGAACTGGTTAACTCCATTTGAGTTCCCCTGAATTGAATAAATGATCGGATTTAACGACAATGAACTTCAACTTTCGGGTAGTAGCGTAGAGCAACAAGTGCAGACGGACTTTGCGCCGAGATTTATATTTCAGTAAACAAAGATTACTAATCGTCTTTCACGGGTTGACCGTCGGGTAATGACATCAGGCCTGCGCCAGCGCCGCTTCAACAAATAGATAGCCAATGCCGGTGATCTGCTGCTGGCGCGTCAGATTACCAAAGCCGATCTGCGTCTGGCGAGTACGCACCGCATCGCCCTGATCAAAGGGAGTAAAACCGATTTGTCGGTAGATAGTTTGCAGCCAGCGGTCACCAAATTCACAACTACGGCCATAAAACCATATTTGGTTAATATTCAAAATATTCAGTAGGTTATAAAGCGTCAGGCCGATGGCGTTGGACGCCTGTTCAACCCACTGTACCACCTGTTCATCGCCGTTGTGCCAGGCGTCGATCAACTGCCGACTGGTCATGGCTTGCGGATCTAAATCGGGTGGCATCGGGCGCGATTTCAGCCAGACGCGGGCCTGCTTTTTCAGCGCCGATAGCGAGGCAACCGTTTCCAGACAGCCGTAGCGTCCGCAGTCGCAGGCGATGCCGTCGCGGTCGAAAATGGTATGGCCGATTTGCCCGCTACCATTGAGCATCCCACGGTAGATCTGGCCGTTGATGACAAACGATGAACCAATGCCATAGTCGACGTTAACGATGCAGAAGTCCTGGCGGTTGCTGCCGTTTTGCCATTTCTCCGCCAGCGCCAGCATGATGCAGTCGTTATCAACCCGTACCGACACGCGTAGCTGTTCTTCCAGCAGATATTTAATTTCCACCGGTTTTTTCCACGGCGCCTGCGGCATGGTTTGCGACACGCCGGTATCCGGGTCGACCTGACCGTGAACGCCCAGCGCCAGGTTGATGCGCCTTCCGGGGCAATTTTTTTGCTGCTGACGCCAGAGATCTTCAATGGCCGCCAGCAGCGCTTCCGGAGTGGGGGCATTGACCTGGATGTGGAGAAAATCGCCGACCGGCGTCATCTGTGCATCAATCAGCTGGCTTTCAATGCTGGTCGGCGTCACGTTCATGCACAGGATCAGCGGCCCATCGTTGGGGATTTGATAGTGCCCGCTGTTCATCCCCCGCGAGCTGAGGTTTTCGCTGGAGTGGCTGAGTTTGCCTTCGCTAACCAGTTCGTCGAGGATTTTGCTGATTGCCGGAATGGATAACCCGGTGTGCGTGGCGAGTTGCGATTTGCTCAAACGCTTATAGCGCCAAATCAGCGCCATAATTGCCCGACGGTTGTGCTGCCTCACCGTTTGGTTATTCAGTCCCGTTATCTGCATCTTACTAAACCTTGTTAATTGTAATGCGTGAGCATCGCGCAATTTACCGGAAAATAACTCATCTACACTGCCATCCTATCGTATTTCACTGTGTTTTGTTTACTGGAGAATGGTTATGTACGGAGTGGTTAAGGTCTGGCAGGAGACCCTTACGTTGCCAACGTGGACAACGGGCAACGAAGACGCAAACCCGATGTTTCTCGAAAAGCGCGTGTATCAGGGGTCATCGGGCGCGGTGTATCCCTATGGGGTGATTGACACGCTGACCGGCGAGCGGGAGATGCGTGAGTATCAGGGCATCTGGATGGAGAATGATTTCGTGCGCATTCTGCTGCTGCCGGAGCTGGGCGGGCGTATTCATCGTGCGTATGACAAGGTCAAACAGCGTGATTTCGTCTACTACAACGAAGTGGTGAAACCAGCGCTGGTTGGGCTATTGGGGCCGTGGATCTCCGGCGGCATAGAGTTCAACTGGCCGCAGCACCATCGCCCAACCACCTTTATGCCCGTCGACTTCACCATTACGCCGGGCGAACATGGTGAACAAACGGTGTGGATGGGGGAAGTCGAACCGATGCGCGGGTTGCAGCTGATGGCCGGTTTCACACTTTACCCGGACCGGGCGCTGGTGGAAATTACCGGCAAAGTGTTTAACGGCAACGCCACGCCGCGCCACTTCCTATGGTGGTCAAACCCGGCGGTGAAGGGCGGTGACGATCATCAAAGCGTGTTCCCACCGGATGTCACGGCAGTGTTCGACCACGGCAAGCGCGACGTATCGGCATTTCCGATTGCCACCGGCACCTATTACAAGGTGGACTATTCCGCGGGTGTCGATATCTCACGCTATAAAAACGTGCCGGTACCCACCTCCTATATGGCGGAAAAATCGGCATACGATTTTGTCGGTGCCTGGCATCACGGCGAGCGCGGCGGCCTGCTACACGTGGCGGATCATCATGTTTCTCCGGGAAAAAAACAGTGGTCATGGGGGCACGGCGAGTTTGGCCTCGCCTGGGACCGTCAACTGACCGACGAAAACGGCCCTTACATCGAGCTGATGACCGGGGTTTATACCGACAACCAGCCTGACTTCACTTGGCTTGCGCCATATGAAGAGAAGGTTTTCGTACAAAATTTCCTGCCCTACAGCGAGCTAACGTCGGTACAGAACGCCAGCACCCGACTGGTGATGCGCCTTGAACGCCAGGCGTCGCAGCTGGCGCTGGGGCTGTACGCGGTTGCGCCGTTGCGCGACGTGCGGGTGGAGATTCGCGACGGCGAGCAGACGCTGTGGCGTACTCAGGTGATGCTGGAACCGGGCGAGAGCTGGCAGGAGACGCTGGCCGAGAGCTGGCCGCAGCGCCTGACCATGGTGGTGCTCGCCAGCGATGGCGCGCCGCTGTTGCACTATGAAGAGCACATTCCTGAAGCGACGCCGCTGCCCAACGCCGCTCGCGCGCCAGAGCAGCCGCAGGCGCTGCACAATACGGAAGAACTCTATTTTATCGGCCAGCATATTGAGCAGTACAACCATGCTAGTCGTTACGCCGAGGATTACTACCGTCGGGCCATTGAGCTGGACCCGGAGGACTATCGCAATAACGTCGCACTGGGCAATCTGGCGCTCAACCGCGCCGACTGGTCACTGGCGCAGCGCTGTGCCGAAGCGGCGCTGGCCCGCGCGCATCGGTTGAACAAAAATCCACGCGACGGTGAAGCTAGCCTGCTGCTGGGGGCGGCTTACGAACGTCAGGGTGAGGCAGACAAAGCGTGGGATAGTTACTACAAGGCCAGCTGGAGCGGCAACTGCCGCGATGCGGCGTTTTACTCGCTGGCGCGGCTGGCGATGGCGCGCGGCGATAACGCCGACGCGCTGGCAAAGGTTGAGCTCAGCCTGCAGTTTAACGGCGGCAATAACTTGGCGATGGGGCTAAAAGCGCTGGCGCTGGCCACCACTCAGAGTCAGCGGACGGCGTTGGCCTATATCGACCAGGCGTTGAAAACGCACCCGCTGAGCTATGCGTTGCACTATGCGCGCTGGGCCATTAACGGTGATGTATCAGCGGGTAACGCCCTACGCCAGGTGACCGGCCTGCGCGGTGTTAATGCCAGTACGCTGGCTGGTTGGCTGGTGTCGCTGGGTAAAAAGCAGGCTGCTCGCGAGCTGCTGGCGCTGTTGGGCTGCCAGGAGGCGCTGCCGCTGCTGTGGCAGGCTTCACTCAGCGATGATCCGCAGCCGTATCTGCAAAATGCTCAGCGCTGCTTCACCAATCGCGTTCGCTTCCCGAATACGCTTGATGAAGTGGTGATGCTGCAATCGCTGCCGCAGGATGCGTTTTCCCGTTACCTGCTTGGCTGCTTCTGGTACAGCAAACGCCGCTATGAGGACGCCATCGCCTGCTGGCAGCAGACACTGGCGCAGCAGCCCGATTTTGCGCCGGTGCACCGCCTGCTGGGTATTTATGCGTGGAACAAACAGCATAACGCCGCGCTGGCGAGTGACTACCTTCAGCAGGCCGTGGCACTGGAGCCGGACAACGCCCGTTTCCTGTTTGAGCTGGATTATCTCAACAAACAGCAGGGGCAGAGTCGGGAAGCGCGGTTGGCGTTACTTACGCTGCGTCGCCAGATTGCGCTTAAGCGTGACGATTTGACCGCCGACCTGCTCAGTCTGTGGAACGGCGTCGGGGAATATGCGCAGGCGGCACAGGTGCTGCGTGATCGTGATTTCCATCCCTGGGAAGGGGGGGAAGGGAAGGTGACTGGTCAGTATCTGCTTAATCAGATCCATCGCGCGCTGGAGGCGATGATAAAGGGCGAAAACGGGCAGGCGATAGAACTGTTGCAGCAGGCACTGCACTATCCGCTGAACCTGGGCGAAGGACGTCTGCCGGGGCAGACTGATAACGATATCTGGTATCTGCTGGCGCATTGTCACCAGCAGCGAGGCGAGGATTCGCTGGCAGCTCAGGCGCTGATACGAGCGTTACAGGGGGACTCCGGGCTGAGCGCCGGGCGTTACTACAACGACCAGCCCGCCGATTATTTGTTCTGGCAGGGGATGGCTATGCGGGCGAACGGTCTGGACTCACAGGCGGATGCGCATTTCCACCGTTTCCTCGACTGGGTAGAACAGCAGCGGGATTGCGTACCGGAAACGGACTTCTTCGCCGTATCGCTGCCGGATCTGGTAGCGCTGGACGCCAGCCCGGCGCTGCATCATCAGCAGCACTGCCTGTTTATTGAGGCGCTGGGTTATCTGGGGCTTGGCAATCACCAGGCCTGTCAGCACGCCCTGACGATGTTGTTGACGCTGAATCCGGCTCACGATAAAGCGCTGTTGATGAAACATGCGCTGACCGTCGGCCTGTTCGACTAACCTTCAGCCGCCGGGGGGAGAACGCCCGGCGCTGTTCAGGAGCGACCATGACGCAAATACGCTTACAAAGCGCGGAACTGGAAGCGATGATAGATCCGCAGGGAGGCAAGGTGCTGCGGCTGATCTCTCGTCCTTTGGGGGTTCCCGTGCTGCATGAGAACCCGGCGGGCGGCCTGTTCCCGATGCTGCCGGTCGCGAATCGGGTGGCGGGAAATCGTTTTATGCTGCGCAGTGAAGAGGTGGTTTTACCTCAGCATGGCGCAGACGACACTTTCTTCCTGCACGGTGACGGCTGGCTGCAACGCTGGCAGGTTATCACCGTCACCCAAAGCGGTTGTTTGCTGCAGTTGCGCAGTTGGCATCCCTGTGGCTATGACTATACGGCGCAGCTTTGCTATCAACTTGAAACCTCGAGCCTGCACGCCTCGTTGACGCTCACCCATTGCGGTGAGCAGCCAATGATTTACGGCTGCGGGTTCCATCCGTTTTTCGCCTTTGATAAGCGCAGCACGGCGCAGTTCACCGCCAGCGGCTACTGGCCGGAGGGGGAGCAGCATCTGCCGCTGGAATGGCAACGCGATATCCCTTCAGCAGCGGATTTCATGCATGCGCAATACGGTGAGGATAGCTGGCTGAACGTCGGCTATTCCGGCTGGAGCGGGCGGGCCGTTATTCAGCGAGATGTGATGAAAGTCACGATTTTAGCGCAAACTCCGTGGTTGATGCTGTTCAGAATGTCGGGTGAGGAGTTCCTGTGCCTGGAGCCGCAAACGCATCCGGTGAATGCCCACAACATGCAGGGGCAGCCGGGATTGCAGGTTTTAGCGCAGGGAGAACGCTGCCATTTTGCGATGCAAATTAGCGTCGAATAGGGCAAAAATCATGTTATCTGCCTGTTAATGCTCTCTTGCGCCAGCCTGCGTTTGTCGCCAGACTATCGCCTCCAAACGGGAGGGATTCATGGCTTTGCATTCCACGCGCTGGCTGGCGCTCGGTTATTTCACCTACTTCTTTAGCTACGGTATCTTTCTGCCTTTCTGGAGCGTCTGGCTCGAAGGGTTAGGGCTGACGCCGGAAACCATCGGTTTACTGCTGGGCGCGGGGCTGATTGCCCGTTTTCTCGGTAGCTTGCTGATTGCGCCGCGTGTGAGCGATCCCTCTCGGCTGATCTCAGCGTTACGTATTCTGGCCTTATTGACGTTGGTGTTTGCGCTGGCCTTCTGGGCGGGGACCAACGTGGCGTGGCTGATGGTGGTGATGGTCGGCTTTAACCTGTTTTTCTCGCCGCTGGTGCCGCTGACCGACGCGCTGGCCAACACCTGGCAAAAACAGATAACCATGGATTACGGTCGGGTGCGACTGTGGGGATCCGTGGCCTTTGTGATCGGCTCTGCGTTGACCGGCAAACTGGTGAGCCTGTTCGACTATCGGGTGATCCTGGTCCTGTTATCGCTTGGCGCCGCCTCAATGCTGCTGGGCATGATGATTCGCCCGAGCGTGCAGCCAGCGGGTGAAAACCGTCAGCAGGAGAGCGCGGGATGGCCCGCCTGGCGCGCGCTAATAACCCAAAGCTGGCGTTTTCTGGCCTGCGTGAGTCTGCTGCAGGGCGCACATGCAGCTTATTACGGTTTCAGCGCCATTTACTGGCAGTCTGCCGGGTATTCCGCTTCGGCGGTGGGCTATTTATGGTCATTAGGCGTGGTGGCGGAAGTGATTATTTTTGCGCTCAGCCACAAGCTGTTCCGCCGCTTTAGCGCTCGCGATCTTCTGCTGCTTTCCGCCGTTTGCGGCGTGGCGCGTTGGGGTCTGATGGGCTGGAGCACAGAGCTGCCATGGCTGATTGTGGTGCAAATCCTGCATTGCGGAACGTTTACCGTCTGCCACCTGGCGGCGATGCGTTACATTGCTGCGCGACAGGGCAGTGAAGTGATTCGTCTGCAGGCGGTATATTCTGCGGTGGCGATGGGCGGCAGTATCGCCATCATGACCGTTTTCGCCGGCTATCTGTACCAGAACCTGGGCAGCGGCGTATTCTGGGTGATGGCGCTGGTGGCGCTCCCGGCTATCGTTCTGCGCCCGAAAGTGGTGGCGCAGCCTGCGACGTTATGATTCAAGGATTTTGCGGATTTGCTGCTGCTGGTGAGACGTAAGCGCCAGATCCGCATGAATCAGCGGGGGAGAAAACAGCGGTAGCGGCGTGGTGTACGGTGTAATAATCAGCGTTACGCCACGCGGCGCTCCCTCTTTTTGAAAATCCTGCATCGGCATATGCTTTACGTTGAGCGGCAGCAGCGTCAGTTCGCGCAGCTGTTGCTCTATATGCGCTTCAAGTTGTTCGTTACTACCGGTCAGCAGGATAATCTGCTTTTCGTGCAAATCCTTCTCCTGCATCAGCCAGGCGCCGAAAATAACGGCGACCAGGCCGATCTCTTCTTCTGAAAACTGGACATCGTATTCCGCTTCAAAGCCGTGAATCGCCTCGCGGGTAGTTCGAACCAGCCGGGGATAAAGTCGGCTGAACTCCTCCGGTAGCGTGTTATCAATGCCGATGGCAAATACGCTGCGGTTCAGTGCCTGGGCCAGGTGGATATACAACTGGTCATTCAGCCCTTGCTCGTCGCTGAAGCGCACGTTGCCATACTCGCGAAAACGCAACACCAGCCGCGCAATAGCAAGGCGCAGGCGGCGATCCTGCTGGTGATTATCGCGGATCGGGTCGGGGATGCGGATCATTGAGAATAACAACGCCATAAACAGCGATTCGCCCAGCGGCGCACTTTGCATGACGTGGCGCTGCCAGTGGCGGCCAATTTCCTCGGCGAGCGGATACTCAGCGCAGGATTGTGCCCACCGTTGCTGGAGTGGATTAAACTCCGGGGTGATCCCCGCGTGGTGCTGTAGCAGACAATATTGTAAATACAAGCGCAGGAACTGGATGTCACGACACTCAAACGGCTTCTGTAAGCGCCGGGAGCACAGATTGATGAGCGCATGCAGATTGGTGTCGTCATACAGCGTACGTGCGATACCTTGTTGTTTAAGAGCAATTTTTAAAGTGGGCGTGAAATGCTGAGCGATAAAAGTAGGGCAAATCCGCAGGCCACGGCGCAGCCACTGCAACAGACACAGACGCTGATTTAGCGGGGTTCCTTCGATCGCATAGCCACCATTCTGCGCGGTGGCTATCGTGAGCCGGTGATAGCGCTGGATTTCGAGCCCTGCGCCAATAATATCTTCCTGAACCGTGGCATCATCGACACCATTGAGGCTGCTGAAGGTTTGTGTAGTCGCGATTTGCCCCGGCAGGAAAAGCGTCAGCAGAACCTGGCAACGGCGCTGGGGAGCGGAAAGTACAGATGGCGGAGCAAGCGTTGACATCATCTGTAGGGTCTCCCGTAAGTATGTTTGATAAGAATAGCTAAAGTTTGCTCATAGATTTGAGGAATGGAATGCTTTCCACCAGGAATGCTGGAGAGCGTCACAGAATTTTTAACGTGCGGAACAGATAGCGGGAGTGGAACGCAGCGCGTTAATCCGTTTTTTCACTGTTTTATCTTTTTGTTGAGATATAAAAAATGCCAGAGGGGGAATGCTGGCGGACTGGCGGAGGGAGGTATGAAAATGCTATCGCAGAGAAGTGAAAAACCTAAAGTGAACGTAGCAATACGACGGAGGCAACAGATTCATTACCTCCGTAACAGCTGTCTGGCGTTACTTCTCTCGACTCAGCGTTAATCCCACATCGCCGCCCGGATGTACCGCCAGCAGCGTTTCCTTTGAGTAGCCGCTCTCGCTCATCAGACAGGCGCAGGCGGCGTCAAAGATAGCCAGCACCAGTAAAATTGAGGTGGTGGCTAACATGTTCAGCGGGTCGGCCTCTCGCTGAACGCCAGTGGAAATCACTAGCTTCGATGCTTTAGCGATGGCCGAATCCGCGTTTTCAGTCACGCTCAGTATGGGCACATTCCTCGCAGCCAACCCGGGCAGCAGCCGGGTGAGTTCGTCCGAATTACCCCCGCGCGACAGCATAATCACCAGGTCGTCGGCGCGTAAAAAACCGAGATCGCCATGCGCTGCATCCGTCGCGTTGAGGTAAATCGCTGGACGTTCCACGCAAGCCAGCATATGCGCGACTTTACGCGCGGCAATGCCGGAGGTGCCGACGCCGGTGACGACAATTTTGCCCTGACAACCGCGCAATTCCGCCATCAGCGACTGCCAGACAGGTTCAGTCAGATGCTGCCCCAGACCCGCCAGGGCATCGCTATAGAGCTGGAATACGCCGCTGGCCTGAGACCATGAATCACTCATGCGTCCTCCTGCATCAACTGGCGGTATTTCATATGGTCCTGATACATTTCGTGGAACACCCGATATTTGCGATCGTAGTACTGCTTAATGCGATTGGTCTGTGGGGTGACTGTTTTACCAATCCGGCTCATCGCTGACATTGCTTCCGGGAAGGTATCGAACACGCCCGCGGCGATAGTTCCCATCATGGCGCCACCCAGCAGCATGGCTTCGCTCTCTTCAGGCAGCAGCATCGCACAGCCGGTGGCGTTGGCATGCTCCTGAACGAAGATCGGGTTTTTCGTCCCGCCGCCGCTGGCCATAATGGTATCGATGGTGTAGCCGCTTTGATTCATCGTTTCAATGATATGACGGGTTCCCAGCGCAATGGCCTGAATGGTCGCGAGGTACTGTAACGCCATATCTTCCGGCGTGCGCGACAGCTTCAGTCCAGTGATAGCGCCTGTGAGCGTTGGGTTGGCGCGCGGTGAACGGTTGCCGTGGAAATAGGGCAGGATGTGCATGTCACGGGTTAAAAATGCGATATCTTCCGGCTCACCGGCCATTTTACGCAGCAGCGCATTCAGCACTTCATAAATGGTCTGCCCTTGAGATTTCGCCTGGGTCAACAAGGTTTCGTAACAAGGATGCGACTGAATAACGTGGTCGATTAACGCCCCGGTTGCCGACTGTCCACCTTCGTTAAGCCAGTATTCTGGCAGCACTGCTGAGTAGTAAGGCCCCCAAACGCCACCGATAAAACGCGGCTCTTTGGAAATCGCCATGTGTCCGGTAGAGGTGCCGCCAATCAGCGCGACGCGGCGATCGAAATCCGCCACCTCGCCGGAAACACCGCTCGCGCCGAGCGTGCCGAGCGTACCGGCGTGGGCATCGATGATCGAGACGCTGACAGCGGTCCCCGGAATCAGCCCCATTTCGCTGGCGGCGCGCGCAGAAAGACCATGACCGAGCGGTTCACCCATGGTTTTCACGTAGCGACCAATTTTGGCGGCATCATGTTCCAGCAAGTCTTCCAGCCCAATCTGGCGGAAATAGCTGGCATCCCATTTGTCTTCATGGCCCATATAGGTCCATTTACACACCGTCGAGCACAGTGAGCGCGTGTCATCGCCCGTTGCGCGCCAGGTCAGGAAATCGGGCAGGTCAAAGTAGTATCCCGCATTGGCCCAGGTGTTGGGCATATGTTGCTTCAACCACAGCAGTTTGGGCGTTTGCATTTCCGGGGAGATAATACCGCCAACGTAGTCCAGCACCCGATGATGCAGGGCGTTAATGCGCTCAGCCTGAGTAATGGCGCGGTGATCCATCCACACAATGATATTCTGTTCGCTGCGCCCGGACGGACTAATGGTCAGCGGTTTACCTTCTTTATCCAACACCACCAGTGAACAGGTCGCGTCAAAGCCCAGACCTTTCACCTGGATAGGGTTGATATCCGACTGGTTAATCGCATCGCGAACCGCGTTACACACTGCCTGCCAGATGTTATCGGAAGACTGCTCAACAAAATCGGCCTGCGGACGGTAAATCTCGATGGCCCGACTGGCCTGGCCGACCATTCTGCCGTTGAGATCAAACACGCCAGCACGGGCGCTTCCGGTTCCGACATCCACACCAATAAAGTAACTTGCCATAATTTTTTCTCCTGAAATCAGGCTTTACGATTCTGTAATGCGATAAAGAGGATCAGCACCGCGCCCCAAAGCGCCATCGTCAGATAGCTGCTGACCCCCAGCAAGTTAAGGCCGCTTTCCAGCATTTGCAGCACAATCAGCGCCAGTACCAGGCCGATAATGCGTCCGAAGCCGCCATCCGGATTGATGCCACCGAGTACGGAGGCAAGGATGGTGACCAGCAGGTAGGACTCACCGTATCCGGCTTTTGCCGAGTTGAATTTCGCCATCATCAGAATGGCGGCGACCCAGCCGAGCAGGGCTGAAATCACGTACACGGAAATTTGTACCCGTACGGTATTCACACCACTATAGCGGGTAGCCTGTTCATTGGAGCCGACGAGATAAAGACTGCGCCCCAGCGTGGTGTGCTCCAGCAGTACCCATAGCAGGATTGCCACCAGGAAAAAGAGCAACAGCGCCACCGGAATACCCGCAATCGTGGCGTTGCCAAGGTACTGAATGGCGGTCGGGAAACCCGAAATCACCGTCCCGTTGGAGAGCAGAATATTCAGCCCGGAGATAAGTGTCATCGTGCCGAGGGTGGCGAGAATCGGTGAGACGCCGACCCAGGCAATCAGCGCGCCGTTGAGCGTACCGATAGCCACCGCCACGGCTGCGCCTGCCAGCAGCGCCAGCACCAGAAACAGCGGGTTATCCGGATGGGTAACGATAATCGCTGCCATTACCAGCGAGCAGGCGTTCGCCCCGGCAATAATTGACAGGTTAATGCCGCCGGTCAGCATGGTCATACCCATCCCGAGGGCCAGCATGCCGAGGATCGGTAACTGTGAGCCTATCGACTGGAAGTTAGCGACGCTAAAAAAACGGCTGCCGAGCAGGGCTGAGAAAACCAGTGCGACGACCACAATAATGACGCATTGCAGACGAATGATGGCATCACCGGGTAAAAATCTGGCGATTGTTTTCATCTCAAAGCTCCCTTGCCAGTTTGCGTTTTTCGTTCCAGGCCGTGGCACTGATGCTGACCAGGATAATGGCGCCGCTGAATACGGTGTGCCAGTAAGAGGAGACGCTGAGTAGCGTCAGACCATTTTGTAAGAAGGCGAGCAAGACAACGCCGAGCAGGGTTCCGGTCAACGTACCGCGCCCGCCGCTCATGCTGGTTCCGCCGAGTACGACCGCCGCCAGCACCGTCAGCTCAAAGCCGAGCAGCGAATTGGGTGCAACTGACTGGGTGATTTGCGCCTGAACCACGGCGGCAACACCTGCCAGAATGCCCATATAGCCATAGACGTAGAAATGCAGTTTCAGCAGATTCAGCCCCAGGCGTGAGGCCGCGTCGCGGTTGCCGCCCATGGCGTAAACCTGACGGCCAAGACGGGTATAGTTCATCAGCACTGCGGTAAAGACGATCACCGCCGCCAGGCACAGCAGGGGCAGGGTCAGGCCGTAGTCGTAGCCATCTGCCGCGGTGAAGGAGAACCAGTTAATGCCGTTCATAAACCAGTCAGGGAAACCGTACAGCCAGGTGCCTTTGGTGGCGTAAACCAGCAGACCGTAGTAGACGTTCAGCGTGGCGATGGTAATGATGATTGCCGGAACGCGCAGCCAGTAGACCAGGAAGCCATTAATCAGCCCAAGCAGCAGGCCCACCGCAATCGCAATAGTTAACGCCAGAGCGAAGTTGCCGCCGTGGCCGATCACCCAACTGGCCATCGCATACTGGGCAATCGCGGTCATCGCCGGAAATGAGATATCGATCCCGCCGGAAATCAGCACCACAAACAGCCCACAGGCAAGGATGCCGAGAATAGCGTAGCTGGTGGCCACATCCGTCAGGTTCCCCAAAGACAAGAACTCGTCGGTGCTGATGCTCAGCCCAACGGCAAGGGCTACAACCAGCAGGCCCAGCCAGAATTCATGTTGCCCGATTAAACGGGACAGATGCATATTATTCATTGATTACCTCGACCACTTCAGCAATCTCCTCTTCACGGCAGTGATGAGGATTAAATTCCGCCACCAGTCTGCCGCGACGCATCACCAGCACGCGGTGGCTGTTGTAATACGCTTCCGGGATTTCATCGCAAATCATCAGCACCGCCATACCTTGTTCCGCTAAATCGCGGGCTATCTGGTAAATGCCCTCTTTGTTGGCGATATCCACGCCGACGGTAGGCGAGTCGAGGATCAGAATGCGGGGATTGGTCGCCACCCATTTGGCAATGGCGATGCGCTGGGCATTCCCGCCGGAAAGCGTTTTGACCGGCAGGTGCGGATCGGACACTTTGATATTCAGTTCGCGGATCAAATCGGCGACCAGCTTTTGCGCTTTACGATGATCGAGCAAGCCGCTACCGGTGTGCAGTTGATCAAACACCGTGACGATGGTGTTGTCGTAAATCGACTGCTCCATGATCAGCCCCTGCGTCAGGCGATCTTCTGAGACATAGCCGATCCCGTGTTTGATGGCGTCATGGTTATTGCGCAGAGTAACCGGCTGGCCGTTAATGCGAATCTCGCCGCTTTCCGGGTGTGTCATGCCGAACAGGCTCAGACAAAGCTCGGTACGCCCGGCGCCCAGCAGGCCGACGATGGAGACAATCTCGCCGCCGTGCAGCGACAGATTGATGTTCTGGTATTTGCCTCTGCGGCTGAGGTTGCGCAGCTCCAGAAGGGGGGCTCGATCGTCGAATGATTTCTCCGGCAGCGGGCTGTAGTGGAAGCGTTGTCCGGTCATCAGGAAAGCCAGCTCGTGGCTGTCGAGTTCGCTGGCAGGATATGTACCCACCAGTTTGCCGTCGCGCATGACGCTGATGCGGTCTGCCACTTCCATTACTTCATCCAGACGATGACTGACAAACACCACGCAAATGCCGGCCGCTTTCAGTTCGTTAACCACCTTCAGCAGGCCATTGACCTCCTGGCGGGTTAGCGAGGCGGTGGGCTCGTCCATAATCACCAGACGCGCATCGGCGGCAATCGCCCGGCAAATGGCGACCAGCTGTCGATCAGCAATCGAGAGTTTTTCTACTTTTTTATCGGGATCGATATTCACCCCGATACGTTTCATGGCGGCCAGCGCCTGCTGTTTCATAGCACCACGACGCACCCAGATATCACCGCCCGGCAGATAGCGGTTGACCGCGATATTTTCTGCGACGCTAAAGTTGGGGAACAACGACAGATCCTGATAAATAACCTGAATGCCATAATGGGAAGATAGCTGCGGCGTCAGGTGATGGAACAATTTTCCGTCGAGTAAAATCTGCGCGCCTTTTTCCGGGTGATAAACCCCGGAGATCACTTTAATAATGGTACTTTTACCACAGCCGTTTTGACCCGCCAGACAGTGAACTTCGCCTTTTCTCAGCGTCAGATTCACGTTATCCAGCGCCAGCACGCCCGGGAATTGTTTGCTGATATTCTCAAGAGTGATAAATGCGGTGGTGTCTGCCATGGACAATACCCCTGCGAGCGCCCTGACGGACGCTGAGTGTTAGTTTGGTAGATAGCGCCGACCAGACGGTCGGCGTTATGGTTTCCCTGGTGTTGGCAAAAGCCTTAGAAACCGAGTGACTGTGCGTTGTCTTTGGTGACTTCGAGGATCTTGTTAAAGCGGATCACTTTCTTCTCCGTGTCGATATCGGCTTTCCCTAAACCGTCGATACTCAGATCTGCATTGACTTCTTTGCCCTGCAACAGCTGATCGGCAACCGTTACCAGCGCATAGCCCGCATCTTTTGGATCCCACAGCAGCGCTTTTTTGATATCACCGCGCATCAGGTAAGGCGCAGCCTGTGCTGGCATGGCGATCCCGACGACGGCAATTTTATCTTTGGCGCGTTTTTTCTGCACAGCCTGACCAGCACCAATTGGACCCAGTGAGCCGAAGCCGATAATGCCCTTCATCTGCGGATAGGTTTTCATCAGATCCAGCGTTGTGGCGTAGGATTTATCAATGCTTTCCGCGACCGGCAGGCGTGAAGTGACCTCGAACATTTCCGGATATTTTTCTTTCTGGTACTTAATTGCATAATCCGCCCACGCGTTATGCAGTGGGACCGTCAGCGAACCAACATAGATTGCATACCCGCCTTTGCCGCCCATATTTTTCGCTAACTCATCGACGTTGGCTTGTGCGTATTTTTCACTATCGATGGTTTCGATATCCCACTGACCGATTTGCTCATCCGGGGATTCGTGCGTCAGGACCACAATGCCTTTTTCGCGCGCTTTTTTCAGTACTGGCTCAAGAACCTTGGCATCGTTTGGTACCACGATGATCGCGTTGACGTTTTTGGCGATCAGATCCTCAATCACTTTGACCTGCTGTGCCGGGTCCGGCGTAGATGGACCGGTCTGGTAAGCGTTCACATCCAGTTTTTTTGCTGCTTCGTTAACACCGGTTTCCATGCGGTTAAACCAGGGAATACCAGTGACTTTGGCAACCACAGCAATTTCATATTTTTCCGCCGCAAAGGACGTGCCGGACAACATGCATGCAGAAACCAGGGTTGCACTGAGTAATGCGAGTTTGAATTTCATAGTTGTACCTTTCGTAGGGGGCAGGACATGTCACGGCGTGAAGTTAACAACGAATGGAAGAGGGAATGAATCATAAGTTTGGAGAATGTGATATATGCCCATTATTGTTAATTTATGGAAATAAAGTAGTTAATAATTGGTTAAATTTACATGATTTTAGATTCAGGCGTTCAAATTAAGTGTTAATAAAACATTAAAATGAAACTGTTAATTAACATTTTGTTATCATTTAACTTAAGATTTGACGCCGAAAAGGTGTTTGGGTGGAATTTCCCGAAGAAGAAATTATCGAAATTGAGAACTGAATCGATACCGGAAAAGGGGGCTCAACTTTTTTTCGTTCAATGATATCCTCGGCACACTTGCGCCAAATACGGCATCATTATTTGTGGCGGTGTTGATTTTTATCGTGGAGAACTCATGCAAGGCGTTAAACGTATCTTTATGACGTGGTTTCTCGCTGTCCTGTCTTTTGGCGCAGGTGCGCATCCCCACAGCTTTATTCATCTGAAAACCGAAGTTGTGAGCGAAAATGATCGGTTCGTCGCGCTAAAAATGCGCTGGACGATGGATGAAATCACGTCGGCGGATCTGCTTTACGACGCGGGGAATGCTAAACCTGGTGATGAAATTTGGAAAAAACTGGCGGCGGAAGTGATGGCTAACGTTCTCGGGCAGCACTATTTCACCGAAGTGTGGCACGATGGGAAAAAGGTAAAGTTTAAAAACAGACCGACGGAATATGGCATGGAGCGTGAAGAACACCAGGCGGTGCTGACGTTCGTTCTGCCGCTGGCCGAAGCTCAACCACTGAGCGGTCAAAAATATACTATTTCAACCTTCGATCCGACCTACTACGTCGATATGAGCTATGACAAAGACAGCGACGCCCGGCTTTCGCAGACCATAAGCCAGCAATGCCATATTTCAATGCATACGCCGACGCCGAATGAACACATGCTGAGCTTTGCGCAGTCGCTGGATAAAGAAGACGCACCGCCGGAGGATATGGAGTTGGGTAAACAGTTTGCACAGACGGTGACGCTGCAATGTCAGTAGTTTATCAACAACGCGCAGCCAGACGCCGTTGGCTCACGCTATGGCCGCTGGCGGTCTTTTTGTTTCACGATGACTCCAGCCCGGTAGTTCGCTGGACTGCGACGTAGCCCGATACAACAGGTTTATCAATAGCTTACGCGCGTCCATCATATGCCGGTGCTTTCTGAAACTTGACCCGGTTCTCCCTCGCGCCGCTCCTATCTGGCTCCTGGAATCCGGGTCGTTCCAAGGAGTCATCATGGCAAAGATCAAGCTCACCAAGACCGCCGTAGAGTCGGCGCAACCCCAGGCGAAGGACATCGAACTACGGGATACCGTCGTGCCCGGCTTCCTTTGCAAGATTACCCCGACGGGACGCCGGGTGTTCATGCTCCAGTACCGCACGAACTCTGGCCAGCCCCGCAAGCCCTCGCTGGGACTCTACGGGGAGCTAACCGTCGAACAGGCGCGGGTCAAAGCGCAGGACTGGCTGGCCGAGGTTCGCCGGGGTGGTGATCCCGGCGGTGCCAAGGCCGAGGCGCGCAAGGCGCCCACGATGGCCGAGTTGTGCAAAAAGTTCATGGAGGACTACTCCAAGAAGCGCAACAAGGTCAGCACGCAGGACGGCTACCAGGGCGTCATCGACCGCAACATCATCCCGCTGCTGGGCCGCAAGAAGGTGCATGACGTGAAGCGGCCCGACATTGCGGGGCTCATGGAAAAGCTGGCCTACAAGCCGACCGAGGCCAACAAGACCTTCGGCGTGCTGCGCAAGATGTTCAACTTGGCCGAAGTCTGGGGCTTCCGCCCGGACGGTACGAATCCGTGCCGCCACGTCCCGATGTACCCGCCGGGCAAGGAAACCCGGCTCATCGTGGACGAGGAAATGGTGCGGATCTTCCGCCAGTTGGAGAAACTGGAGGCGGAGGGGCTGGAGAACTACGTCATCCCGTTGGCGATCCGGCTGCAATTCGAGTTTGCGGCGCGGCGCTCCGAAATCTGCCCGCTCGAATGGAGCTGGCTGGACTTCGAGAACCGGCGCGTGGTGTGGCCCGACAGCAAGGTTGGCGGCATTTCCAAGCCCATGAGCGAGGAAGCCTATCGGCTGCTTTCGACGGCGCCGCGTCTGGAAGGCTGCCCTTACGTCCTGCCGTCGCCGAACGACCCGGCCAAGCACCTGACCTTTGGCGAGCACTATGGCGGCTGGTGCCGGACGCTCAAGGCCGCCAGCGTGCCGCACGTAGGCACGCACGGCATCCGTCATCGCTCGACCACCGACATTGCCAATTCCGGTGTGCCGACCAAAGTGGGAATGAAGCTGACGGGCCACAAGACCGTGGCGATGTTCATGCACTACGTCCACACCGAGGACAAGCCGGTGCGCGAGGCGGCCGAGCTGGTGGCCAGCCGCCGCCAAGCCATCACGGGCGCGCGGCAGCTTGCGGAGGCGGTGGCATGAACGGGCGCCGGCCATCAGCAGCATCGCTCGCAGCGCCCGCGGCGCTGCTGGGCGACATTCGGGCACTGATCGAGGCGGCGCGCAAGCGCGCCGCCTCGACGGTGAATAGCGAGCTTACGATGCTCTACTGGCGCATCGGCCAACGCATCCACACGCAGGTCTTGGACAGGCGCCGGGGCGCCTACGGCAAGGAAGTTCTGCCCACCTTGGCTGCGCAGTTGGTGGAGGAGTACGGCAGCAGCTTTGCAGAGCAGAACTTGCGCCGCATGGTGCAGTTCGCCGCCACCTTCCCCGACGAGCGAATTCTCGTATCACTGATACGAGAATTGAGCTGGACGCACTTCATCGCCCTGATGCCGCTGAAAGACCCGCTCCAGCGGGACTACTACGCACAGATGGCCAGCACCCAACGCTGGAGCGTGCGGACGCTGCGCGAGCGTATCGACTCGATGCTGTACGAGCGCACGGCGCTTTCCCAAAAGCCGGAAGAAACCATAGCGCAGGAGTTGGCGACCCTGCGCGATGCGCAGCGCATGTCGCCGGCCCTGGTCATGCGCGCCCCGTACATCCTCGACTTCCTGGGCCTGCGGGACACTTGGCAGGAAGGCGACTTGGAAGCGGCGATCATCCGTGAAATGGAGTCCTTCCTGCTGGAGCTGGGCGCGGGCTTCTCATTCGTCGCCCGGCAGAAGCGCATTCCGATCGACGACGAGGATTTCCACCTTGACCTTCTGTTCTACAACCGCAAGCTGCGGCGGCTGGTTGCGGTGGAGTTGAAGGTAGGTGACTTCAAGGCGGCCTACAAAGGGCAGATGGAGCTTTACCTTCGGTGGCTAGACAAGCACGAACGGGAGCCGGAGGAAGCCTCGCCGCTCGGGATCATCCTTTGCACCGGCAAGAAGCGCGAGCAGATCGAATTGCTGGAGCTGGACAAGTCCGGCATCCACGTTGCCGAGTATCTGACCGCCTTGCCGCCGAGGGGCGTGCTGGTGGAGCGGCTGCAACAGGCAACGCAACGGGCGCAGTTGCAAATCGAGCAGCGCAAGACGGACAACGAGTAGTCCTGTCCCAAGCAGTCGGGCGTCCCGGCGTGCCGCCGTCGCGCTGTCGTGCTGCGCATCGAGCTTCGCTGCGCGAGTCTCGCCCCTGTCGGGCTTCCATCACTGACGCCTCCGTCCCGGCTCGTTGATCCGGGCCTGCGCGCTCCGCTTGCCAAAAATCGACTCTGTGCAGTGGGCGGGTGTGGGCGGTCTTGCTGTTCCCTTCACCGTATCACGGCGTTCTCGCCGTCAAGGGCGGCGCGCGCCATGCGCGCTTGCGTCCTGGCGGCCGTCTGCGACCCCTGACTGCTTGCGCTGCGCCGTGCTGCCGCCGGTTCCGGGCAATTCCGCCCGAGCAACCGGAGCACGATCATGTCGCAACTGTCCTTTCCCTCGTTCGATTCCTGTCTGCTGGTGCGCGACGCGCACGGGCGCTATCTACCGGCATCGGCCGACGACATTCTGGAAGCTGCGCGCCAGGTCATTGACCGGAAAATGCAGCGCGGAGCAGAGTTCACTTCGCCGGCGGCGGTCAAGGAATACTTGCGTACAAAGTTGGCCAGCTTCGAGCATGAGGTGTTCGTAGTGCTGTTCATGGATACGCGCCATCGTCTGATCGAATACAGGGAGATGTTCCACGGCACTATTGACGGTGCGTCGGTGTATCCGCGCGAAGTGGTCAAGGAGGCGCTGCGGCTCAATGCGGCGGCGGTCGTCGTTTCGCACAACCATCCGAGCGGAAACCCCGAGCCGAGCGCGGCTGACCGGGCGCTGACCCAGCGGCTCAAGGAAGCGTTGGGTCTGGTGGACGTGCGCGTGCTCGATCACATCATCGTTGCGGGCAACGAAACGGCATCGTTCGCCGAGCATGGGCTGATCTAGCCCAAGGGGCTTCGGCCCCTTTTTGCTGCGCCTGGTGGCATAGCTATGGCCCTCGCGGCCTGATGCTCAGGCCGTCGCAACCTGAATCATCTCGTCGTAATGTTTCTTGTCCACCTCTTCCAGCCACTGGAAGATGTTCCCGATGACGCTGTGGCTTTCGCCTGCCAAGTTTTCTGCGGATTCCTCTGTTATCTCAATAACGTCGCTATGTGAATACTTATTGATAAAGCGGTAGATTTTTTCTTTAAGCTCTGGTGTCGTGATGGTGCAATCTTTTAGGCCAGCCTCCATCAATTGACTAATGTCGCTTCGCCGCCTTGGATATTTGAAGGTAAAAAACGATTCAACAAGCTTTCGGGCGAGGTTGGCGGTCAAGAACGCCTCATCTCGATTGAGTGTCGTGTGCGCCCTATATTCGTAAAGCTTCTTGAAGATATAGTGGTACTCGGAACCGTAGTTCTTGAGTGAGTCGTCGGCATCCACAAGTAGGGAGTGACGAGGGGAGCCAGGTGGCGCATCCAGGCGATAAAAGAAGCAATTCTCGGCGTTGCCTTTTTTGACTCGATTCCTATTGGTGCCAGTGAACCAGTCTCTCACTAGCTTAAAGTAAGTGAAGTTGTGAGTCAGCACAAAAAGTTGCTTGGCTTCAGTGCATTGCGTTCTCAAAAACGAGTAGGCGTGAAACAAGTGATTAGAATCAAAGCTTGAGACCGGATCGTCAACGACGACGATCGTATCCTTGATGTTATTTCCATTTTCTTTGAGCTTCGTGATGAAATAGACAAATGCAATCGCAGTCTTCTCACCTTCGCTCAAATTCCCATCGTGCTCACCAACCCCGTTTCTGATGATCTCATAGCCTTTCTTCTTCTGATTGAAGTTCAGGCAAAGCTCAGAGCGGCCAATGAAGCGATGCAGGATGTCATTGAACTCCTTTGCCCCGACCGTTTCATTCGAGAGCGCCGCTTCTATGGCTCCGACCTCTAGACTAATTTTTTCAATTTCCTTATGGTCGTTCTTTGCTTCTGACTCAAGGTCATTGCACTTCTTCTCACTTCCAGCATAGTCAAACTCTTGCACCTCAGCCGCAGCAAAGTGAAGCTCCAGTGCCACCTTGCTTTTTGAGGTCTCAGATTTGAAATTTGAAGTCTTATTGTTGTGCTTTCCAACGAGAGCAACAATCGACTTCAGGATGTCATTGAAATTGGTGACATCGTCTTCAACCACATCCGAGATCTGAATGTCTGTCTTCCCAGGGTCTGTGATCTTGGCCTTCAGGGCTTCCCGCCAGGCGTCCATTTGCTGGTCGATCTTTTCAGCAGCAGTTGCGTAGTCCTTTTGAAGCTTTTCTGCCTCGGCCGATAGTTCTTTATAAAACTCGGTCGATGCGGGAAACTGATTAGCTGGAGCGCCTTGAGATTCAATCCATGTCGCCGCATTCTGAAGTCGGCTCTGAAACTCCGTGAACTCCTTGCTGAAGTGGGCAGCAAGCGCCTCGGCACGAAGCTGGGCGAACGGAGAGCCGCAGAACTCGCAGGATTGCGAGTCGTGGTTTTTATGGATTTCCAAGCCTGCTTGAACCCATTCGCGGATGTCCGGGTTATCGGTAAGCCGCTGGATTGCTTGATTGACCGCCGTAGTCCCAATCAAATCTCTGATGCGGCCCGCCGCTTTCTTAAAGTAGTCCGGCTCAATGGCCGTTGAGGCGAAAGCAATGCTTGGAAGCTGATCTGGCTTGGCGGCATTCGTAAGGTCGATAACCCTCTCATCTGGAAGAACCGACTCCGCCTTGATAATTGTCTCGCCGTTATTCTGTATGAAGTTGGAGAGCTTGCGGCGGTCGTAATTCAAGTAATAACTGTCGCTCGTATCAATCGCCTGAAGTCCAAGCTTCATTTTCTTGGCAGCATTGGTCAGGAACTTCTCTAATGCCTCACGCTGCTTCTTGATATCGCTTTGCTTGTCGTCGTGAGCCTTCTTTTTCGACTGAAGCTCGCTCTTCAGCTTCTCCAGCTTCTGCAAGTCATCAATCTTCTCTTTCGCAATAAGAAGGATGCTCTTTACGGATTTGTCCCAATCAATGTTCTCATGCACGAAGCGTTGATTGAAAACATGAATATTCAATTGGGATGAGTGGAGTGTGGATTCCGTGATCGTTGAGCCATCCTCCAGAACTACTGAAAATTGGCCCGTGCTGAAGCGGGGAACCATCGAGCGAAGCTCAAAGCAAGAGAATAGATTCGATAACGTTGACTTGCCTGTTCCATTCCAACCATAGACCAGGTTGTACCGGCCGAACTTTTGGATCTTCGTTCCATTGAAGTCGCTGAAGATTCCGAACTGTTTGAGGCGGTTGATGCAGACAATCATCTCTAGATCTCCGTGTTCTTGCTTTCCCATCATTAGCTTGCGAAACAAATGGTAAACGAAGAGTCCTCTTGCGTCTCCGCTTCGCGGATCGCGCTGCTCCAGGTTCGCTAGTCGCTCATCCCTGGCGGGACTGGCTTCGCCAGCCTTCCGCATCGCTGACGCCTACGGCCCGGCTTCCAGCTTCGGGCCTGCGCGCTTCGCTTGCGTGCGGTCAGCACAAAGGGATGGCCGTTGCCTTGTCCAGCCGTCTCCCCTGACTTCATCACCTTACCCGCGACCGTAGCCCGCGCCCGTGTGCCGTCAAGGCGCGCAGGGCCGTGTCCTCGGCTGCGCCTGCGGGCCGCACCCACCCTGCGCTTGGCTCCTTGACGGCCCCCGTCCGCGCGCTCCTTTGGCCGCGGGCGATGAACTCAGGAAAGACGGTGGCAACAGGGCCAACCGGGTTCCTCGTGCCGACCGCACCAAACAGCCGAAAGGCTGGGCTCCGAATCTAGAAATCCGGTGTGCGGTGTGAACAGCAAACCTCTTTTGTCAGGAGAAAGACCATGCAACTCGCATCCCGTTTCGCTTTCCGCTCCCCCTCGCTGCGCAGCGATTACCCGCTGTCCGACGACCAGATTCACCGCGTGGCCCCGTCCATCTTCGCGGATGCCCCGCACGAGAGCCGTTCGCAGCGGTACGCCTATATCCCCACCGCCGCCGTGCTGACCGAGCTTCGCAAAGAAGGCTTCCAGCCTTTCATGGTGACGCAAACCCGCGTGCGCGACGAAGGCAAGCGCGAGCACACCAAACACATGATTCGCTTGCGCCATGCCAGCCAGATCAACGGCGCGGAGGCCAACGAAATCGTGCTGCTGAACTCGCACGACGGCACCAGCAGCTATCAGATGCTGGCCGGAATGTTCCGGTTCGTGTGCAGCAATGGCCTTGTTTGCGGCAACACCGTGGCCGATGTGCGAGTGCCCCATAAAGGCGACGTGGCCGGTCTGGTCATTGAGGGCGCTTACGAAGTCTTGAGCGGTTTCGATCGGGTGAAGGAATCGCGCGATGCCATGCGCGGCATCACCTTGGACGATGGCGAATCCGAAGTGTTCGCCCGCGCCGCGCTCGCCCTCAAGTACGACGACCCCGACAAGCCCGCGCCCATCACGGAATCGCAAATCCTGATGCCGCGCCGCTTCGACGACCGCCGCCCCGACCTGTGGAGCGTGTTCAACCGCACCCAAGAAAACCTGACCCAAGGCGGGCTGCGTGGCCGCAGCGCCAACGGGCGCCGACAGCAAACCCGCCCGGTGCAGGGCATCGACCAAAACATCCGACTGAATCGCGCCCTCTGGCTGCTGGCCGATGGCATGCGCCAGTTGAAAGCCTGAATCCCCACGCGGCAGGGGCAGGCAGCAGCCCTTGTCGCTTTCTTCGCTGCTGCATTCCTGAACCGATAGGAGTTATCACCATGAACGCCGTTACCCAAACCGAAGCCCGCGCCATCAACACCGCCGCCGCTATCCCGCTGGAAGCCGCTGACCCGACCAAGAACCTGATTCTGGTTCCGCTGTCGCGGCTGGTGTCGCGCCCCACTGGCCGCAACGTGCGCAAGACCCCGCGCATGTCCATTCCCGAACTCGCCGCCAGCATCCAGCGTGTCGGCCTGCTGCAAAACCTCATCGTGATTGCCGCCGCCGACGGCGAGCATTACGAAGTCGTGGCCGGTGGCCGTCGCCTCGCAGCGTTGAAGCTGCTGGCGAAGAAGCACCGCATCAGCAAGGAATGGGAGGTGCCTTGCCTGCAGGTGGCCGATGGCACCGCACGCACGGCCAGCCTGACCGAGAACGTGCAGCGCGAAGCCATGCACCCCGCCGACCAGTTCGAGGCGTTCGCCGCGCTGGTGGCCGAAGGCCGCAGCATCGAGGATATCGCAGCGGATTTTTCCGTCACGCCGCTGGTGGTGCAGCGCCGCTTGAAACTCGCCAACGTCTCGCCGCGCCTGCTGGCCGACTATCGCGCCGAGGCCGTGAGCCTTGACCAGTTGATGGCCCTTGCCATCACCGACGACCACGCCGCGCAGGAAGCCGCGTTCTACGATGCGCCGACATGGCAGCGCAGCCCGCACAACCTGCGCGACCGTCTGACCGAACGCGAAATCGACGCCTACCGGCATCCGCTGGTGCGCTTTGTCGGGCTGGACGGCTACGAGCAGGAAGGCGGTGGCATCCGCCGCGACCTGTTCGCGGAGGGCGACAAAGGCGTGTATCTGACCGATGCCGCACTGCTGGAACGGCTGGCGCAGGACAAGCTGGCAGGTATCGCCGCCAAGGTGCAGGCCGAGGGCTGGGCGTGGGTGGATGCCACGCCGGGCATGACCCATGCCGATCTGCAAGCCTTCCAGCGTGCGCCAAGGGAACGCCGCAGTCCGAACAAGCGCGACGCGCAGCGCATCGAGAAGCTGCAAACCAAGCTGCACGAACTGGCCGAAGCCGTGGATGCCGCGCTGGACGACGAAGACGAAGAAAAGGCCGATGCCTTGCAGGAAGAAGGCGAACGCCTGGGCGAGCAGTTGCAGGCGCTGGAAGAAGGCTTGCTGGACTATGCGGCCAATGTGAAGGCCGCAGCCGGTGCCATCGTCACCATCGACCGCGACGGGCAGGCCGCGATTCATCGCGGGCTGCTGCGCGAAGCCGAAGCCAAGGCGCTGCGCACGCTGGAACGACTGCGGCAGGGTTTCGGCAGCGAAGGCGAAGCCGCAAACGAGGACGAAGGCGAGGACGACGAGCAGCCCAAGACCGCCACCATGTCCGACCGACTGGCGCAGCGGTTGAGCGCGCACCGTACCGCCGCGCTGCAAATCGAAGTGGCCCGGCATCCGCAAGCCGCGCTGGCCGCCGTGGTGCATGGCATGGTGCAGACCGTCTTGCAGGAAAGCCACTACGGCCACGACCTGCCGCTGGGCGTGCGCCTCACGGTGCAAGACCGGCTGGAAGGCATGGCCCCGGACTGGCCGGAATCACCCGCCGCCGTGGCGCTGCGCGAACTGCAACAGGTGGCAGGCGAAACCTTGCCGGAGGACAGCGCCGAACTGTTCGCCGCGCTGCTGGCGAAATCACAGGATGAACTGGTGCGGCTGCTGGCCGTGTGCTTAGCTTCCACGGTGGACGTGGTGACGCCTCGCGCCACGCCGCACCAGCCCGGCGCGGAACTGGCGCAGGCCGTGGGGCTGGATATGGCCGCGTGGTGGCAGCCCACCAATGAGGGTTACTTCCGGCATGTGCCGAAGGCCGCGATTCTGGAAGCCGTTGGCGGGTTCGCGCCCTCGCACGTCACCCGACTGGCGAAGTTGAAGAAGGGCGACATTGCCAGCGAAGCCGAACGGCTCGCCGCTGGCACCGGCTGGATGCCCGCCATCTTCCGCACCGAAGGCCCGCAGCAGGCCGGGCAGGACGCGCCGGCGGATGGCGAAGCCGAAGCACAGGAAGAAGCGGCCGCCGTGGCGGATGTCCAGCCGCAGGCCGAGGCTTTGGCCGCGTGACTTCGCACCGTAGATAGCGCCCCGGTTCCGGCCGGGGCGCTTCATATTGAGGATGCCTGCCATGACCCACCAACCCGCAAACCGCCCCCGTATGGCTGCGACCTATGCCTCCGGCACGGTGCGCGCCCGCCGCTGGCACGGCGACGGCGACGTGCGCGGCTACCGTCCGCCGCGTGGCTGGACGGCCCGCGCCGACCTGACCGATCTGCATCCCCTCACGGGCCGCGCCTTGCCGCGCGCCGTGTGGTGGATCATCGAAACCAAGAAATAACGAGCCGCACCGGCCCCAAGCCGTGCCGCCTTGGGGCCGGTGGTCGAAAACTCCGGGCGCGGCGGTGGCCGCGCCCGGTTTCACTGCTAAAAAAAAGCCCCATCGCCGCCTTCGGTCGGCGGCGATGGGGCCACGCACAAGGGCGCTCGTGCGCGAAATCCACGAAGCCAGCAAGTGTGGCGGCGCATCGCGCCGCCAACGATTCGACCGAGCCCCGCCGCAATGGGCGGGGCTGGTGTGGCTACGCCCCGGCTTGCTGCGGCAGGTTGCACGAAAGCGTGCCGTCCCCGACGCTGGCGGTTCGTTGTCTGTACGTCACGAAAGACGGTTCACCGACACGCCGCCCAGCCTCGCTTCTATGGAGCTTCCACACCACGCCTCAGTATGTGGCCGTGAGCTGCGGCAGGGGCGCTCTGGCCTTGTCGTCGGGGCATTGACCTGGCCCGCGTCAGGGCGCAAGCCGGTGCAGCCGTCACGCGGGGATGCCGAGTTGGCCACGTCTCCATTCGGGAGCGGGCGGCCTGTGCGTCCTTGTCTTGTTGTGAATCCTGGCGGTGGCGCGGCTGCGCCTTGGGCTTCATGGCCGCAACCTTGCAGCGAAAACAATTTCCCCTGCGCTGCGCGCATTCCTCGCGGGACAAATTCTTTTCGCTTCCAGGTTCTCCACGTTGTTGCGACCGCTGCGCGGTGCGACCAGCCCATCCCCCGCCGGCCGGATCACAACAAGGACGCACTGGCGCGACCTTGTTCAACCCGAAAGGAGAAACATCATGGCTAACATCGGCACCTTCACCGCAGAGAAAGACGGCTTCACCGGCACGCTTCGCACCCTGACGCTCAACGTCAAGGTCAAGCTGGTTCCCAACGACAAGGGCGACACCGAGAACGCCCCCGACTTCCACCTGCAAGCGGCTGGCCACGAAGTCGGCGCAGCGTGGAAGAAGACCAGCGAGGCCGGGCGGGAATACCTGTCCGTATCCATCGACGACCCTTCGTTCCCGGCGACGGTCTATGCCCGCCTGATCGAGAACGAGGACGGCACGCACGACCTGATCTGGTCGCGCAACAAGCCGAAGGCGGCCTGACAGCCGCTTACCGCGTCCCGCCCACTGCGGCGGGGCGCGATGCTGCTGATCGCAGCACCGCACGCGCAGGATTTCTGCTGCTGCCGCGTGCTGGATACGCCCGTCACCGCGGGCCTGCATGCGTGCCTTGTGGCTCGCAATCCGTGTCAACGAGCGGTGTGTGGCGTGTCGGCGCTGTAAGCGCCGCCGGGCTTTCGGGCTTCGCCCCGTGCCGGCAAGCCGTCACGGCCATCCGGCTTCAATCCCTCACGCCTTCGCGCCTGCGGCGCTGCGCGCTCCGCTTGCTGCAATTCAGTACCACACGCCAACGCGCTACGGCGTGTCGGGCTCTTCCAATATCGCCCTGAGTTCCTGGCGCACCTGTGCCAGCAATTCATCAGCTTCGCGGGTGCTGTCACCGGCATAAGCCAATGTGAGCAGCGTGAGCGGATGCACTTCCATGACCTCGCACAGATCGGCCAGCTTCTGGATGGTTGGGCTTTTCAGGTCGCGCTCCAGCGTGCTCATGTAGGTGCGACTGGACACGTTGGAGAACGCTTCCTGGCTCAAACCACGCGCCTTCCTTACCGTCCGAATCGCCGCTGCCAATGAGTTCTTCGCTGCCACCTATGGTTTCCCCAAAAAACCAAGATGACAGCCCATTGCGCCCTATAGGACTACAATCTATAGTGTTCATTTGGTGGTGATGTTTTCCTTTTCCGTGCTTTTACGGAGATCCGCATCTGCGGATTTCCTCAGACCCAGGGAACCGCGTCCGTGTCTTTCCTGACTTCCACCAATACGCCTTCGTGCCTCTCCGCTTTTGCGGCTTCGTGCGCTTGCGCATACGTGCATCCGTCCGCAGGCACAGATGCGCCTCGGCGATTGCGTGTGTTCGTGGAAGGGGCGCGGCCTTGACCACGCTTGTCACCGAGGAAGACCGGGTGCACCTACTGGCCCACGGCCTCACCCGCGCCGCAGGCCAGGAATGTGACCCGCTGCCCGTGGTGCGCCTGTTCACACCGGACGCACATGCGACCTGGCTATTGGCCGCGCTCGATCCGACCGATGGCGATACGGCCTACGGCCTGATCGACCTCGGGATCGGGATGCCTGCCCTGGCGACGGTGAAGCTGTCCGATCTGGCGTCCATCGTCGGGCCGCTCAAGCAGCCCGTGATACGAGATCGGTACTTCCAGCCGACGCGGCCGCTGTCGGAATACGTTCGACTGGCTCAGGAAAACGGTTCGATCACCGATTGACGCATTCCAGCGCGACCAGGCAAAAAGTATCGCATTGTGACTATTTCGGTCTTAGCCAAGACCTGGCAAGTCTTGATCCGCATGCTTGCACCAGGGTGGTGCGCTCCTGACCAAAACAGTCATGATGCCAGGCGCGAGATTCGGCACGGTGTTCAATGCTGCACCCCATTTCCGGGCGGTGCAGTCGTCGCATTTAGACGATTTCGGCAATGCACTGGAGCGAATCTGTCTTGACACCAGCAGTTAAAGCGTAACCCGAGTTTGATGACCACTTGATGGCGATTCGATAGCTCCCGCACAGCGGAATTGTGGCGACGTTCCCAGAAACAGGGAGGTTTCGCCATGACTGACCGCAGCAGCCAACACTGGTATCCCACGGCCGCGTATCTCTACACGCTGCACCTCGATGGCCCAGCGCTGGCTTGGGAGTATTTGCGCAGGAATGCAAGCTACCGGCGCGACTGGCTACGCCGGCGTCGCAAGCCAGATGCGGCGCAGGCCTGGGGCCTGCGCCTGCTGGAAGATCCCGGCCTGGATGCGCGCGATGCACATCCTGCTTGGTTCCCCGATCACGACGGCGTGGTGCAGCTATACCCCGACGCCGACCCACCACCCGATGCGCATACCTTCGAGTTCTGGCGCATTCCTGGGCGCAAGCAACTGACCCACGACGGCAAGCGCCTGGTGCTTGTATCGCATTGGCCAGGCTGCTGCGTTCGGCTCGCACTCGCACCCGACCTAGAAGATGGCTCGGCCTATCTCTACGCCACACGCGCCTGCGCCACGCCCTGTGCGCGCTACCGCACGCTCGCTGCGAAGCTGGATGCGCTATCTGCCGCAACCGTGGCCGCGCCTGTGGCAACAGCCCGCTCTCGCCCCACGCCCGCCGCGCTGCTGGAACTGCATACCTTGCAAGCGCTCGACGCGACCCTCGCGGGAGCCTCTTTGCGCGAAGTGGCCGAAGGTCTGTTCGGCGCGGATGCCGTCGCGGCCGACTGGCACAAAGACAGTGCATTGCGTGCCCGCGTGCGGCGGCTGGTACGCCGCGGCGATGAGCTGATGCACGGCGGCTACCGCCGACTAGCGCAGCTTCCAATGTTCCCGTCGCATTAGGGGGGACGTTTCTCGACCCGTGCGAATCGTCCCTTAGCAAGAAGCCTTGCTTTCTTGAGAGTGCCTCTATCCGGCCGCGTGGTGTGGCCGGGCTTGATGGAGGTACATCCCATGCGACCTGCTCCCTCGCGGCCTGCCGCCGCTGCCGTCACTGCGACCTCGCAGCCTCAACGCTACCTGACAAACGACGAAGCCGCCGACTACCTGCGGCTGTCGCCGCGCACGCTGGAGAAGCAGCGGGTGATCGGCGGCGGCCCCAAGTTCCGCAAGTTCGGCCGCCGCGTCATGTACGCGGTGTCCGACCTCGATGCCTGGGCCGACCAGCGCAGCTACGAGGCCACGTCCGATCCCGAATACGCCGAGCGCCACGCGGGCGACTACCGTGATGGCCGCTGATCGTCGGCGCGTGGGTGGCCTTCGCCATGTCCAGCCCGCCAGGGCAAGCCTTGCCGCAGCGCGAACAGCTCGATCTGTTCCGAGCGCTGCCGGGCGACATGGCGCCACGCGATTCCCAGGACTTGATGGCCTTTCCGTTCTTCTCGCTTGCCAAGTCGCGGCGCACGGCGCCGATCGACTTCCGCAGCGGGAACGTCACCATTCGCGTGGAAGGCACGCAGGAGCACGGCATCGCAACGATATGGGATGCCGACGTGCTGATATGGGCCGCCTCGCAGATCGTGGAGGCGCGCGACGCGGGCCTGCGCCCGTCGCGCTGGATACGCGCCACGCCTTACGAGATTTTGCGCTTCATCGGGCGCGGCACGTCCCTCAACGACTACCAGCGCCTGAAGGCCGCCCTCGACCGGCTGCAATCGACCACGGTGGCCACGTCCATCCGCGAAACCACGGGAAGGCGCTTGCATCGCTTCTCGTGGATCAACGAGTGGAAGGAACTCGCCGACGCCAGCGGCACCCCGCTGGGCATCGAGCTGATCTTGCCGGACTGGTTCTATGCCGGCGTGCTCGACGCCGCCCTGGTGCTGACCATCGACCCGGCCTATTTCCGCTTGAAAGGCGGTATCGAACGCTGGCTGTACCGCCTGGTGCGCAAGCATGGCGGGCGGCAGGAGCACGGCTGGCAATTCGACTTCCGACACCTGTACCGCAAATCCGGCAGCGCGGCCCGCTTCTCGGACTTCGCCTACGACGTGCGCGCCCTGGTGGCGCGGCAGTCGTTGCCCGGCTACGTCCTCGGCATCGAGCGGATGCCGGACGACAACACCGAGCTGCTGACCTTCCGGCCCGTGCCGCACGCGGCACGGGGATAACTGCGGGAGAACCTGTGGACGGCCTCGTGCTATCAGGAGTACCGGGTATCGTGCTATCAGGAGTACGACCCTCGTGCTATCAGGAGTACGAAAACGCCGGAAAGCCAACAACGGCGCGGGTTTGCGTTCCCTCTAACTTACCTAACAAGAAATACATAACTTTTAGTAGAAGCGCGCCGTTTCGGTGGACAACCACGAAATGGCACGCCCAGGCCGGCTTTCCAGCTCGGAGGGCCGCGCCATGATCTTCGCGTTTCTCAACCAGAAAGGCGGCGTCGGCAAGACCACGCTCGCCACGCACATCGCCGGCGAACTGGCGATGCGCGGCCTGCATGTCATCCTGCTGGATGCCGACCCGCAGGGGTCATCGCTCGACTGGACGCAGCGGCGTAGCCAGCAGGGCCTGCCCCGTCTGTTCAGCGCCGTGGGCCTTGCCCGCGAAACGCTGCATCAGGAAGCGCCAGAACTCGCCAGGCGGGCCGATCACATCATCATCGACGGCCCGCCGCGCATCGCCGCCCTCGCGCGCTCCGCGCTGCTGGCGGCCGAGCGCGTGCTGATCCCCGTGCAGCCCAGCCCCTACGACGTATGGGCTTCTGCCGAGATGGTCGCACTGATCCGCGAAGCACAGGTGTTCCGGCCAGCGCTACGCGCGGCCTTCGTCATCAACCGGCGCGTCAGCACCACCATCATCGGCAGGGAGGCACGGCAATCGCTGGCCGAACAGCCGCTGCCCGCGCTGCGCTCGGAGATCCACCAGCGCATCGTCTTTGCCGACAGCGTAGCCGCTGGCCGGCTCGCCCGCGAAACCGCGCCCGACAGCGCCGCTGCCCGCGAGATCGCCGCGCTCACCGACGAACTGCTGCGGTGGCCGACATGACTGGAAAGCCATCACCACGCAGCAAGCGCGTCGGCATCGGTGTACGTCCCCCAGCGAATCCGCACGCCGAAGCGTGGATTCGCCAGGGCGACGCAGATGCCTTGCAGAAAGGCGACCTCTACACCGCTCGACTGACGCTTGACATCACGCCCGCCATGCGGGCGCGCATCAAGGTGTCGGCCTTCACGCGAGGCGTGACCGTAGCCGAACTGCTGCGCAGCCTGCTGGAGCGGGAGTTTCCCCCGGAGGGCACGCCGTGAACGCATCCGCTTCGACCGCCCACACCCCCAAAGCAAGTGCGCCCACGGCTGCACCGCCGCCGGCGCCTTCGACACTCGCCGGCCAGGCCGGCAACGTGCCGCTGACGCGCGTGGCGCTGACCTACATCGAACCCCGCTTCAAGCTCTACCTGCGCTTCGGCGAACCGGCGCGCACGCTCCAGCTCGACCGCTGGCGGCGCTGCGCCGTGTTCCTGCCGAACGCGGTTCTGTGCCGCATCCGTTGGCAGGCCAACGACTACGGCACGATCCGCTGGCAGCTCATGGTGATGCAGACCGCCACGCCGCTGGACGCCGTGCAACGCATCCCCGGCGTGCAGCCGGGCGCGCGTCTGCTGTTGCACGCCGAAGGCGATGCCAACGTTCGCGCCGTGCTGGAACGCATCGACGACATCGAGGCGCTGGGCATCGCAGCCGCAGACACATCGCCCGCGTACTGGCGCACGCTCGCGAACCGGCTCGCAGCGCGCTCGGCGTTACCCACATACACCACAGAACGGCACGCCGCCTGGCTGGCAGGGAGGGCATTGCCATGACCACGATTTCCACGACCGGCCCCGTGCCGCATCCTCGCTCGCGCCTGCGCACTCGCCTCGTGCTGGCAGGCTTCGCCACCGTCGGCCTCGCTGCGCTGGCCTGGGCTGCGTTCGTGCAGCCCCTGCCGCGAATGGCCTACAACCCGTCCGACAGCGTGGCGGTCGGTTGGTATCGCATCGAACCGTTCGACCCGCGCACCGCCTCGCGGCCACGTCCGCTGTCCGTGGACAGCATCGTGCTGGTGCCGCTGCCCGACAGGGCCGCCATGCTGGCTGCGCAGCGCAGTTACCTACCGACCCGCGTTCCGCTGCTCAAACGTGTGGGCGCAGTCGCGCCACAACACGTCTGCATCGTCGCCGGCCAGGTTCGCATCGACGGCGTGCCGGTGGCCGCCGCCCTGCCTGCCGACCGGCAGGGCCGACCGCTGCCATCCTTGCAGCTTTGCCGCCGTCTCGAACCGGGCGAACTGTTCCTCTTGAGCGTGACCAACCCAGCGTCGTTCGACAGCCGCTATTTCGGGCCGGTCAGTGCATCCACCGCGATCGGCGTTGCGCATCCGATCTGGCTGGAGACACGTCCATGATGGCCGCCGATTCGCTGCACTTTGCCGCGCCTCTCATCGTGCCATCGGGCATGTCGTTCTACTGTTCGTCGCCTTGTCATCGCACGTGCAGTGCGGGTGCATTCGCACCGCACTTCGCGCTGCCTTCGGCGCAGCCGTCCAACGTGCAGGCGTCTTGCCTCGAACGCGCCTGGCCTGCGGCCATTGGCGTGTTCGCCGGCGGGCTGGCTGCTGGTGCAGCAGCGCCGCCGGGCCGCCGATGCCCGGAGCGGGAGCGAGGGGCAAAGGCGGAAGGCAAGACAAAAGGACGCGGCACCGGGCCGCGTCGAAGGCCTGTCTGCACATGGGGGTGGCGCGGCACGGAGCGGCTTTGCCGCCGTGCCGCGTGGGGCGCGAGGCCCGCGCCAATGCAGGCATGTCCGCGTGCTTCGCACGCCCGGAGACGCCGGAGCTTGCCAGGGGCGCTGCCATGACCGACCGCCGCGACGACGATTTCCGGGTGCGCCCTGGCGCGCCGAAGAACCGAGGCAAAGGCCAGGGCCAGAGCTTCGTTTCCAAGGTGCTCAAGCGGGCTGGCAAAGCCAGCGGCGGCAAGTCGGCGGTGCGCCGTCCTGTCGCTGGCGGGAGCGGCCAGCACGCGGGCCAGCGGCCCGGCTCACGGCTTGGGCGCGGCCATACGGCAGCGCGCTTCGCAGGTGCAAAGCTGACACCCATGTCACGGCGCGTGACCGTCAAGACGCTGCTGGTCAACCAGCGCAACGCCAGCCCGCAGTCGCTCGCCAAGCACCTGCGCTACATCGAGCGCGACGGTGCCGGCCGGGACGGCGAGCCGGGCCGTGCCTACGGGCCGCAGACCGACCATGCCGACCTCGATGCCTTCAAGGAACGCTGCCAGGACGACCGACACCATTTCCGTTTCATTGTTTCCCCGGAAGACGGAGCCGAGCTGGACGACCTGCGCACCTACACCCGGCACCTGATGAACCGCATGGAGGCCGACCTGGGAACGCGGCTGGATTGGGTGGCGGTCGATCACTGGAACACCGACAACCCGCACACGCACCTGATCGTGCGCGGACGCGACGATACCGGCAGAGACCTCGTCATCGCGGGCGACTACATCGCCCACGGCTTCCGCCATCGCGCCGCCGAGCTGGCGACGGAATGGCTGGGGCCGCGCACCGAACTGGAGATCCAGCAGACCTGGCAGCGCGAGGTGAAGCAAGAGCGGTGGACGAGCCTCGACCGCACGTTGCAGCGCGAGGTCGGCGAGGATGACCGGGTGCGGATCGAACGCTTCAACGAACCGACGTTGCAACGCCAGCGCCTGCTACTGATCGGCCGGCTGCAACGCTTGCAGCGGCTCGGCCTGGCCGACGAGGTGCAGCCCAGCACCTGGGCCATCCATGCCGACGCTGAGAAGACCCTGCGTGCCCTGGGCGAGCGTGGCGACATCATCCGCACCATGCAGCGCGCCATGAGCGGCCAGCCGCGCGAGCTGGCGGTATTCGAGCCGGCCGACGACGGCCGTACCCTCGTCGGCCGCGTGGCCGCCAAGGGGCTGGCCGACGAGCTGCACGACCGCGGCTATCTGGTCATCGACGGCGTGGACGGCAAGGCCCACTACGTCGCTTTGAACGCCCGCGACGAACTGGCGAGCTACCCCACCGGCGCGGTGGTGGAGGTGCGTGGTTCCGCCGAGGTACGGGCGGCGGACAAGAACATCGCCGCACTGGCGAGCGATGGCCTGTACCGTACCGATCATCACCTGGCGATCGAGCAAGGCCGAGCCAAGCCCGGCCGCGACCCGCAGGAAGTCGTCGCGGCCCACGTCCGACGGCTGGAAGCCCTGCGCCGGGCCGGCATCGTGGAGCGCGTGGCGGAAGGGCTATGGAAAGTGCCGGACGACCTATCCGAGCGTGGGCGCCAGTACGATGCGCAGCGACTGGGCGGCGTGGCCGTGGACCTGAAATCTCACCTGCCGATCGAGCGGCAGGCCCGCGTGATCGGCGCCACCTGGCTCGACCAGCAACTGATCGGCGGCGGCCGGGGATTGGGCGACCTGGGCTTTGGTGGCGATGCCAAGCAAGCCTTGCAGCAGCGCGCCGACTTCCTCGAAGAACAGGGGCTGGCCCAGCGGCGTGGGCAGCGGGTGATTCTCTCCCGGAATCTGCTGGAAACGCTGCGCAATCGGGAGCTGGCGCAGGCCGCCCAGCACATTGCCGCCGATAGTGGGTTGGAGCATCGGCACGTCACAGACGGGCAGCGCGTAGCCGGCATCTACCGGCGCTCGGTCATTCTCGCCAGCGGTCGCTATGCGCTGCTCGATGACGGCATGGGGTTCAGTCTGGTGCCTTGGCGGCCGATAATCGAGCCACGACTGGGGCAGCAGATCGCCGCGACTGTACGCGGCGGCGGTGTGTCATGGGAGGTTGGACGGCAACGAGGTCCTGGGATTGGATAGGGGCCGTAGGCTGTCGTACCGAGTTAAGGTGTCGAGCAGCGTTCTGGCCCTAGCTTCTGTGCTCCGTTAAGGCGACTAGTCTGTGCTTATCGCCGACGCTGTGGGTGCATGGTTGCTTGCCGATTCCGGTGCAACTCGCAAACGCGCTGCCCCGACCTGAACTGCCCATTCAACGATCTGCCCGGCCAACACGTCCGTCGCGACACCGAACGCGCTCACCACATCTGCCTCTCGCTTGCTGCCTGTAGCTTGGATTGCTTCGAAGCGTCTACTGGCAATAGCAGTCCGTTTGGCCGGATCGACCAGTTGCACATCGAGCCGAACCCGAACCGCGGCGATCGCTTCAGTGCCGCGGTATTCGAGCTGGAACGCCCGTAGCGTACTGCGCAACTCCATATCGGCGCTCATTGGCGTGCTATCGGTAATCACCGAAGTCGACCGCCCATCGCGCATGAAGGCTTCGACGATTCGGTCGCGTAGCAGCACCGGTGCGGGGTCGGCCCAACGCACTCCTTGCCAAGCCGACAAGCGACCATCGGGCTGCGCAATGAAAAGCCGCTCCGAATCCAGGACGCGACTACTCTCAGGGGCGTAGACGCGCAGCGCCCCAGGTCCAGGAACGGCGCGTGGCGTACTCTCCGCCTGGGCGATGTGATAGTCGGGCAGTTTGTAGGTGACCATTGGAGCTGTTTTGGGAAGCACACTGCACGCGGACAAGCCGAGTACTAGCGTCATAGTCGCGGCAGCGACGGGAATCATCCTGGCGGAAGTGTTCACGGCTTGGTTTCCTCAATGTTCTCTCCACCGAGCAGGTATTGCGCCGGATTGCGATCCAGTCGGCGCAGCACGGTGTTTAGATTGGCCAGCGCCTGCTGGAGTTCGTGCATGGCAGGGCCTGTGGCGGCCATGCCTTGGTTCAGCGATTCCTGATTGTTTTGCAGTAGCGTCTCAACCCTGAAAGCGGCGCGTTCGAGGGATGCCGTTGCATCACGCGTGTTCACCATGATTTGCTTACCATCGTTATTTAGTAGCAGGTTGGCATCGCGAAGAGTGCTATTTGCTTGGCGCACGGCAGCTGTCGATTCTCTGCTTGCTTCGGTCAGATTGCTGATTAACGTCGCGATCTCGGCCCTCTGGTCAGCGACCGCGCCCGTAGTCTGTTCGAGATTCACTAGACTGCGGTGCACAAGAGCCAAATTCTCCTTCGACAGTAACTCCTGCGTGCGCAGCAAGATGCCGTTGAGTGTCGTCATGCTGTTACCCTCGCCGGAGACCAGGGATGCCATCGCCGAACGTGGCGCGAGGATCAACGGTTCCTCGTCCTCTTTCCGATCCAGCAATGGCACGTTTGGCCCACCGTCGCTCAACTCGATCACCGCGTTGCCGGTAATTCCCGTGATGACCAATTCAGCGCGGGTATCCTGCCGGACCGGGATGGTGGCATTGATACGCACGCGCGCTATCGCCCGCCTTGGGTCAGGCGGCGAAAGAGAAAGTGCAACGACTTCGCCAATCGTGATTCCGCTGTACTGAACCTGGCTGCCGGGCGTAAGCCCGGTCACTGGCTCATCGAACATGATCCGGTAATACTGGTAATCGTGGTCGGAACGTGTGTCGCTGAGCCAGAGCGCGAAGCCGATACCAATCGCACCGAGCAGCACGACGAACAGACCAATGAATACATGATGGGCACGTGGCTCCATGATCAGACCACCTCGTTTTCAGAGTGTAAATATTGCGTGCGCCCAGCCCAATGCGTGCGCGACGGAAGAATGATGCAGATGCGGAAGGGTTTCATGGCTGCGTCTCTTGGCTGGAAGCACCAGTGGCCTGTGCGGCCGCACGGCCACGGGGGCCGTGAAAGTATTCCTGTATCCACGGGTGCTTGAATCGCTCGACTGCCTCGATGCCGTCGTTGATGAGTACCTTCTGGTTCGCCAGGACCGCGACACGGTCGCATATGGTGTACAGCGTATCGAGGTCGTGGGTTACCAGAAACACCGTGAGACCCAGTGCATTGCGCAGGGTCAGAATCAATTGGTCGAAAGATGCAGCCCCGATTGGATCCAGTCCTGCGGTGGGTTCGTCAAGAAACAGGATGTTCGCATCAAGCGCCAAGGCTCTCGCCAGTGCTGCTCGTTTCACCATGCCTCCGGACAACGAGGCCGGATATTTGTCTCCCGCTCCGGCAGGCAACCCCACCAAGCCCAGCTTGCTTCTTGCCAAACGCTCGGCAAGAGGCCGCGCCAGACCGACATGCTCGATTAAAGGAAGAGCGACGTTCTCCAAGACGGTCAGCGATGAATACAACGCGCCCTTCTGGAACAGAATGCCGAACCTTCGCTCCATACGCGCGCGTGCAAGCCATTGGGCTCGCAGTAGGTCGCGCCCCCCGATACGGACCACGCCCGAATGCGGCTTCTGCAGCCCGACGATGCTACGCAAGAGCACGGATTTCCCGGTGCCTGATCCTCCCACCACGCCAAGGATTTCCCCGCGTCGCACGTCCAGGTCCAGGTCCTGATGGACCTGCTGGGTTCCAAACCTGTTGTCTAGGCCGCGCACTTCAATAGCGTGTCGCACACCGTTGTCGGTGTCTTCCTTCACCGCGCTCACCAGCCCATCTCCATGAAGAACAGTGCAGCGATGGCATCGATCAGGATCACCATGAAGATTGATTGCACAACACTAGAAGTCGTGTGGTCGCCTACCGACTCAGCGCTACCGGCGACCTTGAACCCTTCATGGCAGCCGATAGCGGCGATCATCACCGCGAAGAGCGGGGACTTGCTCATTCCGACAAGAAAATGGCGCACCTCGATTTTTTCCTGCACGATGGCAAGGAACTGTGCAGGAGGAATCTCCAAGCTCAGTGCGCATACAGTGGCGCCGCCCACAATGCCAGCCAAGATGCCTACTAATGTGAGCAGTGGCAAGGACACAAGAAGCGCCAGCACGCGTGGCAGCACCAGCAACTCGATGGGGTCGAGCGCGTTGGAGCGAAGCGCATCGATCTCTTCATTTGCCTTCATCGAACCGATTTGGGCGGTATACGCGCTTGCGGTACGGCCTGCAATCAATATGGCCGGGAGCAGCACTCCGAACTCGCGCATGAACGAGAAGGCGACCAGATGCACCGAGAAGATGCTCGCACCGAAGTTGGCCAGCACCGTTGCGCCCAGGAACGCCACCACCATTCCTACCATGAAGCTCAGTAGCGCCACGATGGGAATGGCGTCCACCGCTGACCGCTGGATTTGAGCGATCACCGAGGTCGTGCGCCAGCGACGCGGGTGACGAACGGTACGGCTCCATGTTTCGATGATCTGACCCACGAACCCGGCCAGACCAAGACACGCACGACAGCCCTGTTCCACGGTCAGGCCTATGCGTCCCAGACCGCGGAGCAGAGGATTCCCGCTCACCGCTGCTTTGTCCGTCTTCTGCTGAGCGGTAGCAGCGGCGGCAAGCGCTTTCATTAGGGCGAGGCGATCCGGGGACAGATTTGGAGCTGCCTCCGGCCGGTCGAGTATCGAGTCTGGCCCGAGAATTTCCACCAGCAGAGCCGCGCCGGCGGTGTCCAGTCTCTGGACTTGCGTCCAGTCGAGCAAGGGAGTGGCGTACCCCTCGGCATGGCTGATGCGGGCGGCGGACACGGATTTTGCCAGACTGGCGTAGTGCTCTATCGTCCAGTCGCCACCCGCCAGCCATTTGTGATCACCGCCGACCATGGCATCCTGCCGGAGCCAAGCCTGTGAAGCGTTGCTCATGGCTGCGTGTCCCGCCAAGCGCTGTCGATGCGCTCGATGCAGTTCGTGATCGCCGCTTTGGCATGACCCAGCAATGTGTACGAACCGGCGAACTCTTTAATGACGTTGCCGCGCTCGAAGCAACTGGCGGCAGCAACGCGTCGTCCCGTACTTACATCGACTGCTTCGAACTCTAGGCTGGCACCGCCCGTCGTCACGGGTCCAACCAGCAGGGTCGTCATTGCATTGACTGCCCGATTCGGTGTCTGCAGTTCGGTGACCGCTACACGCACCCGAACCTGTCCCGTGCCACCTGGGGTGGCGGGACTTTTGCCTTCCTGGCGTTTCAGTTCGCTCGTCACATGGTCTAGCACTTCACGCTGCTGCGCGTCATCGAGCCCATCGATGCGACCCGAGGCGGTCTTGATCTGCGCATCTTCCACCACGACAGCGGCATAACGCTTGGGCTCGAATCCCGCTGCGCGGTACATCAGTACGTTCTCGTATCGTGTCGGCGATAACTTCTCGTAGTCGCCGAGAAATCCGGAGCGCGTCATGCTGTTGGTCGCGCATCCAGAGAGCGCGGCTGCTACGCAAAAAAAAATGCCGCCGCGGATCAATGCAGTTTTGCTCTTCATAATGGGTCTCCTTGATCAAACGAAACTAAGACAGGCAATGCCTGCTGCGATGAGGGCGGTGCCAGACCAGCGCGTCACTGATGCGAGATCGCCTAGCAAGAGGGCGCCGATACCCAAGTTTCCAAGTAGCCCGATTCCTGCCCAGGCTGCAGAGGCCGCGCTGATCGGAATCCGCTTGAGCGCGAGCCACAAAAGTGCGCCGCTGGCCGCCATGCACGTCACTGCCACACAGAGGCCGACCCAGCGCGTCGGACCGCCCGCCGTGATGGCCCGCAGGCCCAATGGATAGCCCGCTCCTAGAACCCCTGCGGCAATGACAATCGACCAGGATTTCCAGATCAGCGGATGGATGCTGAATCGCATAAGCCTAGCGAGACATACGGATGAAGCGTGGGTACATACGAATTCTGAGAATGCGCAGCACGAGGCGGTCCGCAAGAGACTCATGAGCGATCTCCATGCGCGGTGGCGGCACTCAGGCTCCACGGCCCAATTCGCTTGATTCCAAACAGGACTTCGTAAAGCAACGGAATCAAGCCCAACGTCACCAGCGTTCCGAGCGCCAGCCCACCGATCATCGCGATCGCCATCCCTGTCCATAACGGTCCGGAGAAGAGCATGAGTGGCACCAGTCCCGAAATGCAGGTGACCTTGGTCATCACGATTGGACGAAGTCGTTGTATCGCGGCCCCAACCAAGGCTTCATGGCGCGGCAGGCCTTCCGCTAAGCCCTGGTCGATGCGTTCCAGCAACAGCACGGCGTTGTTGACAATGATCCCGAACAAGGCCAGTACGCCGAAGGTCGCCATGAAGCTGAAAGGTGTGCCGGTTAGCTTCAGAGCCAATACCACGCCGATAAGCGTGAAAGGGATCGTCGCGAGGATCACACCGAGCTTGCGGAAGGAATTGAACTGCCATACGAACAGCATCAGCATCGCCAGAAATGCGAGGGGCATGTAGGTCGACAGCGCGGCGTTCGATTCGGCAGCTTCCTCGATCTCGCCGCCAAGTTCGACCGAGTAGCCCGCGGGCAGGTCCAAGGCAGCGACGCTAGGCACCAGGCGGTTGACGATCTCCTGGGCGGTGTAGGAGGTGTTCTGTCCTTGCACGGTGATCGTGCGGATGAGATTGCGCCGTTGGATGACCGATGGCTCGCTCGCGAGCGATACGTCTGCGACCTGGGCCAGCGTCACCGCCGGACCGCCGTTGCTGGGATAGATGAGCGTCGCGCCTACGTCTGCCGTGCTGCGACGCTCGCTTACGATGCTGCGCAGGACGATCGGAACGGAGGTGTCACCGTCGCGAATCACCGAGATCGATCGGCCGCTGTAGCGGACATCCAGCCCGCCAGCGATGTCTTCAGTCGTTACGCCCGCCCGACGCGCGCGGTCCTGGTCAACCTTTACGTCGATGCGGCCAATGCGCGTATCCCAATCGTTCTTGACGTTGATGGTTCCGGGCAGCTTGCGCAGTGCTGCTTCGATTTTGGACGCAGCCTCCAACAATACCTCCTCATCCGGACCGCTGACACGATAGATGGCGGTCCCTGATTCGGTCGCACCGAGCGAGAAGCGCTTGGGCTCGGCGCGCACGTCGCCATGTGCGTGCGCAAAGTAGCTGCGGGTTCGGGCGAGGACAGCGTCGATGTCGCTCTTCGGCTTCAGTGTGACAACGAAGTACGCGATGTTCGATGCCGGCAGCGGTGGATTCAGGCTAAGGATGAAGCGAGGTCCACCATCGGCGACGTAGCCGATGTGATCGGAGACTTCTGGATTGATGTTCTTGTCGCCCAGCCAACTACTGATCTGCTTCACGCGTGCGAGCGTTTCGCGCGAATCCGTACCTGGGGCGAGCTGCACCGGAATCTGGAACTGAAGCCGGTCGGACTTGGGCATGAAATCGTAAGGCAGGGTGGTGAAGCCATACAGCGCAATGGCAAGCGCCGCGATCATCGACGCTACATAGACCGCCTTATGGTGGAGAACCCACTCCAGTACGCGCCGGTAGCCACGGTAGAAGCGGGTGTCATACGCGTCGCCATGCTCCTGCTTGTGGTGGGGTTTGGCGAAGTGGTAGCACAACAGGGGCGTGACAGTCAGGCACAGCAGCCACGATGCGAACAACGTCAGTGCCAGCACGACCACGAGATTGTGCAGATACTCGCTCGTGGCGTTCTGGCCAAAAAAGAACGGCGAGAACACGATCACGATCACGAGCGAGGACGTGAGCAGCGGAATGGCGAGCGTGCGGCCCGCCTCGAGGCAGGCATGCTTACGATCTTCGCCACCGGCTAGGCGGCGTTCGATGTCTTCGGCAATCACAATGCCGTTGTCCACCAACAAGCCGAGCGCAATGATGATGGCGCCCATCGAGACGTTCTGAAGCTCGATGTTCATCGCGCGCATGACGATGAGTGCACTGAGGATCGTCAACGGCACGATCATGCCCACGATGATCCCGGTTCGCCAACCGAGGAATAGCACGACGACACCGAGGACGACGATGATCGTCTCCATCATGACGTGGTTCATTTTGCCCATCTCGTGCTTGACGACATCGGCCTGGAAAGTGACGTATGACAGATCGAAACCCGCCGGCAGCAGCTTCTCCTGGTCTGCAACCCGTGCTTTGAGCGCTTTTCCGAACTGCTCCACGTTTTGACCAGAGGCCATCGAAACCGCCATGACGACCGCGGGCTGGCCTTTGTAGATGGCGGCAGACTCCGGCGGATCGGCTGGCCGCACACTCACCTGCGCCAGTTCACCCAATGCGATCGTCGGCATGGGCGCCGTACTACTTTGCGGTCGCGGCAGCGCGATCGGCATTGCTCGCAGGGAGGGAGCGTCACTCACTTCGCCACTGACCGCCAAGGTTGCATTGATGCCGCCGACGACAATTTGTCCACCCGAAGCGACGACGTTCTGTTTGACGAGTTGGTCGATCACCCCCTGTGGTGTCAGCTCCAATCGCGCAAGCCTAGGCCGATCGAACTCGAGATAGACGCGCTCTTCCTGCAGGCCGTAGAAAGTGATGCGCTCAATACCAGGCACGGTGTACAGGCGGTCGCGCATCTGCTTGAGCGCGACGCGCATCTCGCTCATGGAGTAACCTGGTGCAGTGACCGCAATCGAGGCAACCGCGACGCGGCCGAAGTCTTCGTCGACGAAAGGCCCCATCGTGCCCTGTGGTAAGGCATCCTTCGAATCGGCGACCTTGGCCCGGACGCGCTGCCAGATCGGTGCCAAGTCGGTGTAGCGGTCCCAGATCGTGACCTGGATCATGGCGCTGCCTGCGCGCACGGTGCTCGTCACGCGCTTGACCTCTGCCAGTTCGCGCAAGCGCTCCTCGATCGGCCGGGCAATGAGTTGCTCAACGCGTTCGGCGGGCAGCCCCGGGTTCAACGCCGTGACCATCGCATCGCGGACCGTGACAGTCGGCTCCTCCTGAGAAGGAAAATTCAGGAAGGTCGCGATGCCGGCGACGAAAATGATAAGCGCTACAAAGTAGGTAAGTCGACTGGCGCGCAGCGCCATCTCGGTGATCTTCATGATGAAGTAACCTGGTGGATCGCGTTAGCGCTTGGTCAATTGAGTGGTGGCTTCCAGTGGTGTCACTGGCTGTCCATCGGTGAGCCATCCGCCTCCGGCGGCAACCACCGTCTCGCCGGGCTTAAGTCCAGCGAGGACGCGCGCGCTGTCTCCTTCCTGTGCCGGCGTGAAGCGCACCGCGCGACGGTGCACCTTCTTATCTGCAGGGGTGTAGACGAAGACGGAAGCCTCACCCGGCTTCGTGCCGAGCACCAGCGAGGCATAAGGGACGGATACAGTCTCGGGCCGAGAGGTCTTGGAGGTCGCCGCAGGTGCGTCGAGCACGACCTGTACGGGAATACCTGGCCGAAGTGCGCGCGCTTGCGCGTTATCTTCAGGCACTAGCACCACGGGTAGGAGCGAGCCATTTTCGGCGCGCAGACCGACACGACGTACCACCGCTCGGATTGGTTGTTCGGCTCCGCTCCAGAACAGTTCTGCGCGTTGGCCGACATCTATGTGAGGTGCCTGTGTAGTAGACGCGTTCGCGATGATCTCAGTGCCACTGCGCACACCGTCGACCTGAAATACCGGCGCACCAGCAGCAATGTCGGTGAACGCCAAAGCCAGCTTTTCCGCCACGACACCATCGAAAGGAGCGACGATCATCGTGCCACGTTGTGCTCGTTCGGCCAGGCCAAGCGCTGCCTTGGCAGTGCGCGCTTGGCCCTCTGCGACCGCTAGCTGCGCCTTGGCGCTCTCGAACGCAGCAGGGGAGATGACTTCGCTTTCGAGCAACCGGCGCTGTTGATCTGTCTGTACACGTCGATCCATCAGGCCGGCTTCGGCGGCCGCCAGGGATGCTTGCGCTTGCGTCACGCGAAGCCGGTCAGGTTCCGCATCAAGTTCTGCCATGACTTGACCGCGGGCGAACCGTTCACCCACGTCGACGTTCAACTTGGCGATCCGTCCTCCTGTTTCAAATCCTAGGATGCTGCGCTCGGTTGCTCGCGCCGAGCCAGTCAATTCGATGCGGGAGCTATGCGGAAGATCCGACTGCGCGGCGGCGAGCTTCACTGCGCGCGGAGGCTCGGATACGGTGGATTGCGAGTTTCCGCACCCTGAGACCAGGGTCGAAATGAATAGTGTGCAAGCAACCGTCAAGGAGCGCAGTGCGCACGCGGTCATGAAAGCTCTACGGACGCGACTCATGGGTGTCCTTTCGCAGGGATCAGTTCGAGATGGCCCGAGGCGAGATCCTGGAGCGCCCGAAAGAAATGCCGCCGCTCTGCGGGTGCGAGTATCGGCAGACCCAGGAGATCGGCGAACACGGCGCCATCCAATGCCAGCATGATGAGTGCCGCGGTCTCGGTGCCACGCGGGGATCGACGCACGCGTTCGTACTGCACGCGATACCACTCGCGCAGTGGGTCGAGAAGTGTTGGATCTTCCGCAGCTGCCGCGAGCAGCGCTGCGCCCATCTTCTGCATCTCGTCGTCGGGTATCGCTTCCACCTGGCTCGACAGCCAGGGGTCCGGGTCTCCGGCAAACCTGCGCTCGTGATTGGCTTGTACCGCGTCGAACGCCCGGATCATCTCGTCGATCAGTGTCACGAACAAATCGCGTTTGGTCTTGAAATGATAGAGAAACGCCCCTTTGCTCAACCCGGCCCGCACGACGACGGCGTCCAGCGTCAGACGACTGGCGCCTTCCTCCAGCACCAGTTCGCGAGCGGCCTGCAGGATGCGCTCGCGAGTTAGCTGGGCTCCTTGCTGGAGAACGGGCTGCGCATCGGTGCTGCTATGGGCGGTGGACGGGGGGGGCAACTTTGTTTTCGCGCGAGGCGGCATGGTCGTGCTCCAAAAAAAGCTTGAGTCATATACAGTCCAGACGGTATAGTAGAAGGCGTAAAACAGTCCGTCAAGACTTTTTCGGAATGCAAGGACCTGCCATGTCTCAAATTCTTGAACGCTATCGCCTCATGGCCATGATTTCGCCGCTAATGCTTCTTGCGGCTTGCAGCCATGCTCCGCACTCTGCCGATCCGCCTCGCCTGGATGTACCGGCCCATTTCTCAAATGAAGAGGGAGGTGAAGGCATCCTGGACAAATCATCCCGCCGTACTCTTCCCGTCGACTGGTGGACGGCCTACGGCGATCCACAGCTCAATGTCCTAGTCCGGGCGGCGCTGGAGCGCAACACCGAACTGTCGATTGCGCGCGCGCGCGTCGACGAGGCCTCGGCCGCCACGCGGCGAGCACGGGCCTCCCTGCTCCCCTCGTTGTCCGCGGGCACGCAGGCAACTCGAGGACGCGACTATTCAGAGAACGTTGCGATCGGCAATGATGGCCGCGCCACGTTGTCTGCATCGTGGGAGGCAGACCTGTCGGGGCGGCTTTCGCAGGCAGCAGAAGGTGCGCGCCTGGATGCGGTGGCAGCCGAACAAGCGTGGGTTGCCACGCGTTGGCAGGTCGCGTTTGAAACAGTGTCGGCGGCTGTGCAGCAGCGCCAAGCCAGTGAACTCGAAGCGCTCGCCACGGCGCGGCTGGCATCCGCCGAGCGACTCGTCTTGCTGACACAACGGAAGTTCGAGGCCGGACAAGCTACCGGCTTCGACATCGAGCGAACCCGCTCCGGCGTCGTCGCACTGCGTGTGGAGCAAGAGCAACTTCGGCGTGCGCGCGGCGAGGCGACGCATGCACTTGATGTACTAGCGGGACAAACGCCCGGAGCGTCTGCAGCTTCTCCGACTCTTGCTTCACTCGCCGCCCCCAATTGGACACCGACACGCATACCTGCGGACCTGCTGAGTGAGCGGCCCGACGTGCGCGCCGCCGAAGCGAAGTTCGCAGCCGAAACCGCGCGCTGGAACGCAGCCGAAGGCGAACGCTTCCCTAAGCTGGTGTTGGACCTGAGCGGCGGACGGCAGCGCGTTGAGAGTGCGGGGACGCGCATTACCGGCAACATTTTTTCACTTGGGGCCGGGGTTTCGTTGCCGATCTTCGATGGTGGCGCGATCCGTGCCGGCATCGAGACCGGAGAGGCGCGCAGCCGAGCTGCGCGCGCGGAGTTCGAGCGCACTTTGTTGAGTGCATTGCAGGACGTAGAGAACGCATACCTCGGTTGGCATACGCAGCACGCCGCACTGGAGCATCAGACCGAGGGGGTCGCAGTCGCGGAGCGTCAGCTCGATCGCAGCCGCCGTCTGTTTGAGGCGGGACAAGTGGACGCCACGGTGGTGGCCGAGGCTGAGGCGGGGGTGATGTCAGCGCAGGCTTCGCTGATCCGCACGCGGGCCGAGACAGCCGTGCAATGGGGTGTGCTGGCAAAAGCACTATCCGGCCCACCTGTTTGATCGGGGAAGCTTGCTGGAGCAGCTTGCGAAGGCTAGATAGCGTGGCGCAAGGCGAAGGTGGTGAGGCCTAAGTGAGGAGGAATGCGAACATGGAAATTCGGCATCTGCGCTACTTTCTAGCGGTGGCAGAGGAACTGCACTTTGCCCGAGCCGCAGAGCGCCTCCACATCGAGACATCGCCGCTGTCGCGCGCCATCAAAGAGCTTGAAGAGGAGTTGGGCGTAGCGCTATTTGCGAGAACCACTCGGAGCACCCGCTTGACTCGTGCAGGCAGACTCTTCTTTGAGAGCGTACCCCGTGTCTTCGCAGCTTTGCAGCAGGCGCGCGACAGTGTGAACGCCGCAGCCAATGGCTTTCATTGCCAGCTCCGTATTGCATTGTCTGATGGAATCACGCCATCGCGCCTGCCTGCGTTGTTGGCGCTCTGCCGGCAGGAAGAGCCGGAAGTGGAAGTTCGCTTCTTCGAAGTGCCTTTGTCACAGCAAATCAAGGGATTGTGTGGCGAACTGTACGATCTCGGCTTCGCTCAATCGGATGAAGTCGGCGAAGGCATCATCGCCGTGCCGGTGTGGAGTGACCCTCTGATGGTAGCTGTGCCCGCACGGCACCCCTTGCTATCCCACAAACAGATTCCCCTGGAAGAGCTGTTGCGGTATCCGCTGGTGCTCTGCGACGCGGTGGCGTGTGAGGGCCATGCTCGGCAAGTTGAACGGGTGCTACGTCGCGTGGACATTGAGCCTCTAATTGCCGAACGCGTGACTTCCAGCGATCTAATGATGGTCCTGGTTTCGGCGGGACTTGCACTAGGCCTCACAGGAGGTGCGCATATTACTGCCAGCAGGGAACAGGGTGTGGTCGCACGGCCGCTGACTGGAGGTTCGCCCATGCTCACGACCTATCTGCTACGACCGGCCAGCGAGCCGTCAGAAATACTGACTCGCTTCATGGAACGCGTTCATTCGATCAAATCTCCAGACGCCAAAAGTCGGCGGTAAACCATCACACAATCTCCCAAGGAAACTTAACCATGAAGAAGATTGCTCTCATATTGCTTTCCTCGACACTGGCAGCCTGCAGCCCATCCGGGAAACCAGATAAAGGCAACCTTCCGACGGTCGATGAATTAGCGCTCAATCCTGAGCGGCTGAAAAAGTTGCGCCAGCAATGCAAGTTGGATCGTCCTATGCTGGGCGACCAACTATGTAACCGGGTTGCCGAGGCTACGCGAAAGCGCTTTTACGAAGATGGCGATGTGCCCTACACCACACCTAAAGAGCCGCCGAAGTTCTAAGCTGGTGGTCACGCTGGAGTATGTATGCCGGATATGAAAAACTTGAAGGAGAATTGCAATGGGCTGGATCTATCTTGTTTTGGCTGGATTGTTTGAAATCGGATGGCCGGTCGGGCTGAAAATGGCGCAAGAGCCAACATCGCGTTGGAGTGGGGTCGCAGTAGCCGTCTCTTTCATGACAATTAGCGGCGCCTTCCTATGGCTTGCTCAGCGTCAGATACCGATTGGGACTGCTTATGCGGTGTGGACGGGTATCGGAGCGGCGGGAACGTTCTTAGTCGGAATTCATTTCTATGGCGACCCAACCTCCCTGATGCGATACCTTGGCGTGGCGCTGATCATCCTGGGCGTTATCACGCTCAAGTTATCGAGTTGAGTACTAGCTCCTTTGATAGCGTAGTCACTGGGACACCCTGCGACACAGACTGGATCGGGTTCTGGGAACTCGCACGGTCACCTCCTCCTAGTCGTTATATGTGGTGAGCTTGCCGCAGCCTCGGGAGAGTTCGAGCCAGTGCGCGTAAGGCGGTGGAGCAGCCATTCCGGGTGCTCCACCTTCAGCTCCTGCAAAGGTGGAGAAAGAGTGTGGGTTGGCTAGCATGGCGCGGCCAAGAATCACCAAACCCATCTACCTGCCAGCGATCACGTGCTCGGCCATTCGCGGATCGTCGATGCCCCAACTCACTGCCACAGGTAGCCCAGTCTCGCGGCTCATGCGTTTGGCAAAGGGGCTGACGCGACGGCCGGCAACCAGCGGCTGGCCATTCGCTTCCTTGACATTAACCAGTCCGGCTCGGCCGTGGCAGGCCGCCGCGACCACCCTGCCGTCAGCCCAAGCGCCCGACAGCAGATTGACGAGCGCCCCGCTCCGGGTAAGTCCCACATGGTGCCATGGCCGCCGGGCAGGAACATCACCGCACCCCCTTCCGGGGCGATGCTGTCGATCTTCAGCGAGCCTTCGAGCTTGTCCATCGACACCTTGTCATCGAGGAAGCATTCCACGCTCGGCGGGTTCATGCCTTCGCTCGCTATGGAATGAGGATCCACCGGAATCTCGCCGCCGGCGATTGACGCAATATCCACATTGGCACCTGCATCGACCAAGGCGTAGTACGGGGTGGACTGTTCCTCGAACCACACGCCGGTCAGGCGCGGGTCGTCGCCCATCGTTGCCTGCGAAGTCAAAACCAGCAGAATCTCGAGGGGAGTTCCCATCATGGTTTTCTCAGTTCAGACGCTTGGGATCAAGCGGCCAGCGACCATTACGCCTGCTTGGCTTTGCGCGCTGTCTCGACCAAGCTGTCGAGCCAGTCCTGATGGCCGTTGATCATCGGGTTGGGTTTGGCGTTGTGCAGCTCCTCGGCCGGCTTGCCCTTCTGCGTTTCCTGCGTGAGGATGCGCACGCGCCCGCCGTCCAGGTTCTCGACCAGCCAGGCGTGATGCACATCCAGGCGCGTATCTGTGCCTTCCTCGCCGGACCAGCCGTGCCAGGCCACGCGGCCGGGTTGCCCATCCGCAGGTGCCACGTACTCGTTGCACTGCCCCTCTACCGGGAAGCCGAAGGTCTCGAAATAAAATCGATCGCCGTCGGCCAGTACCGGGCCTTTGCCGCCATGAAAGCGCACGTTAGCCGAGTTGGCGTAGTAGCTTGGCCACAGCGATGGTGTGACGAGTAGCGGCCATACGTCGGCCGCGCTCAAGCCGGCGGCGATGATCTCATTAGAGGCGAAATTCTCAGTAAAGCCCGGCGTGTAGCCTTCGGGCCAGAGGATGGCGTTCTGTTGCTTGCTCATATCGAAGCTCCTTCACAAAATGTCAATGACGCAACAGGGGTGGCTGCGTCATTCAAGTGGTCATAGAGCAATCATGAGCCTCCCTGTGAAATAAGTGAAATCCTAATTTTTTATTTTTGAAATCATATAATTTGATATCAGCGTCTAGGTTCTGCCATCCGCCGACAAGGCTATCTCGCAGCGGTGCTACGAAAGGGTCCGTCTCCAATTGAGCCGGCTGATTGCATATTTGTAGTGCGAGGCAGAGTTGTGCTGAGCATGACGATGAGAGCCATCTTGCCTACTTGTTGTTAGCACAGGAAGTGAACAGCAGTGCTCGTATCCAGCGATGTGCTGGATCGTGATGGGTGCGTTCGTGCCAAGCAGCCGTCTTGGTGAACCCCGGTATCTTCATCGGCGGCAGGGAGATAGCCAGCTTGTCCATACCGGCGACCAAGCGGCTCGGCAAGATCGCGACCATGTCACTGGCACGCAGGATGTCTGGCAAGATCAGAAAGCTCTTGACCGACAGTGTGACGCTTCGTTGTTTGCCCAACTGTTCTAGCGCATCGTCGGTGACGCCGCGGAAACCTCCACCATCGTAGGAAACAAGCGCATGGTCGAGAGCACAGAACTGCTTAACTGTCAGCTTGCGCCCCATAGCCGCTGGATGGTCTTCCCGCAGGACACACACGTAGTGCTCCTTGAATAGCTCTCGGGCATGCAGATTTGGCGGAGTGATCTCTGGCGTCAGGAGGGCTAGATCGATTTGACCGCGCTCAAGCTGGTTCTGTAGCAGTCCGCTCTCGACTGGCACTAATGAGACTCGAACGCGCGGTGCGTGCTGTTTGAGTGCCGATAGAAATGGGACAGCAATGGCACGCAGCGCATAGTCCGTCGCGGCGATGGAGAAGGTCAGTTGTGCGGTGGCCGGGTCGAAAGAAGGTGGCTGGAGCAGCGCGTCGATTTCCGCTAGCACCTGTTTGACAGATATCCCTATGTCTAGCGCCCGCTGCGTCGGAACGATGCCCCGCTGCGCACGCGCGAACAGCGGGTCGCCGAAGCTTTCACGCAGCCGCGCAAGCATGCCGCTCAAGGCCGGTTGGGTTAGTCCAAGACGTGCTGCCGCCCGTGTCACGTTGCGTTCGTCCAACAATACGTCCAGCGCCTTGAGTAAGTTGAGATCCATGCTCTTGATATCTTTCATTCTTATCCAGATTTCAATAAATAATTCTTTCCCATGATATCTAGATTCTGCTCATGAGGGGAGCGAGACCCAGCGAGAATTTTTTTCTGGGCAACCTCTTGGAAACTCCAAATGCGCCATAGGGTGCTTTAGTTTGCGGCGTTTGTCTTCGACTCGCCCCGCCGCTCATTCTTTCTTTTCCCTCGACCGTTGTGCTCAAAACGGTCTTTGACGGGCACCCACGCGGCACCGATCCTCGCTCTATGCGGCACGTTCCTGTGCCGCTTTTGAACGAGGAATCAGTGCAGGGAAATCGGAGGCCAGTCAATGCAAGCTCAGGGCGTACTGTTCGGGCAGATCGCCGCCGTATTCGGCATCGTGATCGCCGGCGTGTGGGGTGCAACGCAATGGACAGCCGCCGCCCTGGGCTATCAACTACGCCTTGGCTCGCCATGGTTCGACTTCTTTGGAACCCCGGTCTATCACCCTTGGCGGCTGTTCGAGTGGTGGTTCTTCTTTGATGCCTACGCGCCGCACGTCTTCGATATCGGCGGGGCCATCGCGGGTGGAAGTGGTCTGGTGGCCGTGGTGGTCGCCATCGCCATGTCGGTGTGGCGCTCGCGGCAAGCGCGCCTTGTCACCACCTACGGTTCGGCACGCTGGGCCGATGCGGAAGACATACGCAAAGCTGGGCTGATCCAGCCCGACGGGGTTTTCCTCGGGCTGCATCGCGGCCAGTACCTCCGCCATGAAGGCCCGGAACACGTCCTGACCTTCGCACCAACGCGCTCGGGCAAGGGTGTGGGCCTGGTCGTTCCCACCTTGTTGAGTTGGCCCGCATCCGTCGTCGTTCACGACATCAAAGGCGAGAACTGGACGCTCACCGCAGGCTGGCGTTCGCGGTTTAGCCACTGCCTCCTGTTCAACCCCACGGATGCGCAGTCGGCAGCCTACAACCCGCTGCTGGAAGTGAGGCGCGGCGCGCACGAAGTGCGCGACGTGCAGAACGTGGCCGACATTCTTGTCGATCCCGATGGCGCACTCGAACGCCGGAACCATTGGGAAAAGACCAGTCACGCGCTGTTGGTCGGCGCCATCCTGCATGTGCTGTACGCAGGCGAGGACAAGACGCTGCGCGGCGTCGCCAACTTCCTCAGCGACCCGGCGTGTCCGTTCGAGCTGACGCTGCACCGGATGATGACGACGAAGCACCTGGGCGATGCGCCTCACCCGGTTGTCGCATCCGCTGCCCGCGAAGTGCTTAACAAGTCGGACAACGAGCGATCGGGCGTGCTCTCCACCGCCATGTCGTTTCTCGGCCTGTACCGCGACCCGACCGTGGCCGAAGTCACATCGCGCTGCGATTGGCGCATCGCCGACCTGATTTCCGCCGAGCACCCGGTATCGCTCTATCTGGTGGTGCCGCCCTCCGACATAAGCCGCACCAAGCCGCTGATCCGGCTCATCTTGAACCAGATCGGGCGGCGGCTGACCGAATCGCTCGACGGCAGCGATGGCATCGCGCGCCGGCACAAGCTGCTGCTGATGCTGGACGAGTTTCCGGCGCTGGGCCGCCTCGATTTTTTCGAGTCCGCGCTTGCCTTCATGGCCGGGTACGGCATCCGCAGCTTTCTCATCGCTCAAAGCCTGAACCAGATCGACAAGGCGTATGGGCAGAACCATTCCATCCTCGACAACTGCCATGTCCGGGTGACTTTCGCCACCAACGACGAAAGGACGGCGAAAAGGATTTCAGAAACCCTCGGCACCGCCACCGAGCTTCGCGCGCAGCGCAACTACGCCGGCCACCGGCTCGCTCCGTGGCTGGGGCACCTGATGGTGTCGCGTCAGGAAACTGCACGGCCGCTGTTGACGCCCGGCGAGGTGATGCAGCTTCCACCTGATGACGCCGTGGTCATGGTGTCCAGCGTCGCCCCGATCCGCGCGAAGAAGCTGCGCTACTACGCCGACGCCAATTTCAAGAATCGCGTCCTGCCACCGCCCGCGCTCGTAGCCGGGAGGTACGCCGACGCGCCGCCAGCCCGCCCCGACGACTGGAGCGGCTTGGCGATCCCGGCCGTACCTGCGGCGCCGGCCTCGGCATCCGCCGATGGCCTGGGCGGCACCGATGACGGCGGCCCACGCCGCCAGCCCGAACTCTCCGAAACCGTCGCCTACGACCCCGAGCCGGACGCACATGCGAACGACCTGGCGCTGCTCGATGACGACGACCTGGCGCTGCCGCTTCCCGGCCAGCTCGACCCGGCCATGCAGCGCACGGCCCGGCTGGCTTCCCTCGACCCCAACGACGGAATCGACCTATGAGCCAATACCGCCTCAATCTTTTCATCCAGCCCGAGCACGCCCAGCGCCTGGACGAACTGGCCGCCAAGAAAGGCGTGTCCAAGTCGTCCATCGTCGCAGCGGCCTTGGCGTCCTGGCTGTCGCCCGATGCTGGCGACCAGCGCGAGGCCGCCATTGCCAAGCGGTTGGATCGACTGTCGCGGCAGACCGAACGCCTGGAGCGCGACCAGAACATCCAGATCGAAACGCTGGCGCTGTTCATCCGCTACTTCCTGACCGTCAGCACGCCGGTGCCCGAAGCCCATCAGGATGCGGCACGCGCCCAGGGCAAGGTGCGCTTCGAGCAGTTCGTCGAACAGTTGGGTCGCCACCTTCTGCGTGGCCGCAGTCTGGTGCGCGACGTGGTGGAGGAACTGCACCCCGATCCGATGCAGATGGATGACGCAGCAGCGATGGCCTCCGCCCATGAACGAACTGCGGAGCGTGCGTCATGAGTGCCGTTCCACAGATCCAGCCCGAACCTCGCTCATCCGCAGCAGCGTCCCAGGATCGCCGCATCCAGATGCTGCGCACTGCAATGGGGCCGCTGATCGCCGCTGCGCTCGAAGACCCGGATGTGGTGGAAATCATGCTCAACCCCGATCGCACCCTGTGGGTGGATCGGCTGTCGTCGGGTCGCTCGCCGCTGGGCGTGGAGATGCCCGAGGCCGATGGTGAACGCATCATCCGCCTGGTCGCCGCGCATGTCGGCGCGGAGGTGCATCGCGGCCAGCCGCTCTTGACCGCCGAGTTGCCGGAAACCGGCGAGCGTTTCGAGGGCATCCTGCCTCCGGCCGCCCCGGGGCCAGCCTTCGCGCTACGCAAGCGGGCCGTGAGCATCATCGGCCTGGATCGCTACGTGGCCGACGGCATCCTGACCGCCGGGCAGGCCGAGTTCCTGCGCCGCGCCGTGCGCGAGCGGCAGAACATCCTAATCGCCGGCGGCACCAGCACCGGCAAGACCACGCTGGCGAACGCGCTGCTGGCCGAGATCGCCGCCACAGGCGACCGCGTGCTGGTGCTCGAAGACACCATCGAGCTGCAATGCGCGGCCCGCGACCATGTGCCGCTGCGCACCCGCGCCGGCGTCGTCACCATGACCGAGCTGGTGCGGGCCACGATGCGCCTGCGGCCTGACCGCGTGATCGTCGGCGAGGTGCGCGGCGGCGAAGCCCTCGACCTCATCAAAGTGTGGGGCACCGGCCACCCCGGCGGCATTGCGACCATCCATGCCGGCTCCGCGCTGGGCGCGTTGCTGCGCCTCGAACAGTTGATTCTCGAAGTCGCTGTGAATCCGCCGCGGGCGCTGATCGCCGAGGCGGTCAACGTCGTCATCAACATCGCCGGACGCGGCCGCAAGCGCCACGTCGAAACCATCGCCCGTGTCGTCGGCTTCGACGGCACCGGCTATCGCCTGGCGGACGCACTGGAAACGCCGTTTCCCGAGCTGACGCCGGTTCCTCTCGCAGCCGACGCCGCTGCACATTCCCGTCCCCCAACCAACTTGGAGAACTGCCATGACGCACGTTGATTCTTTCCGCTTTTCCGTAAATCCGCTTCCTCGCCTGTCCGGCCTGGCGCGGCTGCGCAGCCTCACCCGCCCTGCGAGGCAGGGGCTGCTGCTGGCCGCGCTGCTGCTGTTGCTGGCCGGAACGGCGCAAGCCGCCGGTTCCTCGATGCCGTGGGAGGGGCCCTTGCAGTCGATTCTGGAGTCGATCCAGGGGCCGGTGGCACGCATCGTCGCGGTCATCATCATCATCGCCACGGGCCTGGCGCTGGCCTTCGGCGACACCAGCGGCGGCTTTCGCAAGCTGATCCAGATCGTGTTCGGGTTGAGCATCGCGTTCGCCGCTTCCTCGTTCTTCCTGTCGTTCTTCTCGTTCTCCGGCGGGGCCGTCGTATGAGTACGGCCAGCGACCTTCCAGGCTTCGAGGTGCCGCTGCATCGCTCGCTGACCGAGCCAATCCTGCTGGGCGGCGCGCCGCGCACCGTGGCAATTGCCAACGGCACGCTGGCCGCCGCCGTCGGGCTGGGCCTGCAACTGTGGATTCCCGGCGTGGTGCTCTGGATCGTCGGCCACTCGCTGGCCGTATGGGGTGCGCGCGTCGATCCGCAGTTCATGCAGGTCTTCGCGCGGCATATCAAACACCGCCCGCTTCTGGACGTGTGAGGGGAGGACGCCATGCTGAACCTTGCCGAATATCGTCAGCGCCCGGCCTTGCTTGCCGACTGGCTGCCCTGGGCCGGGCTGGTCGCGCCGGGCGTTGTGCTGAACAAAGATGGTTCGTTTCAACGCACGTTCCAGTTTCGCGGCCCCGACTTGGACAGTGCGACACAGGGCGAGCTGATTGCCACGTCGGCGCGGCAGAACAACGCGCTTCGCCGTACCGGGTCTGGCTGGGCCTTCTATATCGAGGCCGAGCGGATGCGGGCATCGAGCTATCCGCAATCCTCCTTTCCCGAACCACTGTCCTGGCTGGTGGATGAGGAGCGACGCGCGGCGTTCGAGGAGTCGGATGGCCATTTCGAGAGCGTCTATCACTTCACGTTGCAACACCTACCGCCGCAAGAGTCTCGCGCCCGTGCGGCTGGGATGCTGTACGAGAACCGGCCCACTGAGGGTGTGGACTGGCGTGGTCGGCTTGATTCCTTCGTGGCAGAGACCGATCGCGTGTTCGACCTGCTCGATGGTGTGATGCCGGAGATTGCCTGGCTGGACGATAGCCAGACGCTGACCTACCTGCATGCCACAGTCTCCACCCGGCGCTATCGCGTCGGCGTGCCCGACGTGCCGTTCCATATCGACGCACTGCTTGCCGATGCCGCGCTGGTCGGCGGCCTGGCGCCCATGCTGGGCGATCAGCACCTGCGCGTGGTGTCGGTACGAGGCTTCCCGACCTCGACCTGGCCGGGGATCTTGGACGACCTCAACCGCCTGGGCTTTGCGTATCGCTGGAGTACGCGCTTCCTGTGCCTGGACAAAGCCGAGGCGGAACGGGAATTGGGGCGCTTGCGGCGCCAATGGTTCGCCAAGCGCAAGAACGTCATCGCGCTGCTGCGCGAAACGATCTTTCAGCAGGAAAGCCCGCTGGTCGATACCGATGCCAGCAACAAGGCCGCCGACGCCGATGCCGCCTTGCAGGAGCTGGGCAGCGATCAAGTCGCCTTCGGCTACCTCACCGCCACGGTGACGGTGCTCGACGCCGACCCGGCCGTGGCCGACGAGAAGCTGCGCATGGTGGAGCGCGTCATCCAGGGCCGGGGTTTCGTGACCATCCCCGAAACCCTCAACGCAGTCGATGCCTGGCTGTCGTCCGTCCCCGGCAACGCATACGCGAACGTGCGTCAGCCCATCGTTTCGACGCTGAACCTGGCGCACATGATGCCGATGTCAGCGGTATGGGCTGGGCCGGAGAAGAACGAACACCTCGATGGCCCGCCGCTGATCGTCACCCGCACCGATGGCGCGACGCCGTTCCGGCTGGTGACGCACATCGGCGACGTGGGGCACACCCTTGTCGCCGGGCCGACCGGCATGGGCAAGTCGGTGCTGCTCGCCATCTTGGCCATGCAGTTCCGGCGCTACTTCGGCTCGCGGATCTTCGCCTTCGACATGGGCCGCTCGATGCGCGCCACCATCTTCGGCCTTGGCGGTGAGCACTATGACCTCGGCGCCGATGGCGGCATCGCCTTCCAGCCACTCGCGCGAATTGCCCACGAGGGCTACCGCACCTGGGCCGCCGAATGGGTGGAGGGCCGGCTGCTGCACGAAGGCGTGACGGTCGGCCCGGACGAGAAGGCTGCCATCTGGTCGGCGCTGAGAAGCCTTGCCGGTGCGCCGGTGGAGCAGCGCACCATGACCGGCTTGTCGGTGTTATTGCAGTTTAACGCGCTGCGCCAAGCGCTCGCGCCCTATGTGCTGGGCGGCGCACACGGCAAGCTGCTGGACGCTGACCACGACCGGCTGGGCATGGCCGACGTGCAGGGCTTCGAGATGGAAGAACTGATGCACAGCCCGGCCGCCGTGCAAGCGGTGCTGCGCTACCTGTTCGCCCGCTTCGACGAACGTTTCGACGGCGCGCCCACGCTGTTGATCCTCGATGAAGCGTGGCTGTTCCTCAATGAGCCGTCCTTCGCGGCCCGCATCCGGCAATGGCTCAAGACGCTCAGAAAAAAGAACGTCAGCGTCATCTTCGCCACGCAGTCGCTGGCCGACATCAAGGACTCGACCATCGCGCCAGCCATCATCGAAAGCTGCGCGAGCAGGATCTTCTTACCTAACCCGCAGGCCACCGAGCCGCAGATTCGCACGATCTACGAAGGCTTCGGCTTGAGCAGCCGCCAGATTGAGATCGTGGCGACCGCCCAGCCCAAGCGCGATTACTACTACCAGTCGCGCCTCGGCAATCGCCTGTTCGACCTCGACCTGGGGCCTGTCGCGCTCGCATTCGCGAGCGCATCCACCCCTCAAGACCAACGCGACATTGACCGCGTGCTGACGCAGGCCGGCGCTCCCGGCTTCGCCGGCGCGTGGCTGCGCCATCGCGGCCTCGGCTGGGCCGCCGACCTGCTGCCGTCCGCTCCGGCGGCAGCTTCCTTTCTCGCTTCTCAACCGCTGGAGGTTTCGCCATGATGACCAAGCCCCGTTTGCTCTCTGTCTCACTCGCTGCTGTGCTGTCGGTATCGCTGTTGGCCGTGCAGCCCGCATCCGCGCTGACGGTGTTCGACCCGTCCAACTTCGTGCAGAACACGCTGACCGCCGTGCGCACGCTGGAACAGATCAACAACCAGATCAACCAGCTCCAGAACGAGGCGCAGATGTTGATGAACCAGGCCAGGAACCTGGCAAATCTCGACTTCAACATCGTCAACCGCCTGCGCTCGACGCTCGCCACCACCGAGCGCCTGATCGCCGAGGCGCGCGGCTTGGCCTACGACGTGCAGAGCATGGATGCCACGTTCGCCCGCCTGTACCCGGAACAGTACGCCTCCACCATCAGCGGCGACCGCATGGCACAGGATGCCCGCGAACGCTGGCAGAACACCTTGAACGGCCTGCACACCGCGATGCGGATGCAGGCGCAGGTGTCGCAGAACCTCGCCCAAGACGAAAGCGCGCTGGCCGACCTCGTGAGCCAGAGCCAGTCGGCCACCGGCGCGCTGCAAGCGATGCAGGCGACGAACCAGCTCCTGGCTTTGCAGGCCAAGCAGTCGATCCAGGCGCAGCAGCTCCAGATCACGCAAGACCGGGCCGCTTCGCTGGAACTGGCGCGGCAAGCGGCGGCTATGGAGCGCGCCCGCGAAGTGCGGCGGCGCTTCCTCGGCACCGGCACGCCGTACACGCCGCAGTCCGTCAACTTCTACAACAACTGACCGGAGGCGGCCATGCGATGCGCTTCCGTCCTGCTGGCCGTGCTGCTGACCGCGTGCGGCCAGCAGCCGGCCGAGAACCTGGCCGACGCCCTGGCCGCAGATCCGGTGCGGCTCAAGGCGTTGCGCGGGCAATGCGCGGTCGACCGGCAGGCCATGGGCGAGGATGCCTGCCGCGCCGCCGCCGAAGCCTTCCGGCGGCGCTTCTTCGCCGGCCATACCGGGCCGGATGAATACAACTCGCTGGCTGAACTCCCGCCGATTCCGCCGAGCTTCGATACGCCCGCAGATGAATTGCCAGAGGGCGCCGTTCCGCTCACTCCGCCCGAGGATTCGCCATGAACGACGTGACCATCATCGACCGTTTCCTCGATACGTTCTCGCGCTACATCGACTCGGGCTTCGGCTTATTGCAGGGCGAAGTGGCATTTCTCACCGCCACGCTCATCGTCATCGACATGACGATCGCTGGCCTGTATTGGGCCATGAGCCACGCCACCGGCCAGGGCGACGACGTGATCGCCAAGCTGCTGCGCAAGGTGCTCTATGTCGGCGCGTTCGCCTACATCATCGGCAACTTCAACTGGCTGGCGAGCATCGTGTTCCGCTCGTTCGCCGGCTTGGGAATCACCGCTACCGGCTCGGCCATCACGATGGAGAACTTTCTTCAGCCGGGCCGGCTGGCGAAGACCGGCATCGACGCAGCCGCGCCGATTCTGGAACAGATCGGGGACATGGCTGGGTTCCCCGAGGTGTTCGTGAACATCGACCCTATCGTGGTTCTGTTCATCGCCTGGCTGGTGGTGATCCTCTGCTTCTTCGTGCTGGCCGTACAGCTTTTCATCACGCTGATCGAGTTCAAACTGACTACGCTCGCCGGCTTCGTCTTGATCCCGTTTGCACTCTGGAACAAGACCTCGTTCCTCGCAGAAAAGGTGCTAGGCAACGTGGTGTCGTCAGGCATCAAGGTCTTGGTGCTGGCCGTCATCGTCGGCATTGGTTCCGGGCTGTTTGCCGAGTTCCAGGTACATCCCGACGAACCATCAATCGACCACGCGCTGGTCGTGATGCTGGCCTCGCTCGCGCTGCTGGCGCTGGGCATTTTCGGCCCCGGTATCGCCACCGGCCTGGTGTCCGGTGCGCCACAGCTTGGTGCGGGCGCGATGGCTGGTGCTGCGGTCGGGGCTGTCGGCACCGGCGTTGCCATCGGAGCCGCCGCAACGGGAGTGGGCGGCGCCGTCATGGCTGGGGCACGAATGGCCCCGGCGGCCGCAAAGCTGGCCGGTGCCGGCGCGCGTGCCGCGACTTCGGCGGCCGGCAGTGCCCGATCGGCGTTCCAGGCCGGTTCCGCTGCGGCCGGCGGCGGTGCCAAGGGCGCGGCGGCTGGCCTCGGCAATGTCGCCAAGACCGGCGCACAAGCCGCAGGCCGCAGCGTCACCTCTGGTGCTTCCGCTGTTGGGCAGAAGGTGGCCGACTCCTTCCGCGCTGGCTGGAACGGCACAGAAGCCGGCAGCGACGGTGCTGGCCGCGGCCAGACCGCAGACGGCACCGCAGGCTCGCAGAAGCAAGAGCAACCGGCCTGGGCCAAGCGGATGCACCGCCGCCAGCAGGCTACCCATGCCGCGACCACTGCCGCCCACACGCTGCGCGGGGGCGACGGCGGCGGCTCCGGGCAAGGCCCGAGCCTGCGGGATTCCGATACCTAACCTTCAAGGAGAACACCCATGCGATTCAAACGACCGCAGGTGCGCTACGCCGATACGCCGCAGCCTGCCACCCCGTATCAAGCCGCCGCCCAGGTGTGGGACGACCGTATCGGCTCCGCCCGCGTGCAGGCGAAGAATTGGCGCCTGATGGCCTTCGGCTGTCTAGTGCTCGCGCTGTTGATGGCCGGCGGCCTGGTGTGGCGCTCGGCGCAGTCCATCGTGACGCCCTATGTCATCGAGGTCGATCAGGCCGGGCAGGTGCGCGCTGTAGGTAAGGCCGCTACGCCGTATCGGCCCGGCGACGCGCAGATCGCGCACCACCTGGCGCGCTTCGTGACGCTGGTTCGCTCGCTGTCCATCGACCCCATCGTGGTGCGGCAGAACTGGCTCGATGCCTACGACTACACCACCGACAAGGGCGCGGCGGTGCTCAACGACTACGCCCGCACCAATGACCCATTCGCCCGCATCGGCAAGGAATCGGTAACGGTGCAAATCACCAGCGTGGTTCGCGCCAGCGACACGTCTTTCAACGTGCGCTGGACAGAGCAGCGCTATGTCAACGGTGCGCCCGCCGGCACCGAACGCTGGAACGCCGTGCTTTCGACCGTCCTGCAAACCCCGCGTACTGAACAGCGCTTGCGCAAGAACCCATTGGGTATCTACGTCAACGGCCTGTCATGGAGCCGCGAACTGGATTCTTCCGAAGGAGCCAAACCATGAAACTTCGTTTCTGCCTTTACGTTTTTCCTTTGACGCTGCTGGCCCTCGCGGGCTGCGCCTCGCAGGGCAAGCCGCCGCCGTCCATCTCGCTCGACGAGCCGGTGCTGGCCCAGCCATTGCCCGAACCGCCCAAGCCCGTCGAAGTCGTCGCCGTCCCTGAACCGCTGGCGCTGCCGGCGCAGTTGAAGCCGCTGCCGGAACTCGATGAGGCCCCCGTTGCGCCGGAGCCGGCCGACGAAAAGGTGCGCGTTTCCCGTGCCAATGCAGAAGCGCGTATCGCGCCTACCCGTGAGGGCTACGTCAACGCGATTCAGGTGTGGCCGTTCACCGATGGCGCGCTTTATCAGGTCTATGCGTCGCCGGGGCGCGTGACGGTGGTTTCGCTTCAACCGGGCGAGGAACTGGTGACGGTCGCCGCCGGCGATACCGTGCGCTGGATCGTGGGCGACACGTCCAGCGGCGGCGGGGCCGATCTGCGCGTCAATGTGCTGGTCAAGCCCATCCGTTCCGGCCTGAAAACCAATCTCGTCATCACCACCAGTCGGCGCACCTACCTGCTGGAGCTGACCTCGACCGAGAAGGCATGGATGGCGTCGGTATCCTGGGACTACCCGAAAGACCGGATGCTCGCGTTGCAGCGCCAGGCGCAGGCTGCGCAGGCGACAACGCCTGTCGATACGGGCCTGTCGCTGGACAAGATCCGCTTCCGCTACGCGGTATCGGGCAGCAACCCGCCGTGGAAGCCGCTACGCGCCTTCGATGATGGAGAGAAGGTCTATATCCAGTTTCCGGCGGGCATCGCCCAGGGCGAGTTGCCGCCGCTGTTTGTCATCGGCGCGCAGGGCGACGGGCAATTGGTGAACTACCGTTTCCGCGCGCCGTACTACGTCGTGGATCGCCTGTTCGGCGCGGCCGAACTGCGGCTGGGCGGCGACGGCGGCGACGTGGTGCGGATCGAGCGCACCGATGGCGTTGCGCGGAGGAACTGACCATGAGCCAGGATGACACTCCCGACCTTGCCGCGCCGCAGGCGGCGGGCAAGATCGCTCCCGAGGCGGTCGCGCTTCGCGCCCAGCCGCGCCCGGTCACGCGCCTGAATCGGCGCACGCTGGCCATCCTCGCCGGCGTCCTGGCGGTGGCCGTGCTCGGCGCGGTGATGTGGTCGCTGCAACCTCAGCGGCGCGGTGCGGGCGAGCAGACCGAGCTTTACAACGTCGATCGTGTCTCGAAGTCTGAAGGACTGGATGCGCTGCCGACGGACTACTCCAAGCTGCCGCCGGCGTTGCCGCCTGCCGTTCCCGAACTGGGGCCGCCGCTGCCGGGCGATCTTGGCCCGGCCATCGTGAAGTCGCAGCAGCCGGCGACGGCCGCCTACGCGGCCCCCGGCCACGACCCGAACGATGCTCTGCGCAAAGAAGCCGAAGCGGCCGCGGCCTCGTCCGTGTTCTTCCGCTCGGGAGGGCAGAATGCGGCGCCGGTGGCGCAGACACAGGTGGCCGCTGCGCCGGGCTTCGCCGCCAATGCGGTGTTTGACCCGCTGGCGGCCGGGCCGGTCTCCACGGCGGCCCAGCCTGCTGACCCGACAGCGGTGCAAAACCGGCAAGACCATAAAGAGGCTTTCTTGAAAGGTGGCTCCACTGAAACCCGTAATTCCGGCAATCTGACCCTGCCAACTTCGCCGTATCAGGTCATGGCCGGAACGGTGGTCGCAGGTGCCTTGGTGACGGGGATTAAGTCGGACTTGCCCGGCGACGTGATCGCCACGGTGACGGAGCCGGTCTATGACACAGCCTCCGGGCGCTTCCTGCTGATTCCGCAGGGTTCGCGCATCCTGGGCAAATACAACAGCCAGGTCAGCTACGGGCAGAGCCGCGTTCAAGTCGTCTGGAACCGGATCATCCTGCCGGACACGTCTTCGCTCACGCTCGACAACCTGGCCGGCACCGACCCAGCCGGCTATGCCGGGCTGGAGGACGATGTGGACTACCACTGGGGCCGCATCTTTGCCGGTGCGGCACTCACCACGCTGCTGGGCGTCGGTGCCGAGCTGGCCGCGCCGGAGAACCGGCAGGATGGTGATCGCGTCATCATCGCTGGGCGCGACAGCGCGCAGGACAGCATCAATCAGGTCGGCCAGGAGATGACCCGGCGCAACCTCAACATCCAGCCGACCTTAACGCAACGGCCGGGCCTGCCGGTTCGCATCATCGTCAACCGGGATCTGGTGCTGCGGCGGTACCAGCCGCTGTTCTTCAACCGGGGGACTTCACGATGAGCACGACCAAGAAGCTGCGGCTCGGCCCGCTGCCGAAGACCGAGAGCACCAAGCTGACTTTCGTTTGCCCGACCAGCTTGAAAGCCGACCTCGACCGCTACGCCGCGCTACACGCGCAGGCGTATGGCGAGGCCGTTGATGCGGCGACGCTGATCCCGCATATGCTGGAAGCGTTCATGGCGGGGGATCGAGGATTCAGGAAGGGCACGGCGACCCGCAGCACACCACCGAAGCCGCCATGATTGCACCGCATGCTATTCAACGGCATCCATCGAACGCGCAGCCCAGGCTGCGCGTTCTTCATTCTGGATGCCGCCGAGCCTGTTGGGCTATGATGATGCGACAGGCCCGCCGTTCCTCGGCAATCCAGCACTACACAGTGCGATGCGGCTTTCTCTCCCAACGCTCCTATGTCGCTCCTAGCCGACAACGCCGCTCTTCTTCTAAGCGGCCCCGAAAGGAGCTAACCTACTGTCCCATATACGGTTTCAAGTCCTTCTTGATTTGCGCGAAAGACTTGACACCGGCACCTTTTTGTTGCTGGCGACAGGCGGGGTGCTGTGGTTGTGGCAGGCCTGGCCTCAGGTAATGATGCAAAGTGTCGTCTGGCAGCGCGACGTTAACCAGCAGATGAGCGGGTTGCTGAAAGCGGTTGCCGCGAACCCCACTCGTGCGGGCGGATCTCTGCTGCTGTTTAGCTTTATTTATGGGGTATTGCACGCATTGGGGCCGGGGCACGGCAAAATCGTCATCACGACCTGGCTTGCGACGCATCCGTCGAAACTCAAGTCGAGCATTGGGCTGACGCTGGCGTCTTCCCTATTGCAGGGGCTGGTGGCAATAGGACTGGTGGTTGTAGTCCTTACCGTCTTGCAACTGCCTGCCCGACAGCTGCATATGAGCAGTTTCTGGCTGGAGAAAGGAAGTTATGCGCTGGTTGGCGTGTTGGGCGTTTTATTGTGTGTCCGCGCGCTAAAGAAATTGCGCCAGCTGCTGCGCCGCCCGAAATTCACCGCCTTTACGCCGCACCATGTGCATCACGAGGGCTGCGGCTGCGGGCATCAGCATTTGCCCAACCCGGAACAACTGCAAAGCGGTGATGACTGGCGCGCCCGGTTGATGATTATTCTCTCTATGGGCATGCGCCCATGCTCTGGCGCAATTATGGTGCTGCTGTTCAGTAAAGTGGTTGGCGTCTTTAGCTGGGGTATGGCGTCGGCGTTGGCGATGGCGGCAGGAACCTCTTTGACGATTACGTCACTGGCTCTGCTGGTACATAGCTTTCGCTCATTGGCGGTGAAAATTAGCGGGCATAAAGCGCCGGTGCTGTGGCGACAGATTGGCTGGACAACGCTGGCGTTAGCCGGTGGTGCGGTGCTTATTGTTGCTGCGGTAGTGATGTGGATGAGCGCGGTGCCGGTAGGGCGAGGGATAAGACCGTTTTAGGTTAGTGAGCGGAATGGTATGACTTGTAGGCCGGATAAGACGCGAAAGCGTCGCATCCGGCACCACAGCAGATTAACGCTTCAGCGCATCGCTCAGTTCGTCACGCATGTTAGCCAACATGGCTTTAACAACGCGCGGGTTGCCTGCAACGATGTTGCCGGTTGCCAGGTAGTTATGACCACCGGTGAAGTCGCAAACCAGTGCGCCAGCTTCACGCGCAATCAGCTCACCTGCTGCGAAATCCCATGGTTTCAGACCGATTTCGAAGTAACCGTCAACGCGCGCAGCGGCAACGTAAGCCAGATCCAGCGCAGCAGAACCTGTGCGGCGGAAGTCAGCGCACTCGGTAAACATTTTGCCAAGAATTTTCATGTAAGAAGCGGCGTGCTGCTTCGCTTTGAACGGGAAACCGGTGGCGATGATGGTGCCGTCCAGATCGCGGGCGGTGCTGCCACGCAGACGATAGCCGTTCAGCTGTGCGCCCTGGCCGCGAGTGGCGGTGAACAGTTCGTTACGCATTGGATCGTAAACAACGGCGACTTCAGTACGGCCTTTAATGCGTACTGCGATAGATACCGCGAAGTGCGGCAGACGTTTTACGAAGTTGGTAGTGCCATCCAGTGGATCGATAACCCATTGAACATCCTGATCTTCACCTGCGTGCTCACCGCTTTCTTCGGTGATGATGGTGTGCTGTGGGTAAGATTTGCGAATAGTTTCGATAATAATCGCTTCGGCGGCTTTATCGACATTAGTCACGAAATCATTGCTGCCTTTCTGGCTGGTTTCTACAGAGTCTGGGGTTTCGTAGTGTTTGGCAATTACATTACCCGCCTTGCGCGCTGCGCGCACGGCGATGGTCAGCATCGGATGCATCGGTCTCTCTCACTGGATGTTAAAGAACGGGAAAACGGCGCAGAGTATAGCAGCGAGTTCGGAATATGTCTTCGTTTTATGATAATATGCCCGAATAATCTTTAGCCGAAGAAATACAATGCTGCAAAATATTCGAATCGTGCTGGTGGAAACCTCTCACACTGGCAACATGGGCTCTGTAGCCCGCGCAATGAAAACCATGGGTTTAACCAATCTGTGGCTGGTAAATCCACTGGTTAAACCGGACTCTCAGGCCATCGCTCTGGCGGCAGGTGCCAGTGATGTAATCGGCAGCGCACAGATCGTCGATACTCTTGATGAAGCGCTGGCAGGTTGCAGCCTGGTAGTAGGCACCAGTGCGCGCTCCCGTACGCTACCGTGGCCGATGCTGGATCCGCGTGAATGCGGTTTAAAAAGCGTCTCTGAAGCGACGAATTCGCCCGTAGCGCTGGTGTTTGGTCGTGAACGTGTTGGCCTGACGAATGAAGAACTGCAGAAGTGCCATTACCACGTCGCTATTGCCGCGAACCCGGAATACAGTTCGCTGAACCTGGCGATGGCGGTGCAGGTCATCTCTTATGAAGTGCGCATGGCCTGGCTGGCAACGCAGGAAAGCGAAAAGACTGCAGAATACGAAGAAGCTGAGTATCCGCTGGTTGATGATTTAGAGCGTTTTTACGGTCATCTGGAACAAACGCTGCTGTCGACCGGGTTTATCCGTGAAGGGCATCCGGGACAGGTGATGAATAAGCTGCGCCGTCTGTTTACGCGTGCGCGTCCTGAGAGCCAGGAGCTGAACATTTTGCGCGGAATTTTAGCTTCAATTGAGCAACAGAATAAAGGCAAGTAAACGTAACGCCTCCGGCAAGTAAAAATGGCACTGAAGGTTAAATACCTGACTAAATTAGTCAAGTAAATAGTTGACTGATTTAGTCGGGAATGTCAGACTTGCCCCTGCTATGCAATACCCCCATTTTACAATAAAAAACCCCGGGCAGGGGCGAGTTTGAGGCTAAGTAAGACATGAGACTGACATCAAAAGGGCGTTATGCCGTGACCGCAATGTTGGACGTTGCGCTCAACTCCGAAACGGGCCCGGTACCGTTGGCTGATATTTCTGAACGTCAGGGAATTTCCCTGTCATATCTGGAGCAGCTGTTTTCCCGTTTGCGTAAAAACGGTCTGGTTTCCAGCGTACGTGGACCAGGCGGCGGGTATCTGCTGGGTAAAGATGCCGGCAGCATCGCAGTAGGTGAAGTAATCAGCGCTGTGGACGAGTCTGTAGATGCGACCCGTTGCCAGGGCAAGGGCGGTTGTCAGGGCGGCGATAAATGCCTGACCCACGCGCTGTGGCGCGATCTGAGCGATCGTCTGACCGGTTTCCTCAACAACATTACGTTGGGCGAACTGGTGAATAATCAGGAAGTCCTGGATGTGTCTGGTCGCCAGCACACGCATGACGCTCCACGCACTAATCGTGCACAAGACGCGATCGACGTTAAGTTACGCGCATAATAAAAGTATTTTAGAATCAGGCCGGGGTGTTACACACCCCGTTAACTCGGTCGTACATCCAGCCGGTTGCCTGATTCCTTGCATTGAAGCGATGTACGGAGTTTATAGAGCAATGAAATTACCGATCTATCTCGACTACTCCGCAACCACGCCGGTGGACCCGCGTGTTGCCGAGAAAATGATGCAGTGTCTGACCCTGGACGGAAACTTTGGTAACCCAGCGTCTCGTTCACACCGTTTCGGCTGGCAGGCTGAAGAGGCGGTAGATATCGCCCGTAACCAGATTGCCGACCTCGTGGGCGCTGACCCGCGTGAAATCGTCTTTACTTCCGGTGCGACTGAATCCGATAACCTGGCGATTAAAGGTGCAGCCAACTTTTATCAGAAAAAAGGCAAGCACATCATCACCAGCAAAACCGAACACAAAGCCGTGCTGGACACCTGTCGTCAGCTGGAGCGCGAAGGGTTTGAAGTCACCTACCTCGCCCCGCAGCGTAACGGCATTATCGACCTGAAAGAACTTGAAGCGGCAATGCGTGACGATACTATCCTCGTGTCCATCATGCACGTGAATAACGAAATCGGCGTGGTGCAGGATATCGCGACTATCGGCGAAATGTGCCGTGCGCGCGGCATCATCTATCACGTTGATGCGACCCAGAGCGTGGGCAAACTGCCTATCAATCTGAGCCAACTGAAAGTTGATCTGATGTCCTTCTCCGGCCACAAAATCTATGGTCCGAAAGGTATCGGTGCGCTGTACGTGCGTCGTAAACCGCGTATTCGTATTGAAGCGCAGATGCACGGCGGCGGTCACGAGCGCGGTATGCGTTCCGGTACGCTGCCTGTGCACCAGATCGTCGGCATGGGTGAAGCCTACCGCATTGCCAAAGAAGAGATGGAAACCGAGATGGCGCGCCTGCGCAGTCTGCGTAACCGTCTGTGGGACGGCGTGAAAGATATGGAAGAAGTGTATCTTAACGGCGATCTCGAGCAGGGCGCACCGAACATTCTCAACGTTAGCTTCAACTATGTTGAAGGCGAATCGCTGATTATGGCGCTGAAAGATCTGGCTGTATCCTCCGGTTCTGCATGTACTTCTGCAAGCCTGGAGCCATCCTACGTGCTGCGCGCGCTGGGGATGACCGACGAGCTGGCACATAGCTCAATTCGTTTCTCTTTAGGTCGTTTCACTACCGAAGAAGAGATTGACTACGCCATTAATCTGGTTCGCAACTCCATCGGCCGCCTGCGTGACCTTTCTCCGCTGTGGGAAATGTTCAAACAGGGCGTGGATCTGAACAGCATTGAATGGTCACATCACTAATCGGTACCGATAAGGAGAATTCAGCATGGCTTACAGCGAAAAAGTAATCGATCATTACGAGAATCCACGTAACGTGGGTTCTTTTGACAACAGCGACGAGAACGTGGGCAGCGGCATGGTGGGTGCACCGGCCTGTGGCGACGTGATGAAGTTGCAGATCAAAGTCAACAATGAGGGTATCATTGAAGACGCGCGTTTCAAGACTTACGGCTGCGGTTCCGCTATTGCTTCCAGCTCTCTGGTTACCGAATGGGTAAAAGGGAAATCTCTGGACGAAGCACAGGCGATTAAAAACACCGATATCGCCGACGAGCTTGAACTGCCACCGGTGAAAATTCACTGCTCTATTCTGGCTGAAGACGCGATTAAAGCCGCGATTGCGGATTACAAAAGCAAACGTGAAGCAAAATAATTAAGAGTTGAGGTTTTATTATGTCGATTACCTTAAGCGACAGTGCAGCAGCGCGTGTAAATACCTTCCTGGCAAACCGCGGTAAAGGGTTTGGTCTGCGTCTGGGCGTGAGAACCTCCGGCTGCTCAGGTATGGCCTATGTACTGGAATTTGTTGACGAGCCGGCGGCTGAAGATACCGTGTTTGAAGACAAAGGCGTTAAAGTTGTGGTCGACGGTAAGAGCCTGCAATTCCTCGACGGTACGCAGTTAGACTTCGTCAAAGAAGGTCTGAACGAAGGGTTTAAGTTTACTAACCCGAACGTGAAAGACGAATGTGGATGCGGCGAAAGCTTCCACGTGTAACGCGCTTACCGATAACCCCACCGTGGTCGCCTGCGCGTGGGGTTTGTTTTACCTGACTCTCTGGTTTTGCTCCCGTGAACAACAGAGAATCGATGCCCTGAGAATGTTATGGACTACTTCACCCTCTTTGGCTTACCGGCCCGTTATCAGCTCGATACTCGGGCGCTGAGCCTACGTTTTCAGGATCTACAACGTCAGTATCATCCTGATAAATTTGCCAGCAGTTCCCAGGCGGAACAACTTGCTGCGGTTTCGCAGTCCGCCACTATCAACCAGGCCTGGCAAACGCTGCGTCATCCTTTGATGCGCGCCGAATACTTATTGTCTTTACACGGCTTTGACATCCGTAGCGAGCAGCACACGGTGCGCGATACCGCGTTTCTGATGGAACAACTGGAGCTGCGGGAAGAGCTGGACGAAATTGAACAGGCAAAAGACAGTCAACGTTTAGATGCGTTTATGCAACGCGTCAGCGAAATGTATAACGTTCGTCATCAACTGATGGTGGAACAGCTGGATAGCGAGACGTGGGACGCAGCGGCAGATACCGTGCGTAAGCTGCGTTTTCTCGATAAACTGCGAAGCAGTGCAGAACAACTCGAAGAAAAACTGCTCGATTTTTAATTTCCGGAAGCGAAAATGGCCTTATTACAAATTAGTGAGCCTGGTCTGAGCGCCGCGCCGCACCAGCGTCGTCTGGCGGTAGGTATCGATTTAGGCACCACCAACTCCCTGGTTGCGACCGTACGCAGCGGCCAGGCCGAAACGTTGGCAGACCATGAAGGTCGCCACCTGTTGCCGTCAGTGGTTCACTATCAGCAGCAGGGTTATTCTGTCGGTTACGATGCCCGCGCCAATGCTGCGCTGGATACGGCAAACACCGTCAGTTCGGTAAAACGCATGATGGGCCGCTCTCTAGCGGATATCCAGGCGCGTTACCCGCATCTGCCATATACGTTCCAGGCAAGCGAAAACGGCTTGCCGATGATTGAAACCGCTGCCGGATTGCTTAATCCGGTGCGCGTCTCCGCGGATATTCTGAAAGCGCTGGCCGCGCGGGCAACCGAATCACTGTCCGGCGAACTGGACGGCGTGGTAATCACCGTTCCGGCTTACTTTGACGATGCACAGCGTCAGGGGACCAAAGACGCCGCGCGTCTGGCGGGCCTGCACGTATTGCGTCTGTTGAACGAACCGACCGCAGCTGCGATTGCCTATGGTCTGGACTCCGGTCAGGAAGGCGTGATTGCGGTCTACGATCTTGGCGGCGGTACTTTTGATATTTCTATTCTGCGCCTGAGCCGCGGCGTGTTTGAAGTGCTGGCGACCGGCGGTGATTCCGCGCTCGGCGGCGACGATTTTGACCATCTGCTGGCCGATTATATTCGCGAGCAGGCTGGCGTGGCCGATCGTAGCGATAACCGTGTACAGCGTGAACTGCTGGATGCTGCGATTGCCGCGAAAATCGCGCTTAGCGACGCTGATTCTGTAACGGTTAACGTGGCGGGATGGCAGGGTGAAATCACCCGTGAAACCTTTAATGAACTCATTTCCGCACTGGTCAAGCGTACACTGCTGGCCTGCCGTCGCGCGCTGAAAGATGCGGGCGTGGAGCCGCAGGATGTGCTGGAAGTGGTGATGGTCGGTGGTTCAACTCGCGTGCCATTGGTGCGTGAACGCGTCGGTGAATTTTTTGGCCGTACGCCGCTGACTTCTATCGACCCGGACAAAGTGGTCGCTATTGGTGCGGCAATCCAGGCAGATATTCTGGTCGGAAATAAACCAGACAGCGAAATGCTGCTGCTGGACGTTATCCCGCTGTCTCTGGGACTGGAAACCATGGGCGGTCTGGTGGAGAAAGTGATCCCACGTAACACCACTATCCCGGTGGCGCGCGCGCAGGACTTTACCACCTTTAAAGATGGACAAACCGCGATGTCCATTCACGTAATGCAAGGCGAGCGTGAGCTGGTGCAGGACTGCCGTTCACTGGCGCGTTTTGCGCTGCGCGGCATCCCGGCATTGCCAGCTGGCGGCGCGCATATCCGCGTGACCTTCCAGGTGGACGCCGATGGCCTGCTGAGCGTCACCGCCATGGAAAAATCCACCGGCGTTGAGTCCTCAATTCAGGTCAAACCGTCCTACGGTCTGACCGACAGTGAAATCGCCTCCATGATTCAGGATTCGATGAGTTTTGCCGAGCAGGACGTTAAAGCCCGTATGCTGGCAGAACAGAAAGTCGAAGCGGCACGCGTACTGGAAAGTTTATCCGGTGCGTTGAACGCTGATGCCGCGCTGTTAAGCGCCGCAGAACGTCAGGCTATCGACACCGCCGCCGCGCATTTGAGCGAGGTTGCACAGGGTGACGATGTTGACGCGATAGAACAAGCCATTAAAAACGTAGACAAACAAACCCAGGAATTCGCCGCTCGCCGCATGGACAAGTCCGTCCGTAGCGCGCTGAAAGGCCATTCCGTGGACGAGGTTTAATATGCCAAAGATTGTTATTTTGCCTCATCAGGATCTCTGTCCCGATGGCGCAGTTCTGGAAGCTGAGACCGGCGAAACCATTCTTGACGTTGCCCTGCGTAACGGTATCGAGATTGAACACGCCTGTGAAAAATCCTGTGCCTGCACAACCTGCCACTGCATCGTACGTGAAGGTTTTGATTCTTTGCCGGAAAGCACAGAAGAAGAAGACGACATGCTGGATAAAGCCTGGGGACTGGAGCCGGAGAGCCGTTTAAGCTGTCAGGCACGTGTCACCGAGGACGATTTAGTGGTCGAAATCCCACGTTACACAATCAATCATGCACGTGAGCATTAACAGAGGGTAGTATGGGACTGAAGTGGACCGATAGCCGTGAAATCGGCGAGGCGCTGTACGACGCGTTCCCCGATCTCGACCCCAAGACCGTTCGTTTCACCGATCTGCACCAGTGGATCTGTGACCTGGAAGAGTTCGATGATGATCCACAGGCATCGAACGAAAAAATCCTTGAGGCCATTTTACTGGTCTGGCTGGACGAAGCCGAATAAGTCAACGGGCTGCCCACGGGTGGCCCGTTTTCCTGTATGCGCGAAAATAAGGATAAATAAAATGACAGAAGCCATGAAAATTACGCTTTCCACGCAACCCGCTGATGCCCGCTGGGGTGAAAAGGCGACATACAGCATTAATAATGATGGCATTACCCTGCACCTGAACGGAAAAGATGACCTCGGCCTTATCCAGCGCGCCGCCCGTAAAATTGACGGCCTGGGTATTAAACATGTCCAACTGGACGGTGAAGGCTGGGATACCGAACGTAGCTGGGCGTTCTGGCAGGGCTACAAAGGACCAAAAGGTACCCGCAAAGTTGAGTGGGCCGCTCTGGATGAGGCGCAGCGCAAAGAGCTGGATAACCGCCTGAAAATTATTGACTGGGTGCGCGATACCATTAACGCCCCGGCAGAAGAGCTGGGCCCGGAACAGCTGGCGCAACGCGCAGTAGACCTGCTGTGCTCTGTTGCCTGCGATAACGTCTCTTACCGCATCACTAAAGGCGAAGATCTGCGCGAGCAGAACTACATGGGATTGCATACCGTAGGTCGTGGCTCCGAACGTCCTCCGGTGCTGCTGGCGCTGGATTACAATCCAACCGGGGATAAAGAAGCCCCGGTTTATGCCTGCCTGGTGGGTAAGGGAATTACTTTTGATTCCGGCGGTTACAGCATCAAGCAAAGCGCATTTATGGACTCAATGAAGTCCGACATGGGCGGTGCGGCAACGGTGACCGGCGCGCTGGCGTTTGCTATCACCCGTGGTCTGAACAAGCGCGTGAAGCTGTATCTGTGCTGCGCGGATAACCTGATTAGCGGCAACGCCTTTAAGCTCGGCGATATTATTCACTATCGCAACGGTAAAAAAGTTGAAGTGATGAATACCGATGCAGAAGGGCGTCTGGTACTGGCCGATGGCCTGATTGACGCCAGCGCGCAGAAACCGGAACTGATTATTGATGCCGCCACGCTGACCGGCGCGGCGAAAACTGCGCTGGGCAACGATTACCACGCGCTGTTTAGCTTTGACGATCAGCTGGCTACCCGTCTGCTGGCAAGTGCGGCGCAAGAAAACGAGCCGTTCTGGCGTCTGCCGTTGGCAGAGTTCCACCGTAGCCAGCTGCCGTCTAACTTTGCCGAGCTGAATAACACCGGCAGCGCGGCCTACCCGGCTGGCGCAAGCACCGCGGCGGGTTTCCTGTCCCATTTTGTGGAAAACTATCAGCAAGGCTGGCTGCACATCGACTGCTCTGCAACCTATCGCAAAGCGCCGGTTGAGCAGTGGTCTGCGGGCGCAACCGGTCTGGGTGTGCGCACGATTGCCAACCTGCTGACCGCGTAATTTATGACTGTATGGCCGGATAGCGTTTTGCGCATTCGGCCTACACGTACTCATCCAATTTGTGGTTCTTATGTCTGAAACAAAAAACGAATTAGAAACCCTGCTGGAGCAAGCGGCGACAGAGCCTGCGCATCGTCCGGCATTTTTCCGTACTTTACTGGAGTCTACCGTCTGGGTGCCGGGTACTGCCGCAGAAGGCGAGGCGGTGGTTGAAGACAGCGCCCTCGACCTTCAGCACTGGGAAAAAGAAGACGGCACAACCGTGATCCCGTTCTTCACCTCCCTGGAAGCTCTGCAGCAGGCGGTTGAAGATGAGCAGGCATTTGTCGTCATGCCGGTGCGTACATTGTTTGAAATGACGCTCGGCGAGACGCTGTTTCTCAACGCGAAACTGCCGACCGGCAAAGAATTTATGCCGCGTGAAATCAGCCTGCTGATGGGGGAAGAGGGGAATCCGCTCAGCACCCAGGAAGTACTGGAAGGCGGTGAATCGCTGATCCTCTCTGAAGTCGCTGAACCTCCGGCGCAGATGATTGACTCGCTGACTACGCTGTTTAAAACCATTAAGCCGGTAAAACGCGCGTTTCTCTGCTCAATCAAAGAAAGCGCGGAAGCCCAGCCGAATCTGCTGATTGGTATTGAAGCGGAAGGGGATATTGAAGAGATCATCCACGCTGCGGGCAGCGTCGCGACCGATACACTGCCGGGTGATGAACCCATTGACATCTGCCAGGTGAGGAAAGGTGAGAAGGGCGTGAGCCACTTTATCACTGAGCACATCGCACCGTTCTATGAACGTCGCTGGGGCGGTTTCCTGCGCGACTTTAAACAGAATCGGATTATCTGAGTGAAGGAAAGCCGCCCCGAAAGGCGGCTACCTGGCTTACTTGCTCTGGGCGCTGAACATCACGCGTGCAGAATTACCTGAGTAACTCCGATCACCGTGAAGACACAATGCACCAGATACAACAAGCACGATACAGAAGTATCGTATCTTCATTGCGCGGTCCATGCGAAGACCGCATCACGACAGCACCACTGGCGATCATGCCGTGATAGCAAGCACTACGATGTGCCTGCGCTTACGGCCATGAAAAGTCCTTTCCCAAGACCAGTGCCCGCTTGCGAGGCGGCGAAAAGGGCCACGGAGGATAATACCTCATATACTGAATAATTTTGCAGCTAATCAACTTGACTTTTTCTCCCTTAAAAGGGAGTATTAATTCGCTACGATGTGCCTGCGTTGCTATGGCAACACAGCCTGCTGGAAAGGCCGCGAACCGGACCAGCACAAAAAAACCGCTCATTTGAGCGGTTTTTTTGTGGACGAAAAAGATGAATAAATCAGATTTTATTTAGCCTCAGATGGTTCTACCGGTAAATCGTTGCGAGCACCCCACTCGCTCCATGCGCCGTCATACAATGCGACGTTAGAAACGCCCAGCGTGGCAAGTGCCAGCACCACGACGGCAGCCGTTACGCCGGAGCCGCAGCTGGCGATAATCGGGCGGTCAAAGCTCACGCCGTGGCTGAAGAAAATAGCATCCAGTTCGTCGGTAGTTTTCAGCTCGCCGTCACGAACCAATTCTGTCCACGGTACATTAAGCGCACCGGGCACATGACCACGCTTCAGGCCAGGGCGAGGTTCGTCAACTTCTGCGTTAAAACGCGCAGCCGGTCGCGCATCGACAATCTGTGCGGTTTTTTCATGACTGGCCAGCAGTACATCGGTAACACGCACAACAGCGCCAGGCGTAAAGGCCACGTTAAATTCACCTTCAGGTAAATCCTCATCGCCTTCCTTGAGCATTAGATCATCGCGCTTCCAGCCTGCCAGACCGCCCGCCAGAATGGAGACATTTTCGACGCCAAATGTCCGCAGCATCCACCATGCGCGTGGCGCGGAAAACAGATTACCGTCATCGTAGATAACCAGATGCTTATCTTGATCAACGCCCAGCTCGCGCATCGCAACGGCAAAAGCTTCCGGGCGCGGCATCATATGCGGTAGCGGTGAGGTATGATCGGAAAGCGCTTCAATATCAAAAAAGACTGCGCCAGGAATATGGCCCGCACGATACTCCTCGCCAACATCGCGATCTTCCTGTCCTGGAGGTGCCATCCGGGCATCAAGAATTTGTATTTCCGGGTCGTCAATGTGTTCGGCAAGCCAGTCGGCAGCGACAAAGAAGGCGGTGGTCATAGGCATCTCCATTTTTACCAGGTTTTGGCAAATTGTCGGATGTTTACCGTAAAGCGACAAGTAAAACAGGCTGATTTGTCAGGTGAATCCACATTAATCACTAAAATTAAGACAACGTTGTTCAGTTACTGACTTCCACCGCCGGAAATCTGACGCATAATAGTTGTTCTACGTAGCTAACGGGCCACTACGGCCAGGGATGAAAAATGAAACATTTACGCGTAGCGGCCTGCATGCTGGCGCTGGCGCTGGCGCTGGCGGGGTGCGATAATAACGATAAGCCGTCGACGACGGCAAAAAATGATACGCCCGCCCCACAGATCACGCCGGCAAAAGATCCGGCGCAATTACAAAAGCTGATGCAGCAAAGCCAGGGCAAGTCGCTGACGCTGCTGGATGCCTCAGAGGTTCAGCTCGACGGTGCGGCAACGCTCGTGTTGACCTTCTCCATTCCCCTCGATCCGGAACAAGATTTTTCCCGCGTCGTGCACGTTGTTGATAAAAAAAGCGGCAAAGTGGATGGTGCCTGGGAGCTGGCGCCAAATCTGAAAGAGCTACGCTTACGCCATCTGGAACCTAACCGGGAACTGGTCGTTACCATTGAGCGTGATTTGCTGGCGCTGAATAAAGCGACGTTCGCTATTGATTATGAAAAAAACATTACCACTCGCGACGTCCAGCCAAGCGTAGGGTTTGCCAGTCGCGGCTCGCTGCTGCCGGGAAAAGTGATTGAAGGGCTGCCGGTGATGGCCCTTAACGTTAATAGCGTAGATGTGAACTTCTTTCGCGTGAAGCCTGAGTCACTCGGTGCGTTTGTCAGCCAGTGGGAATACCGCAATTCGTTGACTAACTGGGAATCTGACAATCTGCTGAAAATGGCGGAACTGGTGTATACCGGACGCTTTGACCTCAATCCTGCGCGCAACACCCGTGAGAAGCTGCTGTTGCCGCTGAGCGATATCAAGCCGTTGCAGCAAGCTGGTGTTTACATCGCGGTGATGAATCAGGCTGGACAATACAACTACAGTAATGCCGCTACGCTGTTCACGCTCAGCGATATTGGTGTGTCTGTACACCGTTACCATAATCAACTGGATGTCTTTACGCAGAGTCTGGAAAACGGCGCCGCGCAGCAGGGGATTGAGGTCACGTTACTCAATGAAAAAGGACAGACGTTGGCGCAGGCTACCAGCGACGCTCAGGGTCATGTCAAACTGGAGACTGATAAAGACGCGGCTTTATTGCTGGCACGCAAAGACGGGCAAACCACGCTGCTGGATCTGAAGCTCCCGGCGTTGGATCTGGCTGAATTTGATATTGCCGGTGCGCCGGGATACAGCAAGCAGTTCTTTATGTTCGGCCCACGCGATCTCTATCGTCCTGGCGAAACGGTGATCCTCAACGGATTACTGCGTGACAGCGATGGCAAAACGTTGCCCGGCCAGCCGGTGAAGCTGGAGGTCGTGAAGCCCGACGGACAGGTTTTACGCTCGGTAGTTAGCCAGCCGGATAACGGTCTGTACCGCTTTAGCTGGCCGCTGGACACCAACGCGCCAACGGGTATGTGGCATATTCGTGCTAATACGGGCGACAACCAGTCACGGATGTGGGATTTCCACGTCGAAGATTTTATGCCTGAGCGGATGGCGCTCAATCTCTCCGCCAATAAGATCCCGGTGGCACCAACTGATGACGTGAAGTTTTCGGTAGTGGGCTACTACCTGTACGGCGCGCCCGCTAACGGCAATGCGCTGCAAGGGCAGCTTTTCCTGCGCCCGCTGCGCGAAGCGGTGCAGGCATTGCCGGGGTTCCAGTTTGGTAATATTGCCGAAGAAAACCTGTCCCGCAGCCTCGATGAAGTTCAGCTTACGCTGGATGACCACGGACGCGGCGAAGTGACCACCAACAGCCAATGGCAGGAGACGCATTCTCCGTTACAGGTGATCCTGCAAGCCAGCCTGCTGGAATCAGGTGGCCGCCCGGTGACGCGTCGGGTTGAGCAAGCCATCTGGCCTGCGGATACGCTGCCGGGTATTCGTCCGCAGTTTGCGGCAAAAGCTGTCTATGACTACCGCACCGATACCACCGTGAATCAGCCTATCGTTGATGAAAACAGCAACGCCGCTTTCGACATTGTGTATGCCGATGCGCAAGGTGAGAAAAAAGCGGTGTCGGGTTTGCAGGTGCGTTTGATCCGCGAGCGACGAGATTATTACTGGAACTGGTCTGAAGGCGAGGGCTGGCAATCACAGTTCGATCAAAAGGATCTGGTTGAAGGTGAGCAGACCCTGGATCTTAAGGCCGATGAAACCGGTAAAGTCAGCTTCCCGGTTGAGTGGGGCGCCTATCGTCTGGAAGTGAAAGCTCCGAATGATGCGGTGAGCAGCGTACGCTTCTGGGCCGGTTATAGCTGGCAGGATAACAGCGACGGCAGTGGGGCTGTGCGTCCCGATCGCGTGACGTTGAAACTGGACAAACCCAGCTATCGTCCCGGTGATACCATGAAGCTGCACGTTGCCGCTCCCGCTGCTGGCAAAGGTTATGCGATGGTGGAATCCAGCGAAGGCCCGCTGTGGTGGCAAGAAATAGACGTACCGGCGGATGGTCTCGATATCTCCATCCCAATCGATAAAACCTGGAATCGCCACGATTTGTATCTTAGTGCGCTGGTGGTTCGTCCTGGCGACAAGTCCCGTTCGGCAACGCCAAAACGGGCGGTCGGTTTACTGCATTTGCCGTTAGGTGACGAAAACCGTCGTCTGGCGCTGGCGCTGGAAAACCCGACGAAAATACGTCCAAACCAGCCGTTGACCGTCAAGATTAAAGCCAGCGTCAAAAATGGCGACGTACCAAAACAGGTTAACGTGCTGGTCTCTGCCGTTGATAGCGGGGTGCTGAATATTACCGATTACGCCACGCCGGATCCGTGGCAGGCGTTTTTCGGGCAAAAACGCTATGGCGCGGATATTTATGATATTTATGGCCAGGTGATCGAAGGGCAAGGACGCCTGGCGGCGCTGCGCTTTGGTGGTGATGGCGATGAATTAAAACGCGGCGGTAAGCCACCGGTTAATCACGTCAATATCGTGGCGCAACAGGCGCTGCCGGTCACGCTTAACGAGCAGGGCGAAGGTACGGTGACGTTACCTATTGGTGATTTCAACGGCGAGCTGCGGGTAATGGCGCAGGCCTGGACGACGGATGACTTTGGCAGCAGCGAAAGCAAAGTGATTGTTGCGGCGCCGGTGATTGCTGAACTGAATATGCCGCGTTTTCTGGCGGGAGGCGATACCTCGCGCCTGACGCTGGACGTGACTAACCTGACTGACAAACCGCAAACGCTGAATATTAAGCTCGCGGCCAATGGTTTACTGGAGCTGATGGGGCAAGATCCCGCGCCGGTAAATCTGGCGCCAGGCGTAAGGACTACGCTGTTTATTCCGGTGCGCGCGCGGGAGGGGTTTGGCGATGGCGAAATTCAGGCAGAAATTAGCGGTCTGACTTTACCGGGTGAAACGCTGCCTGTTCAGCATAAACAGTGGAAGATTGGCGTGCGTCCGGCGTTCCCGGCGCAAACCGTTAATAACGGTGTCGCACTTCAGCCGGGCGCAACCTGGCAGCTTCCGGGCGAAGAACTGACCAATTTCTCCCCTGTGACGATGCAGGGGCAACTGCTGTTCAGCGGTAAGCCGCCGCTAAATCTGGCGCGCTATATCCGCGAACTGAAAGCTTACCCTTACGGTTGTCTGGAGCAAACGGCGAGCGGGTTGTTCCCATCCTTATACACCAACGCTGCGCAATTGAAGGCGTTAGGTATTGTAGGCGACAGCGATGAAAAACGTCGCGCGGCAGTCGATATTGGGATTTCCCGTTTAGTGCAGATGCAGCGTGATAACGGCGGTTTCGCGCTGTGGGATAAAAACGGGTCGGAAGAGTACTGGCTGACCGCGTATGTCATGGATTTCCTCGTCCGGGCAAATGAACAGGGCTACAGTGTCCCGGTAGATGTGATTAACCGAGGCAACGAGCGGCTACTGCGCTATTTGCAGGATCCGGGCATGATGTCGATTCGCTATACCGACGACTCTTCAGCAAGCCGGTTTGCCGTACAAGCCTACGCCGCGTTGGTTCTGGCGCATCAGCAAAAAGCTCCGCTCGGCGCATTGCGTGAGATCTGGGAGCGTCGTGCGCAAGCAGCCTCTGGTTTACCGCTGTTACAACTGGGGATCGCGCTGAAAAATATGGGCGATGCCAACCGCAGTGAACAGGCGTTGACGCTGGCCCTGAATACACCGCGCCGCGATACGCAACAGTGGATGGCGGATTACGGCAGTGCGTTACGGGATAACGCGTTGATGCTGGCCTTACTCGAAGAGAACAAGATCAAACCTGACGTGCAGAATACGCTGCTGAACACGTTGTCAGAACAGGCCTTTGGACAGCGCTGGCTCTCGACTCAGGAAAATAATGCGCTGTTCCTTGCCGCGCGTACGTTACAGGACTTGCCTGGTACGTGGCAGGCGCAAACGTCACTCTCTGAACAACCGTTAGCCGGGGAGAAATCACAGACGCGTAATCTGGATGCCGATGCGCTGTCTACGCTGAGCGTCACCAATACCGGTAATCTACCGCTGTGGCTGCGTCTGGATGTGAGCGGTTATCCGCAAACCTCACCGACGCCTGCCAGCAACGTCCTGCATATTGAACGTCAAATCCTGGGACTTGACGGGAATAGCAAATCGCTGGATTCGCTGCGTAGCGGCGAGCTGGTGCTGGTCTGGCTGGAGGTAAAAGCCAGCCAGAACGTGCCGGATGCGCTGGTGGTCGATTTACTGCCAGCAGGACTGGAACTGGAAAACCAGAATCTGGCCAACGGCAGCGCCAGCCTGCAGGATAGCGGCAGCGAAGTGGCGAATCTGCTTAATCAGATGCAGCAGGCAGATATCCAGCACGTTGAGTTCCGTGACGATCGCTTTGTCGCCGCGGTGGCGGTCAACGAAGGACAGCCAGTTACGCTGGTGTATCTGGCGCGGGCGGTAACGCCGGGGACCTACCAGGTTCCTGTCCCGCAGGTGGAATCAATGTATGTTCCGCAGTGGCGCGCGACCGGTGCGACAGAGGGACTTTTGATTGTCAGACCGTAAATGATACGCGAGTTGGGTAAACGCGGCTGCTGGCTCTGGCTGGCAGCCGTTGCACTATTGTTTGTGGCGGCGGTTTGGGCAGCAGATAAAATCTGGCCGCTGCCGCTGCACGAAGTCGATCCGGCGCGGGTCGTGGTGGCGCATGATGGTACGCCGCTGTGGCGCTTCGCCGATGCGGATGGTATCTGGCGGTATCCGGTAACGATTGATGAGGTGTCGCCCCGATACCTTGAGGCGTTAATTAACTACGAAGACCGCTGGTTCTGGAAGCATCCCGGCGTCAATCCGTTTTCAGTACTGCGCGCGGCATGGCAAGACCTCTCCTCTGGGCGTGTGGTTTCTGGCGGCAGTACGCTCACCATGCAGGTCGCACGATTACTCGATCCCCATCCGCGAACCTTTGGCGGCAAGTTTCGCCAACTCTGGCGCGCATTGCAGCTGGAATGGCATCTCTCCAAACGCGACATCCTGACACTGTATCTCAACCGCGCGCCGTTTGGCGGTACGCTGCAGGGCGTGGGGGCGGCAAGCTGGGCTTATCTTGGTAAATCACCCGCGCAATTGAGTTACTCCGATGCCGCGCTGCTGGCTGTTTTGCCACAGGCACCGAGCCGTCTGCGTCCGGATCGCTGGCCGGACCGTGCTGAAGCGGCGCGTAATAAAGTGCTCGAACGTATGGCGACCCAGGGCATTTGGCCTGCCAGACAGGTACAGGAGTCGCGTGAAGAACCGGTCTGGCTGGCGCCCCGGCAAATGCCGCAGTTAGCACCGTTATTCTCGCGCATGATGCTGGGAAAAAGCCGAAGCGATAAAATCGTGACTACCCTTGATGCCGGATTGCAGCGTCAACTGGAAGAGCTGGCGCAAAACTGGAAGGGGCGCTTACCTGCGCGCAGTTCGCTGGCGATGATTGTGGTCGATCACACCGATATGAGCGTGCGTGGCTGGGTGGGGTCGGTAGATATGAATGACGACTCCCGCTTTGGTCATGTGGATATGGTGAATGCGATCCGTTCGCCTGGCTCGGTGCTGAAGCCGTTTGTTTATGGCCTGGCGCTGGATGACGGACTCATTCATCCCGCTTCGTTATTGCAGGATGTCCCGCGGCGAACCGGGGACTATCGACCGGGGAATTTTGACAGCGGTTTTCATGGCCCGGTGAGCATGAGTGAAGCGCTGGTGCGCTCGCTGAATTTACCCGCCGTGCAGGTACTCGAAGCCTATGGCCCGAAGCGTTTTGCCGCATCGTTACGTAACGTCGGCTTACCGCTATATCTGCCCGCAGGGGCTGCGCCGAATCTGTCGCTGATTTTAGGTGGCGCGGGGGCAAGGCTGGAAGATATGGCCGCAGCGTACAGCGCCTTTGCCCGCCAGGGAAAAGCGGGAAAACTGCGTCTGCAGCCGGGTGACCCACTACTGGAACGTCCGTTGATGTCGGCGGGCGCGGCGTGGATTATTCGCCGCATTATGGCTGACGAAGCGCAACCGCTGCCGGATAACGCGCTGAGCAGAGTGGTCCCTCTGGCGTGGAAAACGGGCACCAGCTATGGCTATCGCGATGCCTGGGCGATTGGCGTTAATGCGCGTTATGTGATCGGTATCTGGACCGGCAGGCCCGACGGTACGCCGGTGGTGGGTCAGTTTGGTTTCGCCAGTGCCGTGCCGTTGCTTAATCAGGTTAACAATCTTTTGCTCTCTCGCGGGACAAATCAGCCGGAAGATCCACGCCCTGAATCCGTGAGTAGCGGTGTGGTGTGCTGGCCGGGCGGGCAATCTCTTGCCCCCGGTGACAGCAACTGCCGTCGCCGTCTGGCAACCTGGTTACTGGATGGCAGTCAGCCGCCAACGTTATTATTGCCCGAGCAGGAAGGGGTTAATGGCATTCGTTTTCCTGTCTGGCTGGATGATGATGGCAAACGTGTGGCGGCGGATTGCCCGCAGGCGCACGAGCAAACGTTAATCGTTTGGCCGTTGCCGCTGGAGCCATGGCTACCGGAATCAGAACGCCGTGGGGCGAGATTACCGCCAGTTTCTGCCACATGTCCGCCGCTGGGACAAGACGCTTCGCAGCCGTTGCAGTTGACAGGCATTCGTGATGGCGCGATTGTGAAGCGTTTACCCGGTTCTGCTCAAGCCTCATTGCCGGTGCAAACCAGCGGTGGGAGCGGTGAACGCTGGTGGTTTCTTAACGGCGAAAGGCTGGATGAACGCGGACGTCGTCTTACGCTACGGCTGGCGACTAAAGGGGATTATCAACTGCTGGTGATGGATGACGCAGGCCAGGTAGCGACGGTGAGATTTTCGATGCAGTAGACCAGTTAGTGACTGTTTGTTGCTAAAATTCATCTTATTTTAAAGAAATGTTACCTTCATCAATAGTCAATTGCCGGGATGCTCTTTATAATCCGCGCCAGGTCGTACATCTATATAGACAACAACAGAACACATTACAGAGGTTATCATGGCTATTGAACGTACTTTTTCCATCATCAAACCAAACGCGGTGGCAAAAAACGTTATTGGGAGCATCTTTGCGCGCTTTGAAGCAGCAGGGTTCAAAATTGTCGGCACTAAAATGCTGCACCTGACCGTTGAGCAGGCGCGTGGTTTCTATGCTGAGCACGATGGCAAACCGTTCTTTGACGGTCTGGTTGAATTCATGACCTCCGGTCCGATCGTTGTTTCTGTTCTGGAAAGCGAAAATGCCGTACAGCGTCATCGCGATCTGCTGGGCGCAACTAACCCGGCGAATGCGCTGGCCGGTACTCTGCGTGCAGACTATGCTGACAGCTTCACCGAGAACGGTACTCACGGTTCCGACTCCGTTGAGTCAGCGGCGCGCGAAATCGCCTATTTCTTTGGTGAAGGCGAGGTTTGCCCGCGCACTCGCTAATCTCCCGCGTCTTTCACGTCGCAGATGCGTTGGCTGCGTTCGTTTACCCTCGTTACATAGTTTTCTATGCTCCCGGGGATGCTCGAACTAGCCGCCTTCCTGCGACGCGAAATCCTTTGGAGATGAATTAGCGATTTACATATTATTTTCGCTAATGCTTCGTGCAAACGTGGCATCCCTGCGCCAGACTTTGTACAATGCAACGCCCCGGAAGAGCAGATCGCTTGCCGGGGCGTTTCTTTTTAACCCTCCACGGGCCACAACGTGTAACAACGAGGCCGGAAAAAATTATGTCTGAATTAGTTAACACCTCTGAAGTCGTCATTCCTGCGGTTCCAAATAAAAATGGAAAAATTAACCTGCTGGATCTGAACCGTCAGCAAATGCGCGAATTCTTCAAAGAGATGGGCGAAAAACCGTTTCGTGCCGATCAGGTCATGAAGTGGATGTACCACTATTGCAGCGACAACTTTGATGACATGACTGACATCAATAAGGTGCTGCGTAACAAGCTGAAAGAAGTGGCTGAAATTCGCGCCCCGGAAGTGGTGGAAGAGCAGCGTTCTTCTGATGGTACGATCAAATGGGCTATCGCGGTTGGCGATCAGCGCGTTGAAACGGTGTATATCCCGGAAGACGATCGTGCGACCCTGTGTGTTTCTTCACAGGTCGGTTGCGCATTAGAGTGTAAATTCTGCTCTACGGCGCAACAGGGCTTTAACCGTAACCTGCGGGTATCGGAGATCATTGGCCAGGTCTGGCGCGCGGCGAAAATCGTCGGCGCGGTCAAAGCAACGGGCGTGCGTCCCATTACCAACGTGGTGATGATGGGGATGGGTGAGCCGCTGCTCAACCTGACCAACGTAGTGCCGGCGATGGAAATCATGCTGGATGACTTCGGTTTTGGGTTGTCCAAGCGTCGCGTCACGCTCTCCACCTCAGGCGTTGTCCCTGCGCTGGATAAACTGGGCGATATGATCGACGTCGCACTGGCGATTTCTTTGCATGCGCCAAACGATGAAATTCGTGACGAAATTGTACCGATCAACAAAAAGTACAATATTGAAACATTCCTTGGCGCGGTTCGTCGTTATCTGGAGAAATCTAACGCTAACCAGGGCCGTGTGACCATTGAGTATGTGATGTTAGATCACATCAATGATGGCACTGAACACGCGCATCAGCTGGCAGAACTGCTGAAAGATACGCCGTGTAAGATCAACCTGATCCCGTGGAACCCGTTCCCGGGCGCGCCGTATGGTCGTAGTTCTAACAGCCGTATCGATCGTTTCTCCAAAGTGTTGATGAGCTATGGTTTCACCACCATTGTGCGTAAAACACGTGGTGATGACATCGATGCAGCCTGTGGTCAGTTGGCGGGCGACGTTATCGACCGTACCAAGCGTACTTTGCGTAAGCGTATGCAGGGCGACGCTATCGACATTAAGACCGTTTGATGTTGGCGCACTACGGTATAATTCCTGTACCGTAGTGCAACGTAAGTCATATGAGGTTTTTTGTTGTCGTCGTCAGGTCAATAATAACGGTGCGTTTTTGTCGACTTTAAGGCAGTATGTAACGGCGTAACAAGTGTTTAGCCCTCAGGTTTACGCCGTTTTGTCATTGATAGTCTGACCGTTTTATACTGTCTGACGAAGGTTAACTGACCAGATGTTTCGCGGTGTGGGTGAGCATTGTGGCTCGCCGGCATCAGAACCCAAATATTACGCAGCTGTAGCGAATGAATACTGAAGCCACGCACGACAAAAATGAAACACTATCCACCGGCATTCGTCTGCGCAATGCCCGTGAACAACTCGGATTCAGCCAGCAGGCCGTCGCGGAGCGACTTTGCCTGAAGGTCTCCACGGTACGCGATATTGAAGAAGATAAGGCGCCAGCCGATCTCGCTTCAACATTCCTGCGCGGGTATATCCGTTCTTATGCGCGTCTGGTGCATATTCCTGAAGAAGAACTGTTGCCAGGGCTGGAAAAACAGGCTCCGATTCGTCCTGCCAAAGTCGCACCGATGCAGAGCTTCTCGCTCGGCAAACGTCGTAAGAAACGCGACGGCTGGTTAATGACCTTTACCTGGCTGGTACTGTTTGTCGTTGTCGGACTGACAGGCGCCTGGTGGTGGCAGAACCATAAAGCGCAGCAGGAAGAGATCACCACCATGGCCGATCAATCCTCTGCTGAGCTGAATGCCGGTAAAGAGGGTGCGCAGAACGTACCGTTAGATACCAGCGCCGCAGCGGGGCAGGATACCCCTCCGGCTCCTGACGATGGTGCGGTAGCGGACGCAGCGCCAACGTCAGATGTTGCAGCGACCCCGGCACCCGCCGCTGATGCGCAACAAAACGCCGTCGTTGCCCCTTCTCAGGCTAATGTCGATACTGCAACCGCAGCGCCAGCTACCGCGGCACCGCTGCCGACCGATCAGGCAGGTGTGACTACACCTGCAGCCGATCCTAACGCGCTGGTGATGAACTTTACCGCCGATTGCTGGCTGGAAGTCACCGATGCGACCGGTAAAAAACTGTTCAGCGGGATGCAGCGTAAAGACGGCAATCTGAATTTGACCGGTCAGGCACCGTACAAACTGAAGATTGGTGCTCCGGCGGCTGTGCAGATTCAGTTCCAGGGTAAACCTGTCGATCTGAGTCGTTTTATCAGAACTAACCAGGTTGCGCGTCTGACCGTTAATGCCGAACAATCACCGGCTCAGTAACAGACGGCAATGCGGGAGATTTTTTAATGCATAACCAGGCTCCAATTCAACGTAGAAAATCGACACGCATTTACGTTGGGAACGTGCCGATCGGCGATGGTGCGCCCATCGCCGTACAGTCTATGACTAATACGCGTACCACGGACGTGGAAGCGACGGTTAATCAGATTAAAGCGCTGGAACGCGTAGGCGCAGACATTGTTCGTGTCTCTGTACCGACAATGGATGCCGCAGAAGCGTTCAAGCTTATCAAACAGCAGGTTAACGTCCCGCTGGTTGCCGATATACACTTCGACTATCGTATCGCACTGAAGGTGGCGGAATACGGCGTTGATTGCCTGCGTATTAACCCAGGTAATATCGGCAGTGAAGAGCGTATTCGCATGGTGGTGGATTGCGCTCGTGATAAAAATATACCTATCCGTATCGGCGTCAACGCCGGATCGCTGGAAAAAGATCTGCAGGAAAAATACGGTGAACCGACGCCGCAGGCGCTGCTGGAATCCGCTATGCGCCACGTGGATCACCTCGATCGTCTGAACTTCGATCAATTCAAAGTTAGTGTTAAAGCGTCTGACGTTTTCCTCGCCGTAGAATCCTATCGCCTGCTGGCGAAACAGATCGATCAACCGCTGCATCTGGGGATCACCGAAGCTGGTGGCCTGCGTAGTGGTTCGGTGAAGTCCGCGATCGGCCTTGGCCTGCTGTTATCTGAAGGGATCGGCGATACGCTGCGTGTTTCTCTGGCGGCCGATCCGGTGGAAGAGATCAAAGTTGGTTTCGATATCCTGAAATCGCTGCGCATTCGCGCGCGCGGGATCAACTTCATCGCTTGCCCAACCTGTTCACGTCAGGAGTTTGACGTTATCGGTACGGTTAACGCGCTGGAGCAACGCCTGGAGGATATCATTACGCCAATGGACGTTTCGATCATCGGCTGCGTAGTAAACGGCCCTGGTGAAGCGCTGGTTTCTACGCTGGGCGTGACGGGCGGTAACAAGAAAAGCGGCCTGTATGAAGACGGCGTGCGTAAGGACAGACTCGATAACGACGACATGATTACGCAGCTTGAAGCCCGCATTCGTGCCAAAGCAAGTATTCTGGACGAAGCGCGTCGTATCGACGTGCAGCAGCTTGAAAAATAACAACGTGATGGGAAGCGGCATGCTTCCCGTGTATGATTGAACCCGCATGGCGCCCGCATTGTTCGGGTTAGCGCTGAGGGTTCATTTTTATATTCATAAAGAGAATAAACGTGGCAAAAAACATTCAAGCCATTCGCGGCATGAACGATTATCTGCCTGGCGAAACCGCCATCTGGCAGCGCATTGAAGGCACTCTTAAAAACGTGCTCGGCAGCTACGGTTACAGTGAAATCCGCTTGCCGATTGTAGAGCAGACCCCGTTATTCAAACGCGCGATCGGTGAAGTCACCGACGTGGTTGAAAAAGAGATGTATACCTTTGAGGACCGTAATGGCGACAGCCTGACGTTGCGTCCTGAAGGGACTGCGGGCTGCGTACGCGCCGGCATAGAACATGGTCTCCTGTACAATCAGGAACAGCGTCTGTGGTATATCGGGCCGATGTTCCGCCACGAACGTCCGCAGAAAGGACGCTATCGTCAATTCCATCAGCTGGGTGTCGAAGTGTTTGGCCTGCAAGGCCCGGACATCGATGCGGAACTGATTATGCTGACCGCTCGCTGGTGGCGCGCGCTGGGTATTTCTCAGCATGTCAGCCTTGAGCTGAACTCAATCGGTTCGCTTGAAGCCCGCGCTAACTACCGTGATGCGCTGGTCGCCTACCTGGAACTGCACAAAGAGAAACTGGACGAAGACTGCAAGCGCCGTATGTACACCAACCCGCTGCGCGTTCTTGACTCCAAAAACCCGGAAGTACAGGCGCTGCTTAACGATGCGCCTGCACTGGGCGACTATCTGGATGACGACTCGCGCGAGCACTTCGCGGGCTTGTGCAAACTGCTGGAGTCCGCAGGCATTGCCTACACCGTCAATCAGCGTCTGGTTCGTGGTCTTGATTACTACAACCGCACCGTATTTGAGTGGGTCACCAGCAGCCTGGGCTCTCAGGGTACCGTGTGTGCCGGTGGTCGTTACGACGGCCTGGTAGAGCAACTTGGCGGTCGTGCAACGCCTGCCGTGGGCTTTGCTATGGGTCTGGAACGACTTGTTTTGTTAGTTCAGGCAGTTAATCCGGAATTTAACGCAGATCCTGTTGTCGATATATACCTGGTCGCTTCAGGGGCGGACACGCAGTCGGCAGCAATGACGCTTGCAGAACGTCTGCGCGATGAAGTTCCTGGTGTGAAACTGATGACAAACCACGGTGGCGGCAACTTTAAGAAACAGTTTGCCCGTGCCGATAAGTGGGGCGCCCGCGTTGCACTGGTACTGGGCGAGTCCGAAGTGGCTGACGGTACTGTTGTAGTGAAGGATTTGCGCTCTGGTGAGCAAACGGCAGTAGCGCAGGATAGCGTTGCCGCGCATTTGCGCACTTTACTGGGCTAAGGAGAAGGACAGCGTGGAAATTTACGAGAACGAACACGACCAGGTTGATGCGGTAAAACGCTTCTTTGCTGAAAACGGCAAGGCGCTGGCTGTTGGGATCATTTTAGGGGTTGGCGCGCTGGTTGGCTGGCGTTACTGGACCAGCCATCAGACGGAGTCCGCACGCTCTGCTTCTCTGGCGTATCAAAATACGGTGACTGCGGTTAGCGCGGGTAAACCGGACAGCATTCCTGCCGCTGAGAAATTTGCTGCAGAGAATAAAAATACCTATGGCGCGCTGGCTTCACTGGAACTGGCGCAGCAGTTTGTTGACCAAAATGAACTTGAGAAAGCTGCAAGCCAGCTGCAACAAGGCTTGGCTGCGACCAGCGATGAAAATCTCAAAGCAGTGATAAACCTGCGTCTGGCTCGTGTTCAGGTTCAGCTTAAACAGGCTGATACCGCGCTGAAAACACTCGAAACCATTAAAGGTGAAGGGTGGACGGCCATTGTTGCCGATCTGCGTGGTGAAGCGTTGCTGAGTAAAGGCGACAAACAAGGTGCGCGTAGCGCATGGGAAGCGGGTGTGAAAAGCGATGCCTCTCCTGCTCTGAGCGAAATGATGCAGATGAAAATCAATAATTTGTCCATCTGAGAGGGACCCGATGCAATTGCGTAAATTACTTCTGCCAGGGCTGCTTTCCGTTACCCTATTGAGCGGCTGTTCACTGTTTAGTGGCGAAGAAGATGTCGTTAAGATGTCCCCATTACCGGTGGTTGAAAACCAGTTTACTCCGTCTACGGAATGGAGCACCTCTGTAGGAAACGGTATTGGTGATTTCTATTCCAATCTTCATCCTGCGTTGGCGGATAATGTTGTCTATGCTGCCTCTCGCGCTGGTGTAGTTAAAGCGTTGAACGCAGGCGACGGCAAAGAAGTCTGGTCTGTGAATCTGGGTGAGAAAGATGGTTGGTTCTCCCGTGCATCTGCACAGCTTTCTGGCGGTGTAACCGTGTCCGGCGGTCATGTTTACATTGGCAGCGAAAAAGCACAGGTTTATGCGCTGAACACCAGTGACGGTACTACCGCATGGCAGACGAAAGTCGCTGGTGAAGCGCTGTCTCGTCCTGTTGTGAGCGATGGCGTGGTATTGATCCACACCAGCAACGGTCAGTTGCAGGCCTTAAACGAAGCTGACGGCGCCATCAAATGGACCGTTAACCTCGACATGCCTTCTCTTTCTCTGCGTGGCGAATCCGCTCCGGCAACCGCCTTTGGCGCAGCTATTGTTGGCGGTGATAACGGTCGCGTAAGCGCCGTGCTGATGCAGCAGGGCCAGATGATTTGGCAGCAGCGTATCTCTCAGGCGACAGGCCCAACGGAAATCGATCGTCTGAGCGACGTTGATACCACGCCGGTTATCGTCAATGGCGTTGTTTACGCGCTGGCTTATAATGGTAACCTGACGGCGTTGGATCTGCGCAGTGGTCAGATCATGTGGAAACGCGAACTGGGCTCGGTGAATGATTTCATCGTCGACGGTAACCGTATCTACCTGGTTGACCAGAACGACCGCGTGCTGGCACTGACCACCGATGGCGGCGTGACGCTGTGGACGCAAAGCGATCTGCTGCACCGTCTGCTGACGTCCCCGGTATTGTATAACGGCAATCTGGTCGTCGGTGATAGCGAAGGCTACCTGCACTGGATCAACGTTGACGATGGCCGTTTTGTTGCCCAGCAGAAAGTTGACAGCTCAGGTTTCCTGACCGAGCCGGTCTCTGCTGATGGTAAACTGCTGATCCAGGCGAAAGACGGTACGCTGTACTCTATTACGCGTTAATCGTCGCGGCCGCTCGCTTTGAAAAACGGCTCCTGGTGCAGGGGCCGTTTTACTGTTTTTAACAACGGAGCAAAAAATGTGCCCGTTGTCTGATGATTTTTTAAATGAGGCTTTAAACATGGTACCTGTGGTCGCGCTTGTCGGGCGCCCTAACGTTGGCAAATCCACGTTATTTAACCGTCTAACTCGCACCCGAGATGCGCTGGTTGCGGATTTCCCGGGTCTGACTCGTGACCGTAAGTACGGTCGTGCGGAAATTGAAGGCCGCGAGTTTATCTGTATTGATACCGGCGGTATTGATGGCACCGAAGACGGTGTTGAAACCCGTATGGCGGAACAGTCGCTGTTAGCTATCGAAGAAGCGGATGTTGTGCTGTTCATGGTGGACGCGCGTGCTGGCCTGATGCCAGCGGATGCAGCTATTGCGAAACATCTGCGCTCGCGCCAGAAACCGACATTTCTGGTAGCCAACAAAACTGACGGACTCGATCCTGACCAGGCGGTTGTTGATTTCTACTCTCTGGGGCTGGGTGAAATTTATCCGATCGCGGCGTCCCATGGTCGTGGCGTTCTCAGCCTGCTGGAGCATGTTCTGCTGCCGTGGATGGATGACGTTGCTCCGCAGGAAGAAGTCGACGAAGACGCGGAATACTGGGCGCAGCTGGAAGCCAAAGAAAATGGCGAAGAAGAGCCTGAAGATGATTTCAATCCGCAGGATTTGCCGATCAAACTGGCGATCGTGGGTCGCCCGAACGTAGGTAAGTCCACACTTACTAACCGTATTCTTGGCGAAGATCGTGTGGTGGTTTACGACATGCCGGGGACCACGCGTGACAGTATTTATATTCCGATGCAGCGCGATGAGCGCGAATATGTGCTTATCGATACCGCGGGCGTGCGTAAGCGCGGCAAAATTACCGAAGCGGTAGAAAAATTCTCAGTTATCAAAACGCTGCAGGCGATTGAAGATGCCAACGTGGTGATGCTGGTGATTGACGCGCGCGAAGGGATTTCCGATCAGGACCTGTCGCTGCTGGGCTTTATCCTCAACAGTGGGCGCTCACTTGTTATCGTTGTGAACAAGTGGGATGGTCTGACGCAGGAAGTAAAAGAGCAGGTCAAAGAGACGCTGGACTTCCGTCTGGGCTTTATTGATTTTGCACGCGTACACTTTATCTCTGCACTGCACGGCAGCGGTGTCGGTAATCTGTTTGAATCGGTCCGTGAAGCGTATGACAGCTCCACCCGTCGCGTGAGCACCGCGATGCTGACGCGCATCATGACCATGGCAGTAGAAGATCATCAGCCGCCGCTGGTGCGTGGTCGTCGTGTGAAGCTGAAATACGCCCACGCGGGCGGTTATAACCCGCCAATCGTGGTGATTCACGGCAACCAGGTCAAAGACCTGCCGGATTCCTACAAGCGTTATCTGATGAACTATTTCCGCAAATCTCTGGACGTAATGGGGACGCCGATCCGTATTCAGTTCAAAGAAGGGGAAAACCCGTTTGCCAACAAACGCAATACGCTGACTCCGACTCAGATGCGTAAACGTAAGCGTTTGATTAAACACATTAAAAAAAGCAAGTAATCGTTGCTGATGCAGATGAAAACCCGCGCTTGTCGCGGGTTTTTTTTCGTTATTCCAACGCCAGCCTCAGTCCGTGCAATGTCAATCACTATTCGTTTTTTACCAAGTTTAAATCTAAGAAAGTAGACAATTGTCGAGTTTTCATCTTAAAGTCCCCCGGTTGGTACTAGACAAAACTACTGTCAGGTTATCAAATGGTTAAATAAATCTTCGCCGCATGTAAAAAATCGACCAGCTACGTAACTGGTCGGCGTACATCGCGGTGTTTACACGCACGACGACATAACTTTCGGGAGAATTATGCAATCCTCTGTTAATCAAAAAGAAAGCCGAACTTTCTTCGGTCATCCTTATCCGCTCGGCTCATTGTTCTTTACTGAGATGTGGGAGCGTTTTTCGTTTTATGGCATTCGTCCGTTACTGATCCTGTTTATGGCGGCTACCGTTTATGACGGCGGCATGGGACTGGCGCGTGAAAATGCCTCGGCGATTGTCGGTATCTTTGCCGGTACCATGTATCTTGCTGCTCTGCCTGGTGGCTGGCTGGCGGATAACTGGCTTGGTCAGCAAAAAGCGGTATGGTATGGCTCCATCCTGATAGCACTTGGTCACCTGTCGATTGCACTCTCGGCCATCATGGGTGACAACCTGTTTTTTATTGGCCTGATGTTCATTGTGCTCGGTTCTGGCCTGTTCAAAACCTGTATCTCGGTGATGGTGGGTACGCTGTATAAAAAAGGCGATGCGCGCCGTGACGGCGGTTTCTCGCTGTTCTACATGGGTATCAACCTGGGTTCCTTCATCGCGCCATTGATCTCCGGTTGGCTGATTAAAACTCACGGATGGCACTGGGGTTTTGGTATCGGTGGTATCGGAATGTTGGTGGCGTTGCTCATCTTCCGTATCTTTGCCGTTCCGGCGATGAAACGCTACGATAGCGAAGTGGGCCTGGACTCGACCTGGAACAGCCCGGTTGTGAAACGTAATGGTGTGGGCGCGTGGCTGCTGGCGCTGGCAGTTGGTGTAGCAATTGTTGTTACCCTGATTGCGCAGGGAGTGATTGTGATTAACCCGGTCGCGGTTGCCAGCATGCTGGTGTACGTGATTGCTGCGTCAGTTGCGCTTTACTTTATCTATCTGTTCGTCTTTGCGGGGCTGAACCGTAAAGAACGCGCCAGGCTGCTGGTTTGCTTTATCCTGCTGGTTTCCGCTGCGTTCTTCTGGTCTGCCTTTGAGCAGAAACCTACCTCGTTCAACCTGTTCGCCAACGACTACACTAACCGTATGATCGGCGATTTTGAAATCCCGGCAGTATGGTTCCAGTCGATTAACGCTTTGTTCATCATTCTGCTGGCCCCGGTATTCAGCTGGGCGTGGCCAAAACTGGCGAGCATGAATATTCGCCCAAGCAGTATCACCAAGTTTGTCATCGGCATTCTCTGCGCAGCGGCGGGCTTTGGCGTGATGATGCTCGCGGCGCAAGACGTGCTGGCAAATGGCGGCGCGGGTGTTTCTCCATTCTGGCTGGTGGGCAGTATCCTGATGCTTACGCTCGGCGAGCTGTGTCTGAGCCCAATTGGTCTTGCGACCATGACGCTGTTGGCACCGGAAAGAATGCGTGGACAGATGATGGGTCTGTGGTTCTGCGCCAGTGCGCTGGGTAACCTGGCAGCGGGTCTGATTGGTGGTCATGTGAAGGCCGACCAGCTTGATATGCTGCCAGATCTCTTTGCGCGCTGCTCGATTGCGCTGCTTATCTGCGCCGCGGTACTGATCGTTCTCATTGTTCCGATTCGTCGCATGCTGGAGAATACACAGACTAAACCGGCAACTAGCGCCTGATAGCACCTCGATGATGCCGGGGCAGACGTTATGCCCCGGTAATTCAACTTTTGAGGTGAGAACATGCTGTTAGGGTTTGTTGGGCTGGGCGCAGTCGTTGAAACGGCATACTTGCCCGCATTACGTAGCCTCTTCGGTGATTCATTACGCTGTGTGGGGTTTGATGTTCAACCCACAAAACAGCCAGCAGGTGTGACGCGTTGTACGTCGCTCGAAGAGCTGTTTACTCAGCCTCTTGATACCCTGTTCATCACGACCGCATCCTTGCATCACCTTGAGGTGCTTGAACAAGCCCTGGCCTCTCCCATCGCACGTATCGTGGTTGAAAAACCTATTGTCGCCACGCTCTCCCAAATTGAAAAACTGAAAATGCTGCTGGCTCAACCAGGAGCCGCCGACCGTGTACTGGCACTCGACCACTGGATGGCGCGCATCGAAACGGTGAAACGAGGGTTGGTCAGCACTTTTGCCGAGATTGTGAAAATCGAAGGTTTCTTGCAGGAGCCAAGTGGATTTAACGCCGCAGGGGAGCCGATAGCGCTTAACTTTGCTACCGGTGAACCGGACACGCGTGAACTTCGCCACCCGGATGGCGTGATTCTGGATATCGGTACGCACGTGTTAGCAATGCTGCGGGAAACGGTACGGTATCTGGGAGGGAATAATGAGATGGTGCTGCGGTTAGTGAGTGCTAAAGACCGTCTGGGACGTGATATCCCCCAGGGAGACCTGACCACGGCAGAAGGCGAGGCGCATTTGCAAGGGCTGATAAGCGGTATTCCACTGGAAATTTGGCTCAACAAATATGCTGGACCAAGTGGCGGACAAAAAGGTCTGCGGATTTATCTTCGCGACGGACGTATTATCAGCCATGACCGACGCGGTACAGAAGATGTACTGGAAGTAATTGACGGCGAGGCGGTACAACGCTGGAGCATTACCGGTACGATTTACGCCCATTGTCTTGCTGAGCAAATTCTGGGAGCGCAAAGTTTGTTTGAACGTTGTCCGCAGGAGGTGAGCCAAACGACACTGCGCAGGCTGGAAGAAGTGGAATGCCTGTTAACGTTACAACAGCAGTTACGTGGGCCACATTAAGCGCATGGTGTTAATATAAAAGCAGCAATACATTTTCTGTACGAGGACACGATATGTCGATTACCTGCCCGGATTGTCATGCAGAGCTGGAGCCGCAAAATGGTGTGGCGCACTGCGAGCATTGTCACAAAGATATTCAACTGGAAGCGCGTTGTCCGGAATGCCATCTGCCACTGCAAGTTTTAAAAGCCTGCGGCGCGGTGGATTATTTCTGCCAGAACGGACATGGTCTTATCTCGAAAAAACGTGTGGAATATAATGTTGTAATGTAAATTATATTATAAATAAAAATGATTTTTGCTGGTTAATATTTATAATGAATATCAATCAGCTTTAATTATCATTATTATAAATGCTTTATCTTTTTTTATAACTCGGCTGAGTTTTTAGGGTTATATTTAGGGAAGGTGCGAACAAGTTCCTGATATGAGATCATCATATTCATCCGGAGCGCATCCCAGAGGGACATCATGAGCC
>PPYE01584668.1_pt1 | contig 156107 bp, 144 predicted proteins | sample 1559881 | NCBI WGS metagenome assembly PPYE01 (sample SAMN08240022, study PRJNA423297) | Human gut metagenome, whole genome shotgun sequencing project. | reverse complement strand
TCCTCCAATATTTTTCTTTATTGTACTTGAAATTTGGAGAAAATGCAAAATATCTTTTCCGGTTTATCCGGGTTAGGGTTAGCTTTCTTAAGCTCTTCTATGTCGCTCCACTTCTCCACGTCGTCTATCATGTAGAGGAATGGCAAAAGCCGCCTTTCCTTGCTGTTCCCCTTTAAAAAGCTGGTGCTGCGTTTCATCAGCTCGTCATAAATGCTGTCATTTATGTAGCCTGCGGTACTGATAGACAAAATCATAGGCTGGCGGCGTGCGCCTAAAGCAGACTTCATAACCTCGTACTGCTTTAGCCCTGCGTCGCCGCTCCATGCCGCCATTTCGTCACATACTACCAGCTGCGGGTTAAATCCGTCAGACTTCTTGGCGTTAAATGCGATAGGCTTTACAAAGCTGTTTGTATCCTCATAGTAAATATCGCTGCGCCGCTTTTTCGCCAGCTCGTTTAGCTCGTCCTCTGCCTGCACCATTTTATAAAAGCCGTCATATACCAGCGTCGCTTGGTCTAACTTTGGCGCTAAGCAATAGATTTCCTGCCCGTACTCCGGCTCTAGGTATACCATGTATGCAATAATCGCAGATGCAAACAAAGATTTTCCGTTTTTTCTGCCAATTACTATAAAAATCTCTCGGAAAATGCGTATTTTTTCTGCGTCTTGTATGCCAAAAATTACGGAAACTATGGCTTTCTGCCATAGTTCCAGCTTGATTAAATCATTGCGCCCCTTGCTGTGGTGGCAAAAATTCTCTATGAACTTTATAGCCTTGTTTGCCGCCTTTGCGTTGAAAAAATACTCCTGCTTTTCCAGCCCGTCCACAATGATTTTATAGATTGCCTTTATCCACTTTCCCGCTACAATTTCGCCGCTTGTAATCTTAGCGTGGTACTCATAGATATAGTTTCTGTACGGCATCTGCGCTTACTCTTCCCGCAGCGCCTCTAGCCTGCTTTTCTTTCGTTTCGCAGCTGGTACTAAATCGGTCAGCTGCTTAATGACTGCTGCATAATTCTTGCTTAGCGCTATGTACGTGTCTGCCTCTGGGCTTTTCTTCGTCCCGTACTGGTTCTCGCCGTTCTTATACTCGCTCGTCCAGCCGTCCTGCTCTATGATTTCCTGCAAGTCGTCCAGCTCCACGCTCATAAATGCAGCCTTTTCTATCAGCGGCGTTACTAAGTTTTTCTTATTTTCGTCTAAGTCCTTGAAAATCTTCTTAAGTCTGCTCTTCTCGGACTTAATGCGCTGTTCTTTCGTCTTTTCTGTCTTTGTCGCCATTCCTTTTACCCCGCTTTCCTCTCCCGCACCCCACCACACCCCCTACACCACGTATGCGCACGCCCGTAGGGTAATTTTAAGGTATCCCCCTCGGTATCTTCCCCCTTTAATTATTTTTTGCGATAGGGGGGACTATGCGCCCGTCTGCATCAAATCCGTACCGCAGCTGCGGCGCTCGCTTATGATGCTCTTTGTTGTGGCAGTCTTGGCACAGCGCCTCTAGGTTATCCCAGTTAAGCGTTATGTCCGTGTCGTTAATGTTTGCCCTTGTTATGTAGCGCTTGTGGTGCGCCACCTTTGCAGGCTCGCCGCAGCGCTCACAAATATAATCTTGTGACATTAAGTAAGCGGCTCTGGTACTCTCCCATGCCGCCGATAGATAGAAACTCTTAGCCCATGCTTTCATACTGTCCCCGCTCCTTTCCCTTTGTGTTCCCAGCGCCCTAGATTTCATGCGCTGGGTGGAGGCTAAAGAATGAAAACAAAAAAGAGTAGGTTACTGCTGCCGTATCACGGCTAAGCTATCGCCTACTCTTTTCATGTTACCATTATACCTCTTTTGTTTTTCCATGTAAATTTCATGTTTTTTTCATTCTTTTGTCACGCCTGCTGCCAGCAGCTATTTTAACTTATCCTCGTCTATGCCCCATAACAGTACCGATAGCTCATTGATTATGCCAGTTACCCAGCGCCTCGGCGTGCTGTTTCCCGTGTCTAATTCCTCTGCTATCGCCGCATAATCCCAGCCCTGCATAAAGTACAGCTCAAAAGCCTTATACTCTATTTCCCTGCCTGCTGCCCTGCGTCTGTTCTCAATCTCTTCTACTGCTTTGTCTATGTGCGCTGTCATAATCAGAGTTTTAAAGCGGCTGCGCCTCACGCTCTCTAAGTACGTCCTCTGCTGCTCGTCTGTCATTCCCTTAAGCTCTAACTGCTCGCCGTCGCTTATTGCGTTCTCGATATGGAAAACGGCATCACGGTAGCATTTCATAAGTGTAAAAGTATTGTGGTACTTGTCACGCTTGCGCTCTTTTTCTTCCTGCCGCTTATACTCTGCTACTGCTGCCTTTGCCGCTTTCTGTATCAGCGCCTCTACCTCTGGCGTTACTTCAATCGTTGTTTCCTGCATCTTCTTTGCTCCTTTCGCTTATCGCTCTGTCTATCCGTCCAAATATTGCTATCAGCAGCAATATAATTATAAACAATAAAAAATTAGTCATTGTCTGCCCTCTCTTTCTTCGCACGGTGGAAACGGGCATCTGTCGCAGTCTGGGCTTTCACATTTACCACCGTTAAGCCTAATGTCCTGCGTAATATCCCTTATCATTTTGTACGGCAGTATCCATACTGGCGCTGTAAGCAGAATAATTATTTTTGCCAGCACTCCCAGTATGCTTATCAGATTTTCTACGCCTGCATTTACAAACTCTTCTACATCCTCTACAATCCCGTCCATAAATTCTATCATTTTCCGAATACCCCGCTTTCGTATGCCGTAATGACTGCTGCCCGCAGGCTGTCTGCTGCATCATTTCTGCGCTGTATCCTATCTGGGCTTGTCTGCCTTATATGCTCTAAATGGTCGCTCTCTAATATCTCTGCTATCTTTTCCGCTGCCTTTTTACTGTATGTAACGGCTGTAGCCTCTTCCCTGCCGTTCAGCTTGTTTATCTCATATACTGCATAAAGTTTTCTGCCATGTTCCCTTACTTCCCAGCTAAGCACACGCCCTTCAATCTCTATCGGCTGCACATTGTCTGCTACATTCCTGCATACCGTCCCTGCCGCATCAAAAGCCCCGCCCAGTCCCCGCATTAAAGCTGCTGCTGCGTTTGTAAAAGCCTCTGCCGCTCTTTCGGCTATTTCTGATATTTTTGAAAAGCCCACATAGCTTATCTGTTTGATTGCCTTTTTCGCAAGCCTGCGCTGTTTGCGCTTATCCAGTTCTAAAGGCGGGTTTACTCCATGCAATTTTTTATAATTCTTTTTCCACTGCCTATATTTCATAATCCTATTTCGCCCCTCTCTTTATCGCTTAATACCCTCGGCTTATTTACAGCAGTTATGCTATGCCCGTTTCCAAAATCCCAGCCCACAAATGCCTTTATAAATATTTTCTCTTCTGTCCCGTCTGCGTACTCTACTGGTATCTCTAAAACTATCTCTCTCATACGTCTACCTCGCTTTCCTGCTTAATCTCAATACGCCTGCTGCCCCGCTGCTGTATAATTGCCTCAACGTGCAGATAGGCAGGCAGCATTACTACACTGCCCGCTCTAAGCTGGTACTCTATACTTTCTTTCATTTTTCGGTAGTCGTCTGCCTTTGCTATCTTTTCGCAGCCTATGAATACCGTTATTTCCTGCTGCTTACACTTCTTTTTCCGCTGCCGTCTGTTCATTCGCTGCCTGCCCGCCTTTCTGGTAATCTTCAAAGCTCATTTGCCCCGCTATCTGCTCTGCCCCCGCTGCGTCCTGCGTGGTGTCCGTTTCGGACACATTTTTTAACCAGCCCATATCTACTGCAAATTCTTTTTCGCAAATCCCCAGCACGCAGTAGCCCTCTGTAATTGCCGTATTCGTGCTTTCGTCGTCTACACATGATATATAAAGCTCTTTCGCCTCTCCCGTTGCTTTCCCCGCCTCAAACTCCTGCATCAGAATAAGCGCCCCTGCCTTATATCCCTCATTCTTTAAAAGCAGATACGGCAAAGCATAGCTGTTTACAGCCTTAAATGTCTGTTTTGATACTCTGATATATTTTATCTCCGCTTTTTCGCTTGGCAGCGTTTCCATTTTCTCACTGTCTGCCCGCTCCCGCAGTTTCCGCTTTGTATCCCTGTCTATTGCGTCCTGCTCTTCACTATAACGCTGCTCGTCGGTCTTTTCTGCCTCTGCTTTGTTTATGTACTGGTCGCACTTTTCGCAAGTCCCAGTTTTTACATTGCAGTCTTTATATCTCTGGCAGGAATAGCACAAAGACGTTATGCTCTCTGGGTGCGGCGTTTCGTAGCTGTCGCCCGCCTTTTTCTCTGCCACCTTTGCCGCTATCTCCTTTGCCCTCACGTCCTCGCCTGCTGCCACCTTGTCTGCAATGGCTTTCTGCTCTTCCGGCGGCAGCTTTGCCGCCTCATATGCAGCAGTGATACCCATATTGCCGCTCTTAAGCTGCTCTTTAACCTCTGGCGTGGCGTTATTGTTGATGCTCTCCATTCTGGCTACATTGGTGCTGCTCTCATTCAGCATAGCGGCTATCAAATCACGCATTTTGCCTTGTATCTCTAAGCCGTCCTCTTCCTTTGCCCGTATCAGCGCCGCTTTGGTGCGTTCTACTAATCTGGTTTTCTCATAGGCTGTAAGCGGCTGCGTGTATCCGTTTCCAGCCAGTAGCCGCAACTCATACATTGCCTCACTCATATCCATGTAGCGGTAAAGGACTTTTTCATACTCTTTGTGTCCCCGCTCCAAATTCAGAATATTAGCGGCGTTTCTCCTATGCCCGTCAATTATCAGATACTCGCCCTTTACCCTTGCCAATACTGTAGGCTGCTCCTGCCCTACGTGTAAAAAGCTGTCTGCCAGCTCTTCTATGTTCTCTAATTTCTGGTGCGTATTCTCTGGCGCTGCCTTTACCTCATACGGGCTTAAATATATCTCTTTGTATCCCTCTGTCGCCGCAGGCGCTCCCGCTGCCTTTGTCTTTGCGTTCAAAATATCATTTATCCCAAACTTTGCCATATTTTTTACCTCACTTTCCCTAACAGTATCTAAAGACAATCAACCACTTTTTCTGTGTGTCGCTTAATCTGTCGCTATGTAATAATCTGTCAAATTCATCATACGACAAAGTCCTTACTTTTCTATCAATCGCCTTAAGCATATCTGCATACCAATTTTCATTTATAACATATCTAGCCATATTCCTTACCTCGTTTTTCCCGTATATGCTGTTACAAATTTTTTATACCCCTGCGCCGCTCCGCAGCACGGGCTATACTCATAAATTGGTTTTCGCATGAAAGAATTTTCTGCTACTTTCTTGGAATACCTCACAATCCCCAGAATGTTATATACGCCCTGCTCCTTAAGCCACTCCACGCCTGCGCTCTCCCCGTCCGTATTCTGGTATGACGTAATCAGAACGCCAGCCAGCTTGATAGCTGGGTTAAATGCCTTTATATCCTCTATCTGCTCTGCCACAATGTCCAGCCCCTCTAAAGCGTAATTATCCAGCTTTACGGGTACTATAACCTCGTCCGTGATTGCCAGAGCATTTAAGACGTTAAGCCCTATGTCTGGCGGGTTATCTATGATGCAGTAATCGTACTTGCCCCATACGGTGCAATCTCCGTAATACTCAATTTTTGATTTCCCCAGCTGCTCGTACCGCAATATCTGGTTTTCGCTTTCCTCTCTGGTTAAATTCCATGTAGCGCCAAAAAGTGACATATTAGCCGTTACAATGTCTATCCCCTTGTAATCGGTCTGCTGTATTATCTCGTCTGGGTGTACCCAGTCCCCACTAAGCAGCCTTGTTATCGGCGCTACGCTCTCTGCGTCGTATCTGCCGTATGCCTTGCTTAAATTGCCCTGCTTGTCGTTATCCAGCAGCAGGACTTTGTAGCCCCTGCGGTAAAGCTCATACGCCATGTTTGCCGCTGTAAAGGTCTTGGCTACGCCGCCCTTTAAATTTAAAATGCTTATTGTTTTCATTCTCTGCCTCTCTTTCTGCGCCGCCTCTAGCGCATTGTAATTGTTTCCTGCTCTGGTGTAAGTTCTTCTGGGTGCAGTATATACCTCTCTATCAGTTCTGCCGCCGTCTGCCAGCCGTAGCATACCGCTGTATAATAGCCCTGCTGCCGCAGATATTCTAACCAGCGTTTCTGATTGTCCGTTGTGGTATTCCTGCCCGCCTTAAGCTCTATGTATAGCCCGTGGTATCCTGCCCTTACTGCTGGCAGCACAATGTCTGGCACTCCCGCCTTAACGCCCTGCCTCTTAAGCGCCGTGGCTGTCGCCTTATCCCTTTTGCCGCCGTTTGGTACATGATGCAGATACTCTAACTCTGGCATACGCCCCATCTGGTAAGCAGCCCAGCTAAATAGCGCCTCTTGGTGTCCGCTCTCGTCGTCAAGCCTAAAGTTCCTCATATATTCCCACCTCACTTTCTGCATATATTTTTCTATTATGCGGCGTTGTATCTGCCGCTCTCTTTCTGGCACTGATTTTACGGCTATTTCCCTGCCGTCTGGCAGCCTCGCTTTATATGTCTGCCGCTCCTGCTCTATCTCTCTGCTACATAGGTCGTAATACTCACACCATAGGCAGCAGTGTTTACAGTTTTTACCTCTCTGAAATATCCAATACTTAAGCCTCTGCCTCATTCCTTATGCCCCTCTGTCGTCGTTATCGTTCCAGCGTTCCCAGTTCCTCATATCCTCGCTGGCGTGCTGTATTGCCACTGCTACTGCCCCTACTGCTGCTAGCCCTAAACTCAAAAGCGCTGCGACTGCTGCCGCCACAATCCCTATAATCTTGCCTGCCTGCATCTTATCCCCCCTCTCCCTCTTGTTTTATTAGCGTATATCTAAAATAGCCGTATCCGTAATACTCTGGGCTATGTACTCCCTTGCTTATGCTGTCCTTGTCTACGTAGTAGCCCTTTATCGGTCTTGCCTCTGCCTTAAACCACTCTCTGTCTGAAATTATCCTTATCTCTGGCTCTGGTCTTACTAAATTCCTGCTACAGTTCCAGCGCTTGCCTTGTAGCGCCCCGTCCTCTGCCTTTCTGTGCGTATCCGTGTATTTAATCAAATATGCTGCCAGCTCCGCATACTGCCCGCTGTCGTCCAGAGGAAACACTTTTACTCTGTTATGCCCCTCATACGCCTTATACCAGCACTGCTGCAATATCTTTGTGTCTATCTGGTTTATGACTAAGTGGTGGTGTCTTGCCCCCTTGCTACCTATCTCCATGACGTGTATGTATTTAAGCTCTAACCCAGCCTTTTTATACTCCTTGCGGCACTCCCTTAAAAATATATCTATGTCCCTGCGCATTTGCTCTCTGGTTCTCTCTGACTCTCCCTTTTTCCGTATGTAGTCCAGCACTAAATGATAGTCGCCATAGCCATAGTTGGCATTTATTAGAATACGCAGCTTTCTTTCTGCCTGCCTTTTGTTTATTTTCTCCTGCTGCTCTGTGGTGGGCTTAACCTTATCCCCCCTCTTTATCCCCTGCTTTTTATATCTGCTCGTAAAATAACGCTCTATCTCTATCGTTTTACCCGCCCTTGTAATCCTCTCAACGTATGGCATATTTTTTACTCCTTTTCTGGGTAGTCTTGTCCTAAAGCTAATACTTTTATCAAGTGATAAAGCAGGCTTGCAGCCCGCATTTTTCTTGATATTTTCGCCATACAGTGATATACTGGGTTTAGGTTGTAAAAGCTGTATAGCTTAGCCCCTATGGTATTCCCGTACCGTAGGGGCTTTTCCTTTTATCCACTTGTAAAAAGTTTCTCTGCATACTCGTAAGCCTCTCTATAGGGCTTTTGGCAGCGGTAGCTTGTGCAAGTATGTAGCCTGCTGCCCCTGCAAAACTCGCAGGCGTGCAGCTTTGCGTACTCTTCCAGCCGCTCCCTGCGGTCATATTCCAGCTTATAGCGCAGCTTGTCTGCGTTCACTACCTCTATGCCCGCCGCATCTGCCGCCGCTATTTCTGCGCTCATTCCCTCGCTTATCCCGTACTTAATGCCAGCTATCAAAAAATCGCAGCTTTTCAGCAGCGCTAAGCCTGCCGCCATGCCCGCCGCCCGTTCCTCTGGCTTGTCCTCATTTAAGCACTGTGTCATATATAAATGCGGCGTAATCGGTGCTAAGCCCGCCTTTAACGCCTGCTTTGTAAGCGCCTGCGCATAGTCTATGTTTCTGTCAAGCTCTGCGCCGTCCTTTGCCCTATACGGGCTGCATATATATACTTTCCTCACTTTTAAAGCTCTCCTTTCAATGCTGCCGCTATCGCCTTGTATTCCCTCTCCCTTTCCCGTATCTGCTCTTCCAGCTTGTCAAGCCGCTTAAACAGTTTCTTTACCGTGCTGTCTGGCAGCTTTTCCCCGCCATGCACTAAAACCTTGATTATTTCCAGACTGTCTACGGCGTTCAGCTCTGCAAGTATTTGTATCTGCTGCGCCTTATGTCTTGCGCTGCGGTAACTGTAGCAGATTTCACGGGCTGTCATTGCCGTCCCTTTCAAAGCGTGCTATAAATTCCTGCTCTGTCTGCCATGCAAGCGGGTTTTCTACTTCCCGCTCTTCCCAGCACTCGCCTACTCCCTCGTCCTCGTCAAAAACAAATCGTAAGAAAGCGTGCGGGCTTTCCTCGTCCTCGTCTGGTATCAGCGCACTTAAGCTGTAAAATGCTGGTACGCCCTCAAAGCTGTATGTCTGTGGGCTTTCCTCTGTCGCCAGCCTCATAATGCCGTATGCGTTGCTTTCCAGAATAGCGCCCCGTTCTACTACTTGTTGCTTTGTCAGCGTGCAGGCAGGATTACTGCAAAAATCACACATTAGCTGCCCGCTCCTTTCTTTTAATCAGCTGTACCGATACCTCATAAGCCGTGCGGCGTTCCCTGCTGCCGCTGTCGGCATCAATAACCTTTTCATACTGGCGGCTCTGGTATCTCCCCAGCAGTTCTACCGTGTCGCCCTGCTGCCAGCCTGCTGCCTCGTCTGCCTGCTCCTGCCAGCAGATGCAGGGAATAAAACACTTGTTACCCGTCAGCTCATTTTTAACAATGACTGAAATATCCGTAATGCGCTTGCCTCTCGGTGTCGTCCTATGTATAGGCTCATGTGCGATAATGCCCCGTAGCGCTATGTCGTCCTGCATCATAGGATTTTCAGACAATGCCACAAAATCTGCCAGAATGAATACCAGCACCTTACCGCTCTCAAAGTCCTTAAGCGTCTGTACCTTGCCAGATATTAAAACCTTGCTGCCCGCCGTAAACTGCCCCAGCACATTAAAGGGCTTTTCCTCTGGTAGCGGAAAAGGCAGCTTGTTACTCCTTTCTGCCGTATCCTGCGTAAAGGCTACTATAACCTCGTCCAATGTCCCCCGTGGGCGTGGTGTTTCAATCTTTGCCAGATAGCCGTTAAACGGCAGCCCGCAAAGCCCCGTAACCTCTGTTATCTCTTTCAGCTCCCCCGCCAGTCCTGCTGCATTGTCCTTAATGCCGCCTGCTGTCAGCTCTTCCATAATTGCCGTGTTCAAATCCTGCACAAAGTCTGGTTTCTTACCCTGCTCTTTTCTCATGCCTTACTATTTCCTTTCCGCTGTAGCTTTCCAGCATTTCTATTGCCCGCTGGTAGCACGCTATCTCTGTATCCTCTTTCGCTTTGCAGATGCAGCGCCCTTTCCTTTCGCCCTTATACTCCCAGATTTCAATAAGGTTATTGCCGTATATATCAAAGTGCATATGATACCTTAAGCCGCTGCTTTTCTGTAGCGGTCTGTATATCTGGTAGAATTTATGTATAAGCGCCCTGCGTTCCTCGTCCTCATTCATCATGTGCGCCCCTGCTTTCTGGCTCTCTATGTTGCTGGTATCCCTCTAAATATCCCGCACACTCTATATCAATCTGCCGCCCGTCCCTGCCGTCGCTGTTTATCTTGATTTCTCCGTAGTATGCGTAGATGCAGCAGCCGTCATAGTCATATACTCTTATGCTGCCCTCTGTGGCTGGCTCTGGTATTTCAATAACCAGCGGCTCTGCCTGCTGCCTCTGCATCAGCTCTACTGCCTCTTCGTCTGTCGTCGGCTCTGCGTTCTGCGCCTGCCACCAGATAAGCAACATAAAGAGGATAATAGCCACGATAAATGCCGCCAGCCCTGCTACCGCCAGCAGCAGCCCTTTAAGTATCTTGTTTTCCCGTCTATGTCGCCTCATTGTCTGCCTCGCTTTCTGTGTATTTCTTCCTACCGCTCTGGCATCTGGTAAACTCTTGGTATGACTGCTGCCATAGGTGGCGTAGCCTCTCTGCCCCTTATAAATCCCAGACTACCCGCAGCATACGAATACTGCCCGCACAATGCTTGTATCTCGTCCAATATCTCTATACAGCGCTCTTTACTCTCATACTCTGCAATCTCTTCTAAACAGCCGTCAGAAATACAGATAGTATGCCGCTTTTTGTTTTCCTCTGCTCCGCCCCGCTTTTTCTTTATGTCCTCATACTCCCCGTACTCTATGCAGGCGTAATTACCGCCCAGCCTATACAGCTTTTCTTTGTTCTGGCTGCGTATATATACTTCACTCATTATTTGCCTCTCTTTCTTCAATCATTGCCACCCGTGTCCTCTTCTTTATTCCTGCCGCTATTTGTAGCTCCCTTAATTCGTCCTCGCTTAAATTCACTAATCCTTTGTTGCTCTTTGGTGCATCTGGCGGGAAAATACTTTGCGCTTGAATAAAGGCGTTCATAAAACTTGGCAATTCCTCATAAAATACATTTCTGTAAAACTCAAATTCCAGCTCTATTTCTATCCTCTGTGCTTTCGTACAGTAAATACCTATTTTCTGCCGTGTCCCCGTGGTTCTGTAATATTTCGTATGGTCTGAATAGCCCAGCACCTTATACATACACTGCTTAAGCAGCTTTATTTCATGCTTGCCCTTATAGCTGAAAAGAAAATACTCTACCTCGTCCTCTTCCAGTTCTTCCAGTGAGTTTATACCGTTCTTTTCAAGTAACCTTTGCAGCATTTTTGCTGCCGTTTCCTTTTCGCCGCCTACTCCACGCTCTGCCAGTGCTTGCAGCTTTTTAATGCGCTGTATTGTCTTTTCTTCCATGTGTTGCCCTCTCTTCTGTTTCAAAATAATAATCATTGACTACCAGCTTTTGCCTGCTGAATATCAGCGCCAGCCCCAGCGGTACTGTGATAAGCGCTATTGTAGCGTCGCCCTCTAAAATCCATACCACCAGCACGGTAAATGCCAGCGTTGCTACCCCTAGCGCTCTCTGTTTAATGAAATACCAGCGGCGGGCTTGTCTGTCCCGCTCCCGCAGCCGCCTTGCCTGCTGCCAGCGCCGCATATCCTCTAAGGCATCTGCGTAGCCGTTTATATAACCGTCCTTATATTCCCTATATACTGCCCTCATTTCCTGTCTTTTCTGGCGGCAGCCTGCATTACTGCTGCCGCCACCGTGATATACAATTCCTTGCCTTGCCAAATCCCTTAAACTCTCCTTTTCGGCGGCGCTCTCTGCCTTTCCATGCCGCTATACTCCTGCTCTGGCGTAATATTTACCGTGTGGGCTGCTTTTCACATTAAAAAGCCGCAGAAAACTTGTTGACCGTCTACATACTTTCTAGCTGGTATGACCGCTGCTATTTTTATCACGGTATCCAGATGCAGCTATTAGCCTGCTGCCCTCTGGTGCAGGCTCGCCATGCCTGCTACAAAACCGCCCTGCTGGAATTGAACCAGCGCCCCGCTATAGGCTTGTACTGCTATAGTCAGTTTCAAGCTCGGTATTCTGCCGCTAAATTAAGGGCGGGTGCTGGCGGCATCTGCCGCCTACTTTACAAAAAATCGTATACTGTCATTTGCGCATTTTCCCAGAATAGCCGTTCTTCTATTTCGTGAATACTTGTTCTGTTTCGTGTGTTCCATACGTCGCCTATTATGTCTGGTATCTCTTCCAGCTTTAGCAATTCGTCCCATAATTCCCTATAATTATTTCTTAGATGCTTTAGCTCTTGTATGCTTGCGTTAGGACAGAACCAGCAGCCGCCCCTTGTGCTGTACTCATAACACGGGCTTAATAGTCCGTACTCTTCCGCTTTTGCTCTTGCCATTTCCTCTGTGTAGTTATATTTTGCAAGTAATGATACCTTTCCCTCGTCCAGCCGCTCCAATCTCTTCGGCTCGTCTATTGCAATCCCTATGTACTGTGTTAATTGTGTCTTATCCTTTGCCGCTATATAGTCCCTTATAGCTTTTACTTTGCAATCCCTATTTACCGCACATTTACCAGCCATAGGAAATCCCGCTTTTTTTCCTATCCTCTCTTTGTACTTGCTTTTCTCTAAAGTGTGGTAGAACAAATCTAAATATGTTTTCTCTGCCCGTAATATCCTTGTCTTATATCCCCAGCTTTCAAATAAAGGAAAAGCCACATTTTTAACAAAATTTATATGCTCTGGCAGCTCGCCGCTTATGGTATCGCTGTACATAACCTCGCTAAAAATTATTTCATTTAAAGGCTCGCCGTGTTCTTTCGCTAATATCACTGTCGCTGCACTATCTTTACCACCGCTAAAGCTCGCTATATATTCCATGCGCTTTCCCTTTCTTTCGTTTCCCCTCTTGGTTTTATAGTGTCGCCTGCGCTACGTCTGCTGTGTACGTATGCTGGTCTGTCCCGCTGCGGTTAAGTTCCTTGTAAATCGTATCTCTATGTACGCCTACTGCTGCTGCAATTACCGCTATGCTTTCGCCGCCCTTAAGCATCTTTTCTATTGTCCGTCTGTCCTCGTAGCGTAGCCGCTTATACTTCCGTTTCTTCATGCTCTCCGCTCCTTTCCCACAATCCGTATTTATCCATTATCTTTAAATAGCTCATATCAATTTTGCTATTGTCTTTCGCACACTCTATAAGATGTCTGCGCTCTGCCTCTGTTTCAACCTTTGCCAGTTCCTCTACTGTAAATAAAGTTTGCTCTTTCATTAGTCCTACCTCTCTATCGTTGCAAAAAAATAAGCGTGTCAGAGTTTCTACGCTCTGCACGCTCTTCTTTTCTCTGCTATTTCAAATAAAAAAAGAAATTCGGCAGAGGCTTAAAACCTCTTGTCGAATTTCATTCTAAAACTTATCTAATTCAGCTTCATAACCCGGATTCTATATAAAAAACAAGCAGGAACGCGGCTTAACGGCCGCAGTTCCTGCTACATCTTTTTTTCATATTTATCTTTTCGTATGACTATTTAGCCTCAAACAAATAATTTGCCAACATGTGCCCTTTTTCCACCAGTTTTCCCCCCGCCATGGCTTCCTCTTCATTATATTTCCAGTCATGAGACTCTTGTCTCCGGCTGTCATACAAAAGATAAGGAACCGGGTTCGATGTATGTGTCTTCACACAGATTGGTGTCGGATGGTCCGGGAGGATCAGCATGCGGTAATCCTCGCCGGAAGCGTCCAGCGCTGCTTTTACCGGGGCGATCACTCTTGCATCCAGGTATTCGATTGCTTTTATTTTCTTTTCCACACTGCCCTGATGGCCCATCTCATCGGGAGCCTCCACATGGATATATGCGAAATCATATCCCTCTTTCAGCAGTGCATCCACAGCTGCCTGTGCTTTTCCTTCATAATTGGTATGCAGGCCGCCGTTGGCACCTTCCACGGTTATGTTGTACATATCCGTGCCCACAGCGATTCCCTTCAGCAGGTCAACCGCAGAGATCATGGCGCCCTTTTTGTGGAATTTCTCCTCAAAGGGAGACAAAGCAGGTTTTGTTCCTGCACCCCAGAACCACAGGCTGTTTGCCGGATTCAGGCCTTTTTTCCTCCGTTCTTCATTGAGCGGGTGACAGGCCAGAATCTCATAGCTCTTTTTCTGCATGTCCAAAAGAAGCTGTTCCTTGGGCAGATAGTCTTTAATACCTTTTCCTCGGATATCGTGGGGCGGTGTCAGAGGCACCACATGGCCTTTTGCCCAGATCAGGCAGTGGCGGTAGCTGGTTCCCACATAGAACTGGAACATTTCGTTCTGCAGCTCTTTTTTCACCGCTTCTAACAACACCGCAGCATCCTCTGTGCTGATTTCATCGGAGCTGTGGTCTAATATCCTCTTGTCCTCGTAGTTCTCCTCTTCCTCGGAGAGCGTGACAATGTTGGCACGGATGGCAACATCCCCGTCCTTCATATCCACACCGATATTCAGCGCCTCCAGAGGAGAACGTCCTGAATAATATACTTTCGGGTCATAGCCCAGAACTGACAGGTTTGCTGTGTCACTTCCGGGATTCATCCCCTCCGGTACGGTCTTTACCATACCAATCTCCGACAAAGCCGCCAATTCATCCATAGCGGGGGTATGGGCATACGCCAGAGGCGTCCTGCCGCCCAGTTCTTGAAGCGGCTCATCAGCCATTCCGTCACCTAATATTAAAACGTATTTCATTTTTAACACCTCTATGCACGCATACGGATTCTTGTGATAATGTCCGGAAGTTTGGCCGCTTTCTCTTCAAACGCCGCCTCACTCATGGGCGCTGTGACAAAACCGAATTCACCTGCAACGTCAGGCACGCCCACTGTCTTTACTTTTCCAAACACTTCTTCCACACTGCCGATATCGCCTGTCATGCTGCCTTTGATGCGCACAAAGAAAGGATGCTCCACATCTTTGATGTCCATCAGTTCCAGACGTTTGCTGCTCCAGCTCATCATGATATTTCTGTGCAGATGCTTTGCACAGTCAACCACATCGCCCACCACCGCGCTCGCAGTGGGAAGCTTGCCAGCGCCGCTGCCGTAGAACATGGCGTCGCCCAGCACATTGCCGTGTATGAAAATAGCGTTAAATACACCGTTTACGCTGTAGAGAGGGCTGTCCTGCCCTACCAGCACCGGGCTTACCATGGCATAAAACCTGCCGTCTTCCCTTTTGCTGGTTGCCAGCAGCTTGATGCTCATGCCAATGCCTTTGGCATATTTCACATCCTCCACAGTGATCTTAGTGATTCCCTCTGTATAAATGTCCTCATAATCCACATGGCATCCGAATGCCAGGGAGGAGAGAATGGCAATTTTCCTGCAGGCATCAAAACCTTCCACATCCGCCTCCGGATTGCGCTCTGCATAGCCTTTCTCCTGTGCCTCTTTCAGCACATCCTCAAAGTCAGCATTCTCCTCCGCCATTTTGGTGAGGATATAGTTGGTGGTTCCATTTAAAATACCGGAGATCTCGTCAATCTCGTCCGCTGTCAGAGAAGAGTTCAGTGGACGGATAATGGGGATTCCGCCGCCGCAGCTTGCCTCAAACAAATAGTTGATGTCCTTTTCTCTGGCGATTTCCAGAAGCTCCAGTCCGTGTCTTGCAACCAGCTCCTTGTTGGAGGTGCAGACACATTTTCCTGCTTCCAGCGCACGCTTTGTAAAGGTGTAAGCAGGCTCCACGCCTCCCATAACCTCAACGATAATCTGTACTTCCGGGTCATTGATGATCGTCTCATAATCATGCACAAGAACATCTTCCACCGGGTCCCCCGGGAATTCCCTAAGATCCAGCACGTATTTGATGTTGATCTCCTCGCCGGCCTTTTTGTTGATGCTCTCATGATTGGTGTTAATAACTTCCACTACTCCTGAACCTACGGTTCCGTATCCTAAAACTGCTATCTGTATCATGCTTCTACTCCCTGCCTAAGATTTTCAGATAATGTACGCCCTCAATGTGCTCTATTTCATCCACCATGGTCTCCGCATCCCCCTGTGTGGGCAGGATTTCCACGCTGATGGTCAGACTGGCGATCCCGTTGATCGGAATACTCTGGTGGACGGTCAGAATGTTGCCGTGATACTGGGCAATGGTCTTCAGGACCGCAGAGAGCAGCCCGGGTTCGTCATCCATCTGAAGTATAAATGTAATGTTCTGTCCTTTGGTTTTCTCTTTAAAAGGAAAGATATCATCCTTATATTTATAAAAGGAACTTCTGCTGATACCCACAGCTTCCACTGCTTCCTGTACCGTAACAGACCTCTTGGATTCCAGTAGTTTCTTGGCTTCCACTACTTTCAGGAGGACTTCCGGCACTGCTTTTTCTGTTACTACAAAATACCTTTTATTGTCCGACATTTCCTTCCCCTTTGTTTGTTCTTGAAATACATTTGTATGTCTCCAAAAGATATTAGCACATTCAGGCAATTTTATCAACTGTTTTTCTTATTTCCCAAAGCAATCCACTTCAAATAAGCATTGATAAAGTTATCAATGGCACCGTTCATAACCGCATCCACATTGCCGGATTCCTCGTTTGTACGGTGGTCCTTCACCATAGTGTACGGCTGCATCACATAAGAACGGATCTGGCTGCCCCAGCCGATATCAGACAGTTCACCCTGGATGCCGGAGAGCTTCTGTTCCTGCTCCTGCTGTTTCAGAAGATACAGCTTTGCTTTCAGCATCTGCATGGCTTTGTCTTTATTCTGGAACTGTGACCGCTCATTCTGGCACTGCACCACGATACCTGTTGGAAGGTGGGTGATTCGTATGGCGGAAGAGGTCTTATTGATATGCTGTCCGCCTGCGCCGCTGGAGCGGTAGGTGTCTATCCTCAGATCATCATCCTTGATCTCAACGTCCACATCCTCCTCAATATCCGGCATCACATCGCAGGACACAAAGGAAGTCTGCCGTTTTCCCGCCGCATTGAAGGGTGAGATACGGACAAGACGGTGAACGCCTTTTTCAGACTTCAGATATCCGTAGGCATTTTCCCCGTTGACCTGGAAAGTCACAGACTTGATCCCTGCCTCGTCCCCATCCAGATAATCCAGTACCTCTGTGCTGAAGCCGTGGCGGTCCGCCCACTTCATATACATACGGTACAGCATACTTGCCCAGTCGCAGGACTCGGTTCCGCCGGCCCCTGCATGGAGGGTGACAATGGCGTTGTCCTTGTCATATTCTCCTGACAGAAGTGTTTTTACACGGATATTTTCAAAGTCCGTGATAAACTCATCCAGCATTTCCTGGATATCCGGGATGACGGAGGCGTCATTCTCCTCGTATCCCATCTCTATCATCAGCTCGATCTCTTCCTTCTGGTTCTGGAGCTTGTTGTAAATCTCTATATCTTCTTTGAGGGTGCTCAGCTCCTTCATCATCTTCTGGGACCGCTCCGGGTTATCCCAGAAATCCGGCGCCTCCATTTCCCTCTCTAATTCTTCAACCCGCTTTTCCTTATTAGCCAGGTTAAAGTGAATCCCTCACTTCCACTAATGGTCCTGTGTAGTTGTTCAAAGTATATTTGAACTGGTCTAATTCTACCATTTAGCTTCACCTCTTTCTGTGAATATTTTTTTATTTTTATTCTTCGTCGATCTCCACAGTCACCATGTAAATGGATACCTGCTGTTCGACTCTGCGCACAGTGCCTGCAAGCTTTGTGAGCGGCCGTTTCAGATTGCTGGACATGGCAATGGCATCCTTGATGGTATAATAATACATCATACCTGACATAGTGCTGGCCCTGTCTTCCTTCAGCTCTACGCGGTCGCCGGGTTTTACCAGACCCTCGCGCTCCATGGTGAAATCCACCATCTGTCCCATTTTCTCACCTTCCTGCTCACATAGGATGTATTTCATACATATCCGTGTGCTGACATATACCGGGGCCGTTGCAGCCCGGATAATCCCCAGATGTAACAGCCCCGTATCTTACTGTGGTCTTTTGTGTGTGCTGTTTAAACCGGCTTTCTGCCGCAGCACTGTTTGTATTTCTTACCGCTTCCGCATGGACAGGGATCATTTGGATATACCTTTTTCTCTGCGCGCTGCACCGGTTTCTTAGGACCTGATTCGTCCTTGTTGGTGCCTGTCACCTGGGCAACCTGCTCTCTCTCCACTTTCTGCTCGATCCTTACGTGGTACAGCAGACGCAGGGTGGTCTCCTGAATAGCGGAGATCATGGTGTCAAACATTTCATAAGCCTGCATCTTGTACTCTATCTTTGGATCGCGCTGGCCGTATGCCTGCAGGCCGATACCCTGGCGGAGCTGATCCATATCATCAATGTGGTCCATCCACTTCTGGTCAATCACCTTCAGAAGGATGACACGCTCCAGTTCACGAAGCTGCTCCGGTTCCGGGAACTCTGCCTCCTTCTCCTCGTAGAGCTTGACTGCCTCTTCTTTGAGATTCTGTTTTAACTGGTTCTTCTTCAGACCTTTTACTTTCTCTTTTGTAATCGGCTCCAGCGGAATTGTGGGAAGAAGAACGCTGTCCAGTTCTCCCAGATCCCATTCTTCAGAATCCAGGTCATCGGAGATACACATGTCAACCGCGTGCTCCACGGTATCGGTGATCATCTTGTAGATGGATTCCCTCATGTTTTCTCCGTCCAGAACCCGGCGTCTCTCTTTGTAAATGATCTCACGCTGCTCGTTGTTTACCTGGTCATATTCCAGCAGATTCTTACGGATTCCGTAGTTGTTGCCCTCGATCTTCTTCTGTGCTTTCTCGATGGCACTGGAAAGCATTTTGTGCTCGATCTGTTCATTTTCCGCAACACCCAGGGATTTGAACACGGACATCAGCTTCTCGGAACCGAACAGACGCATCAGATCATCTTCCAGGGAAATGTAAAAGCGGGATTCACCTGGGTCTCCCTGACGTCCGGAACGGCCTCGCAGCTGGTTGTCAATTCGTCTTGACTCATGGCGCTCTGTACCGATGATCTTCAGACCGCCTGCCTCTCTGGACACATCGTCCAGCTTAATATCCGTACCACGGCCGGCCATATTGGTGGCAATGGTAACCGTACCCGCCTCACCGGCATGGGCTACGATCTCAGCCTCCATCTCATGGAATTTGGCGTTCAATACCTGGTGCTGGATACCCTCGCGTTTCAGCATACGGCTTAAAAGCTCCGAAGTCTCAATGGTAATGGTACCAACCAGCACCGGCTGCTTTTTGGCATGGGCTTCCTTGATGGCCTCCACAACGGCATTGAATTTTTCTTTCTTGGTCATATAAACAGCATCGTCATTGTCAATACGGGCCACCGGTCTGTTGGTGGGGATCTCAATAACGTCCATGCCGTAAATGTCACGGAACTCTTTCTCCTCCGTGAGGGCAGTACCGGTCATACCGGATTTCTTGTTGTATTTGTTAAAGAAGTTCTGGAAGGTAATGGTGGCAAGTGTCTTGCTCTCTCTTCTCACCTTCACATGCTCTTTCGCTTCAATCGCCTGGTGAAGACCGTCTGAATAACGGCGTCCCGGCATGATACGTCCTGTGAACTCATCTACAATCAGGACCTCGTCATCTTTTACCACATAGTCCTGGTCGCGGAACATGAGGTTGTGGGCGCGAAGCGCAAGGATAATATTATGCTGGATTTCCAGATTCTCCGGATCTGCCAGGTTTTCAATGCTGAAGAATTTCTCTACTTTGTGGACACCCTGCTCAGTCAGGTTGACGATCTTGTCCTTCTCATTGACAATGAAGTCTCCGGTCTCGATGATCTCCTCGCCCATGATGGCTGTCATCTTAGTCATTTCCCCGCTGGCCTCACCGCGCTCCAGCTGTTTTGCCAGAATATCACAGACTTCGTAGAGACGGGTAGACTTTCCGCTCTGTCCGGAAATAATAAGAGGTGTTCTGGCCTCATCAATCAGTACGGAGTCAACCTCATCAATGATGGCATAGTGCAGATCTCTCTGTACAAGCTGTTCTTTGTAGATCACCATATTGTCACGAAGGTAATCAAATCCCAGCTCGTTGTTGGTCACATACGTGATATCGCACGCATACTGGGTACGTCTCTCGTCATTTTTCATGGAGTTCAGAACCACACCTACGGTCAGTCCCAGGAACTCATGCACCTTGCCCATCCACTCCGCATCACGGTGTGCCAGGTAATCGTTGACGGTAACAATGTGTACGCCTTTGCCTTCCAGCGCGTTTAAATATGCGGGAAGTGTGGAGACAAGGGTCTTACCTTCACCGGTCTTCATCTCAGCTATACGGCCCTGATGAAGAATGATACCGCCGATAAGCTGCACTCTGTAGTGCTCCATGTTCAGCACACGTTTTGCAGCTTCTCTCACCGTGGCAAATGCTTCCGGCAGCAGGTCATCCAGTGTCTCTCCCTCTTCCAGACGTTTTTTATATTCTCTGGTCTTACCGCGCAGCTCGTCGTCACTTAACGCCTGCATGGTGGGGCGCAGAGCTTCGATTTTGTCCACAGTGGAAGTAATACGCTTTAATTCCCTCTCGCTGTGGGTTCCAAACATTTTTTGAACTAAACTCATGTTTTATGCTCCTAATTTTCCAATTTTAAGACTGCAACAGATTTTCCGTAAATTAGGGAAACCTATTTTCGTGGATATTATTCCACACTACTTTACATTGTAACACTTTCTTTCTTTGAAAACAACAAAAAAAGCGTCTGCTCTGCCAGGCGTCCCATCTTTCCCCCGCCGCGGTAAAAAAGGACTTCGGATCACTCCGAAGCCCTTTACACAATACTTATTCCATTATTCACTGAAATCCGGCTCGATCAGCCCGTAAGTATTTCCCTTTCTCTTATAAACAACATTCACTTCTTCCGTCTCAGCATTCAAAAATACGAAGAAGTTATGTCCCAGAAGTTCCATCTGTACACATGCGTCTTCCGGATACATGGGTTTGAATCCGAATTTCTTGGTACGGATGATCTTGATCTCATTGCTGTTCTCATCTTCAAAATCCTTCTCGATAAATGCCTGCTGGAAGGTTCCTGCGTTCTGTTTTTTGTCGATGATTTTTTTCCTATATTTTCGTAACTGTCTTTCGATGATTTCTTCTACCAGGTCAATGGAGACATACATATCGTTGCTCACCTGTTCAGAGCGGATGATATTACCTTTTACCGGAATGGTCACCTCAATTTTCTGACGTTCTTTTTCTACGCTCAGTGTTACATGTATCTCGGTGTCATCTGTGAAGAATTTTTCCAGCTTTCCAAGCTTGTCCTCTACCGCACTTCTTAATCCGTCCGTAATATCGATGTTTCTTCCGCTTATAATAAACTTCATGATGTCCAACCCCTTTAACGTGTATTTTACAGGATCTTTACTCCTGTAATGTATTCTTATTATATCAATATTCCTGCGTTTATTCAACAGTTTTTAGAAAATTTTAACCTTTATAAGTTTTTTGTATAGAGTATTGTTTTCTTACTTTTCCACACACTATATGTAGTGGCAGATACCCGGTTTCCTGGTGTATCTGCCGCATACAAAGATTATGGGGTGTTTGTGGTAGTATTGTTGTTATTATTTCCGGCATTGTTGTCTGTGGCATTGTCAGCGTTATTTTCCACTGCATCGCCTACATCCTCTGCTCCGTTTCTCACATCATCGCCCAGGTCTTCCACACCATCCTTGATGTCTTCACCCAGGTCGCCTACCATGCCGTCGCCTGTGCCGGTCTCTCCGCTTCCTGTACCTGTGTCATTAGCAGCGCCATTTTCATTAGTGTTGGCGTCATTGTTTCCGTTCTTGTTGTTGTCTGCCTTGTTGTCACCGGCTTTGTTGTCACTGGCTTTGCTGTCACCGGCTTTGTTGTCACCGGCTTTGTTGTCACCGGCTTTGTTATCCTCTGTGGCTGCGTTGCTGCCGCCATTGTCTGTGGCACCGCAGCCGGCTGTCATGCACAGCACACCTGCCAGAAGGACACTTAATAAAAGTTTCTTCATCTTACGCATGGTTGTTTCTCCTTTTCCTCTTTGTACTTAACGATAAAAGGCACCTCGCACCTTTTACTGTCACGATTAATATGTGCGTTTCCGTGAGAATTTATGTATGCGCTCATATACTGGAGAAAATGGAAAAACCGCCGTAAAACAACACTGCATCTGTACAGTATTACGGCGGTTCAAAATTTAATTTTAAAAATGCGTCCACAACAGCGGCAGTATACACCTGCCGTTATAAATCATCCATTGATCACATTGCTCATGTTGTACATGCCCGGGCCTTTTCCCTTCAGGAACTTAGCAGCCTCTACAGCGCCTTTGCCGAATACGGCTTTTGAATAGGCTGTGTGCTTGAATTCGATCACCTCGTCCGGACCTGCGAAGATCACCTCGTGCTCTCCCACGATACTGCCTCCGCGGACAGCAGACAGGCCGATTTCTTTAGCGTCACGCTTCTCACGGGTCTGGCTCCTGTCATATACATAGTGGTACTGGTGGTCCATAGCCTCATTCAGGCTGTCTGCCAGTGCCAGTGCCGTTCCGCTGGGCGCGTCTACCTTCTGGTTGTGATGCTTCTCTACGATCTCCATATCAAAGCCGGCGCCGGCCAGGACTTTTGCAGCCTCCTGCACCAGCTTCAGAAGCGTATTGATACCCAGAGACATATTGGCAGAACGAAGCACTGCTGTATTCTCAGAAGCCTTCGTCACCTGCGCAAGCTGCTCTTCACTAAGCCCTGTGGTGCACAGAACCAGGGGAAGTTTCTTAGCCGTACAGTAGGCCAGGACAGCTTCCGTTGCTTTGGCGGAAGAAAAATCAATCATGGCATCCGCCTGCACATCACAGTCATTTATATTCGTAAACACCGGATATCCGTTGTCACGGTTATCTACAAGGTCAATGCCTGCCACAATCGCTGCCTCCGGGTCTTCCTTCACAAGTCCGGATATGACCTGACCCATATGGCCGTTGCAGCCGCTCATAATTATTCTGATCATCTTTAATTCCTCTTTCGTAATGATTTCGCAGGTCTTCACAGTTACTGTCTTTTTACGAATAGGATATGGTTTATGCCAGCTTCAGACCAAATTTTACCATTTCCTCTTTCAGTTTTTCCTTGTTGGCCTCCTCCATCTCTGTCAGCGGTGAGCGGAGCGGGCCTACCTCCATGCCCATAAGGTTCATGGCGGCTTTTACAGGGATCGGGTTGACTTCTGAGAACAGAGCGTTGATCAAAGGCATGGCATCCAGCTGCATATCACAGCTTCCCTTTACATCTCCGTTCAAATATTTTTCTACCATATCATGTGTGAATCTCGGTGCAACATTGGAAAGCACAGAGATAACACCTTTTCCGCCCAGGGAAAGAAGCGGAACGATCTGGTTGTCGTTACCGGAATAGATATCAAGCTTTCCTCTTGTCAGGGCAGCCATCTCAGCAACCTGCGCGATGTCGCCGGAAGCTTCCTTGACACCTACAATGTTCTCCACATGCTCCGCCAAATATGCAACCGTCTTAGGCTGCATATTGATGCCGGTACGGCTCGGCACATTGTAGAGGATCACCGGGATCTTGATAGAATTCGCAATTTTTGTGTAATGTTCAATGAGGCCCTTCTGAGTAGCCTTATTATAATAAGGAGTTACAAGAAGAACTCCGTCTGCACCATATTTTTCAGCTTCTGTGGATAAGTAGATCGCTGTCTCCGTACAGTTGGAGCCGGTTCCCGCGATTACCGGGATTCTCTTATTTACTTTGTCGATTGTGTACTTAATGGTCTCCAGATGTTCTTCATGGGTGAGTGTGGAAGATTCCCCTGTGGTTCCGCAGATCACGATAGAATCTGTTCCCTCTTTAATCTGTTCCTCCAGGATTTCTCCCAATTTTTCAAAATTGACATCACCATTTTCTTTCATAGGTGTAACGATCGCAACACCTGCACCTGTAAAAATAGCCATTTTTCTCCTCCTTATGTCTGCAATACTGCTTTTTCTTCCTGTGTCATTAACAACTTTCAGACTGCCTGTGCAGCCTTTATTTTATAACCTCCAGAGAAACCACCCTGTCGGCTGCCTCCCTCAGACGCTCCGGAACCACATTTCCGGTCAGAATCAGCTCTGTCTCCTCATCCTTGGTCCGAATCAGTTCCTCCACCTCTTCCTCGGTTATAATACCGAATTCCACTGCTCCCAGAATTTCGTCCAGAATCAGCATGTCGCATTCCTGCGTAACCAATACCTTTCTGGCATAGTTAAGGCCATTCCTGATATTGCAGTTCTCTTCCTGCTTCTCTTCGTCGGTCAGGTCTTCGTAATACTTATCCTTCTTCTCAAACCGGAACAGTCTTACGTTCGGTTCCAGAACAGAAAGGTAATCCAGTTCGGAAGTTGCTCTTCCTTTCAGGCACTGAATGACAATGGCGGTCTTCCCGTGGCCGACAGCGCGTATTGCCTGCCCGATGGCCACACTGGTTTTGCCCTTGCCGGGTCCACAGTATATCTGCACTAATCCTTCATTTTCCATACATTACACCTCTTGCGGATTCTATGACGCTTTATTTAAGAGTTGTGTATATATTACTACACATGGCCAAATAATGCAATATTGGAATCTCAGGCTTCTTTTATTTTGGAGGCAGTCATTCTGCCGGTTTAGCTGTATGTCTCCCCATACTCCAGCTTGCTTACGGATACCTCGTAGGCGATCCGCTTTTCTGTGTCTGTCTCACTCAGCTTCTTAATATATTCCCTGCTCTGGATCCTGCCCCAGATATGCAGGCGTCCGCCCACCTCGAAGGATTTGGCGAAATTGGCGTTTCTGCCCCAGCAGATACACGGTATGTAGTCGGATTTTCCGTAAGGCCGGTTGACAGCCAGCAGGATGTCTGCAATTTCCCTGCCCAGCGGAGTCATGCGGTGGACCGGAGGCTTACAGATATATCCGTTGAGTTCGATGAGATTGGTCTCTATGGATTCGTCCTCTTCCTCCACAAAGGTCAATTCCCGCACGAACACAGAGAGGACCAGCCGGTTTTTCTTCTCCTCATGCCTGTTGTAGGAGCGGAACTGGCCCTGCACCTGTATGTACTCGCCGATATAGCTCTGTGTCACATCCACCAGCCTCTCGGAAACCATGAGCGGTATTTTGTCCTCGGAGCCGCTTAAACGCTTGACCAGCACATCCACCATGTAAAATCCTTCCCCGTATACCTCGTGACTTTTCTCGAACTCCGATGCGATGGCTCCCATGATGGATACCTGATTGTTTTCAATTATTTTATCTGCCATTGATTTATTTACCCCTTCCTCTGACTTGTATTTTGTCTATATCATATTTATTCTGGCTATACTTTTTTTAGAACAACTTTTTTTATTTTTTTTGAAAAAATATTTATTTCTGCTTTGTATTTACTCATAAGTGTGATAAAATGTGACTGGATTTAGCCGTAAATCAGCGGTTTTTCCTTTAGAAAAGAGGTTATTTATGAAAACGAAAAGAGAAAACATCAGAAATGTAGCAATCATTGCCCATGTTGACCACGGCAAAACAACGCTGGTGGATCAGCTTCTGAAACAAAGCGGTGTCTTCCGCGAGAACCAGGAGGTCCAGGATCGCGTCATGGACTCCAATGATATTGAACGCGAGCGCGGTATCACGATACTTTCTAAAAATACAGCAATTTACTATAAGGATACAAAAATCAATATCATAGATACACCGGGCCATGCCGATTTCGGCGGCGAAGTGGAGCGTGTCCTGAAAATGGTGGACGGCGTTATCCTGCTGGTGGATGCCTTCGAGGGTGCCATGCCCCAGACAAAATTCGTACTGAAAAAAGCTCTGGAGCTTGATCTGCACGTCATTGTATGTATCAATAAGATCGACCGCCCGGAGGCACGCCCTGACGAAGTCATTGATGAAGTCCTGGAACTTCTCATGGATTTGGATGCCTCAGACGACCAGCTCGACTGTCCGTTCCTGTATGCCTCCGCAAAAGCCGGCCATGCAGTTCTGGACTTATCCGACTCACCGGAGAATATGGAGCCGTTATTTGAGACGATCCTCAAATACATCCCCGCTCCCACCGGAGACCCGGACGCAGGCACACAGGTACTCATCAGCACCATTGATTACAATGAATATGTAGGTCGTATCGGCGTGGGCAAGGTGGAGAACGGTACCATCTCCGTGAACCAGGAGGTACTCCTTTTAAACCACCACGACCCGGACAAGAAGAAAAAAGTAAAGATCAGCAAGCTCTATGAATTTGACGGACTCGGAAAGATAGAGGTAAAAGAAGCCGGCATCGGTTCTATCGTAGCCATTTCCGGTATTGCGGATATCCATATCGGCGATACGCTCTGCTCACCGGAAAACCCTGAGGCCATTCCGTTCCAGAAGATCTCCGAGCCGACCATCTCCATGAATTTCCTGGTAAATGACAGCCCCCTGGCAGGTCAGGAAGGTAAATTCATCACCTCCCGCCATTTAAGGGAGCGCCTGATGCGCGAGCTGAACACGGACGTGAGCCTTCGTGTGGAGGATACTGACAGCACAGACTGTTTTAAAGTATCAGGTCGAGGCGAGCTTCATCTCTCCGTCCTGATTGAAAACATGCGCCGTGAAGGCTATGAATTCGCGGTCAGCAAAGCAGAGGTCATCTACCATGAAGATGAGCGCGGCAAAAAGATGGAGCCCATGGAGATTGCCTACATTGATGTACCGGAAGAATTCTCCGGAACCATCATCAATAAATTAAATGAACGGAAAGGCGAACTGCAGGGCATGAGCCCTTCAAGTGACGGAACCGTCCGTCTGGAATACCATATCCCGTCCAGAGGACTGATCGGCTTCCGCGGTGATTTCCTCACCTCCACAAAAGGCACCGGAATCATGAACACTGCCTTCGACGGCTATGCGCCTTATAAGGGCGACATGTTCTACCGCAAGCTGGGTTCCCTCATTGCCTTTGAAGCAGGCGAGACCGTGACCTACGGCCTCTACTCCGCCCAGGACAGAGGTACGCTCTTTGTCAGCGCCGGCGAGAAGGTATACAGCGGCATGGTAATCGGTGAGAGCGCCAAACCGGAAGATATCGAGCTGAACGTATGTAAAACAAAACATCTGACCAACACACGTTCCTCCTCTGCCGACGAAGCCCTGAAACTGACTCCGCCCAAAGTCCTCAGCCTGGAGCAGGCTCTGGAGTTCATTGACACAGATGAGCTGCTTGAGGTGACTCCCAAGTCCCTCAGAATCCGCAAAAAAACCCTGGATTCCCGCCTGCGCAAACGCGAAGGATACAAAAAATAGAAACCAAAAACACCGCCATCTCCCTTACGGACATTGGCGGTATCTTTTTGTTTCTATTGTTCAGAATATTCTGTAATATTCAGACTTTTATTAATTTATGCAAAATATTAATTCCTTTTTGTTGTCTTATCATCCATTTTATGGTAAAATAATTTATACAAACTGACAAGACGGAACATTAAAACTTTCGTTCTTAAAATGAGTAAGGGCTCAAATCAAAAACCAATTATTTTAAGGAGGATTTCTATGGCAAAAAAACCAGAGAACAAAACCCCGGAACCCATCAACAGCGTGGAAGCACTGCAGCAGAGGATTGCTTCCATGAAAGAAGCACAGAAAAAGTTTTCCGCCTTCACACAAGAGCAGGTTGACAGAATCTTTTTTGAGGCAGCCATGGCAGCGAACAAGCAGCGTATCCCGCTGGCAAAACTGGCTGTTGCCGAGACCGGAATGGGCATTGTGGAGGACAAAGTCATCAAAAACCATTACGCAGCGGAGTATACCTACAACACCTATAAGCGGGTAAAGACATGCGGCGTGGTGGAACAGGACACCTCATACGGCATTAAAAAGATTGCTGAACCTGTCGGTATCGTAGGCGCGGTCATTCCCACCACGAACCCCACATCCACAGCTATCTTCAAATGTCTGATCTGTCTGAAAACCAGAAATGCCATCATCATCAGTCCCCACCCGAGAGCCAAAAAGTGTACCATTGAAGCAGCCAGGATCGTGCTGGATGCCGCTGTAAAAGCAGGAGCACCGGAAGGCATTATCGGCTGGGTCGAGGAACCTACCATTGAACTCTCCAACGAACTGATGAAATCCGTGGATGTTATTCTGGCCACAGGCGGACCCGGAATGGTGAAAGCTGCCTATTCTTCAGGGAAACCGGCAATCGGCGTAGGCCCCGGCAATGTGCCTGTCATCATGGACAGTTCCTGTGACATCCCCACAGCCGTGTATTCTGTCATCCATTCCAAGACCTTTGACAACGGCATGATCTGTGCGTCTGAACAGTCTGTCACTGCAATTGCCGACATTTACGATGATGTTAAGAAGGAATTTGTAAAAAGAGGCTGCCATGTACTGAATAAGACAGACCTTGACAAGGTACGCAGGATCATCCTGACAGAAGCCGGAACTGTAAACCCCAGGATCGTGGGCCAGCCCGCGGCGGTCATCGCCGAAATGGCAGGTGTCACGGTACCGAAAGAGACAAAGATCCTGATCGGCGAAGTAACTTCTGTGGATGTCTCAGAACCTTTTGCACACGAGAAATTATCACCTGTCCTTGCCCTTTATAAGGCAAAGGATTTTGATACCGCACTTGACATGGCTGACCAGCTGATCAAAGACGGCGGCTATGGACATACTGCATCCCTGTACATCCATCCGTCTCAGACGGATAAGATGGCACAGCACGCAGACCGCATGAAGGCCTGCCGTATCCTGGTCAACACCCCGTCCTCTCACGGAGGAATCGGTGACCTTTACAACTTCAAGCTGGCGCCGTCCCTGACCCTGGGCTGCGGTTCCTACGGCGGCAACTCTGTATCCGAAAACGTGGGTGTGAAGCACCTGCTGAATACCAAAACCGTTGCCGAAAGGAGAGAGAACATGCTTTGGTTCAGAGTCCCGGAAAAGGTATATTTCAAGAAAGGCTGTCTGCCGGTGGCTCTCGATGAGCTGAAGAATGTATACGGCAAAAAGAAAGCCTTCCTGGTAACTGATACATTCCTCTACCAGAACGGCCACACAAAACCCATCACGGACAAACTGGATGAAATGGGCATTCCTTACAGCTGCTTCTTCGATGTAACACCTGACCCCACTCTGCAGTGCGCCCAGAAAGGCCTGGAGCAGTTAAATGCCTTCGGCCCTGACGTGATCATCGCTCTGGGCGGCGGTTCTGCCATGGACGCAGCCAAGATCATGTGGCTCATGTATGAACACCCGGAATGCTGCTTTGAGGACCTGGCTATGGATTTCATGGATATCCGCAAAAGGGTCTACGAATTCCCGAAAATGGGAGAAAAGGCAATGATGGTGTCTGTCCCCACCTCCTCAGGTACAGGTTCAGAGGTAACACCCTTTGCCATCATCACAGACAAGACCACCGGAACCAAATGGCCCATCGCGGACTATGAGCTTCTTCCCAACATGGCGATCATAGACGTGGATTTCATGATGAGCCAGCCGAAGGGACTGACCAGTTCTTCCGGTATTGACGCGCTGACCCATGCCCTGGAGGCATACGCGTCCATCATGGCTACGGATTATACGGACGGTATTGCACTGAAAGCTGTCCAGCTCATATTTGACTATCTGCCGTCCGCTTACGAGAACGGCGCTGCTGACCCGGTGGCCAGGGAGAAGATGGCAAATGCCTCCACTCTGGCAGGTATGGCCTTTGCCAATGCGTTTCTCGGCATCTGCCACTCCATGGCGCATAAACTTGGTGCCTACCACCATATCCAGCACGGTATCGCCAACTCCCTGCTGATTGAGCTTGTCATGCGCTACAACGCGGACCCGGCTCCCGTTAAGATGGGAACCTTCTCCCAGTATCCTTATCCTCACGCAAAGGAGAGATACTGCGAGGTTGCCCGCTTCATCGGCATCAAGGGCAAAAACGATGATGAAGTGTTTGAAAATTTCATCGAAGCCATTGCCCGGCTGAAAGAAAAAGTCGGGATCAAACGGACGATCCGGGAATACGGCGTGGAAGAAAAAGCTTTCCTGGCTACTCTGGACGCAATGGTGGAGGACGCCTTCAATGACCAGTGTACCGGCGCCAACCCCAGATATCCGCTGATGTCTGAGATGAAAGAACTCTATCTCAAGGCTTATTACGGGGAATAAGGAATCCTGAATCTCACAGGGGAGGTCCGCAAACGGACCTCCCCCTTCCTAACCTCCCCTGCAGGCATATTATTTTCTGCAGATCTCTTCTATAAAATATCTGTGTATATCCGGGTTGTCGGTAAGCTCCGGATGAAAGGCCAGACCTAACTGGCTGCCATAACGGGCTGCCACGATTCTGCCTCCTGTGACTGCAAGAACCTCCACACCATCATGGGCTTCTTCAATATAAGGCGCCCGTATAAAGGTCATAGGAAATTGTCCTACACCCTTCATCTCCTCCACTGTCTGAAAGCTTCCCAACTGTCTGCCATAGGCGTTCCGCCTGACAGTGACCGGCATGGTTCCGAAGCAGGGCTCCCCTCCCGCCACATTTTCCGCCAGCAGGATCAGCCCGGCGCAGGTCCCCATGACCGGCATGCCAGCCTCTATGCTTTTCCTGATCGGTTCCAGAAGCTCCAGCTCTGTGAGCAGTTTCCTCATGACTGTACTCTCTCCTCCCGGAAGAACCAGCGCATCCAGATTTTCATGGAAGTCTGTCCGCTGCCTGATCTCCACACAGTCAGCTCCGAGACGTTCCAGCATATTTCTATGTTCTGCAAAGGCACCCTGAAGTGCCAGAATACCTGCCCGCATCATTTACCTCTCTCCGCCATGAGAAGCGCAATCTCCTGCTCATTGATTCCCACCATGGCTTCTCCCAAATCCATGGAGAGTTCCGCGATCATTTTCGCGTCTTTGTAATTTGTGACGGCCTTCACAATGGCTGCTGCCCGTTTCTCGGGATTGCCGGACTTGAAGATACCGGAGCCTACGAATACTCCCTCTGCGCCGAGCTGCATCATCAGCGCGGCATCCGCGGGAGTTGCCACACCGCCTGCCGCGAAGTTCACTACCGGCAGTTTTCCATGCTCCCTCACATACACCAGCAGATCATAGGGAACCGCCAGCTCCTTTGCCTTATCGTACAGTTCATCCTCCTCCATGGAAATGATCCGGCGCATTTCCGACTGCATCATGCGCATATGGCGCACAGCCTGGATAATATCGCCTGTGCCAGGTTCTCCTTTGGTGCGGATCATGGATGCGCCCTCATTGATTCTGCGCAGTGCCTCACCCAGATCCTTGGCCCCGCACACAAAAGGCACCTTAAACTTTCTCTTGTCTATGTGATACACATCATCTGCCGGGGAGAGGACTTCACTCTCATCTATGTAGTCAATCTCTATAGCCTCCAGGATCTGTGCCTCCGCAAAATGTCCGATTCTGCATTTTGCCATAACCGGTATGGATACAGCGGCCTGGATTCCCCGGATCATCTTGGGATCACTCATCCTTGCCACACCGCCTGCTGCTCTGATATCCGCAGGTATCTTTTCCAGCGCCATGACAGCACAGGCCCCTGCCTTCTCCGCGATCTCTGCCTGCTCCGGTGTGGTCACATCCATGATGACACCGCCCTTCAGCATCTGTGCAAGCTCCTTATTTAACTGGTATCTGTCTTCCATTTTTAACTCCCTTTCCGTCTTCCCACAGAGTATCCTGACAGCCTTTTATGCTGCTTTTCGGGAAAACCTTTTGTAAATTTATGTTGTTATGAATTATAGCCGCCATCTGTCCTTTTTACAAATGCCAGTTTTAATATTTTTAACCATACCAGTTTTGTCAAAAGAGAAAAAAATACCTCCCAGACATTACTGCCTGAGAGGTTATGTATCACTCTACCTGCTGCTCGCCTTCCCCAAAGAAGTAATGAGCCGCACCGTTTTCCAGTTTCACGCCTTTGGCCTCTGCCAGTTCGCTTACGGTCACCAGCTTGTAGCCCTGTTCCACCAGTTCCGGAATCGCGCGGATTGCCGCGTTCACAGACCATTCATGGATATCATGCATCAGGACTACAGAGCCGTCCTTTACATTGTCCACAGTCACCTGATACGTCTGGTCCTCGCTCTTGGTTGCCCAGTCTTTTGTATCTATGCTCCACATGATAAGAGGCATTCCGATGGCAGCCTGGACTTCCTCATTATACGCGCCTCCCGGCGGACGCATAACCGTTGCAGATTCTCCTGCTGCGTTTTTGATCGCCTCATTGGTCTTTGTCACTTCCTCTGTTACCCCGCTGGCGCCTAAGGTAGTCAGATTCTCATGGCTCCATGTGTGGTTGCCCAGCTCCATTCCGGCATCCTTTAAATCCTTCACAATCTCAGGATATGCCTGCGCCTGAGGCCCCAGCATGAAAAAGGTAGCTTTCGCATTGTTTTTTGTGAGACAATCCAGCAGGGCTTCCGTATATTCCCCCGGACCGTCATCAAAGGTCAGAGCCACCATGGGACGCTTCTTAGTCTCGTCGTATTTTCCGCTGTCATCAAAAAAGTAGTCTTCCCCGTCAAGTTCCAGCCATCCGGTCTTCATGTAGCCGTTTTCATCAAAATAATACTTGGAACGGTCAATCTCCTTCCAGCCGTTCTTGAAAAAGGTTCCGTCCGTGTCGCGGTACCACCAGCCCTTGTCATCCTGCTGCCAGCCCATCACACCGGATGATGTCATCTTCGACAAATCTGCCGCGCTCATGACCGGCTGTTTCGTTGCCGCTGATGTGTCTTCCTGGGTGGTCGTCTGGGCTTTAACCTCCACTGTTCCCTCTTTCGGTACCCCTGTCTTGCCCGAAATCAGCTTATGTATGCCCGTTCCCACAAGTCCGATCACCAACACCAGCACTGCTGCCATGGCTACCAGGCGCATGACCCTTCTTCTGCGCATCTGCCGTTTCTTTTCGAGTCTTCGTCTGCGCATGCGTTCCTGTCTCCGCCGCTCGTACTCCAGATCTCTTTCGTCTTCCATCATTATACTCCCATCTCCACTTACACTAGATATTCCATTTTATGATACCTTTTTTCTCGACAAGTTGCAACAGCAAATCTCTTAATTTTCCTTAAACCGGATAAATTATCTTGTTCTTATTATAATAAAGTCCGGAGAAAAAAATCATGCCTGCCTGACCAGCCGGCACCTATTTTTTTCTCCGGACCATGTTATGATTCTGACGGCATCTCCGGCATCAAATCTTCTTTTACATCATCTGCTTTTCCGAAATAAGCCTTTGTCTCCGCAAACACCACACGGCTCAGAGCCGCCAGAGCAATCAGGTTCGGGAAGGCCATGAGGGCATTGAATATATCCGCAATATTCCACACAGCCTGCACCGTCATGTAAGGCCCGATAAAGATTGCCAGGATATACAGCCAGCGGTATCCCCGGACCATTTTTCTGTTTCTGTTAAAAAGATACTCAATGCAGCGTTCCCCATAATAATTCCAGCCCAGGATGGTGGTAAACGCAAAGAATACCAGACATACCATGAGGACCACTGACGCCACAACCGGCGGAAACGGCAGCCCCTTCTGGAATGCCGCTGTGGTGATCGCCACCCCTTCCAGTCCGGTGTTCCAGGTTCCTGTCACAACGATGGTAAGACCTGTCATGGTGCATATTACAATGGTGTCAATAAAGGTACCTGTCATGGATACAAGACCCTGGCGCACCGGTGATTTTGTCTGTGCTGCCGCAGCAGCTATAGGCGCGCTTCCGAGACCTGCCTCGTTGGAGAAGATACCCCTGGCGATTCCCTTCTGCATGGCAACGATCATGGTACCCATGGCTCCGCCTGCCAGCGCACTGCCGGAAAAGGCGCTTTTCACAATGGACACAACCGCCGCCGGAATCGCTCCCAGATGTGTCACAAGGATAATGAATGCAAATCCAAAATACAATACAGCCATAAAAGGCACTACAATCTGCGAAACCTGCGCGATCCTTTTCAGCCCGCCGATAATCACCAGACCAACGCACACGGTCAGGATCAGCCCTGCAATGACGGTTGCTATGGAATAACTGCCGCCGAACACAGATATGGTGTTTGTTTTCTCCGGGTCGAAAAAGTTGCACACAGCAGAGGAAATACCGTTTACCTGGGTAAAGGTACCGATCCCCAGAAGGCCCACGCCGGCTCCGAAGAATGCGAAGATCTTGGCCAGCCACCTCCATTTGACTCCCATGCCGTTTTCTATGTAATAAAATGGTCCGCCCAGCACATGGCCGTCCCGGTCAATGGTGCGGTATTTGATGGCAAGCACACCCTCCGCGTATTTGGTTGCCATTCCGAAAAAGGCTGCCAGCACCATCCAGAAAAGTGCCCCCGGCCCGCCTGCCGCAAGAGCTGTTGCCACTCCTACAATATTTCCGGTGCCGATGGTGGCTGACATGGCTGTACAGAGGGCACCAAAGCTGGTCACCTCGCCGTTTCCGCCGTCCTCATTCTTAACCATGAATTTCAGTGCTTTTCCCAGATGGCGAATTTGTAAAAAGCCCATCCTCACAGACAGATAGACACCTGTGCTGAGGATCAAAATAATCAGTGGCGGTCCCCACACTACCTGATCAAACCATGTGATAAAGCGATTCAATTCCTGCAAAATTACCTGTAACATTTTTTCTTCCGTCCTCTCTTTTTTTCCTGTTTTCTTCCGTTTATAACGAAACAAAAAAGACTGTGGCTTCCCACAGTCTCCATAAGAGTACGACAAAACATATACAAGATATTATCTGTGTATACTCTGTCCTTTTGCCTGAGAGATTAGCAGCTGATGAAACTGCTGTACACCTTCGGCGCTCTTACTGAGACTCTCCAGAGCCGTTGCTTTCACAACGTTTTATACTTTATCATATTCGCCCTGCAAACACAAGTGTTTTTTCCAAAAAGACATCCGTTTCTATGTGTTTTTTTCAGTACAGTACCTGAACTGCATGTACTATGCGGCGATCACAGTCCTTTCTGCTTTCTCCGGGGTTTCATGCGCCGGACTGTATGATATACAGCCCGCGCGCAGAACCGGATTTTTTCCGGGGAGATATTTATCAAAATTCTATATTCAGCTCCTGCTCCTCCACATGGTGTTTCTCAGCGTATCCTGTCAAAAACAGGGTCAGGGCACCGTCGCCCGTTACATTGCAGGCGGTTCCGAAACTGTCCTGCAGAGCAAAGATGGTGAGCATCAGCGCGGTACCTGTCTCGTCAAAGAGAAGGACACCTGTGATCAGTCCCAGGGACGCCATAACCGTACCGCCCGGCACACCCGGTGCTCCGATGGCGAATACGCCCAGAAGCATGCAGAACAGAACCATCATACCCACAGACGGCAGCTCGCCGTAGAGTATTTTTGACACTGTCATGACAAAGAATACCTCGGTCAGGACAGAGCCGCACAGATGGATATTGGCAAATAGCGGGATACCGAAGTTCACCATATCTTTTCTGAGAACCTTTGATTTTCCGGCACCCTCAAGCGCTACTGCAAGAGTAGCCGCGCTTGACATGGTACCTACGGCAGTCAGATACGCGGGGCCGTAATATTTCAGCACTTCCAGCGGATTTTTTCCCGAATATGCACCGGCTATGACGTACAGCAGTGTAAGCCAGATGTAATGCCCTGCCATAACGATGACTATGACCTTCAGGAAAACAGGGAGCTGTTTTGTAATCGTCCCTTCATATGCCAGTCCGCAGAAGGTTGAAGCGATGAAGAACGGCAGAATGGGGATAATAAATTTGGTTACAATCTTCAGCACGATCTTCTGGAATTCATCCAGAATGGCCGTTGTGTAGCGGGCTTTCGTCCACGCTGCCGCCAGGCCCAGCATAATGGAGAACACCAGCGCGCTCATAACCGGCATGATCTGCGGGATATCAAGCTGGAACACCACACTGGGCAGATCCTTCAGTCCTTCCACCTCAGACTGTATGGACAAATGGGGAATCAGCCCATATCCTGCGCCCATAGCCATAAACGCGGCTCCGATGGAGGAAATATAGGCGATTGCCAGTGCCACCCCCAGCATTTTGGAGGCATTGTTTCCCATCTTAGTAATGGAAGGCGCAATAAATCCGATGATGATCAGCGGTACACAGAAGGTGATAACCTGCCCCAGAATGTATTTGACAGTTACCACCACATTCATGACAGCCTCATTGGCAAAAAGGCCGATGACCATACCCAGGACTACTCCGATCAGCAGACGCACAGGAAGGCTTTTGAATAATTTTTTCATCTCATTTCTCCTCTCTCTTTTTCCTTTTTTGTTTACCTCAGTATTCCCAGATGCTCCAGCAGTATTTTGAGACCCAGAAATATCAGGATAATACCGCCGGCAAGTTCCGCTTTGGATTTGTACTTCATGCCGAAGACATTTCCTGCCTTTACCCCAAAGACGGAACAGACAAATGTGACAATACCGATGAAGCTGGCCGCCGGCACAATCGCCACATCCAAAAAGGCGAAGGTGATCCCCACCGCCAGTGCATCAATGCTGGTTGCCACAGCCAGAGGAAACATGGTCTTTGCATCCACTCCTGCCACGGGGCAGGATTCCTCTTTATCCAGGGATTCCCGAATCATATTGACACCGATAAATCCCAGCAGGATGAATGCGATCCAGTGGTCAATTGCAGTTATTTTATCCTTGAACTGTACTCCCAGCAGATAGCCGATGACCGGCATCAGAGCCTGGAATCCCCCAAACCAGAGACCTACCACTGCCATGTTCTTTATACTCAGCTTCTCCATGGAAAGCCCTTTGCAGATGGAGACAGCAAACGCATCCATGGACAGGCCAACCGCCAGTGTAAATAATGTAAATAAATCCATCGTTTTCTCCTGTTCCTATGTATTGTGTTGTGCTTTTCATTGTATTGCCCATTATACTATACGGAGCAGGTTTTGTAAAAATGTTTTTATCATGTTTTTTTCCAGGGAAAAGGCGTTTTTTTCTATTTACCAATACGGATTCTCTGCCTATAATGGAGAAAATGGAGAAATTTTGTAAAGGAGAATATGATATGCCAAAAGACACTTTTCACAATCCGCTTCTTCCCGGTTTTTATCCGGACCCATCTATCTGCCGTGTGGGAGATGACTATTACATGGTAACCTCATCTTTTGTATATTATCCCGGACTGCCCGTGTTCCACAGCAGAGATCTGGTTCACTGGGAGCAGATCGGCCACGGCATCCACAGACCCGGACAGCTTAACTACAAAAACTGCGAAACCAGCGAGGGGCTGTGGGCACCCAGCATCCGTTACCATGAAGGGACCTTTTATATTATTAATACGTTCGTATCCGAAGGACGTGAAGCAAAACGCGATAATTATATCATTACAGCCAAAAATCCTGCCGGCCCGTGGAGTGACCCTGTAGTTGTGGAGGGCGCTGACGGCATTGACTCCAGTCTGTTTTTCGATGACGACGGTTCTGTATGGTACGTGGGTAACTTTATCAGTGAGGAGAAGCTCTACGAAGGACACCATGGCATTTACTTAAATGAGCTGGACCCTGAAACACTGCAGTTCAAAGGCCCCAGAACTGTCATCTGGGACGGAAAGAAGACAAGGAGTAAGTGGATCGAAGCACCCCACATTTACAAAAAAGACGGTTATTACTATCTGTTAGTGGCAGAGGGCGGCACCTTTGTCACCCACAGTGTACAGATGGCCCGCTGCCGTACCATTGACGGGGATTACGAGATATGCCCCAGAAATCCCATTGTGACGCACAGGCATATGCCTCTTCTCAATCCCATTTCAGTTACCGGACACGCCGATATTGTGGAGACACAGAACGGAGAATGGTGGATGGTACTGCTGGCAGTGCGCCCTTATAAAGGCGGACACTACAACCTGGGCCGTGAGACCTTCATGGTGCCATTTGTATGGGCAGAGGACGGCTGGCCGATGATCGACAATGAAACCGGGCTTGTACAGGAGGAGGAACGCCTTCCGAACCTGCCCCGCACCGTATATCCGCTCATGCCGGAATGGGACAACTTTGAGGATGACACGCTTCAGATGCAGTGGAACACCATTCATCCGCCGGTTCAGCCTTTCTATTCCCTCACGGAGCGTCCCGGATATCTGCGCCTTATGACAAGGCCGCAGGTCATGGAGGAGATTTGTACCCCTTCTTTCGTGGGCCGCAGACAGCGCCATAAGAGTTTTCTGGCTAAAACGGCCATGGAATTCTGTCCGGCCGCAGACTATGAGGAGGCCGGAATCGCGCTGGTACAAGATGACCGCTTCCATTATCTGATGGTCATGAGAAAAAAGGGCAGCACACCTTACCTGCAGTTCTGCAAAACAGAGAACGGATGCCGCACACTGGTAAAGGAAACAGAGATAAAGGACTGCAGACGCCTTTATTTAAGTGTTCAGGGGAATACCACGGACTATGATTTTTACTATGGATACAGGGAATCTGAGATGATACCTTTCCTGTCCGGTGTGGATGCCTCACTTCTAAGCTCTGTTATAAACAACGGCTTTACCGGCGTCTACATAGGAATGTATGCCAGCTCCAACCACCAGGCAGGCAGCGGCTGCGCTGACTTTGACTGGTTCCAGTATCAGGGAGAATAGTATTATATTATCAAAGACACAGGCCGGGGCGCATTGATCTGCACCCCGGCCTGATTTCTTTGTTTTTACAGTCCTTTCCCGTCATTATGCGGAAAATGCATCCAGTTTCTCCTGATGCAGCCGGAAGAATTTTTCCGCATGATATCCGTCATTTGACGCATGGTTAAAGTTTCCTGTCGCCGCCATTTTCATTCTGCCATCGATCTCCCGGTATTTTCCCACAGTGATAAAGGGTATGTAGCTCTCGCTGCCCGATTCCGGATTTACAAAAGAAGCCGGACGCACGTAACATATGGACTGGTATGCAGTGTTCGGCAGGATGGTAATATCCACACACCCCGGAACAGCCCCTTTCCGCATAAGTGTATAGCAGGGGTTCAGCTTCTCATAATATCCTATGGCTCCGTCCACTTTTGCATAGCGGAAATCCCTATCACTGTTTACCGTATCGGCAATACACCAGCAGACAGATGGGTAAAATTTATATCCATTTCCATGAATCCTTTCCAAAAACTGTGTAACATCAACTTCTGCGGTAAAATTATAGGTATATCCTGCAAAACGTTCGAATATTTCTTTTCTCTCCCACTTTTCGTAATCAGTCCGCACTTATTTGTACAGCGCAGCTCATCCAGACTGTTTTCGCCGCAAGCTGCGCATCCTATGTATCATATTATAAACGATTTTAATCGCACTTACAATCACACAACACACGGCATGACAGGACATATACAGAAAAATCGGCACAGCCGGAATTTATCCAACTATGCCGAATTTTCGCAAGGGTGAAAGCCCTCTCCTTTTGTCAAATCTATTAGTCTACGCCCCCGGCGTTAAAATATCCATTTTGTAGTTTCCGAAACATCCATGGTAATACCAGGCCCCATCTTAGGATATAAGGCAGAGAATACAAGATCCGCTGCAAACAAAGTGATCAATACAACACACAAAACCACTTTCGCTGTCTGCGGGATTTTTCTGTACAGGTTATCCATGGCAGGTGCCGCTATGTAAAGGATAAAGCATGCGCCCACAGCAAACAGTGCCAGAACTTCCAGACATACACGGCCGTTTATGTTAAACAGGCTTTCGCTGTAATCCCAGTATTTTACACCTCTGAACTGTTCCAGTGCCCAGCCTGTCGTATATTCCAGAATACCGCTTCCCAGATATGCAAATGCAAATACATGAGCAGGCTTGTCGGCAAACTTTCTGAGCAGAACCAGTGTCATCACACCGCCCACACCGTAAATGGGAAGCCACGGTCCCCATGTAGTGCCTCTGTTGATGAGTGCTCCGTCCATAAAAATATGAAGAAATACTTCCCAAAGCCATCCGACGGTTGATGCAGAAAAGAAAAATAAGATCAAACTGGTCAGGGAATAGGCCCTGTCATATTCTGCTTCCAGGTATCTTTCCTGCGCAAACTGTCTTCTCACACCTTCTGAAATCCTTACCACCATGTCTCTAGCCATATCTTTCCCCTCCTTCTTTCCTCTTCTTTATTATGGCTTTATCTTACCAACGAAAAAATAAGAAGCAATTGTAAAATTCCGAAAGAAATTATAAAGATATTATTTAAAAATTCCAAATGTCTCTGCATTCCTCCACACAAAAAGGAACCCATCCGGCCCTGTACAGACGCCGGATAGGTTCCTTTTATGAAAATACCCTGTCATATTCTTATTATAACGGTTGTACCCTTCTCCTTAGAAAACGCATAGTCCATTTTCCAGCCGTGAAGCTTTACGATCTCATAGCAGAGGCCAATCCCGTAGCCGTTCCGCTCTGCTTTTGCCCTGGGAAATTCATGGTTCCGGTTCAGGTAGTTCAGTTTCTGTTTCTCTATGTATTTCCCGTCATTCCAAATGCTCACGCAGTTGTCAGAAGCTGTCACTGTCACATGGCTCCCTGCCTTCACCGCATTACTGAGCAGGTTCTTAAACAGGCACCTGACCAGAGACGCGTCTCCCTCTATGGCATCCATATGATTTTCCACATGAATGCCGGGATATGATTTCTTCATCTCCGCAAACAGTTCCTGCACATCTAACCGCTGGTATTTCACATTTCCTTCTCTCAGATTTCCCATGACCAGCAGTCTGTCAACAGTCTCCCTCAGGCTCCCGGCTTCCTTTACAATCTGTTCCCCTGCGAAGAAACGGTCCTCCTCCGTAATATTTCCCATCTGGATATACTGGCCGTATCCCTGCAGTACCGTCAGAGGATTCCGCAGCTCATGGGCAATGTTATTGACCGGCATGTATATCTTCTTCATTGTCATATAAAGCATGGTGCCGATCACAGCCTCCAGGAGCAGGCCCGTAGCCAAGAAGGAGAAAAGTCTTCTGTTCTGTGCCCGGTACAAATCCTGGATATTCTCCATATACACCACTTCGCATATCTCGTCCCCGTTCCCCGCCCGGCCGATAACGGCAGCATAACGTTCCCCTTTATACTTCACGATATCCGCGTTTCCGGAAATCCCCACTCCTGTCGGAAGGTGATTCACAATGGTTTTGCCGCCATGGCTCACATTGATGAAAATTCTGCTCCTGTAATACCCCTGCCCCAGATAACGCAGCTTGTCTTCCCCGTCCTCTGTGCCGTTTAGGCCTTCCACCGTATAGGCTAACTGCTGCTGCCTCTTTATCACTTCATCCCTGGCTGTCACGTAGATGACCGGTATCGTACCAATCTGTGCCATCACCTGAAATCCGTCCATATCCGGAAGGTTAATGTCCAGAAGGACGATGTCGGGCCTTTCCTGCTTTGCCGCTCTCAGGGCCTCCCGGCCGGTATATGCCTGACAGCATCTGTGACCTGTCATGGTGAGGGTTCTCTTCATCAATTCATTAACCCATCCCCTCTCCCTTTGCGGACAGAAGCGGTTTATCCCCCATCTCGTCAAGGAGCCAGAGTGCCTCCTCATAATTTCTCATCTCCCGGGTCACATCTTTCATGGCAGCGCTGTCGTAATCCAGGCCGTATTTTTCGCATACCTGCTTTACAATATCCTGATTTTCCACTGCCTCTTTGTACAGTGTATCTTCATCCCAGGGCATGTAGGACACCGTCTCATCCCGGGACAGCTTCTCCTCTGCTGCCTCCTTCACCTGCTTCTCCGCTGCGTTCTGTCCGTAAACCGCCACGGTTCCCGCTGCCGCGGTGATACACAGAGTAACTGCTGCAGCCACTGCTGCTGCCTTATGCTGTTTTAACTTTTTCCGCATCATAACTGTTCCTCCTCTTCCTGAAAGCTGCCGGCACAAATAGCTGCCAGCCGTTTCTCTTTTACAGCTACAGCATAAGCTCCCCATGTTGCAGAGTTATTACAGGAAAATTTTTTGTTAAATCTTTCTGTTTCTGTCCGAATCATCACCGTATCCCCTTCTTTTTTATGACGTGCACCTACACTCCCGGCAGTTTTTATATCTTTTGATAAATGTACAAAGTTGCGCTTCTGCGGTGTGAGTCCTTCCGTAAAAATCCGAGGCAGAAATCCCTGAGCGGTTCCATGGTAAAGAAAGTCCGGCGGAGCGGCTTCCCTCATTTCCACTTTCACTGGCACAGAATGCCCTTGATTTGCCCGTATAGTCCGTTTATCGGCCCCGTAACTGTATCTCTTTTTTTGTCTTCCGCTATAATCTCCGAAAGAAGCGTTTGATCAAACGTAGGAACATCTTCCTGCATTTTCCTGATAATCTCTGATACGTCAGCCCATCCATACTCATTGATCATCTGTTCATCATGCCGAAGCAGATAGGATAGCTTCCGGCTCATCTGTTCTTTCGTCATATTCTCCTTCTCCCTCCTGTTAATATTAGAAAATACTGATGTTCACTGCGTGCCCAGTAACACACTTCGCGGGACAGTGGTGTGAGAACAGTAACCAAAAAAGGACCACACCGCATCTGTCTGCAGTATGATCCTTCCTCTCTGTTAAAATGCCTTCTGTATCTGTTCTGTCAATGCATCCACATCCGCCTCTTTCACCAGGAAACGTTCCCTGCCGTTTATGGAAACACTGTCATAGGTATCGTCATAAGGATAATATACCAGCTCTACCTCAGGGGCATCGTCTGTGTTTCTCTTATAGACAACGCGCAGCTTCTCCTCCCTGTCACCTTCCGGAAGGCTGCCTTCCTCTATCTCAGAATCCAGCATTACAGTTAAAAGCGCCTGGTAGACAGCGGTGAAATCCTCTTTTTCCGCCTTCTTTCCATTCATTTTATACCGGTCCCCATCCGGCTCCATGGTGTATGTCTTCCCACCGGATTGGATTTCCACGCTCTTAACCGTATCAATGTTGATAAGAGCAGGGATTTTCAGAATATAGTCAAAGGGATTCAGCCCGTAAACAGCGTCCAGCAAAGCGGAGGGAATTTTGTACACAGCATCCTCATATCCCTTGACTGCCACGTAACGGCTGCCCTGCCCGTCGGCGCTGCCGATCAAAAGAGTTGCCGTACTGTCCGCATACTTTGTCTGTTTTGCGGTATCCGCATCCTGGGTGTTTACAAAATCAATGGTCATTGTGGTGGTGGTGTCCGCCACTCCTGTATCAACACCGTCCTCCACTGCCGCCGGAGTGGTGAGATCCATTTCTTTCAGCATATCAAACAGCGTATACATGGTCTCTGTATTGACTGTAACGATCTCATCATAGGGGTTTAAGATCTCCCAATAATCAAAATCCATCTTGTAGTCAGCAGGCTCCTTGGACAGTTCGAAGATCTCGCTGCCGTCCTCTGCCAGCACAAGCCTGCGGACACCGTCCGGGATGAACTGAGGATGTTCCGTCTCTGCTTTTTCCATCTTTTCCTGGGATGCGGCCTCCGCTTTCGTCTCCTGGCCGCAGCCGGAGAGCCCCCCGGCCGTCAGGGACGTGACAATACCCAAAAGCATCAGTTTCCGTAAAATTTTCCTCATATTCATCTCTCCTGTCTTATAAGATCACATCCAGCTCCGCCGGTTTTGCACCTGTCAGCTTCTCACTTCTGCTATCCGGCTGGGAGGTTCCTGCAAACAGTTTGAAATGTCTGCTGTCAATATGGCGCTCACCTGCCTCGTCCACCACGCACATTGCTGCGTTTGAGACTGTCATAGTTATGGTTTTACTCTCCCCTGCTTCCAGGAAGACACGTTTGAATGCACACAGGCTGTAGTTGCGCACTGCCAGAGGTGATTCCATGTCCTTGATGTAGATTTCTACCACATCCTCTGTGGCTGCGCTGCCCTCATTTTTGACTGTGACCTTCACTTCCAAATCTGACTGGGCATCTGCTTTGCCTGTAAGCTCTGCATCTGTGACCTTCACGTCACCGTAGGTCAGTCCGTAGCCGAAGGGATAGAGTGCCTCTTTTTCCATATAACGGTATGTACGGTTCTTCATGCTGTAATCTGTAAACGCAGGCATTCCCTCCAAATCCCTGTAGAATGTGATGGGAAGCTTTCCTGAAGGTGAAACCTTTCCGAACAGCAGGTCTGCCACTGCTTTTCCTCCCCTTGCTCCCGGATACCATGCGAGCAGGATTCCATTGCAGTTTTCATCTGCATAGTTCATGTCAATGGCACTGCCTGCCATGAGGACCACAACGGTGGGTTTGCCCACAGCAGCTACCTTCTCAATGAGCTCTTCCTGTGCTTTCGGCAGATGAAGGTCGTATTTATCACCGGATGCGTCACTGTTTCCCGTATCTCCCTCTTCGCCTTCCAGCGTCTCGTCAAGGCCCACGCAGAGAACTACCACATCGCTGTGCTCTGCCGTGATGACAGCTTCGGAGATTCTGTCCTGGTTCCAGGCCAGATTTTCCACTTTATCTTTATACAGATGGCAGCCCTCGGAATAGAGCACACGCACATCCTCTCCCACCTCATCCTGGATGCCTTCCAGAACCGTAATATATCTGGAAGAGGTTCCGTGGTAGTTTCCGATCAGGGCAGCACGGCTGTCTGCGTTAGGTCCGATGACACCGATGGTCTTCAATTTGGATTTGTCAAGCGGCAGAACACCGTCGTTCTTTAAAAGGACGCAGCCTTTTCTGGCCATATCCAGGGCTTTCTCCACATGCTCCCTGCACTCAACCACTTCGTATGGAATGCTGTCGTACTCGCTTCCGTCAAAAAGGCCCAGCAGGAAACGGGTGGTGAACAGCCTCTCAGCCGCCAGTGTAATGTCTTCCTCTGTGATCAGGCCGTCCTCAATGGCTCCCAGCAGGTGCAGGTAAGTATTGCCGCAGTTTACGTCACATCCCTTTTTCAGGGCAAGGGCAGCAGACTCCCTGGCATTTTTCGTAACCCTGTGGTTTTCATGGAAATCCTTGATTGCCCAGCAGTCAGAGGTAAAATGACCTTCAAAGTTCCATTTTCCTCTGAGGACCTCCTCCATCAGATAGGTATGGCCGCAGCACGGCTCTCCGTTTGTTCTGTTGTAGGCACCCATGACGGATTCCACATCAGCCTCTGTGACCAAAGCCTCAAAAGCCGGCAGATATGTCTCCCACATATCCTTCATGGTCACCTCAGCGTCGAACTCGTGACGGATAGATTCCGGGCCGCTGTGCACAGCATAGTGTTTGGCACAGGCCGCTGCTTTCATCACTTCCCCGTCACCCTGTATGCCCTCCACGAATTTCACACCCAGCCTGGAGGTTAGATACGGGTCCTCACCGTAAGTCTCATGGCCTCTTCCCCAGCGGGGGTCACGGAAAATGTTCACATTGGGAGACCAGAAGGTCAGTCCTTTGTAAATATCCCTGTCTCCATGTTTGGAATACTCATTGTACTTTGCGCGGCCTTCTGTGGCTATGATATCGCCCACCTTTTTCATTTCCTCATCGTCGAAAGCCGCAGCCATACCGACAGCCTGGGGGAACATGGTAGCCACACCGGCCCTTGCCACGCCGTGCAGGGCTTCATTCCAGTAATTATAAGTCGGCACACCCAGGCGCTCTACCGGAGATGCGTCGTATTTTAACTGGGATGCCTTTTCCATCAGTGTCATTTTGGATACCAGCTCTTTTGCTTTTTCTCTGGCTGCCGCCCTCTCTTTTTTGTGGTCTCTCATCCGTTTTTCTCCTTTTATTTTCTATTTTCCGGAACTGTTTTCACAGTTTCCCGTTTTCTGTTTCTATCTTACACCATACCTGCCTGATGCGCATGTATTTCCTTGCTGTTTCCTCCTCAATTTTTGCGTTTTTACCTGCGGATCCACAGCAAAAACAGGGAAATCCTGTGACAGCCGCATGCCGGAATGCTGTTTATACGGAATGCTGTATCTCCTCCCTGTATTTTGTGGGGGATTTCCCTGTATGTTTCTTAAATGCCAGCGAGAAATAATTGGTGTCCCGATATCCCACCATCATGGCGATCTTACCGGTCTTCATGCTGGTGGTCTCCAGCAGGGATTTCGCCTTCTCAATGCGCTTTCTCACAATGTACTCGTTGCATCCTTCCTTTGTTACGCGCTTGAAAAGCCTGGAAAAGTAGTTTGGCGTAATGTACAGGCTTGCCGCAATATTGGATACAGAAAGCTCCTCCGTCAGATGTTCGTCGATGTAATGCTTCGCCTTTGTAATGATCTCGTGGACATTCTCTTCCTCGCTGCCCAAAAGCTGAGAGATAAACATGCGTGTTACATCACACGCCTCCTCCCTATCCGCACAGATCAGGCTTTTGGAAAGAGAATCAAGACGTCCGGACTCCACCTCCCCGGAATCTCCCAGATAGGAAAAATAGAGAGCTGAAGCGATCTCAAAGCAGTTTCTGCGCACCATGGCCGGCGACAGATTATAGGACTGCGTAGCTTTTGAAAATGTGTTAAACACCTTCATGACATAGTCTGTATTCCCCACATTGGCACACATGATGCCCTTTAACTCCGCATAGATGTCACGGAAAATATCCGCCTTGTTCTGGGCACCAAAGGTCTGTACAATATCACGTATTCCCTCTTTTTCATTATCCAGCAGATAACGGGCATCATTGTAGGAGATAAACAGATTGGAAAATCCGTGCACGGTACTTCCCACCACCATCTTGGGCTTTGCGTCAAATTCATCCTTCAGAATATCAGACAGCTCCTCAATGGCATCCAGCACCACATCCCCGGTCTCTGCCGCGAACCAGGTAATGGCAATGGTGCCGTCATCATCGGAGAAGGTAATCCCCCTCTCCTGGGCGTCCACCATGCCCATACACACATTCTTCACGGACATGGCCTGGAAATTCTCCTCTGTGGGCTGCTGGTTCATGTACAGGGTGGGCACGATCAGCATGAGCTTTAAGTTACGCTCTATATCAAAGTGGTAATACTCCTTCAGATTGCTCAAAAGCTGTCCCTTGTCCTCCCGCTTGTGCACCAGATTTCTCATATAATGCTCCAGCTCTGTCTGTTCCGCGGTTCCCTGGGTCCTCTGGAGAAGCCTCAGATTCTTTTCCTCCGCTTTCAGATTCTCCAGGTAATTCACCTGCTTGCTCACAGCCCGGGCAAGCTCCTCCTCCTCAATGGGCTTCAGGAAAAAGTCCTGCACCTGAAGACGGAGGCTCTGCCTTGCATACTCAAAATTATCGTATCCGGTCAGCACAATGACTCTGAGTTCCGGCACAATCTTCCGGGCCGCCTCAATGAGCTCAAGGCCTGTCATCTCTGTCATCTGAATATCAGAGATCATGATCTCCGGCTTTTTCTCCCGAATGATCCCAAGCGCCTCCCTGCCTGAAGCCGCGTCGTAAACTTCACTGATCCCAAGACTCTCCCAGGGCAGAACTTTTTTCATGCCCAGGCGGATCATTTTCTCGTCATCTACAATCAATATTTTATACATGAATCATCTCTCCCCCTATGATACCGTCTTCCACTTGTGTCACATAAGGCAGGCGTATCTCCACGGTCACGCCGCCTGATTCATTTCTCAGGTAATAAAGCCCGAACTCCTCACCGTAGAGAAGCTCTATTCTCTTATTTACATTCCTCACACCGTAGCCAAAAGAGTCGTCGTACTCTGAGAGATGCTGGTTCATCTCATCAATCTGCTGCTGGCTCATACCGGTTCCCGTATCTGCCAGAGTGATCAGAACATCACTGCTGCGCTTTCTCACCTTCAGGAACAGACTTCCCGTCTTACCCTCCTTCACCTTGATTCCGTGGTAGATGGAATTCTCCACCAAGGGCTGCAGGGTCAGTTTCGGGATCATTACATCCGATGCTGCCTCCTCCACGTCAAACTCACTTCCGATAATGTCATCGTACCGCATATTCTGGATGATCAGGTAATTCCGCACATGTTCCAGCTCCATTTTCAGCGGAATCACATCATGGCCGCCGCTGAGGCAGATGCGGTAATACTTGGCCAGTGCCTTCACAAGCGTGGATATCTCCCCGTTGCCGTCCACCATGGCCTGCCAGTGGATGCATTCCAGGGTATTATACAGAAAATGGGGCTGTATCTGGGACTGCAGGGCATTGAAACGGATCTGCTCGATCTGATGCTGTTCCATTTTCACCTGCTCCATGAGCACCAGGATTTCCTCCATCATGGAGTTGAAACCGACTGCCAGTTTTGTAAAATCCTCTCCCATGTGTTCCACGTTGATGCGGGTTTTCAGGGAACCTGAAGCCACATCGTCCATCTTCCGCACCACCTTGTCCAGAGGGCGGTAGACTTTGCCGATGATGCGCTTGACCACCAGAAGGCTGATGGTGAGCAGGAACAGCAGGATAAATGCCATGAGGAAGATCGTCCGGATGCTGGACTTGTAAAGTTCCATCATAGGCACACTGCTCACCACATAGAACCGCCAGTCAGAAACTTTCTGGTAAATGTACAGCCTGCCGCCCATGCTGAAGGTGCCTGATTTTTCTTTCATCTTGGGGATAAAGTCCACATTGGTTCCGATCTTATCCTTATCCCTGGCAGAAATCATCATGCCGTCTGTGTCAACTACCATGGATTCCAGCTTATTGGAGCTGTCGTATTCCAGGATCTGCAGCAGGCTCGGGTCCGTAAAGTTCATGCAGAGAAGCCCCAGTTCCCCCAGTACACGGTTGGTGTCGTAGATGGGAAAATAAATGTTCAGGGTGTATTTGCTGCCGTTGAAATACGCATTGTTAAAACACATCTTAATGGAGCTGTCCTGCACGGTCTTGCACTGCTGGGCGTCAAAAGTATATACCTGGGAGAACTGTGCGGCTGAGATGGCGATCTGCCCCTTGTATATGTAGTCATCCGGGGATTTTCCCACAACAGCGATGAAATTCATATCCGAATGCATGTTGGATATGCTTGCCAGAATGTTGAAGGCACTGTTCTTCAGCCCGCCTGCCTCTTTGTTATAATTGACTGCTTTCAGGTACTGTTGTATGGAAGTATCCATGACCGTGGCAATGGCAAGGGATTTGTAATTGTCCAGGGAGCTTTTAAAGTTTTCCGCAGTTGTGCTGTTCTGTGCCTGCAGAAGCTCTATGGACTGCTGCTTCATGGATGTGACAGAGGATATGGTGGATACCACCAGCACAATAAGGGTGGTGGCTATAATGGACACTGTCACAAGGAGCTGCATTTTTTTGTCAAACTTCCATCGGCTTACTTTCTCCATCCACTTTCTCATAAATGTTCCCGCCCTTCTTCTGTTTTCTGCTCTCTATCATACCATACCATGCCCTGCAGCAGCGCGGCAATTTTTATCAGTTGGAAAAAGCTGCCGCCTGGATATAAATCCGGCAGCAGCTCTAAAATCGCAGTAAACCCGTTACTGTTCAGACAAGCTGTACTGTGACGCAGACTCAGCCTTTTACGGCTCCGGCTGTCATACCTTTTACCAGTTTATCCTGGAAGATAATGAACATAATGATCATGGGAAGAAGTGTCAGTGTCAGGACTGCCATGATCATGGGCGTATTCATGGAATACTGGCCCTGGAATTCCCAGATCGCCAGAGGCAGGGTGCGGTTTGCGGATGACTGTGTCAGTGTGTAGGCAAAGGAGAACTCATTCCACATATTTACACCGTTGTAGATCGCCAGTGTAGCCAGGCCGGGTTTTGCCAGCGGAAGGATCATGGAGAAAAACATCTGAATCTTGCCGCAGCCATCTATCTCGGCTGACTCTTCGATCTCCCGCGGAATCTCTTTCATGAAGCTGGTCAGAATGAACACGGAAATCGGTACCGCAAAGGCGATATAAGGACCGATCAGTGCCCAGATACTGTCATACAGACCTGTGCTTTTTGCCATCTTGAACACCGGGATCAAGGTGATATGAACCGGTATGGACATACATGCCACGATCAGCGCGTAAATGGGGTTTGCCAGTTTAAATTTGAATCTTGCCAGCGGGTAGGACGCGCAGGCAGCAATAAACAGCAGAAGTATCAGGGAGATGGCAAGAACGATCACGCTGTTCTTGAAGTAAGTGCCGAATCCGCCTTTTAACACCTCTGTGTAGTTGTTCCAGTTCAGACTGTCCGGAAGCTGGAACACGCCTTTTGTCAGCATCTCAAACTTCTCTTTAAAGGAGTTCAGAACCATAAATACGAAAGGCATAAAGGATACCGCCAGCCAGAAAATTGCCAGGATAAAGGCAGCGGTCCAGGCTGTGATGCTTTTTGCTTTACTCTTCTTATAATTATCCATTATTTCAGTCCTCCTTCTTTCCATTTAACAGCTTCATGGTGATCAGGGATACCATACTGATGAGGATAAACATACCGCCGGCCACTGCGGAACCATATCCCATGTTGAATGTCTTAAAGGACTGTTTGTACATGTAGGTTGCCATCAATTCCGTAGATGTTCCGGGACCGCCGCCGGTCATAACATAGATCAAGTCAAAGTATTTCAGAGAACCAACCATGGAGAGGATTGCCGCGCTTTTCATGGAAGGAACCAGAAGGGGAAGTGCTATTTTCCAGAAATACTGGCCTCTGGTGGCACCGTCTATCCTTGCCGCTTCAAATACATCGTAAGGAATATTGGTAAATGCTGCCATGAAGTACACCATGTAGAACGGGGTGAACTGCCAGCAGATAACCATGATAACTGTCAATAGGGCAGTTTTCGGATTGCCCAGAAGGTCGATGTTGCCGCCTCCGAACCAGCCTGAAATGGTGCTGACCAGGCCGCCGTTTGTTGCCAGTGCATATGTAAAGAGGAAACCAATCGCAACAGATGACATCAGCAGAGGGATAAACCAGACTACCTTAAAAGGTGTCAGTTTCTTACCTCCGAAATCCAGGAATGTTGCCAGTGCAAGACCGATGGGGATCTGAATACAGATTGACAGGATCATAATGATAACATTGTTCTTAAATGCGATCCAAAAGCTGGTGTCAGCAATCAGCTTTTTCCAGTTGCCCATTCCGATAAATTTCTTAGCTGCGGAGATTCCGTTCCACTGGTAGCCGCTTGTGATAAACGTATCCACAATGGGATAGAAAATAAATATCACCATTAAAATAGTGACCGGTGCCAGGAAAAGCGCCGCAACTTTTCGTGTGTTCCTCTGCCTTATCTGGGCAAGAGAAATACCATTTTCCTTCATAATAGAAGCCCTCCTTTTTGTTTCTGAATCCTTTCTTTTCTTATTATATATACTAACAAACAGACTTCCGAAAAGACATAGAACAATCTACGCATTATCTATAAATATTTGTCTTTTAAAGCGCAGAAAAAAATAGAAAAAAACGCCCTGTCCCCAGGGGACAGAGCGCATTTTCATCTGTGATTCTTACTCGGCCTTTGTGCTTAAATAGTCATCCATTGCTGCCTGCATGGAATCCTGTGCCTCCTGGGGAGTCATGGTCAGACCGAACACTTCCTGTAATCCGTCAAGGTGAGCCGTTGCAACTGCCGGCGGCAGATACTGGTCATACCAAAGCTGGATTTCCGGAGCACTGTTGGCGGTCTCCACGATCTTCTTGGCAACCGGGTCTGTGATTTTCTCTTCAATTCCCTTGACTGGCGGAATCTTGCCTTTTTCAATCTCAAAATCTATAACTTCATCAGAAAGATGTGCCTCTGCACACTCAAATGCTGCTGCCAGCTTGTCACCTTCACAGTTGAATGTGATGAACTGGTCACCTACGGTACCGATCTGGATAGAAGCATCCGCGTCGGAACCTTCGATAGCCGGGAATGGGAACCAGTCTATCTTCTGATAGAATTCTTCACTGTCAGAGGAGAAAGTACCTGTATACCAGGAACCACACAGAAGCATACCTGCTGACTCCTGATACATGAGCTGTTTTGCCTGTCCGTCATCCTCACTCAGAGAGTTTACACCTTCCGGGAAGTAACCTGCATTCACCCATTCCTGGATTTTTTCACCGGCTTTGATGAAGCAGTCATCTGTAAATTTGCCTTCGCCTGCAACTGCTTTCTGGAATGGCTCCAGTCCGCCGTAGCGTGCTGCAAGGCTCATGAAATACATGGAACCTGTCCATTTGGAACCGTTTGCCAGGGCAAATGGTGTAATGCCGTTGTCCTTTAATGTCTTACAGATATTCTCCAGATCAGCAAGTGTCTTCGGCTCTGAGAGACCGTATTTCTCAAACATTTCCTTGTTGTAGAATACGCCTGCAAGAGATACGTTCTGGTAAGGAACCGCATATACATGGTCGTTGTATGTAGCCTGTGCAACGGCTGCGTCCATAAGTTTATCCTTGATCTCAGACGCATTGAACAGATCATCAATGGGCTGGCCGAATCCGGAATCTATGTACTCGTACATAGGACCGCCGGACCAGTTGGAATACATATCCGGGCACTCGCCTGAACTCATGGCAACTACCAGTTTCTCTTTGTACGTATCATTCTGTGTAGGCACAACCGTAACGGTATAGCCTGATTCTGTCTCGGAATTGAATTTGTCAACAGCCTTTGCAATAATATCCTTGTCCGGGCTTTCTGTACCGATGTTCCAGTAAACAATTTCCTTGCTTCCATCATCACCGGCTTCTTTTTTTGCTGATTTGTCTTCTCCTGAGGTTTCACTTGAACTTGCGTTTTTGCTGTCACCGCCACATGCAGTCAGTGACGCTGCCATGAGAGCTGTCATAGAAAGAGCGACCAGTTTTACCATTCTTTTTTTCATACTTTTCCTCCTTAAAATGAAATACGTGGTTTTACTTTATGTCTTATATCATATAGTTTTTTTCGTGCGATAACCATAAAATAATATGTCCACATGATATAATTTTCTTACCTGACACAAAAATGATCATTCCTCATTATGGCTGCTGTTATATTCATCCATGGTCTTCTGCAGCTCTTTATTGGCCTCCTCAGGTGTCATGGTGAGACCGAACAATTCCTGGCAGGTATCTTTGTGTGCCTCAGATACTACCGGCGGCAGATACTGATCGTACCAGAGCTGTACAGAGGATGCGTTCGTTGCTGCTTCCAGAATCTGCTGGCTTACCGGGTCAGTAATCATCTCTTTTGCTTTTTTAACCGGAGGAATCTTGCCGTTCTCTACCATGAAATCCAGCTCTTCATCATCGAAATAGTAGCTTGCCATCTCAAATGCAGCGTCCAGTTTCTCTCCTGTACAATTGAAGGTCAAAAATCCGTCACCGATGGTTCCGATGATAATAGAAGCATCCGCGGAGGAACCGTCAACTGCCGGGAATGGGAACCATCCTAATTTGTTGTAGAATTCTTCACTGTCCTGTTTGATCGTGCCTGTATACCAGGAGCCGATACAGGTCATGGCTGCCTTATCCTGGTACAGAAGCTGTTTGCCCTGTCCGTCATCCTCACTCAGAGAGTTCACGCCCTCCGGGAAGTAACCCTTTTTCACCCATTCCTGAATCTTTTCCCCGGCATAGACAAAGCTCTCATCCTCAAAAGTACCCTCCCCGGAAACTGCCTTCTGGAAAGGCTCCAGACCGCCGTAACGGGTAGCCAGGTTCATGAAATACATGGAACCTGTCCATTTGGAGGCATTGGCAAGTGCAAAAGGAGTGATGCCGTTCTCCACTAATGTATCGCAGACTTTCTCCAGATCGCTTATGGTTGTGGGAACTTCCAGATCATACTGTTCAAACATATCTTTGTTATAATAAATACCTGAGATTGCCACATTCAGCACGGGAAGGCCGTACACCTTGCCGTTGTAGGTACCCTGTTCCAGGGCCGCGTCCATGAGCACATCCTTCAGATTGTACTTATCAATATATTCGTCAAGAGGCTGGCCGAATCCTGCCTCCACGTATTCGATCATAGGACCTCCGGACCAGGTCTGATAGATATCCGGGCATTCCCCTGAGCTGACAGCAACCACCAGCTTCTCTTTGTAAGTATCATTCTGTGTGGGAACATAGCTTACCTGATAGCCGGTCTCTTTTCCCTTACCTTCATTATACTTGTCAATGGCATAATTCCAGATACTTTTGTCAGGATCTTCCGTACCGTTCGCCCACATTACAATTTCCTTGTCCCCGCCTTTGCTCTCATCTGCGGATGCTGTGCTCTCTTCTTTTTTGCTGTCATCACTTCCGCTGCTTTTGTCCTCCCCGCCGCCGGAGCCGCACGCCCCTAGAGAAGCCGCCATAAGCACAGACATAGAGATTGCCGCCAGTTCCATCATCCTTTTTTTCATATTCTTTCCTCCTTGTGCCATTTAATATGAACTAATCTTATGGACTAACAGTAGCATTATATGTACGAAATACCCATCAAAAAAAGTGTTCTCCTTCTATAATTTTCTTACCTCTTGTGCATTCTGCCACAAAAAAGCTGCGGAGAGTGCCAAATTTCCGCACTCTCCGCAATCTGTTATTTTGCCATATGTCTATTATAGAAACAAACCGTCAGCCCCCAAAAGAGAGGAATCTCCACGGCCAGCGCCGCAAGCATCGCATGGGGCACCCAAAAGGATCCTCCTCCCAGATGAAGGAATTTAAAATCAAACAGTTCGTACAAGAAGCAGTTTCCAAGTCCCAGTCCTCCTGTCGGCAGGATACAGCGAATCCAGCCCGCAAGATTACCGCTGCCCACCTGTCCGATGATGACAGGCAGCAGGCAGAGCACCATGCCCAAAATTGCTGTCACAGTGACACTTCTGCATCTGGACGATATCATAAGCGTACATAGAACCGCAGCGGTTATGGTCAGAAATCCGGCGCCTGCTCCGGCTAAAAGCAGGTGCCACAAATCCAGATCGGATAAGCTCACTGCCGAATAGAGCATCTGCATGGAACTTCCCATACACTCTTCCCCGAACAAAGCCCTTGTCAGAAGCAGAAAAATGCCGGAACCCGCTGCCACTATAACAGAGGCCAGGATCAGCATGACTGCTGTCCTGACAGCCGCCAGCCTGATCCTTCCGTGTCTGGTACAGCGCTGAATGTCATCCGCCTTTGTCTGATAGTCAGAGGAAAAGACCGGAGCAGCCAGAAGCACGCAGATGAACTCCAGAAGAAGCAGATAAAGGACCAGATAATCGGTTGCATCCTTATTATAGCCCGGATAATACTCATATGGCTGCTCCACTTTTGTAAAGTAAGCCGCCGCTTTCCTCTGCGCGTCCGGATAGTCCTTTTGTTCCATTTTCATGAGACTGTCCAAATGCTCACTGCACTGTTCATAGATACGGCCGGCATCTTCAAAGCTAAGCTTCATGAGGTCAGCCGCAGTACCTGTTCTGCTGTCCGCATACACTTCACGTAAAAGGTGGATATAAGGCTGGATGGGCAGAATCTTTTCATTATATACATTCAGAGGGAAATCCTCGCTGCTGGTCGGCCCGTATTCCGTGACGCATGCCTGATATGTCTCCAACGCGGTCTGCACTTTATCCGGTGTCACCTCTCCGGCATAGGGCGCCTGTTTTTCATTTATGATCTCTATGGCCTTACTGCCGCTTATGGTGATCTGTTTACCGCTGTCATCCATGTAGGAATATTGTACAAATGTCCTGGGAATGCAGGCCATGAGAACAGACAAAAGCAGTGCTGCCCCCAGAAATACCCAGGTAGATCTTGTTTTCAGGATTCTCTTAAATTCCAGTTTTAAAAGTCTCATTTAATCCGCCTCCTTATCAAACCGGCTCTCCGGAAACATCCAGAGATAAAGGTCTTCCAGTCTCGGCACAGCAGGTACGGAATTCTCGATCACGGGTTTCTCGGCGAGATACCGCACAGAGATGCGGCCGTCCGCTTCATTTCTCAGGTTCACGATCTGCAGTCTGTTCTCATACGCAGCAAGCTGCCCGGCAGGAATCGTACCATTCCAGACCTTCCCATTCACTATGGTGACCAGCTCTTCTGTTGTCCCCACAGCCTGGATCTTACCGCCCTTCATTACCGCATTGCAGGTTGCAATGTACTCCACATCTGAGACAATATGGGTGGATATGAGTACGATCCTGTCGTGTGATGCAAACTCCGAGAGCAGATTACGGAATCTGACGCGCTCCCCCGGGTCAAGGCCGCTGGTAGGCTCATCCAGGATCAGCACCTCCGGCTCATTGAGAAGGGCCTGGGCGATTCCCACCCTGCGCTTCATCCCGCCTGAGAGCTTCGCGATCTTTTTCTTTCTCACATCCGCAAGGGTCATTCTCTCCAGAAGTTCTTCTATCTTCTTCTTACTTATCCTTTTCGGCAGGCCTTTCAGCACTGCCATATATTCCAGATAATCCCGGACCGTGAATTCAGGATAAAATCCAAACTCCTGGGGCAGATACCCAAAGATATCCCTGTACTTCTCCCCCAGTACCTGGATAGAGATGCCGTCGTACAGAACCCTGCCTCCCGTAGGTTTCAGTGTTCCGCCCAGCATTCGCATAAGGGTGGTCTTGCCGGCACCGTTGGCTCCCAGAAGTCCCCAGACCCCCGGTGTCAGTTTCAGGCTCACATGGCTGACGGCTTCCTTGTCTTTAAATTTTTTCGATAAATCGTCTATAATAAGCTCCATTTTACTCCTCCTCACAGCAGCATTTCTGCTGCCCCTTTTCTTTCTGCTCTGCGAAGCTGAATGATATCACACATCACAGCCGCCGCACAGACTGCTGCCCCGCCCGTCTGAAAGGAATGTTCGTAAAATCCGTAATGATACTGGAACAGGATCCAAAACATCAACGCTGCTCCCATTCCCACAGCCAGACAGATTTTAAGTACATGCTGTGCATCCACGTGCAGAGCTATGGTTATATAGATACTGCCCAGTAAAAAGAAGGGCACCAGCAGGTATAAAACTACAGCCCCCAGGCTCTGGCCCATTCCCAGTACAATGCCCGTGGTCAGCACAGCCAGCATCAGGATATCCCCGGCACTGATGATCACCAGCCGGGCAGTCAGCAGATGGATCGAGGAAAACCTGGACGCCTGCTCCAGCTCTGCCATTCCATAGCGCAGAGACCTTGCAATTGCGGGCAGGGCCGGCAGCAAAAGAAACACACTGCTGAAACATAAAAGCACGGGAAGGCGTCTGTTCCACAGGTAAGCAAAATCCCCATTGACAGTAATATAGAGTGTCAGATAGATAGCTGTCAGCACAGCGATCTGCGTTCCCCATATATTCCAGCCTGTAAATTTGATCTGATATAACACAAACTGCCAAAAGGAGATCCGTTTCTCTCTTGCAGCGGCGCGGTATGCCTGCCTGGCTGCCAGCATCAGGGTCTCTCTTCCTCCCTTGACCGCATCCGGCACGGTATTCTCCGAAAAGCACTGCCTGAGGCCGCTCTCTATCTCAGATTTCTTCATATAAAATCCCCCCTCTCTCCAAATCCTTTTTTATGGTTTTCAGTGCTGCCCGCAGCCTGGACTGAACTGTCCTCAGCGGCTGGTTCAAAATCTGACCGATCTCCTTTAACGTCAGGTCATGGGCAAACCGCAGGTAGATGATCTCCCTTTGTTCTGCCGGAAGCTCCCTGACCAGCAGCATAAAGTCTATCTCTGTCTCAGCCCTTAAAAATCCCCGCTCCAGGCATTCCAGAGTGTCCGGTATCTGTTCCTCCTGATGTTTTTTTCTCCACATGTCCACACACGTATTCGCTGCCACCTGGTATAAAAAAGCGCGGAATTTTCCCTTGTGTATATACCTGTCCAGATACCGCACGGTCTTCAGAAATGTCTCCTGCACGGCATCCTCCGCGGTCTGCCTGTCCGCTGTGTGGCAGATGCAGTACCGCAGAATGTCTGTGTAATACAGGGATATCAGCTCATCCAGGGCGCTCATATCTCCATTTTCCAGTTTTTTTATCAGTTTGTCTTCACGCGTCAAGATACTCCTCCTACAGGGCGTCCCCTACTTTATATAACGTATCAGGGTATGGAAAATGATTTCATATTTTTAATTATAACCAAAAAAATACCGGCCTGCATGATTTCTCATACAGACCGGCATTACCCTCACAGTTACGATTCTTTTTTCTTTTTCGCAGCTGCGGCTGCAGCGATCACTGCCACTGCTGCGCCACCGAAGAAGTGATATACACATCCCGGGCCTCCGCGTTCAGAAGCTTTGCCCGAATATCCTCCACCGGCCTTCTGGTTCCCTGGATATAGGGAATGGCCCGGACACTGGCGCCGAATTGCACAACGCACAAACCGCATGCCATTTCTGACATGCGGTTAAAAACCATGCGAACGTTTCTCTATCGTTCCTGGGGATTGGTTCTGACTGCCCGCAAAAATATCCTGTTAAACAGGGCCAGCTCATCATACATGATACCGTGTCCGCTGTTTTCAAGGGTTACCAGCCGGGAACAGGGAATTCCCTCCTTCTGGATACGGGCCAGGTCATTGGATACCACCACATCCTTTCCCCCGTGGATGATCCATGTGGGAACATGGACACAGGGAAGGTCACAGCGCCCATCCTCATCCCTGAGTGCCATTGCGCTTCTGACAGTACCTAATCCGGACGCCGAAAGAGCTATATCCCGGAACCATTGTTTCACCGGTTCTCTGTGAGGCGCAGCGAAAAGCTGTTCATGGCTGAAGTTATAGGCAAGCTGCGGTCTGTCCGTCTCAGCCAGACAGATCAGACTATCCACATATTTCCTGGTAAGGCCATAGGGATATCCCTCACGCTGTGTCCAGGACGGTGCGGCCGCTGCCAGAAGGATCAGCTTCTCCACACCATAGCCGCAGAACAGCCGCATATAGCGCAGCACAATGGCCCCTCCCATGGAAAATCCTGTGAGAATAAATTTTTTCAGTCCCATGGATTTTACCACATGGTAAATATCAGCTGCCATCTGGTCATACCCATAACCACAGGCCGGTGTGTCAGACTCGCCGAATCCTCTCAGATCAACTGCCACCACATGATACCCGCACCTTGTAAGCAGTTCGATCTGATATTCATAAATCTTGTGTGAAAGGGGCCATCCGTGAACCAAAAACACGGTTTTCGGACAGCCCTTGTTGAATTCATAGACAGCAATTCTGGTGCCGTCATTGGATCTTGCATAGAACATAGAGAAATCTGCTTTTTTCTTTATTTATATGCACCGGACATGACCTCTGTTCCCCCGTCCAGCATCCCTTCCGCGATCCATATTTTTCTCAGATACAGACTGAAGATTATACTGGCGACACCGGCTGCTGCGAAGATTGCCCATTCCTGTCCCCTGGCCTGTTCAAACACCACACCGTACACGGCCTGGCCCAGAGGCTGGGAACAGGTGGCAATGGCCATGACCCAGGAGATCACCTTTCCGATCAAATGTCCCGGTGTTTTTATCTGGATGAAGGACATGGTCTGTACCGTGAACAGAGTCGCACACAGCATCATCAGAAATGCGCCCGCTGCCAATACCATATATTTACCCATATCCGGTACCGTGGAAGACAGGATTCCGCCCATAGGGAACATGAGCAGGGCCACACCCAGAATGAGCTTCCAGGTATCCCCAATCTTGATCCTGCTGCCAAGGACACCGGCAGAAATTCCCCCTGCTATGCCGCCGAAGGCCATGATTCCCGACAGATATCCATACATCTGATTCGGGTCAGCCCCCCGAAATTCCAGCACCTGTGTACAGAGAACCGGAAGTCCGATGACCAGCAGTGACGAGATGAATAAGTTTACAAATGCGATAGTAACCGTAACTTTTCCTATGACTTTCTGGCTCTTGGCAATGAAACGCACACTCTCCTTCAGGTCTCCGAAAATAATGCGGAATGCTCCCCTGTCTGTCTCCCTTTTCACAAAGGGGATTCTGATGAAGATCTCCATCACAGCGGAGAGGAAAAAACAGACCATGCTGATCGCAAGCACCACATGAATCCCCTTCATACTGTAGAAAATGCCGCCCAGCACAGGTCCCAGCAGACCGGCCAGGGAAGACACGGTATTGATCATGGCATTTGCCTGCACCAGCTTCTCCTCCGGCACCAGAAACGGCATACTTGCCTGTACAGACGGCTGATAGAGGCCGGATATACTGAACAGCAGAATCAGGGTCACAAGAATGAGAGCCACAAGGTTCACCTGCCGGGAAAGCAGAAGAAACAGGAGAATGATACCCGCCGTGGTAAAATCCAGAACCACCATTATGTTCCTCTTATTCACCCGGTCCGCGATCACACCGCCCAGCGGCGACATGATAAGCAGCGGCAGAAACGCCAGCGCTGACACCAGACCGTATAAAGCAGGGGACTGGGAAATATTCAGCAGATGGAGCGGCAGGGCAAATCTGACTACCGCGTTGCCGAACAGAGAGATGATCTGCCCGATGACTACCAGTGTAAAATCTCTGGAAAACCCGTTTTTCTTCATTATTTATACCTCCATATTTTCTATTTTATTTGCAAGTCCCGCGTAGCATCCGATGCCGCCCGCCAGAGTGATGACCATGATCCCCACCATGACCCATATCCCGCTTTCGGCTCCCAGCATAAAAAGGTTCGTCACAGGGCAGATCAAAATGACAGCAGCCACCACAGACGCCACCAGTGATTTCTTCCAGAATCCGACCCGCATGGATATCTGCCCGATGGATGCTGCCATCACTCCCAAAACCGCGCCGGCTGCCAGCACTCTTCCCATTTCCGCCATACCAAAGGTCTCGGGAACGAAATGAAACAGATTGGCAGCGACTCCCACCACTAGAAAGGAGACCGTCTCACATAAGAAGGTCGCTGTGAAGACCAATCCCCACATAAGGATACATTTCGCCTTCAAAATAGCTTTTCTTTTCATCGGGTAGGAGAACAGCAGAAGTGCGCTCTTTCCGGTATATTCTGTCACCACCACTCTGGCTGCCATTGCTCCGCCCATGACTGCAAAACAGGACATGATCAGACCGGAGACAGGAAGAAGCAGCCCTCTCCACGTGGCAAACAGCAGCGCGTCATCGCCGGTCACACTTCTCTCTTCCATCTTGGGAATCAGGGGAAAGGCAAAGGCCATGATCAGACAAAAGGCCGATATGCCCACGGCAGCCAGAAGGTAGCCCTTAAAATCCGTTCTTTTTAATTCCAGTTTGATCAGCTTCATACCTGTTTCCTCCTCATAATGTCAATGACATACTTTTCAAAGTCTTCTCCGTACTGTGCTCTCATCATGGAGGGAGAGAACTCTTCCACGATTTTCCCCTGTGCCAGGATTCCCACTCTGTGTGCAAGCTGTTCCATCTCGCTTAAAATATGGCTGGATATCAGGATTGCAGTGCCTCTCTCTGCCAGGGCCAGCAGGATATCCCTCACCTCCTGTATCCCCACAGGGTCCAGGCCGTTAATGGGTTCATCCAGCAGCAGACAGTCCGGGTTATGGAGCATGGCCCTTGCAATCCCCAGCCTCTGCTTCATTCCCATGGAGAATTTCGCCACGGGCTTTCTGCCCGTCCGGGAAAGCCCTACCTGTTCCAGTGCGCCTGTGATATCCCTGTTCTGCCCCATATATGCCATATGGATTTCCAGATTCTCACGGGCTGACAGGTGTTCATAAAATATGGGTGTCTCGATCAGAGAACCTATTCTGCTCTGGATCTTTTCCCTGTGCTCCCAACTGTCCCTGCCGTCTATCCGCGCCTCTCCTTCGTCCGGCTGCTGAAAACCTCCGGTTATCTTCATCAGTGTGGTCTTGCCTGCTTCATTGACACCCAGAAGACCGTAAATCTCTCCTTTTTGCAGATTCAGGGAACAGCGCTCCAGCACACTCTGCCCCTGGAAGCTTTTTGACACTTCTCTGATTTCTATTACTGCGTCCATTGTTTTTCTCCTTTTAATACCGACCGTAGGTATGTATAATGATAAAAAAATGGGCTGCCGGTTCAGACTATGCTGCCGGGCAGCCGAAAATCATTTATGGCCATTATAAATCTCTGTCAGTTCCTGCAGTTTCTCAACAGTTTCCTCTCCCACAATATCAAGCCCCATGGCATCCAGGATTTCCTTAAAACACAGGCATTTCCTGTATGTCTCCTCAGGTGTGGAATCCATTGTCATGGGATTCAGCCATACATTTCCAAGCAGAAGCAGGACTTCGCCCAACTCTTTCGGATACTTGGTATGGATAGTGCCGTCTTTTATCCCCTGCTCCATGATCGGAGTCAGGTAAATAGGTGCCGTGATATCAATGGTTTCCCGCATTACCATGGCCAATAACTGCGGATTCTCCCCGAGACGCGGTGCAAAACGGAACATATCCTTCTGTTCCGGACGGTTGAGGGATTCATAGAAAAGTTTCCTGAGCTTTTCCTTTCCCGTGAGCGTCTCATCATCTCTTATCCGGCTTAACAGAACCTCTGAATGCTCTGTCATGCGGTCTGTCACAGCCGAGAGGATTTCCTCCTTGGACTTAAAGTGGTGGTAAATAGCGCCCTTGCTGAGTCCCCCCAGATTATCCACAATATCCTGGATAGATGTCCGCTCATATCCCTTCTCCACAAAAAGACGGCCTGCCGTCTCCAGGATCAGATTCACTGTCTCTTCCGGATATTTATTCCGTGCCATAATGTACCTCCATATTTTCATTGGATTATCTTTACGTTAACATACCAACGGTATGTTTGTCAATAGCTTTTCCTGATGCGACACCAATGCCCTGGCCGCGGTAAGCTTCTCAGGGAATCTGATTGCCGCAAGCGCTGTGCTCACTCTTGCGGGAGTTGTGCTGGCCCCTCAGATCCTGATCCGGATGGGAACGTGCTGTGTTTCGGAAAGCTCAGCCGCATATCATTCCAGACTGCATTGCCATGGCAGGAATCCGCTCTGCCGTGGCAGACAAAGCCAAACTTTTCGTAATAATGGATCATATGGTCCTTACAGGTAAGGATCACTCCCTTTTTCCCCTCCTGCCGGGCAGACTGAATCAGGGCTTTCATGAGCATTTCCGCAATCCCCTGTCTTCTGTACTGAGGCAGAACATTCAGTCCGAATACGGTCTGATAGGCTCCGTCAGGATTATGTAAACTTATATCGTGATACATTTCATCCGGCAGATGCGGTTCGTCTGTCACGCCTCCGTTTACAAATCCCACTGCTTTTCCCTCTGTTTCTGCCACAAAAAACTTCTCCGGAAACGCGTCCAGACGCTCTTTTATGGCCTCCGCGCTGGCTGCTTCCGCCGCCGGAAAACAGGCTGCCTCAATGAGAGCCAGGGGTTCTCCCTCCCCCGGCTGTGCGTTTCTTATGATTATCTGCATTTTATAGTCTCCCTTCCTCAATCTGTTGTTATGATCCTTTTTTCATATACAGGGCGCAGCGCGGGCGCACTAAAGCCAGTGGGATTGCGGTAGCCTTTTCAGGTTTGTCACTCACGTACCCGTAGCCACACGCGCATTTCCCCCCTCCTCACATTCATCTTCCAAACGATTGAGTATATGTGTGATGGCAAACATCAGTGTTTCGTAATGCATATAATCAAGAATGTTCTTATCTGTCAGAATCTGCAGACTGGCGGGAAAGTCCTCATCAGATTCCCAGAAACACAAGGACAGGGAGAGAAAAGGAAACAACTCAAGTTCATAACCTACATCCCCTTTTTTTATTTTTCTTCCCCCAAGGATCTCACAGGCACGGGCCAGTTTATTCGTTTTCCCGTCAAAATACTGCCCTGCATTTTGAAAAAAATCATTCCCTTTTGCTAAGGTACCGCCTTGGATAGAAGCGAGACTTCCTACATTTACCCATTCATCAGCGAGATAACAATTCTCCTTAGAATAACAAAGCACATCATATATGGTCATGACTTCATTATAATCTGCCTTTTCTTCTGTTTGGAAAAAGTCATTTGACCAAGTTACAGTTCCCTTCAAACGGTCAATGCGGTATCTTCTCCCGACAAACGGAATATAAATATAGTTTTCGTCATGTTCCAGCGCGAACTTTTGAATCATTCTCTCCTGATCATACTGCAAAAATACGCCTGCCATATGGTTTTTCATCTTTTCATAGTTAGATATATTGTTTTTCACGATCTTTTTTCTCCACTTACAGATACAGTTTAAAGGTCTTAATCATAAACGGTGTAACCTCAAAGGATACTTTTGAGCCTTCCACTGCCTCTCCGCCTGTCATGCTCCAGTAAATTACAGGGCACGATACGCTTTTCTTCTTCCGCCCCTGCACTCATGCAGTCTCACGATCAGGCAGTCTTCCTCCTCCGCCTTCTTCACTGCATCAATCTGCACACAGTCTGAAGACACTTCCACAAGCTTTCTCCTGTCCGTAAATACACCGGAAACAACCTGTGCAGGCAGGTTCAGCCTGTTGGCAGCTTCAATGATCCCGCCTTCTGTCACATTTCCAATATGGGGATACGCCGCGTTCCATAGTCTATAAAATATTCAACTGTATCCATTGGTTATTATCTGCTGTGTTTTGCTATCTGCTGATTGATCTTCTTTCTCATTTCTGTCAGCCAGGAGATACTTCTTGGGTACGTTTTAAATTCAACCTTTTCTCCACCTTCCGGTTCGATGCATTTCATAACCACATCTCTTCCTGCCAGTTCTTCCAGGCATTTCATGGCACATAGGTCGCTCATGGCCTCATCCATCAGCATAATACGGATAGACTCTTCCGGATTACCGTCTTTACCCGGATATACCAGGAACGGATCTCCCGATGGAACTGCTCCTGCTGCATCCGTACAGCGGTAAGGATCGATGGGGAAAATGGAAAGTTCTGAATTATAAAAGTTATATCCCCAATGTAAAAATCCATTCAGCCGGTACTTGTACAACTGCGCTCCCAAAATTCTGGTACGGTATCCCGGCTGTACAATAAATCGGTTAGACACATCCAGATACTGTGCCGTACAGTAATATCCCCATAATTTTTCCGGACGTTTCTCAAGAAACGGCTGAATGTGATCCAGTGCACACACCGGCTGAGAAACTACGCCCTTCTCATAAAAGCTGTAGTCTGACAGAGCATCGATCATCTCATACCCTTCCAGATCTTTCTCCATCCGTTCCTTTGCTGCCTTATAGGATTCAAACTGGCTTTGGTTTGGTTCATCCGATACGTGGAAATACGTTACCTTGCTGATATCCATTTTTTCCAGTTCTGCTTTAAAAGCAGTCAGGAACTGATGCATAAATGCTCCATACTCTGCCCCTTTCGCATCGGTATCCCATCCAAACAACTGTACCTGTTTCCCATCTTTATCTCCCATAATCTTAGGCGCCATGGCAGCGCCCCATTGGCTGTACAGGTGAGATATCTCATAATACCGGATGCCGCAGCGCCTGCACATCTCAACCCAACGCTCAAATCTGTCAAATCCGAACCGATATCCGTCAGCCGTCACAGTCACATCCACCAACTGTACCGTACGGCGCTGGCCGCCTACCGCAGTATCCAGCGGCGGTGTGAACACAGGCGTCAGCAGCATATTGCATTTTCTTTTCACTGCAGTACGGACAAAGCTTTCTACAATCCTCCAGTATTCTTCGCTGAACACTTCCACATCATAATAATTGGCCAGACAGTCTGTGTGAAACCATTCTGTATGAGGTATTGGCATTTGGGGCAGCCGCACCGGAAGCACCTGTACTATCACCACTGCTGATCCCTGCACTTCTCCTTCCACTACTATATCCACACGAATAGGATATTCACCAGCCTCCAGATCATCGGTTTCCAGATCTACCCACAGACTTTTCCACTGGCCGCTGATCAGTTCCACACCCCAGGGCGGTACCTCTCTCAGAAGATCCGGATACAGGCCCGGCTCTCTGGTCAAATAATCATCATCAGCAACTATATGGGTTGGATATTCACAGGGCACAAGCCCTACACTTCTCACCCTTACATGTTCTTTTACCGGAGAGGCCGCCTGAATCTGTGCCCTTCCCTTTGTTCTGCCGCCCCAATAGTATGCCATCTGGAAAGAAACGGTTTCTCCTTTCAGGGCAGTCAGTACATCTTCCATCCCCTCCCCGGTTGGTTCTCTGAAGGGAAAGACTTTCTCCAATGATGTAATCTTTTTTACTTTCAAATTCTCCATAAGTACTCCAATTCTGCCGCCCTTCCCCCGCGGCCTCCTTCTTATTATCGAACATCTGCTATCCTTTGATTCCACTCAGTGCAATGCCTTCCACAAACTGCTTCTGCAGGAACACGTACATTATGAACGGAAACAGGAAAGAAACAGCTGCACCTGCCATGATTAAGCCATAGTTTGTCTGATACTGTGTTTTCAGCAGAGACAGGGCTACAGTCAGTGTATACATACTGGAATCAGAAGTAGATACCAGCGGCCACAGAAAATCGTTCCAGGATGTTACAAAAGTAAATACAACCAGAGAGATCAGTACCGGCTGAATCAACGGAATAACAATCTGAATAAAAATTCTGTATTCCGGGCATCCATCTACCTTTGCTGCCTCCAACAATTCATCCGGAACATTATCCATAAACTGACGGATCAGGAACACGCCGAAGGCATTCAGGATAATGACAATCAGGGCAAAATAGGTATTGGTCAATCCTGCTTTGTTCATCATAATGAATACGGGGATCATGGTTACCTGTCCGGGAATCATCAGGGTCAGCAGATAGATACGGAAAATCATCTCACGTCCGGGAAATTTCTTTTTCCCAAATCCATAAGCTGCCATAGATGCAATTATACAGTTAAACAGGCAGGAACAAAATACTACAATAATGCTGTTGATCAACGCTCTTACAAAACCGCTTTTTCCTAATACATACCGGAAGTTCGAAAAATCTGTAAAGTTGATGTCCTTCAAATGAAGCATCAATGTTGTAGATTTTGTAAAAGACATAACTGTCATGTAAATAAAAGGTGCGATACAGATTGCTGCAAACAGAAGCAGAAGCAGCAAACCAAGGATGGAAAATACGCTCCATTTCTGTTTTTTCTCATTCATCTCTTACTTCGCCTCCCTTTTCTCTTTGAAGAACAAGTCTTCGATTACATTGATGATAATAATCATGATCAACAGGAACATTGCCATTGCGCAGGCATAACCCATCTTGTACTGTTTAAATGCCGCATTATAGATTCCCATAACCAGGGTTATACTGGAATGTCCTGGACCGCCTCCTGTCATCAGATAAGCAAGATCGAACACCTGGAATGACCAGATGATACCCAGTGTTACTACCAGATAAGTGATTGGCTTTAATACCGGCAATGTAATTTTGGTAAACTGCTGTATGGAAGCAGCTCCGTCTACTTTGGCTGCTTCATACAGTTCTTTTTGAATTCCCATGATACCTGCATAATAGATAACCAGGAAATAACCCACATTTTTCCACACAGCCACAATACAGATACTCAAAAGAGAGGTCTGCGTGCTTCCCAGCCAGTTTACGGAACTGATATGGAAGAAATTCAGAATATTATTCAGAAATCCCCCATCTGTATTCAGGATGATTCGCCAGATGGTACCTGCCGTTACCGCGGAGGCAATAACCGGAATAAACATCACGCTTCTCAAAAATCCTCCGGTTTTGTTTCTCATCTTCTCAGCCAGAAACGCCGCAAAAACCAGCGCGAGGAAGGTCTGCACGGGAACGGTCATCACTACATATAGCAGCGTATTTTTTGCCGCGTCCCTGACATAGGAATCCTGAAACATTTTTTTATAGTTATCAAGCCCTACAAACTCCGGAGCATTCATAATATTATAGTCTGTAAAACTGAAAAATCCGGACATGAAAATAGGCACAATACAAAAGATCAGAATCAATACAAAACTGGGAAGAATGTAAATCATTCCCTGTACTGCTTCTTTCGTTTTTCTCGACATATTACCCCTCTCAATACTGTGTGATTAACAAGCTCACTGCAAACATTTCATTACTTCAGATTTGTGTTATAGTAATCGGTGGTGTTTTTCAGAACTTCCTCTGGGGTCAATTCTCCCAGCATCATAGACTGCAGGTTTTTAAACAAGGTATCGTACAGAGAACTTGCCCCCTTGAATACAGGTAGTGACTGAAATTCATCTCCATGGTCAGTAAACAAATCTGTAAATCTTTCATCTCCTGTATAGGTATCATCTGCAGTAATCGGTGGCTGTTCAGATACTCTTGTATGGAAATCAGCCATTACCTCTTTGCTTGTTACATATTTCATCAGTTTTGCAGCAAGCTCTTTATTCTCATACTTCTTAAACATCACCAGACTGTCAGATGCCACAAACGTCTTGGTATTTTCCGGTCCTGACAGAATGGAATAATCCCAGTTGATATCTGTTATGCGCAGTGCGTTACTGGATGCAATAAAAATCATAGCAGCTTCACCATTTTTGAACGGCTCCAGTGCATCATCGTTGGAAGTACAGGAATCCGGCAAAAGTCCCTCTTCTTTCAGGCTGTAAATATATTTGGTTGCTTCCAGACCAGCTTCTGTATCGATGGTAAGGTTTCCTTCCTCATCTACGATTTCTCCGCCTGCGCCCCAGAAAACAGGCCAGTAGATTTCGTTCAGAGAACCGTAATGGGGATTTCCCCAATCTTCCATAAGCGGCGCTGCATCCGGTACATTTTTTTTCACTGCCTCACATGCCTCTTTCAGTTCATCCCATGTAGCAGGAGCCTTCTCAATACCGGCCTGATTCAAAATGTCCATATTGGCCAGCAATATCCTGGGGTTTCCTACTACAACCGGCAGGGCATACTGCCCGCCCTTGATATTGCCCAGATCATAGTACAGATAATTGTCTTTCTCTTCATCTGTGAAATATTCATCTATATCAGCCAGTGCTCCCATATCAATGTAATCATAGAACATTTCCATGTACAAGTATCCCACATCCGGACCATCATTGGAATTTACTCCTGTCAGATATTTCTCTTCGTAATTATCCCACGGAATAATTTCCACTTTTACCTCACAGTTGTTTTCCTCTTCAAATGCATCCATTTTTTCGTTCCAGAATTCTTCATCTGTCACTTCACCATCTGCGGCAGCATAAGTCGGGAACCAAAATGTAAGTTTTTCTTTTCCGGATGCAGATGAACCAGATTCCCCGGATTTCCCGGTTCCTCCACAACCGCTTAACATTCCCATTACCATGGCTGCTGCCAGCAGACACGTTGTGACCGTTGTAACTCTCTTTTTCCTCATAAACGCTTCCTCCTTCTCTTGTTATATCCCACAAAAAAACAGTGGTTCCGCTGCCATTTGTCAATAAAATTATACCATTTTTTCTCTTTCAGAATTACATAGTATTGTCCAATCCTCACATAAAATCGTCCTTTTCTCTAAATAAATCAGCAAAAGGGGTGATTTTTGCAACAATACAGCAGCCTACTGTTACATATTTTTTTCTTTATAGGCGCAGACGTACCATATGATAAGGGATGCCTGCCTTATGAAGAACCTCCGCCTCCCTCCTGCTGCATGTAAAAATAAGGGCCTGCTCTTTCTCTTTGTACAGCCATCCCAGGGTCTCTGCCATGCGCTCTTCATCATACATGGCAAAAACCTCATCAAGCAGCAGCGGCATGGACTCCTCACCGCAGATAATATCCCCCACTGCAATGCGCAGAGCCAAATATGCCTGTTCTATGGTTCCCTGGCTTGCCATAAAAAGGGGAACATGGTGCTCTTCTGTGAAAAGGTCCACCTTCAGATTCTCATCTATGGAGACTTTTTTGTATTTTCCCCTTGTCATGGTGCAGAAAATATCCGAGATATGGTTCTTCAAAGCTTCCCCCACAGACTCCTGTGCGGATACGGACAGGCTCTGTATGGTCTCCGCTGCAAGCTCTATGCTGCGTATCTCCTCCATTTCCGCCCGGTCAGAGCTTCCTGCCATCAGAAGCTCTGATAGCTCGTCCTGCAGGTTGGATAACCTGGTCCTTTTTTCCTGAATCTGGGCTGTAAGCAGGCGGATACTGTCACCCGTTACAAGCTTCTTCGGAGAAATGCCGGAAATATTGTCCGGGACAGCCTGTCCCCCATGCTTTGTCTCCTCTTCCGTCTCTGCTTTCTTTAAGGCAGCTGACGTATAAGCCAGAAGCAGGGAAACTGCTATGAGTATACATACAGCAGATATACCGGCCGCTTTCCATCCGGCTAAATAGAAAAGGATTCCCCAAATGATAAAATCACCCAGAAGGACAGCCGGAATCACCTTTTTCCAGTTCAGTGTTCCTCCTGTCCCCGGCTTTTTTTCCTGTTGCAGCTTTTTCCGTTTCATTTCTTCTTGTCTCTGTTGCTCCCGTCTCAGATTTTCCTGCCTCAGTTCTTCCCGCTTCAGTTCTTCCTGTCTCTGTTCTTCCCGCCTCAGTTCTTCCTGTTCAGCCTTCTCCCTCTTTTGCTCCTCCAAAAGCTTTTGCTCCAGTTCTTCTGTCTCCCGTTCCAGATAGGCGATTTCAAACTTTATCTTCTTCTCCTCTGCTTCCTGCTGCTGTTCCCTCATCTGCATACGGCTTTGCCACTCTTTCTTTTTCTCCTTCAGAAGCAAAAGCGCCCTGTCAAGATTCAGCTTTCCGTCGCCGCTCTCCTGATAGCTGCTCAGATAATTCCGCAGTTCCAGAAGCAGGGCATCCCCGGTACGGCTCTTCATCTGTCCTATGGATACTGTATTTTCGTATACAGCTTCACTTATACCGCCCAGCAGCATCTCCAGGTCACCGTCCTTTACAGACAAAAGTTCCCCGTCGCTTTCGCAGACCAGTTTTGTCCCTTCTTCCCCTCTCCTGAAATCCCGCTCCAGCCTGAATTCTTTGCCGCCGCAGGAAAAGCGCAGGTTTCCTTCATACCAGGATGGATTGTCCCAGGGAGTATAGCGGGTGTAGGAGTCTGTCCTGGCTGCCCGGCCCCTCATTTTTCTGAGGCCGAACAACATACCCTGGATAAACGCGTGGAGCGTACTCTTCCCGCTTTCGTTTTCCCCGTATATAATATTGATGCCTTCCTCCAGCCGTATGGAACGGTTCCGGAATCTGCCAAAATTTTTTAAAATAAGTTCACGGATGATCATAGAACGCTATTCCTCCCTTGACGCCATCAGAGCCTCCATGCCATACACAAAGGCCTTCTCTTCCGTGGCTGAAAGCTCCCTGCCGTCAAACCGCTTTACATAGGATTCGATCAGGCTGCCGCGGTACTGGCGCATAAGAGATTCCCTGTCATAGACAGTATGGCTTTGGTCCACTGCCTCACGCACATTTCCCAGCTTCATGATCCGTTCCATATCAAACTCTGTGCCCATGGCGTGCTCGCCCTTTATCAGAATCCGGTACAGGTTATTCCTGCCCTTCTCCTCCATGAGTCTGGCAAGTGCCTGTTCAAGAGAAAACTGTGTGGTGCTCTCCTTTACCTTTACAGGCAGAGAGATATAAGAACGGACGGCTGCCGGGACAAATTCTATTCTGATCCTCCCGTTTCCATATACGCCTTTTATATAGCCATGGGGTCCCAGATCGTTTTTATCTATGGGTTCCAGTGCCCCGGCATAGGCTATTTTATCCTTTGCCAGAACCTCCGGTTTGTGTATATGCCCCAGGGCAATGTAAGAAAATCCGGACCGTTCCAGTACGGATCTGTCAAAAGGGATATGTGTCCTGTCACCCCCATGTGCCAACAGGATTTCCAGGGGCTGGCGTCTCTGGGGCCTGATATGGTGGTATAAGGGGTCTGTGATCTCTTTCCTGTCATAGCTTATCCCGTAAACCGCAGTGCCAAGATCCGGAAATTCCACGCAGGGCTTCTGCTCTCCCCACAGACAGAACACATTCTCTGCCCACGGAAACCGCCGATAGCAGGATTCCCGCTTCAGATAGTCATGGTTTCCCGCTATCAGTACCACCTTGGTATCCGGTATCGTTGAAAACAGATAATTTACTTCCTTTAATTCTTTCATAAGAGGCTGTCTGTGAAACAAGTCCCCTGCAATCAGAAACAGGCCGGCTTTTTCTTCGCCGACCTGTCTTATCAATCTTCGGAAACTGTCCCATATCTCCCGGCCTCTTTCTTTACTCCAGGGAAAACCTTTGTCAGGTTCTGCGCCCAGATGTATGTCAGCGGCATGAAAAAATTTCATGGGTTCTCCTTTTTATAAATCACAGTTGTTTACAGTTCTCGGGAACGGAAGGACGTCGCGGATGTTCTGCATACCTGTCAGATACATTACGCAGCGCTCAAATCCCAGGCCGAATCCGGAATGACGGGTGGAGCCGTATTTGCGCAGATCCAGATAGAAGTCATAATCCGCCTCATTCAGGTTCAGTTCGGCCATGCGGGCTTTCAGCTTGTCATAGGAATCCTCCCTCTGGCTTCCGCCGATGATCTCGCCGATGCCGGGAACCAGGCAGTCCATAGCTGCCACTGTCTTGTTGTCATCGTTCTGTTTCATATAGAAAGCTTTGATCTCCTTCGGGTAATCTGTGACAAATACAGGGCGTTTGTACACCTGCTCTGTCAGATAACGCTCATGCTCGGTCTGCAGATCACAGCCCCAGAACACTTTGTACTCAAACTTGTCATTGACCTTCTCCAGGATCTCAATTGCCTCTGTATAGGTAACATGTCCGAATTCAGAGTTCAGCACATGTTTCAGGCGGTTCAGCAGTCCTTTGTCGATAAAGGAGTTGAAAAAAGCCATCTCCTGGGGAGCATTCTCGAGCACATACTGGATGATATATTTCAGCATGGACTCAGCCAGTGCCATGTTGTCATCCAGGTCAGCAAACGCCATCTCCGGCTCGATCATCCAGAATTCTGCCGCGTGGCGTGTGGTGTTGGAATTCTCCGCGCGGAAGGTAGGCCCGAATGTATAAATATTGCGGAATGCCTGGGCATAGGTCTCACCGTTGAGCTGACCGCTTACTGTCAGGCTGGTCTCTTTTTTGAAGAAATCCTTGCTGTAATCCACTTTTCCCTCCGGGGTTCTCGGAAGGTTTTCCATATCCAGAGTGGTGACGCGGAACATTTCACCGGCACCTTCACAGTCGCTGCCTGTGATTAATGGGGTGTGCACATAGACAAAGCCCCTCTCCTGGAAGAACTGATGAATGGCAAACGCGATCATGGAGCGCACACGAAACACTGCCTGGAAGGTATTGGTTCTCGGACGCAGATGGGAAATGGTGCGCAGGTATTCCATGGAGTGGCGCTTTTTCTGCAGCGGATAGTCTGCAGCGGAATCCCCTTCCACAGTAATCTCCTCTGCCTGGATCTCAAAAGGCTGCTTTGCCTGGGGTGTTGCGACCAGGGTACCTTTTACAATAATGGCAGCGCCTACATTTAACTTGCTGATATCCTGGAAATTATCCATACTGTCATGGTAAACTACCTGAAGTGTCTCGAAAAAGCTTCCGTCATGGAGTACAATAAAGCCGAATGTCTTGGAATCGCGGACACTTCTTACCCATCCGCCCACAGTCACCTGTTTGTCCAGGTACTGCTCTTTGTCCCTGTAAATTTCTTTTACTGTTGTAAGCTGCATATTTATTCTCCTTTATTTGCCGGTCCGGTGACCGTAAAGTATCAATTTATAAAAAGCGGAGTGGATTTTTTATCCACTCCACATTAGTATATCTCATTGTTTCCTGCTATGCAAGGGGTATTTGGCGCTATGCCACGTCGCCTCGCCGTGGGCTAGAGGGACGGCAGATGTACGGCGAAATAAGGAACACCAGTCATTGTGTGACTGGTGTATTAGCCATGCATTTCATGGGGGGTATCTGAACTGTTACTAAGCCGCAATGGCTGTTTAGGTCAATTCTAATACTGCAACTCCAAACGGTGCAAGGCAGACGGTTCCGCTACCATTCTCCCCGGACAGCATTTCTGTATATTCCCCGCACACCGCCACAACTGCCGGCTGGTCCAGATGGTTCATCAGAAAAAGTGCCTCCCGTTCCCCATCCTCTGCTGTCACAGCCTCTACCCCCTCTATTTCATAGGGCAGCATCTTGATTCCTGTACATTTCCCCAGGTAGGCTGCCAGGTTTTTCATGGCTTTCTCATCCAGATCACATCCCAAATAATATACCTTACCTTTGCCAAATTGATGGACTGTAAAGCATGGCTTTTGCGCATAATAATCACTGGTATAGATGCCGAGCACTTCTGCCTCTACTGGTTTTATGATGTCACACCAAAGATTTGCCCGGCTTCTTCCGAACACACCGGAAACTACTGTCTCTTTTTCCAGGAGAGGATCATACTCCTCAATTTCAATCCCGGTCATATCACCCAAAAATCCCGGAAGCGGATCCGTCAACATATTATTGTTCATGTCTTTGCTTCCGCTCCTGAAACTGAACAGTACATTTCCCCCGCCTTTCACATAGTCCTCCAGTTTGATTCTGGTCTTTTCCTCTGCCATCATAAAAAGCGGGGCCAGGATCAGATGATAAGAAGAGAAATCCTCCTCCGGGGAAACAAAATCCACTCCGCATCCCAGCTTTGCAAATGCTTTATAATACTCCAGCTGATAGCTGTCATACGCAAGGTTTTCCACCTGCCGGTGTATTTCCTGGCTCCACTCACAGTCAAACGATTTCAGGATGGCTGCTTTGGGATGAGGCATCAGTGCATGATAGTGCCTGCTCAGACGTTTCATCTCCGTACCGATCTTTGCAATTTCCCGGTATCTCCTGTTTTCCTTTCCATCATGATCCAGGATTCCATGCCATAATTCTTCCGTTCCAAAAGGGCACGCTCTCCACCGGAAATATACAACCGTGTCTGCCCCATTTGCCACAGCCTGATAGGTCCACAGCCGCAGTTTGCCTGGCGCCGGTGCAGGTCCCATCTTACTCCATCCACAGGGACCGGACTGCTGTTCCATGATCCAGAACGGCTGCTTTTTATAACTGCGCAGCAACGCATGATCTCTGGAAACTGTCTCCTTTGACGCTTTCCCCCACTGGAATTCCACATAATTATCCCAGGTCACAAAATCCAGTTCTTTTGCCAGTTTAAAGTAATCGATTCCTGTCCCTGCGTTCACCGCCGCATCCAGTAGATTCGTCGTGATCAATCTGTCGGAATATTTGCGGATTGTCTCGGCACTGGCCTTTATAAAGTCGATCACTGAATCACTTGAAAACCTGTCGTAGTCCAGTAAAAGAGCCGGGTTCTGTCCCTGGGTGTCATGGCATGTATCATAACATGCCCCAGCCCTGGGAATGATGACTTCCTCAAAACTGTTATATACCTGGCTCCAGAATATGGTGCCGTAGATTTCATTCAGCTTTTCAATCGAACCATATTTTTCCCGCAGCCACTCCTGGAATTTTTTCCGGCAGCTTTCACAGTAACACCGGGTCGTATTCGACCATCCTAACTCGTTGTCGATCTGCCAGCCCTCAATACAATCCCTTTTCCCATATCTTCGGGCGATTTTTTCATTCAGTGTCCGTACCTTTTCCCGGTATACGCTGCTGTTGAAGCAATAGTGCTTACGCGTCCCGAAGCCTTTGGGATTTCCGTGAATGTCCCACTGGAGGATTTCCGGATAACGATCCGCCAGCCACTTCGGCGGTGCTGCTGACGGAGTGCATAACACAGTCTTCATCTGATGGGCTTCCAGAAAGTCTAATATCTCATCCATCCACTCGAAATCAAACCTTCCCTCCTGCGGCTCATAAAGGCACCATGCGAATTCCCCGATCCTGACTACTCCGATGTCGGCCTCTGCCATCATCTTCATGTCCGTCAGCCATCTGCTTTTTTCCCAATGTTCGGGATAATAATCCACACCTATCCTCATCGAATTCTCTCCTTTACTCAAACGTAAATACTGCTTTTTTCAGATCTTTTGCTGCACTGGAAGCTCCTGTATAGGCAATATAAGTGATATTTTCCTTAACGAATCCATCCGTCTCTTCACAATAATATGCCATATCCCATGCGGTCACTTTCAGGACAACTTCCTTTTCTTCCCCAGGTTCCAGTTCGACTCTCTGGAAATCCCGCAGTACTTTTACCGGACGGTCCACACGGCTGCCTTCACATCCAACATAAAGCTGTACCACCTGTGCACCTTTTACTGTCCCTGTATTTTGAACTTTCACTCTAATTTTGGCCATCTCATCAAAAATCTCTGCCACCGGTGTGCCAAGCTCAAAGTCTGTATAAGATAATCCATATCCAAACGGATATAAGACAGCCTTTCCCTCTTTCTCCATTTTGGTATACCCATGATAATAACCATATTCTGCATAAGTACAGTCAGGATCAAAGTCAGGATAATCATTCTCTGAAAATGCTACGGTATACGGGAGTTTCCCACTTGGACAAACGTCTCCGAACAGGATGTCTGCTAAGGCATTACCCCCTTCCATCCCACTATAAAATGAGAAAATAATTGCCGGGACATCATTTACCCACTCATCAATTAAAATTGCACTGCTTCCTATTATGGACACGACAGTTTTCGGATTCACTCCTTTTAATCCCTGTATCAGGGTAATATCCCTGTTATGTAACCTCATACTGGCACGGTCGCCGCCCATCTCTGCGATGTCGCTTCTGTCTGCCAGGAACTCTCCTTCATCACTATGTATATATCCGGCAACAATCACGACTGCATCCGCATCCTCTGCAAGTCCCCTTGCTCTTTTAAGGTCGCTGCCGTCATCATAGAGAATCTGGGCTTTCGGCATCTTCCTCATCAGCCCTTTTAATGGAGTCACTGTATAGTATGGATGAACCCGGCTTGATCCATGATCCCCGATATTCTCTGTATCTCCCAGGACACCCAACACAACGATTTTCTCCGTCTTCTCTTTTTCAAATGGCAGTACCTGATTTTCATTTTTCAGCAGTACCATCGCTTCCTCTGCCGCACGTCTTGCCACAGCAGTATGGGCTTCACAGGCAAGAATCTCTTCGTTATATTCCTGAGGGTCTTTCCTCGTCTCATAATACAGGACGGTGCGAAGGATATACCCTACAGCCTCATCAACATCCTCCATTTTGAGCCATCCCTCTTCGACTGCTTTCGGGATCTCTTCTATATAATGACAGAAACATGGCATCTCTACATTCATCCCAGACTGTACTGCCTTTACACCATCTTTGACAGCCCATAAGAAATCTGAAAGCGTAAAGCCCTCGAATCCCCATTTATCTCTGAGGATATCCTTCAGAAGATACTTGCTCTCTGATGCCTGCTCTCCATACACTTTATTGTAGGCTCCCATCACAGAAGCTGCCCCTTCCTGGATGCATCTTTTAAAGTGGGGAAGATAGACCTCGAATAAGGTACGTTTATCTGCATGTACATCTGCCTTGAACCTTGCGTTTTCGATACTATTCATGGCAAAATGCTTGATACATGCCATGACATTCTGGCTCTGGACCCCTCTTGTCAGTGCGGCGCCCATTTCTCCCAGGTGCCAGCTGTCCTCTCCGTAGCACTCCTGTGCCCTTCCCCATCTCGGATTCCTCGGTAGGTTAATACAGACACCGCCAAAATAATTTCCACCCTGGGCACGCACTTCAGCGCCAATTACTTTTCCGATTTTCTCCTCCAGTTCTCTGTCAAAGGAAGCTCCTCTTGCCATGGATACCGGAAAACAGGTCGCAGTACCTGCCACAACGCCCCTCGGGCCATCCACAAAGCGGATATTCGGAAGGCCGAGGCGCTCAACTTCCTTCGTAGTATATGGCTTTACATTATAGTGGCATAGCACGAACAGATCATCCATCAGCTTTTGTTCTGTAATCTGCCCGGACATAATCCCGATTTTCTCATCCAGTGTAAGTTCAGGAATGATCTCCTCCACAAACTTTTTAATTGTTTCCTTACTACAATTCTCTGTAAGTTTGGTATTTTTTACAACTTCTCTCATAATGCCGCCCTCTCTTTCTAATTTATTTCCGTTTTGTATATTTTCTCATGTCAATAATAACAGCAAGCAAGATAATCAATCCTTTTACAATGTACTGCCAATACATATTGACGCCGATAAAGGCCAGGCCGTAATTAATAACCGTAAAAATCAGGACGCCAATTACAATCCCTCCGACGCTTCCTACACCGCCTGAAAGTGAAACACCTCCGATGACACAGGCAGCTACTGCATCCATTTCGTATCCATTTCCAGTCGTATTGGAAGCGCTGCTGATTCGCGCAACCTCCAGTGCCGCCGCAACTGCATACATCATACCTGCCGCTGCATATACCGTTATCTGGGTCCTGATGACATTGACCCCTGAAACCTTTGCGGCTTCAGGATTCCCCCCTACTGCAAACATATATTTCCCGAATTTTGTCTTATTCCATACAATCCAGCAAATTACACATACAACAAGTGCAATAATGATTAAATATGGTATCCTGAACTCCCCCACACCCATGGAGCCAGTGGCAATTTTCGTTACCGATGAGTCAATCCCTCCGATTGGCTGTGCCCCGTAAGGCGGCCTGTCAAAATAAATAGAGGAAATCCCATATAAAATCAGCTGCATTCCAAGTGTGGCGATAAAGGGCGGCACCTTAAAAATCGCGACTGCCAGTCCTGATACAGCGCCGAAGAATAAGCAGATCAGCATGACCAGTAAAAGCGGTACAATGATCGGCATCTGTTTCAGATTCGGATACATCCTGTATGCATATTCCGGTGCCTGCACAAGCGATGCAAAGACAACCGCTGCTAGCCCGATCATACGTCCTGTAGATAAGTCTACCCCCTGTACTACCAGTACCATACCGGCAGCCAGTGCGATAATGATTTTTGTGGCTGATTGTGCAAATATATTTCTAAAATTATTAAATGATAAGAATTTTGGCTCTACAATCACAATCCCAATCAGAAGTATGACAAAGACGATGTAAATCGCCTTCTCCGCCATCAATTCTTTCACTCTTGTTTTTGACATTTCCATTTCAGTCTCCTCCTGTTTCTGCTACGGCGTTTTGATTAATATATTTGGCGGCAGCTTCCATTACTTCTACCTGCCCTACTTCTTTTGCCTGTAGCGTAGCTGCCTGACGGCCGTTGCTCATTACGATGATCCGGTCTGAAATCCCAAAAAGTTCCGGCATCTCTGAACTTACCACGATGATGCCCTTTCCCTGTGCCGCAAGCTCATGGATTAATTGATAGATTTCAAACTTGGCACCAACATCAATACCCCTGGTTGGTTCATCCAGAAGCAGGATTTCCGGATCTGTCAGCAGCCATCTCCCAAGGATTACTTTCTGCTGGTTTCCTCCTGAAAGATTCCCCATCTGTGTCTTCTCCGAAGGTGTCTTTACTTTCATGGCGGAAATCATCTTATCCGTATCCGTCTTCATAGAAGAGTCTTTAAGCAGGCCGTTGACCGCGTATGATTTCATATTTGCAATGGTCATGTTGAACTGTACACTTAATCTGGCAAAAAGACCGTCCAACCGCCGTTCCTCTGTCAGCATTGCAAACCGGTTCGCCATGGCCTCCCTGGGGGTTTTATTTTCCACGGCTCTGCCGTTCACTATGATTTCACCCGCTCCTTTTTGCCTGAGGCCGAACAGTGTTTCTAAAAGCTCTGTCCTCTTCGCTCCTACTAATCCAGCGACTCCAAGGATTTCCCCTCTATGTAATTCAAAGCTGACATTTTCAAAGCAGGGAGCCGCTGTGGAAAGATGTTTCACCTCCATGAGTACTTCCCCGATTTTTGCTGTCTTTTCAGGATAACGGTCTTTTAATTCCCTGCCGACCATCATCTGTATGATTTTATCCATGGTCAATTCCCTGGCCGGTTTGGTTGCAATCCACTTTCCATCCCTCATAACCGTGACATCATTAGAAATCCTTAAGATTTCCTCCATCTTATGAGAAATATAGATAATACTGCTACCCTGATTCACCAGTTTATTAATGATTCGGAAAAGGTGCCCTACTTCATTTTCTGTCAAGGAGGAGGTCGGCTCGTCCATCACAATAATCTTCGAATCATAAGAAACTGCCTTTGCAATCTCAATCATCTGTTTCTGGGAAACCTTCAAACCACCTATCTTCATCCGTGGATCGATCTCAATCTCCAGATCATCAAATATTCGTTTCGTTTCTTCATACATCTTTTTTTCGTCAATTAACCCACGCTTCATCGGATATCTCCCAAGCCATAAATTTTCCATGACTGTCTGGTTCAATACCTGGTTCAACTCCTGGTGCACCATGGATACATGATTGTTCAATGCCTCGGACGGGCTGTGGAAAGCCACCTCCTTCCCGTCCAGAATGATTTCCCCGCTGTCTATGGAATAGATTCCAAACAGACAGTTCATAAGGGTGGACTTTCCCGCTCCATTCTCTCCCATCAGTGAATGTACTGTCCCGGGGCGTACACAAAGTGTAACGTCATCTAAGGCTTTGACACCAGGAAAGGATTTACAGATATGCCGCATTTCCAAGATATAGTTTGTTTCCATTTTGTTCCTTCCCTTCCTTACCTCTTCTATTTTTAATCATTCTGCATACGTAGCTTCCGCCTCTTCTAAATTCTCCTTTGTGATTGCTTTGTATGGAACGCGGACCGCTTTGGCCCCCTCTTCCATTTCAAGGCCTTCCATTCCATCCATCACGTCTTTTCCGTTGACCAGATTCTCTGCCATCTTGACAATTGTCTGTCCCTGGGTTTTCGCATCCTGGAGAACGGAACCTGTCACCTCTCCGCTGTCAATCTTAGACAGGATTTCAGGAAGAGCATCAATACCGTAGATTGGGATATATTTACTGCTTGACTCGCCATCCTCATTGAACCCTGCAGCCTCGATCGAAGCCAATGCACCTAATGCCATCGCGTCATTGCCGGCTGCACAGCACTCAATCTCATCTCCATATTTGGATACCCATGCATCCATTTTTTCCTTTGCATTTGCAGTCACCCACATACCGGTATCTTCTGCAAGCACTTCGATTGTAATTCCTGCATCTTCAATGGCGCTCTTTAAATAGTTGCATCTCGGCTGTGACGCTGTATGTCCCGGGTCCCCCATCAGATATACAAGCTGCAGAACGCCGTCCTTATTCTTGTCCATTTCCGGGTGGGCATTCCAGTATTCAATGATCATCTCTGCCTGAATGGCTGCACCGTAATCTCCGCCTGTAGACGTTACCTGGTATGCTTTGTCATAAGAATTGATGACTTCCTGGTCAGTGATTTCCTTATTGAAAAAGATAATCGGGACATCGCCCGCATCCTGGCATTTCTGGATCAGAGACGGAGCAGCCGTCACATCGCAGACAGAAACAGCAACTGCGGCTGCACCTTTAGCGAGCATGGTATCTACCTGGTTGTTCTGTGTGGACTGGTCATTCTGTCCATCCTCAATATTCGTTGTGAATTTGCCTTTACATGCATTTGTAATTGCCTTTCCGATATAAGAGTTGAAATTATCAGAGGCAGAATAGATGCCCGCCCCCAGGATTTTCTCATCTCCCGTCCCTTCTGCCTTAGCCTTGTCCTTCTTCTCCTCGTCACTACCGCCTGAACTTCCGCATCCTGCCAGTGATACAACCATCATCATGCTCAACAATACACTCAGCACTCTTTTTTTCATAACTTTCTCCTCCATTTTATTGGTTATTTTATACAAATATCATAAGTTTTTTAAGTGTTTTTTTCAACTTTCTATATTTAGATGAAGGGGGACATTCTTTAGCTCTTATGGCTAAGGCACAAAAAAAAGGATGAGATACCATCCTTTTTATACATCAATACTGTATGTCCGCCCACAGGGTATGCATTTATTCGCCTATCATCTCCCAGATATGATCCTCTTCTATCCGTTTTCCCTGGTAATAATATGAAGATCTTCCAGGAATTTTATTCATAGTATACAGATTCGATGTCAGAATCAAGATTGCAACCCCTCTTTTCTGCAGTACTCTGAGCATCTTCATCGTCAGCTCCTGCATGTTGATATCAATATCCGCAAATGGATTGTGGCATACCAGCACCTTGGGCATATACAAAATCCATTTCTCATATACGATTTTCTGTCTTTCGAGGCTGCTTAAATTTCTGATTTTCTTCTCCTTAAGATTCATCTCCCTGATATAGCCTTCCACACTCTGCCGGTACTTCCTGAACATCCAATACCCTTTTACCTTTTCCTGGAGGAGCATACTGATATTCTCCACGGCGGTGATGTTCTCCATCAATTCATTCTGGTATGGTTTTTCAACAACGAACCCAACCCCTTTTTTCACCGCCTCCGCAATATCATGGATTTTATATTCTTTCCGTTCCAGATAAATGTGTCCTCTGTTTTTCCGGTTCTCTCCTGTGAACAGCCCCCATAAGTGCTCTTTTGTCCGCTCATCAGAATAATATATCTTTTGAATCTCCCCTGTTTCCATCTCAATATTAAAATCTTCCAGGAATTCCGTGCAGACATGTTCAGCCAGCAATACTACCTTTCGTTCCTTTGAAATCTCTTTTGAGACATGCATGGTCAATCGGTCCGGTTTTCCGCTTTCGTTAATCAAGACCTGTAAGATCTGGTTCAGCCCCTTTTTCCGTATCATTAACTGAGACATTGCAATAGTTCTGCCATTCTGTACAAGCACAAGACGGTCAAGATGCCGAGTTCCCACCTCTTCAAACCCGGCAATCACCAGGAAAGTCATTTCCTTTTTCATTTGGTTCAGGAACGCAAAAAGCTCTTCAATCTCTGGTTTTGCCAGCGCACCAATCACATCCTGAAGCACAACGATCTTTTTTCTGCCCACATAAGCCTTCAGGAGTTCAATCATAATCCTTTCCTTAATGGATAATTCCTGCTGCCTGTCCGGAATATCGGGAAGTATCCCGAACTGTTCCTTTAATTCCCGGAATCGCTCTCTGTAGCTCCTCTGGCGGATGAAATATCCACAGTCTGAAAAAAGAAAGATGTTGTCCTCTATTGTTATAGAAGAAATCAACCCGCTCTTCCTTCCGATCACAGCCGTATATTTGCAAAGCTTTTTTGCCGCCGCGTCAAAATCCGTCTCCTGTTCCTCCAGGCATATCCTCCCCGATGTTAACGGACGCTGCCCCTGTAGAAGTTCTAAGAAGAAACGCTGCTCCATCAGATTATCAAATGCAAGCCCCGCAATTTCACCCTCAAATATTTGAAGGGTCAGATCTTTAAAGACAGGTGTCTGATTCTGTATGATCCCGCCGTTTTCTATCACAAATACTTCTCTTTTCATATCCCCCACCTCATTTCAGGATTTTTCCTCATTCCGCCCGGTCTTCATATATCATGGGGACCGTCACCTGCACATCGGTGCCTACCCCCTGAATGCTGAATAAATGGACTCCGTATTCCTCACCGAATAAAAGTTTGATCCTGCGGCTTACATTAGTCAGCGCAATGCCGCCCTTTTTCTTTTCTGGTGTCTTCACCTCAGGGCTTTCCAGCTTTTCATTCAGTCTGTGCAGCTCCTCCTCCGGGATTCCGCCGCCGTCGTCCTGGATGCTAAGCAGCAGTTTATTAGCCGTACTGTCTATGGAAATCAGAACAAGTCCCCCTTCACCTTTTGACTCCAGCCCGTGGAAAACCGCGTTCTCCACCATAGGCTGCAAAGTCAGCTTCGGAAGCCTGCATTGGAGTACCCTTGCATAATCCTCGGGGAAGTCGACCTGCAAGGCTATGCGGTTCCCAAAGCGGTACTTCTGGATTTTGAAATAATTCTCAATATTTTCCAATTCGTCTTCCAATGTCACCAGATTCCGGGTATCAGAAATGGTGTACCTAAAGAAGGTTGAAAGCGCTTCTGTTGTATCTGCAATGTCCTCCATCCCCTCGCAAAGTGCGTCCCCCCTGATTGCCTCGAGCGTATTATACAGGAAATGGGGATTGATCTGGTTCTGGAGTGCCAATAACTCTGCATGCTTCGTGGAAAGCTGTATGATATTCTGTTTATCTAACATCTTATCAAACCTTCTCCATACCTCCAGCTCCCCTTCATAGATTTCCCATTCCCCTTCCAGAAGATCCGCATACTGACTGCTTCCTATAAAGTGTTGGATTTTCTGCTTATGCAATCGATATGGACGAACGATACAATGATCCACCCCCCTCAAAAGCAGCAGCAATAACAGCACATCCACCGCCAGAATACATGCCAGCGCCTTTTCTGTCAGGATTCCCTTTTGATAAAATCCTATCCCAGCCGCTGCCCCAATCAGAAATATACCCAGGTATCCCCCACATATCATAAAACAAGCACGTCTGACCAATATTTTCTCTTTCATAGTACTCCTAATTATATAATTTCCTGAATTCTGACGGACTTAATCCCGTATTCTTCCGAAACAGCTTCGAAAAATACTTTAAATCCCCATACCCTACCGACGCCGCAATCTCCGCAATATCATAATCCGTCTGGATGAGATAATTCTTGGCTTTCTGGATGCGGAGCTCTGTCACATATTCGAGGAAATTCTTTCCGGTCTCTTTTTTAAACAGTGTAGAAAAATAAGTGGGATTGAATCCTATCTGCCCGCTGATGTCTTCCAGCGTTATATTCTGGCTGAAATGGTCATAAATGTATTGCTTCGCATCCCGAATCGGCCTGCTGACCGCATCTTTTTTATTCTCCATATAAAGCCGGTATTCTTCCTCAACACCTTTGATGATCCACTCGAATATCTCTTCAAAAGTTTTCATCCGCTTGTACTGACGCACATGATCCTGAAAAATCGTGATCCCCAGATTCTTCATGCCGAACTGCAGGAGCTGAATCAGCTCACAGTAGCATTTGTAGACCAGCCTTCCGTCATTCCGGTAAGGCTCAAGCTTTCTTTGAAGACTTAAGATCTGCTTTCTCACCCCTTCCAAATCCAGCCGTTCCTGACAGGCAAGTATATCACTCTGCCTCTGCATATCTAAAAGGGTATGCACCTCCCCTTTATCCTCCTGTGTATGGTAAAACAGGCAAAAAGGCGTCTTCTCCCCCATCCGTTCCAATAATGCAGTCCCAGACTCTTCCATACATGCCCCAATTCTGCATATTTCAGGGACACAGCTGCCAATCCCAGCCAGGATTTTTACCTCCTCTATCATATCTGAAAGGTTGGACATATCAATCTTTACATGCTTCAGTTGCCGTTCCACTTCCGCATAGTCGTCAGACCTGGTGTTCAGCAGGCATACCACTTCTTCATCATACACGGTGGAAAGGAACTCCTCAGTGCATCCGCACAACTTTTCCCTGGCAATCTGATTCATCTTTGACAGATAGAAGTTGACGATTTCCTCCGTAATTCCCGTTCCCCAAAAGAAAGGACGCAGCCTGATTACATTAAAGAAACCAGCCTGAAAGCTGCACCGATATCTCGAATTGACCGCCTCCAGATCCATGTTCCCAATGGAAGAGAGGAAATTCTGTTTGGTAAGCAGCTGAACCCAGAAATTCTCTCTGACCTGTTCCTGCGAAGAAGTGACCAAGGATTTAATCTTTTCCAGTTCCTGCTCCTCTTTTTTTGAGTTCTCATACTGGTTCCTGATTCCAGAAAGCGTGTGTTCCAGTTCCCTCTTTTTAAGGGGTTTTAACAGATAGTCCTTAACTCCATACTTAATTGCCTGCCGGGCATATTCAAACTGGCTGTAACCGCTGATCACAATAAAACTGATTTCCGGATGCAGCTCTTTACTTCTTCGTATCAGTTCCAGCCCGTCATAATTCGGCATCCGTATATCCGTAATCACTATGTCAGGTTTTTTTTCACAGACTGTCTTAAATGCGGCTTTTCCATCGTTTACAACCTGGACGATTTCCATACCGAATGCATCCCAGTCCACCAGATGTTGTATTAACTTGCATACCTTTTCTTCGTCATCCGCGATTAGTACCTTCATAGGCTATTCTCCTATTTCCTTTTATTTTCTATTCCGTATTTTATTTTTCTTTGTAACTGTTCAGTACCCTCACAGTTACGAAATCCATGCAGAATCGCCTTTGGTGATGGAATTTTTGCCCGGCTGCTGAATAGTTACTTTTCTTTTAACATCATATCATAATTTCATCACAAACGCATTATCTGTCTTTTTCCAAATACCGCCTCATCCGCCTCCACGGCATATACCCAGACTCCCAGAAAGAGAAGAATTTACGATATGGCAATGGACAGTGTTCAAGCTAATGAGTATCATATATTCCGCAGCCCTGGGCGCTCTACCACTCCAGATTTCCGCAGTTTTCGTACTCTTTTTCCCGGTCAAAAGCACTGATTCCGCTGCTGCCGCACAGGTAGAATGTATTGCCGATGTAAATACCGCGCACGCACGCCAGTTCGTCCCCGGAACTGTCCATCCATTTGCTTATGCTCTGATACAAAAGATTCTGGAATCCCTCCTCCGGGTTATAGGTGAAGACTCCGTAATATCCCTGCAGTTCATAGTAATTTCTGTCATATACTCCCGCACTGAACCCCAGAATATTCTCTTCAGGGTCAATGAGAATTGACCTGTAGTCCTCCATAGCCTGGCAGAAATCCACATTTTTCAGCACCATCTTGTCAATCTCCTTAACGTCTGCCGGATTAGAAATATCGAACATGGAGAGCTTCAGCCCTTTCTGTTCTCCTGTATCCGGGTCCGTCTCCCAGCCGATTCCCAGCAGCTTATTCTCCCCGTAAAAGTGCAGGTATTCGGAAAATCCCGTGATCTTCAGCTCACCCAGGATCTTCGGGTCTGCCGGGTCTGAAAGGTCAACGGAAAACAGGGGGTCCATCTGCCGGTATGTGACAAAGTAGCCGGTATTCCCCATAAACCTGGCGGAATATATCTGCTCCCCTTTTGCCAGGTCTTCCACTTTGCCTGTCATCTTCAGCTTATCATCCAGCACATACAGGCTGTTGCTCATGCTGCCTCCCCACCAGCCGTTATTGTATCTGGTGGCTACCACCCTCAGATAGCCGTCATATTCATCCATAGAAAATGTATCGTTAATACTCCCGTTCACTTCGCCTGCTGCCCTTGCCTGTATCTCACCGTCTTTATAGGAGAACCGCACGATCCGGGTCCGCATCTCCTCACCGCTGTAATCCTCCCCGAAAATGTAAATGCTCTCCCTGCTCACATAACACCTGCCGGATGCCCCGATCAGGGATTTGCTCTGCTGTATTTTATCCGGTTTCTCCAGGTTCACAGAGGAGATCACCAATTGCCCGTTCTCCATCTGCGGCACAGCCGGATAGAGCACATCACTGCTGTCCAGAAGTTCATTGTTCACGGAAGGCACATAGAGCCTGGGCTGCGCTTCCTCCGCCTCCTCTCTGTACACAGGATAGAACTGGGAGAGGAGATATACATAATTCCCCACCTTTCTGGTGGAATAATATCCTCCGTCCTGCTCCACCGTGCCCTTCAGGGTTATTTTGCTTTTATCCGTGATATCATATGTATACAGGCGGATAAAATCCCTGCTGTTCACCATATACGTCTCATCCCCCTGCCATTCCAGGCCCGAATCATATCCGCTGGTGACTACGCAGAGGGTATTGCCGTCCACATACATTTCCTGTATGGAATCTGTCAGGTCATCCAGTGATGTCTGGCCCGCAACTGACATATCGCCCCCACGGGCAGATACTATGCGGAGCGTACCGGAACGGGTCAGTGTATAGATATAAGTACCGTCTGTCTTGACAATGTCCCCCTCATCCACACCTTCTGTGCGGACGTTGGTAGAAGAGAAACCCGTCTCCCCGCCTGCTGCAGAGCCTGCGGAATCCTCCGCGACGGCCGCCTCCGTACTTGCTGCTGCATCATTTTTGGAAGCACTGCTGCCGTCAGACTCTTCCACATAACCTCCGGTGTCTGCCATCCGCTTCTGCTCCCATTCCTTCCTGGCATTTTCTGTCTCCGTATATATTTGTTCATACAGCTCTTCGTAGCTGCTCCCGGCAATATATCCCTCTGCCGTTTCTTTGTCCTCTGATTTCTTATCCGGTGCCGCCTCATCTGCTTTTTCCGTACCTTTGGAGTCTTTTGGTTCTGCTCCCATATCCCCGCCGGAAGCAGCCCCGTCTTCTGCCCCGGTATCTTGATTCGCTGCCTCAGAAGAAGTATCCATGGACTGGGCACTATCCGCTTTGTTCTCGCTTCTGTAGTTCAGATTCATAAGAGGCATGAGGTTTACCGCGGCGATCACCAGGATCACACAGGCTGCGGCCACCCCGGCAGTCTTCCGGTAACGGAACGCAAAGTCCGCGGCGGCATCTCTCCATTTCCCGTTTCTGCTCTTCGAGTTTTTCCCCTGCTCCAGCAAGCGGTCCAGGTTCTCAGGGTTCAGGCTCTCGGGGATTTTCTCCTTGTCCGCAGACTCCCTGATCTTCTGCATGATTTCATGCCGGTTGTTCTCGTCCTGCATCTGATTCTCATTGAAATTCTCATCCTTCATATTCTTCGCCTCCCTTCTCACTGTAATATCTCTTCCATTTTCTTCAGCGCTCTGTTAAGCCTTGAGCGCACGGTATTGTGGTTTTTATGTAGGATAAGGCCGATCTCCTTACTCTTATAACCTCCGAAGACCTGCATGGCTACAATGAAACGCTCCTCATCGCTGAGGGAGAAAAATGCCTCCCGCACCTGCATGTCCCGGTCCAGATCTCCCCGCACGCTCCCCTCCTGTTCATACAGCGGCTCCGTCTTCCTGGTATACTCTTTCAATTTCCGTTTGCATTTGTTTGACAGGATCTTAAAGATCCAGCCCTTAAAGGCCTCACAGTCCCTCAGCTTCGTGATCGCCGCATAGGCATCTGCCACTGTCTCCGCCACCGCATCCTTGGCATCCTCCGGGTTCTTAAGTACATATAACGCAAAACGGTACAAATCCTGATAAACTGCCTGATATAACTCGGCAAACGCTTCTTTGCTTCCCTGCCTTGCCTCATACGCCAACTGCTTACAGTCCGTCATGCCGCCACCTCTCTTTCTCTTTCATATGTTCCTTCTTATCCGTACGCGGCATCCCTCATGCCGGTTGTTCCCTTTTATTATATAAATATAGTGTTCTGTTTGCATCCTTTTGTTGCATTCGGATTTAAAAAATTTCTATTACTATTTACAGCCCAGGGGCATCCCGGCAGCAAATAATAAAGTTGAACGAAAAAAAACGATGGTTTGGACTGGATTTCGTCCGCACCATCGGTTCTTTTATGGCAAGCCGCCCTCTGAACAGCAGCTATTTTTTATGCTTCATATGCCCTTACTTCAAATATTTTTGCTGACTTGCAGTCCCATGTCTGATAGACCTCTATTCTGATCGTATCAGCCTCTGCATTTGGGAAATGCATACAGAATCTCTGGTGATTTTCTGTTTCTTCTTCTTCCCAGATACTGTTTCCATTTTTGAGGGCCTGGATTTTATAGTGTTTTACCAGAGATTTTGGCATTCCGGGTATCTGTTTTTCACGGATAGTCCGGGACAGGGAGGTTTCTATCTCTGTAGTCAGGTCAGTGTCGAATTTGAGATGGATCTCTGCCAGTTTTTTCACACTTTTCAGACGGATTTCCAACCACTGAGGCTGACTGATGATTTCTTCTGATATCCACTGGTGTATTTCGTTCCCTTCATTTCTCTGATGCCCATCACGGATTTTTTCCGCTGCTCCTTCCGGGTTTTCTGAGGAACATAGAATTTCTTGTGCCTCTTTTACCAAATCATGGGAGTCTTCATGAAGGAATCCCGGGAGATAGCAGTCATCTCTCATGAGCTGTTTTTGGAGTTCGTTTATATGATCCATTCCGAGCTGTCTTGGGGTACAGTGTTTTTTAACAGCCATTGCCGCCGCAGTTCCTGCCGCCTGCCCGCCTGCCGCACAGGTGGCCATAACCCGGGTGGAGCCGAATGCCATATGCGTTGTGCTGATATTTCTTCCCGCCATCATCAGATTCGGGATATCTTTGGAATAAAAACACCGGTAAGGAATCGTATAAATATTCTCCAGCGCAATGTACTTTGTCGGGTCGCCGCCAAACAAAAAGCCCTGAGGCGGATGCATATCCATAGGCCAGCCGCCGTAGGCAATCGTATCCTCAAACACCCGGCCTTCCAGCAGGTCCTGTTCTCTCAGAATATAATCGCCTTCAATCCTTCTGCTCTCCCGCTTTCCCGGAAGGAACTGTACCCAGTCAAGAGCATAATTTTCAGCTCCATGGTCTCCCTTATTTTTAATGTGATCCCAGACACCGTACAGTGTTTTCAAAAGTTCATCCCGGATTTCTTCGGCATCATCAATTGTATTTTGTGTTCCTCCCAGTTCAATCCACCAATATCCAGATTCAATATCATAATTCTGCATTTTTGAACTGTAATCACTGTGGCCTCTGTATGCCAGGTCTTCCTCGCTGTATTCATAAGCCCATTGCGGCCTCTTGAAAGGCACAGGTTTCCCCATATCCACAGCTCTGAACATAAGGGAATTGCCCATAGTGCCTGTATCCGGCTCATCCGGTGCATAAGTTTCCCCGAATTCTGTTCTGCCTTCTCTACCCTGTCTCACAGACGCACCTGCCCTGGCTGCAATCATACCGTCGCCTGTACAGTCCATGTAAAGAGTTCCTTCCAGTATGAATTCCTTTTCTGTGGTGAGCTGATGCGCTTTCAGATTCAGAATCCTGCCGTCTGCAGTCTCTACATCTGTCACTCTTGTGTTCAGATATAGTTCTAACTTCTCCTCCTGTCTGACCTTCTCCCATAACACCGTGTCGAATATGGAGAATGAGTGCTGCGGATTCCTGGAACGGTTTTCCAGCAGAATCTCTTCCAGGATTCCTGTCTCCCGGGCATTTTCCCGGTGACCATGATGAGTGGCACCACAGATATGCATTCTGATTTCCGAACTGGCATTACCGCCCAGTACCGGTCTATCCTGGATCAGTGCCGTGCAGGCACCTGTTCTGGCACTGGCAATGGCTGCACAGACTCCTGCCATCCCTCCGCCCACTACAATCACTTCATAAATCTTTTTTTCCATTACGCCACCTTATCCTTTCACGCTTCCGCTTGTCAGTCCTTCTATAAAATATTTCTGTCCTAAAATAAACACCAGGATTATGGGGATCAATGCCACGGTAGCAGCCGCCATAACCAGATTGTCCTGAGAAAATCCTGATTCATCAATAAAGTTTGTAAGACCCACCGTCAAAGTATACAGTTTGCTGTCTGTCAGGAAAATCAGCGGTGCTTCATAATCATTCCACCTCCATACAAAGTTCAGAATAACCACAGTGGACATAGCCGGCTTTGCAAGCGGCAGTACCAGGCGTGAAAAAATCCCAAATTCACCCAACCCTTCCACCTTGCCGGCTTCTATGATTTCATCAGGCACATCCAGAAAATACTGACGCATCAGGAAAGTTCCAAGTGGTGTAAACAGTCTTGGTAAAATAAGTGCCCATAAAGTGTTAAAAATCCCCATTTCTTTAAACAGGATAAACTGCGGCACCATCAGTACCTGGAATGGCACCATCATAGTGATCAGATACAGCAGGAAGAGCTGGTCTCTGCATCTGAATTTCATCTTTGCGAACGCATATCCCGCCATAGATGAAGTGATAACAGTTCCCAATACAGATACTACTGTGGTGACTGTTGTGTTTTTCAGATATGTAAGGAATGACGGGTTCTGTTCAAACAGCACTTGCCTGTAATTTTTCAGTGACATATTTCCGGATAAGAATCTGGGAGGAAATTCGTAAATCTCGTTTAAAGGCTTAAAGGAACAGAACAGCATCCAGATAAACGGGAATAAGACAGCCAGTGCAAAAGCAAACATGATTATTGTAAGAATTGTTTTCTGTGTTTTTTGTTTTTTTGTCATTGTCCTCTCCTCCCTACATATCTTCTTCATATCTGCGCTGTACTTTCCACTGGAACAATGTCACCAGAAAAATAATCAGCAGCAGGAACCACGCCATTGACGAAGCATATCCCATCTTGTGATACCTGAAACCAGCCAGATAGATGTAATGTGCCAGAACCGTGGTAGAATTGCCCGGACCTCCACCTGTCATAATATTAATCTGCCCGAACACCTGAAAAGACCCGATGATATTAGTGATCAGAAGGAAAAAGGTGGTATTACGGAGCATAGGCACTGTAATAAACCGAAAAAGCTGAACCGAAGAAGCCCCGTCAATCTCAGCCGCTTCATACAGACTTTTTGATACCGACTGCAGCCCTGACATATAGATAATGGTGTTATAACCCAGCCCCATCCAGATTCCAACGATAATTACAGCAGGGAGTGCCCATTTAGGATCTCCCAGCCATCCCGGAGGATTCGCTATGCCCAGATTTCTCAGAAAATTATTAAGAATACCCTGTGATGGATTTAAGATCAGCATCCAGATTACAGATATAGCTACTACACTGGCAATGTAGGGAATAAAAATCATAACCCTGATGGCAGTCCTGCAATAGACCTTATCATTGAGTATAGTTGCCAGTACAATACTGAATCCTAATATAATGGGAATCGTCACCACTGTATAAATCAGGTTATTCTTAAGCGCCGCCCAGAACCATTCATCACTGAACATTTGGATAAAATTATCCAGCCCTACAAATTTACTGTTGGCAAATCCCTGGAAAATATTGAAGTCTGTAAATGCCACAACAAGGGATACCAGCACAGGAATTAAAATAAACACCAGAAATCCGATAAAGTTAGGGGCAATGAACAGATATGGCGCTAAATTCAATTTTTTCTTTTTTGTTTTCATCTTCTGCCTCCTTCATAAATCAGGCTGCATGACAGAGAACCTGCATTCCCCACCATGCAGCCGACTTTTTACTGCGCTGACTGAAGCGCTTTGTCTGCCCGCTCTTTCAGATTTTTGTAATAATCTTCCTCACTTGTGACTCCCAGGAAATAGTTCTGTGATTCTTCTTTGTAAATCTGTGTAATTTCTGAAAGGGCCGTTGTCTTTGTCGGCACAATATATTTGAAATCATCTCTCAGCATTACTTTCTTATATGCCTCTACATCAAATCTTTCTTCCGGATTTTCTCCCAGGATTTTTGCTACAATCTCATCTTCTGCAGCCCCTGACCAGGCCGGCATTTTGGCGATGTACCTGGAGCCCTCTGTGATCCAGAATTTTATGAACTCCCATGCCTCCTCTTTGTTCCTGCTCTGGCTGTTCATGCAGATGGTATTATTATTTTCTGACTGGTAAGGATTGGGGGTTCCGTCATCTGTACTCGGGAAAGGTGCAAAGGTTGTCACGAAGTCATGAGGGAAATTCTCCTTATCATTCACATAACGGAGCATCCAGGCTGAAAACGGCATCATGGCAATTTCTCCGGAAAGGAACGCCGGATGAGAGTAGACATCCAGTTTTCTTGAGAAAATTTCTTCATACGGCATGGCGATTCCCTCATCCATCATGGCTTTAAACTTGGTATTGATCTGATACTCTTTTGCATCAAAGTTAGTTTCTGTATCTGATTTGTAGAATTCATCTCCGCCCAGGATAGATCTGGCAATAGACAGCGGACCGCCGCCCCAGTACACATTACAGCCATACACTTTCTTGCCGTCCACTTCACCTGTAAGCTGCCGGGCAACCTCTTCATAATCACTGATCGTCCAGTTCTCCGGTATGGTGACTCCTTTGGCATCCAGCATATCTTTATTGATCATGATACCTGTAGGTTCTGTCACAGTGGGGATACCATAGATTTTGTTGTTCACCCGGAGAAACGATTCATCGCCGCCCAGAATATTCTCATCCACAAATTCCTTTGCGCCGAGATTTTCCAAATCTTCCAACATGCCGCTGGAAGCCCTTTTTACCATCAAATCAGGCGAATACGTGAAAAATATATCTATCTGCTCTCCTGACTGAAGTGCTGTATCCAGCTTCGTATTTCCTGTATCATCATTGACAAAGCGAACATATTCCGCCTGTGCTTCCGGGTGCTGTTTATTCCAGTCTTCTACGATCTTATCCGGTCCGTCTTCTCCGGGAACCCCGCCCCACACTACCAGCTGTTTCGTTTCTGTTGTTTCGCTCCCCTTACCTTGGGAAGCTTGTGACTGATTACCGCAGCCGGCCAGAGCAGAGGCTGCCAGAATGCCTGCCATTACCAGACTTATACTTTTCATCTTCATATCTCATTCTCCTTTTATTTATATTTGGTAAGTTTTCAGTACTGTTTACTTTACCTCATCTGATACTCTGATTATAAATAAAATATTTTGTTTCCAACAGAAAATAAATTGTCAGTTTTTTTTAGTATTTTTCTCTCACGTATGGATTTACAATTTTTTGTCATTTTTTATCGAAATCTTGTTCAAATAAAGAGCCCGGTTTTATGCCGGACTCTTTCGATATTTTTTCATTTATCATCTGGGTACCTGGCCCCCGGATATCTTTTTCTGAAAAGCTTTTGGAGACATACCTGTAAGATTCTTAAAAATCCGGGTAAAATAAGCCCCATTGGAATACCCTACCCGCTCTGCAGTCTCCTGCATGGTGATTCTTTGTTCCTTCAGCAAATCCTTTGCTTTTTCCACTCTTATCTTATTGAGATATTCGCTGAAGCCCTCCCCCATTACTCTTTTAAAATATCTGGAAAAATAGGATTCACTCATCCCGACATGTTCTGCAACTTCCCCCAGTTTCAAATTTTTCTTATAATTCAGGTCCATGTATTCCAATGCTGCCCGTATTCCCGTATCGTAACTTTTTCTTTTTTCTTCTTCTATCCGTTCCTTCATCTCAGATGCCAGATTCAGAATTTCTTTTTCCAGCTCTTCCTGCGCTGCCGCCTGCTTCAGAGCCCGCTCCAGTTTACCTGCCAGATAGTCTTTTTCATAGATACCATACTTTTTGCCTGCACTGGCAAACACGCCAACTATCTCTTCCCATTCTGTGCTCTTTCTCCAGGCGGTTCCCAGGACCCGGGACTCCGTGAAAATTCCTCTGAGTATCTTCCACAGTTCTTCCTTTGTCTCGTATTCCAGTCCCCTGCGCAGTCTGCCCTCGGATTCTGCCCGAAAGAACAACGGCAGACTCTCTTCCTTCTCATGGGAATCTTCCTGCCTGTCTTTCACAAATGTCTGTGCCCTTCGTATGACGGATGTCAGTTCATCCGTACTCATAGTCAGCTTCGGAATATAATCCACCGCTTTGTTGAATTTCATGGCTTCCCGAACACACTCCATATCATTAACACAGCTTAAAACAATATTAACTGTATGAGGACTGATAACACTCACCCTTTTCAAAAGTTCGAGCCCGTCCATTTTCGGCATTCTGATATCTGTAAGCAGAATATCAATTGGATTGCTTTCAATTATTTCCATAGCCTGCTGTCCATCTCCAGCTTCAAATACCTGGTCTACTCCCAGTTCCTGCCACGGAATGCTCATGCTGATTCCTTTACGCACCAGGACTTCATCATCTGCGATCACTACTTTCATAGCATTTCCTCCCCCATCTTCAACATCATCTGTATTCTGGTTCCTCTGCCTTCTTCTGATACGATTTCAAATCTGCTGTCTCTGTAATAAAGTTCCATTCTCTCTTTTACATTGACTACCCCAATATTTCCCGTTGTACCATTTCCATTTAAAATCTCACAGATTCTTTCCTCACTGATTCCCTCTCCGTTGTCTTCCACAGATATGACAGCCTTATCATCTGTCTGCCCGGCCCGAATCCATATTTCTCCTCTGTCTTCCTTCTCACGGATTCCATGGATAATACTGTTTTCTACCAAGGGCTGCAATATCAGAACAGGTACTTCCAGTTTGAGAAGTTTTTCATCAATCTCATAAAAAACATCGAATATATTGCCATACCTCATTTTCTGCAGCTCCACATAATGTTTCAGACAGGTCAGTTCCTCTTCCAGCGTGACACAATCCTTCGTTTTCCCAAGGGAATATTCCAGAATATGTCCAAGAGATTCAATCATACGCTCGGCTGTAGGCGCCGATTCGATAATACAGAGCCATTTTATCCCATTCAGAGTATTAAACAAAAAGTGGGGCTGTATCTGAGTCTGAAGTGCCAGCAGCCTGCATTCCTCCTTTTCTCTGGTGATTCTCCGGTTTTCCTCAAACAAAACCTTCAGTTTCGTACTCATGTTATTAAAATCATCATAAATCTGATGTACTTCTATATTCTTTTCCCTGTTTTCAATTGTAATAAAGTTTCCTTTTCTTACCTGTTTCATGGCTGCACCCAGCCTGGTCAGCGATTTTCCTATTTTATTTGCTGTATAATTATCTACCAGGATCAGCAGGGCCAGACAGATAAGATTACTCAGATATGTAAAATCCCGATAATAGTTTAGCTTTGCGAATACCTCATTATAGGGAACGATCTGTATCAGTTTCCATCCCGTCTTCTCAACAGAATTCTGCAGAAAAATAAATCTCTTGTTTCCCATGTGCAGGTCCTGTATGTCTTCCCCGGACTCTGCTTTTTGCATCAGGCGGCTGTAAACTTCTCGGGTAAAGGTTTGTGACTTCTGGCTGCTGTCCGTTTCTGTGTTATCGTTCGTATACTTCAACACCAGATTTCCTTCTTCATCTACAAGATAGCGTTCCGTATCATTCAAATCACTGTCCTGCCGGAGCAATTTTGTCAGATAACGGTCCTGATAGATTTCTATACAAAGTGTTCCTATCCTCTTTCCATTCCGGTCATACAGGTTCCGGGACATTCCCAGTACAGGTTCCTCAGAAGTCCTTTCCGGAAATACTTTCCACAGAAAATATGTTTGGTTGATAATCGTTTCTTTATTCCACTCTTTTCTGAATTCAGCCTTTTCGTTTTGTTCTGTACCCAATGTACTGTATATTCTCCCATAGTTGTCATATAAACATATGGCAGCATTGTAACGGTACAAATAAACTGCATTCATATTAGAAAGAGCAGCAATAACCTCAGACTTTTTTTGTATACTGCTGTCTTTCTCTTTAATAATCTCCATAATATTTTCATCTACTGCCGCCACACTTGAAACCTTCAGAATATCATCCAACATATCCTCTGTATCCCGTGTAATTTCTTCCAACTGCCGCTTGCTTTGCAGCAGAAGCTGTTCTTTTACAGTATCCCTGATATACAGGTATCCAATCCAGGGTATAACGATCATGGGAATCAATGTTGATAAAATAATAGTGTATAGCAGTTGTTTTTTTATAGTCATATGAATTTTCCACCCCGTTTTCATATTAGCAGAATCAATATTGTTATGCAATGTAGTGATGATGGTAATTTTTAACTTACCGCATCTGCAGTAACCGTCCCCCCCCGTACGAGAACAGCAACAGGAAAATGTCACAGATCAAACTTTCCCAGGAAGAGCTTGCCTTCGCAGTGGGAACCACAAGACAGACCATTACATCAATTCAGGTGGGAAAATATACCGCCTCCCTGGTCCTGGCCTATAAATAGCACATTATTTCGGGCTTTCCATTGAGGAAGTTTTTGATTTTTTTACCGTGCCCCCACTGCTCATCACATCTTTAACCATGATATTTGAAGGTATTATCGGCGGATATTTTAATATCGTCATTTTTTACACCCTTTTAGCTGCCGGCACATGTCAGATGCTGCTGGGTATCTGCTTTAAATTTTATTATCTCCATAAGCTGTAAAACGCGCAGGTTTGTCTTATTGCCAAGCACTGAGAAATATTAAATGGATAGACATAAAAAAATATGGGATATCTGATCTAAACTTTAAAAGTCTAAATTGGATATCCCACTTCTCTTATTTCGCTTCTTTTCTATTTCCCTACTGAAGGTTTTCCGGGTTCAGCACTTCCAGTTCAGGAACCACGAAGCGCCCGTCTTTCCGTATGAGCACATCGTCAAAATAAATCTCTCCGCCGCCGTACTCCGGTCTCTGGATCAGTACCAGATCCCAGTGGATAGCCGATACATTTCCGTTCCAGGCATCATCATAACAGCTTCCCGGAGTAAAATGAATGGAGCCCTGAATCTTTTCATCAAACAGGATGTCCTTCATGGGGTGCAGGATATAGGGATTCACCCCTATGGCAAATTCCCCCACATAACGGGCTCCCTCATCCATATCAAAAATTCCGTTGATCCTCTCCGTGTCGTTGGCCTCCGCCTTCACGATCTTTCCGTTCTCAAAGGTAAGGGCCACATTCTCAAATACGAATCCCTGGTAGGAAGACGCCGCATTGTAGCGTATGGTTCCATTGACGGAATCCCGGACCGGGGCTGTGAACACTTCACCGTCCGGGATATTGCTCTCACCGCTGCAGGGAACCACGGGAATATCCTTGATGGAAAAAGTCAGATCCGTGCCGGGCGCTGTGATCCTGACCCGGTCTGTGCGCTGCATGTACTCCACCAGGCTCTCCATGGCCTTACCCATTTTCCGGTAATCCAGGGTGCATACATCGAAATAAAAGTCCTCAAAAGCTTCTGTACTGGTGCCGGACAACTGTGCCATGGCATCATTGGGGTAGCGGAGGACTACCCATCTTGTCTTAGCCACCCTCACCTCATGGTGTACCGGAGTGTTATAATATTTATCATAGACAGCCATATTCTCCGCCGGAACATCGGACAGCTCTGTAATGTTGTCCCCGCCCCTCACGCCGATATAACAGTCCATGGCCTCCATCTCTTCTCTGTCCACCCTGGCCATAAGCTCAGCCTGCTCCCTGGTACAGTGGAGAAGCATTTCCCTCTGGACCCTGGGGTCGGTAAAATGCGGGAAGGGAACTCCCCCCGCCTGATATACCTCCCGGATAAGCTGCTTTGCCAGCTCTGTGGTAGAATATCCTGTGTAATGGATATAGACCTTGTCTCCCTTCTGCACATCACAGGAGTGATTCACAAGCCCGTATGCCAGTTTCCTGATTCTCTCATCCATAAGTTGTCCTGCCTTCCATTCTTATTCCCTGCCGGGCACTGCCGCTTATTCCGGCAGTGTCTCAATATAGCTGATAAATACATTTCCTGCCGCTTCAAAGGCTTTGGTGCTGTCACCCAGCCCCATATACTTTGTCTCACCGCCTGCCGGATCATACAGCAGGGTGTTATAACCGTCATATCCTACAATGACCCTGTTGTCATTTTCCCCCAGTGACACGATCACCGGCCTCTGGGCGCTCACCTGATAGAGTACCTCTTCCAGTGTACATCCCGTTAAGTTCAGCACAGTCCCCGTATCCCCAAGACTCTCCTGCAGGGCGGCAGTGTCAAGGGAGGCTGACCGGAAGCCTTCCGGTATGTCATCCAGGTTCAGGGTCACCTTTGTCTTCTGGTTTCCTCTCTCCCACACATACTGCTGGTTACGGTTTAAGACTACCCCCATCATTTCATCCGCTGCTCTGATGGCCTGGGCCGGGCTGCTGTAGATACCCGCCAGGCTGCCTTTTGCATAGACAAAATATCCGTCCAGCGCTTTTTCCTTTATATCCATGTTCAGCACGGTATCGTTCTCATTCACCATGAGCTTTGTCTCCATCCTGAGGGGATTCTTGTTCCTGCTGTCCTCGGAGAAGATCAGTCTTGTGATATTTGCCTGCCGCACGGTTGTGGCGGTGGCAATGGAGATCACTTCATCCTCCGCATTCTTCACATTGTTCATAATGTGCTCACTTGGGATCTCTGTATACCGGTCCACATTCCACTGCGCCTGCTTCAGCTCCAGAAGTCCCTGCTGGATATCCACATCCATAATATATACGCCGTCCTGCTGGTAATCCTTCACAAGCTTGCCTGAGAATTTCTGGATCTTTACTTCATGCATGGCATAGCGCAGACTTCCTGTGGCATCCACCACAATATCCCCGTCTCTGGCTACGCCGTAGACCAGGTCCTCATTGATGAAGCCGAAGGCCCTTATCTTTGTGCCCTCATCCGCGGTAATGCGCTTCTGCTCTCCGGTCTCCAGGTCCATATAGATAATGTTCATGGTCTGCAGCGGGTCCATTTCCTCCATCCACGCCACATGCCGGTTGGTATTGGACGCCACAAAACAATTCTCCGCGATCTCTTCCTTTACAACCTTGTACGTCTTATCCTGCATATTGATCTGATACAGACTGTTGTCCAGCATGAGATACAGCAGATCATCTGTGCTCACATAAGAAAGGATTTCCACATCCCGCTTCATAAATTCATAAGATTTGGTGGTCGGAAGGAAAAATTTTTCTTCCAGCACATTCTGTTCACTGTAATAGTGGTATACACAGGTCCCGGTGTATCCCTCATGTTCTCCCCGGTTCATATAACCATAGAACACAAAATCCATATCTCCGTTTTCCTCCACACGCACGATCTTAAAGTCATGCATGGAGTAGTCGTATCTGTCATCCGTATCCCGGCCTTCCCGGAAGCTGAAAATCTGCGTCATCTTATTGGTACTGGTATTGTAGGACCACAAGTCCCCCTGCTGTACAAAGGCCAGAACACTTCCCGCCTGGCTGGCTGCAAACTGGACATTCTTCGGTGTGACACCCAGATTGATCTTGCCTGAGGACACTGACACTTCATTTCCCGTAAAAATCTGCTTTGCAGAACGGTTAAAATCCAGAAGCATGACTCTGGTATCCCCATACCGCATGCGGTAGAACTCATCCACCTGATAGTATTCCTCATATCCCTCCTCATCCTTTGCGGTAATGTAGTAGGTTAAGGTCAGGCTTCCTGTAGTCTCGTTGATATCCTTGATGGTCGGAACGCCCTTTCTGCTGATGGCAGGGGCAAGGCTTCCCCAGGTGACCATATCCGCGCTTGAGTGGATGTTCACATTGGTAAAGCTGTTGTTCACAGCGGTATCATCTGACTCCAGATACGACCTCAGCTCTCCCACGTTGTCTTTGCTGAAGGTTTTGGAGGAAAAACTCTGCACAAACTCCAGGTATTTGTCAACGTTCAGACCTGTACGCTGAATCACCCTGGTGTAATAATGCCAGGAACCCTTGTCCGTATTCAGGGTAAAGACCAGGGTATACTCCTGGTTCATCAAAATGGAATTTTCCAGGGCAAACGTGGCAGTCTGCGCGCTGCCGTTCTCCTCAAAGTTCTTGATCTTGGCATTTTCCACCACTTTGCTGCCGTCCGAGGTCCTGACCTCATAGACAAGGTTTTTTATTTTATGGTCGTATGGCAGAATGCTGACAGTCATCTTCTTGTCTGTTCCCACAGGAGTCAGGCTGTCTCTCATGAAATCCACCTGCATTTCCTGTGCGTAACCGTACATACGGTTCATCTCCTGGTCTTGGTACATCATGGAAAGCACGGGAAGGGAAGCCTCCTCCATGTCCATCTTGTTGTCTGTTGTCTCCTTATTCATAAAACTGGAGAATCCGATAACACCCAGGATAAATATGAGCAGCAGGACTCCCAGCTTTGTCAATACTTTTTTCATCTATCGTCCCCTTCTAAGAACAACAGTGATGCAAGGGTTGGTTCTGCCTGAAACTCCCGGGCGCATCTTACCCATGCTTCTCTCTGCTGTCTGCTGACTGTTTTGTTTTCATTTTTCACTGCACGTATGAGCAGATTCTTTGGCGTGTGCTCCACATCAATAAACTCCAGAATCTGCGTGTCGTACCCTGCGCTTTCCAGCATCTGCGCCCTGAGCCCGTCTGTGAGGATGGCTGCAAAACGCTCCTTTAATATGCCGTACCCAAGTACAGGGGCCAATGTGTCATTGGAGATCTGCCTGTTCAGCTCATGCTGACAGCAGGGCACAGACAGGATGACAGAGGCACCCCATCTCACTGCTTTTGCCAGGGCATGATCCGTAGCGGTATCGCAGGCATGAAGCGTCACAACCATATCCACATGGCTGCACCCTTCATAGGATGCGATATCTCCCTGATAAAAATGCAGTTTTTCGTAATGATATTTTTCTGCCAGACGGCTGCATGTCTCAATGACGTCCGCCTTCAGATCCAGACCTATCACCTGGATATCATAGCCTTTCAGCTCATGCAGATAGTGGTACATGGCAAATGTGAGATAGGATTTGCCGCACCCAAAGTCAATAATATTCACTTCTCTGTCTTTCGGGAGCCTTGGCAGGATGTCCTCAATAAACTCCAGAAAGCGGTTGAGCTGCTTAAATTTATCATAACGGGCATGTTTCACCTTACCCGCCTCATTCATGATTCCCAAATCTATCAGATAGGGCACCGGCACCCCTTCCTGCAGCAGATATTTCTTCTGCCGGTTGTGGGTCAGCATAGGGACAAAATCCTCCCTGCCCTGTATTTTCTTAGTCTTGATGGTCAGTCTGCCCTTCTTGCTGGCAAGCACTGTCCCCTGAACGCCTTTTGCCTCCAGCTGAAGCTGGCGGAACTCCTGCTGCATCCAGTTGTCTGTGAGACAGAGGACTTCATCCCTCTGATGGTTTTCATGAAGCTCCTTCTGTCCCACAGTCCTTGTAACCTGATACATAACCTGGCCCTTTAAAAGCAGAGGGCGTATCTGTATTTTAGACGGCCCCTCTTTTTGGCGGGGGCCGCTGATGATAATTCTGATCAAATCTTCATTTATATATAAATCCAGAAATTTTTCCAGTTCTGTCATATTTCCTCTCCTAAATAAAATGCTTTCCTCAGCATCATTAATATTGTAAAAGTTTTATGACAAAACCGCAAGCCCCAAGTGCAGTTTTCTTGAGACTCTTCTTTCTTTTGCTGACTCTCAGCGGTATAATCTTCTGCAGCGCCTGCGCCGGCATCTGCGTCTGTACACTTCGTTGAAGAACAGGACCTCTATCAGATCCTGCAGCGCTTCGTCCGGAAGGTTGCCGCATCTTCTGCAGAAACCGGATTCCACTCCCATCCTTCCGCTCTCTCTGCGTATCTGGCTGTGGATGGAATCGCAGACTTTGCGCATCATGTATTTGTCCGGATGTTCATCGTACATCCTGCTGCCCTCATAATCCATACGGTCACATGCATCCTCCACATAGCACTGGATGTATGCTGCGTTTTCCGGGTAATTGGCGCGCAGGCGCCGCATATCCTGCTGCATCACCCGCTCCTGCCCCAGTATCTCTTCCCTGGGGCCCGCTTTCTTAACTGCCATAAAAAACCTCACTGATTCTTCTCATAGTCAGTATATGCAGTAAAGAAACCCGCGTCACTGTTCCACAGCGGTCCTGGGCGTGTAGGGCGGTACCTGCCCGCCAGGTTCTATGGTGTTGGACACATAGGTTAAACCATCCCCGTCCTCTGCCCCGCGTATGGTGACCTGATGGGTAAAGAGCCTGTCATTTTTAAGCTGTGGACTGACCACATCAACTGTCAGGGTCAGGGTTCCATCCCCGTTATCCTGTAAATCCACCACCTCCGGAATCCTCTCCGTCCAGACAGCGGTATTGCTGCCCGCAATCTGTATCCAGGGATATGTCCCTGTCCCGCTGTTATATCCTGCCTGCACCCTTAACTGCTCCACAGGTATGCTGAAATATTTCTCAATCAGATCTTCAAATTCGCTGCTGCCGATCCCCTCCGGATACTGGGCACTGTCCGGCAGGCTCCCCTGGTCAATTCGGTAGAGCACATCATACAGGTCGTTGAAGTTCACCTGCCGGAAGTTGGACTCATCCCATTCCACAAGGAACAGATTGTTTCCCTCATAACCGATGGGCTCTATGTACTGCTCACACATTTTGCGCAGCTCTTCATCCAGGGGGAGCACGCGTATGGCATCGGTACCGTCTGCCTCCATCCCTTCCGGAATATATCTCTCATAGAAAAGGTAGCCTTTCTTTGTATATGCCCATTTCCAGGCTTTGTACCGCACCATATCCACTACATATGGCTCCTGCCTTTTATTCCAGTCCACGATCGTGGAGGTTATGGTCACTGCTCCTGTTTTGTCTGAGGTGAAATCTATCTTTTCCATTCCTCCGTCATCGTGAATGCGGTAGATGGAAACAGCTGCATCCTCTTTTTTCTCCTGACCTGCCAAAAACTTCTCCGCAAGCTGGTAGTTCTCCATGTTCTCCCTGTTCCTGTTATCCAGGGCAGCATACCCCTGGCTTCCCATCTTCTTTACCAGGGCTGCCACAGTGTCCATGGAAAGTACCTCCTCCTTGCCGCTGTTCTTCTTTGCCTGAACTAAAAGGTCCTGATAACTCTTTGCAGCCTGGACAGCGGCCTCTGTCAGGGTTTCCGACTCATCGGCAGGTATTTCCATCTCATAATAGCTGTTTTCCTCTTTTACAGCCTCCCGGTCCTCCTCTTTGGCGGTATCGGCACTGACGGTCACCTTTTCCTTCTGCTGTACCTTGTCTCCGCATCCGCCCAGGATCAGGCTTACTGCTGTCACACACATCATAACCCCTTTTAATCTCACACCACGTCACTCCTTTGCCAGCATTTCATCCAACAGTGGTCTGTCCAGATCCACCACATAACCGCTTCCTCCGCGGTCTTTCACATCCTCCACCATGTTGAGCATCAGGAAACTGTCTGTCTTGTCCCCGTCCGTATTGAATACGGCGAACCATCCAAGCTCCGTACCATTTTCATCATCCTGGGATGCTTTGATCTCCGCGGTTCCCGTCTTGCCGGCCAGATTCGCTCCTTCTGTATAGGCACCGTGGCCGGTCCCGTTCTCATCCTCAATGACTGCCGTCAGATCCTCTTTTATCACAGCGGCAGCCTCCTTGGAAAAGGCACCTGCGATCCAGTATTCAGGTGTTTTATTGTCTGTCATCTCCAGATGTGGCTTTATCATATTTCCGTCGCCTATAAACGCGGAGTAAATACAGGCCAGATGGAGGGGATTCATCAGAATCTGTCCCTGGCCGTAGCCGCTGTCCGCAAGCTGGATCTCCGAGGTGATTCCGTCTTCATTGGAATACTGGGATCTGCTCATACCGATCTCAAATGGTATCTCCTGCCCGAATCCCAGTTTTTTCAGTTGTTCCGTCAGTGTATCTGCCCCGATTTTCAGCGCTGCCTTGGCAAAATAAATGTTGTCTGAGTAGACGAGGGCATTCCGCAGAACCGCCTCATCCCCGTACTCATGCAGCGTTGTGATCCGGTAATCCCCCCAGCTCTCATCCTTCTGCCAGGAAAGGCCGCTGGCTCCCAGGTTCTCGTCCGCCGAAAGGGTTCCCGTTGTAAGGCCCACCGCGCCGATGACAGGTTTGAAGGAGGAACCGGGCACCCAGCTTTCCCTTGTCCTGTTGTACAGGGGCTTATCCTCATCGTTGTTCAGGGAATCCCATTTCTCCTGAGACATTCCCAGTACAAAGTCCATGCTGTTGAAGGTGGGTGTGGATACCATTGCCAGCACCTCACCTGTCTTAGGGTTCATGACAATGGAGCTGCTCTTGTCGTTCTTATACTGCTCATACACACTCTGCTGCAGGTGGCCGTCAATGGTCAGGGTAATATTCTCCCCGTCCTTCGGGGCTGCCATGGCAAGTGCCTCCTTTTCGCTGCCCTCTGCGTCCATAATGGAAATCTTATAGCCTTTCCGGGCCTTCAGCCTGTCCTCGAATAATTTCTCCAGACCGCTTTTTCCCAGAATGCTCTGTTCGTCATAGCCTTTGTCCCTTAATTCCTCCAATTCCTCTGCGTTTATCTCCTGGACATAGCCCAGAAGATGGGATGTGCACTCCCCATAGGGATAAACCCTGCTTTCCGCATCAGAGATCATCACACCCGGAAGCTCCAGCAGTTTATCCTTCAGGGTGGCCTCCCCCTCACCCACAGGAGTCTCCAACTGGCTGCTGCTCATCTTCTTCACAGGGACAAAGGAATCATCCTTCACCCAAGAAGCATCCAGCTTTTCGGAAATACTGCCGGCTGTGGTCCCCAGAAGCACCGCCATGGTTTCCAGTTCTTCCTGGGGCTGGACCGCCATTTTGCCCGGAACAAGCCCTACATTGGCAACTGTCCCCTGGCCTGCCAGAAGCTCACCGTTTCTGTCATATATCTCTCCCCGCTTTGCGTCTATGCTGACAACACTCACCTTGTCCGCTGCCTTCAGATTGGGAAATATCATGGAATCACTCCACTTAATGTGCCATTTTCCGCTCTCCTTCTCAAAAAAAGCGTCATTGTCGAAGGAGATTTCCCCTGCCACGGTATCCATGGTGACTTTATAGGATATGGGCTGGCTTTTCTCCTGCTCCTCGGAAATGTCCAGACGGATATTCTCTGCCTCTATGCCCTCATATATTTTCTGGTTCCTGACGACAAAGTCCTCTGCACTCACGGTATTTCTGCTGGCCTCGTCAAGCAGTGCATACATTTTGTCATATCTTCCCTTCTCGATATAACCCATGTACTCCTTCAGCACATCCTCACGCTTCTCCTCAAACTTTACCTTGTACAGAACCAGGCCCGCCGCACACACGGCGATGGCCGCCACGATGCCTATCACTGCCACTGCTTTCTTTCGCTTCATAAAATAACCTCCTTCATGTAAATACACTCCCTATACAAAAATCCTACAAATGTAAGATATAGTTCCACCCAATATATTACACCCGTAGGACTTATTGTCAAGTATTTTCTTTATTCGGTTTTCGCATCCCCGTCACCGGTGTTCTGCGCATCTGCAGGTACATCGGTCACTTTTGCAGTCTCCTGGAGGATCTCACAGGATTTACTCCAGAGTACATTGGCCTTCACCATGGTCTCATCACTGTACGCGCTCTTGAGGGCCTCAGCATCCTTAAAGCCATAATCTTTGGCAAACTTCTCAAGCTCTGCCTCATAGTCTTCCACAGAGATCTCTACTTTCTCCGCATCGAAGATAGCCTGCACGATCAGAGACTGCTGCAGGATGTTCTGTGCCATCTGTGTCATGGTCTCCTCTGCCTGCTCTGTGGAAATGCTCTGGGACTCCCAGTATTCCTCCAGAGTCATGCCGCTTGGACTGGCATACTGCTCCTGGATCTTGTTCTTTACATAATCCATGGTCTCGGACATGGGCTTCTCCGGGTATTCCGTGATCTCTGAGTTCTCAACGACTTTCTGGAACAGGTCGGATTTGAGCTGGCTCATATAGTTCAGGTCAGCATTCTCCTTCAGGGAATTTTTGATCTCCTCTTTATACTCATCCACAGTCTGCTTGTCTGTATTGTTCTTTACCCACTCGTCTGTCAGCTCCGGCGCTGCCTTGATGGCATTGATCTTCACCTTGAACTGCACCGGCTTGCCGGCCAGGTCAGGATTTTTGCTGTACGGGTCCGGGAAGGTCAGGTCAAGGGTGACTTCCTCCCCTTTGCTCTTACCGATCAGGCCGCTCTCAAATCCGTCGATAAAGGAATTAGAGCCGATGAGCAGATCTGAATCCGTGGCGGAACCGCCGTCAAATGCCTCTCCGTCCAGGTATCCGGTGTAGTCAATATTGACGGTATCGTTCTCCTGTACCGGTCTGTCCTCTGTGATCTCCTCTGCCTTGTAGGTGAGCTGCTGGCTGATGTAATCCTCCACATCAGCGTCTTTGATCTCTGTCTTTGTCTCTGTGACTTCCAGGTTCTTATAATCTCCCAGTTTCACATATTTGCTGATATCATCCACATCGACAGCCACCACATTGCCCTTGCTGTTGGTATCTACTGCCGTATCCTCCGCGGATGTCTCAGTCTTTTTATCATCGTCTTTGCTCTTGTCACTCTTCTTGTCACCGCATCCTGCTGCCATCACTGCAATACTGAGTGCCAATAGCGCCATGATCAGTTTTTTCTTCATATACAATTCCTTTCGCCTGTGGTTTCTGGTTTCCGCATAAGGAAGTTATACCACACATGACCTGAAAAAGGAACCCTTTCTTTCACATTTTTATTGCCTTTTCACAGAAACAATGCTAGAATAATAGTTGCGTTATCAGTCCAGATTTTAGGAGGTCTAACACAAATGGTGTGGAAAGTTCTACTGATTATTTTAATCGTTTTGGTAGTCGTTCTTGCCGTTTTATATTTTCTTGGCAAGAGGGCACAGAAAAAGCAGGAAGCACAGCAGGAGCAGATAGAAGCAGCAAAGCAGTCCGTCTCTATGCTGGTTATCGATAAAAAGAGGCTTCCCATTAAACAGTCCGGTCTTCCCCAGATGGTGATCGACCAGACACCGAAGCTTATGAGACGTTCCAAACTCCCCATCGTAAAGGCAAAAATCGGTCCCAGGATCGTTACCCTGGTGGCGGACGAGCAGGTCTTTGAGATCATCCCCGTAAAGAAGGAAGTCAAAGCAGAAGTAAGCGGTATCTATATCACCGGTGTCCGCGGACTGCGCGGTGCTTTGGAAGCTCCCCAGAAGAAAAAAGGGTTCTTCAAGAGAATGCGCCTCAAAGCGGAAAACCTTGCCAAGGGAAACAAAACAGAGAGTAAGGATACGAAAAAGAAAAAATAAAAAACTGCCGCCCGGAAAACGAAACCCGGACGGCTTTTTTATGCCAGGTGAAAATTTCCTGCGCCCTGGGGCTTCACATTTACACAGATCTGGCAGTCCGCTGTATGTATATCGTTGATCTCCAATGCGTAGTCAATGAGGATATCAATGTTCTCCTCCTGCTCCTGCACATCTATCCTGGTTGCTGAGATTCCCATCTGCATATCTCCGAAAGGAGTTGCGTAATAGGTCAGGTTCTTCTTGGCCTCCTCAAAGATCATGTGAGTGTTGGTGAGGCCCTTTTTCTGCACCTCCACATAGCCCTGCATCACCTTGATCATATTTTTTGTGATAGCGGCATATCCTTCCTGCACTTCCTCATAGCAGATGAAATGATGGCCGTTCCTGTAGTAATAATCTCCCTTTGCCACCACTTCCACTTCTTCCGGCTTCTCCCCGGCATCAATCGCCTGCATCCCTTTTACTGTTATCAGTACATCTTTTGTCATGTTCAATACTCCTCAATATTAATCTGCTTGGTCATCCTCACATCGTAGGGCAGGATAGAACCTGCAAACTCCTGGAAACGTTCCTCCGCGTCACTGACATAGAAGCGGTAGGGGAACTCCTCCTCCTCATGTCCGTCATTCTCAATCCCGTGTTCCTTTAACAGCTCCCGAAGCGCCCTGGCAGTCTCATAGGCGGGGTTCACCAGGGTAACGCTGTCCCCTGCCACCTGACGCATCAGGGAACGCAGCAGCGGATAGTGGGTGCAGCCCAGAATCAGGGTGTCCACGCCCTGTTCCAGAAGGGGGGCCAGATAGCGTTTTGTCACTTCAACCGTCACTTTATCCTTCAGCCATCCCTCCTCCACCAGGGGGACCAGCAGGGGGCAGGCCTGGCCGATCACCTGGATCTGGGGATCATATTCATGTATAATGGCAGGATACAGCTCGGAATTCACCGTTCCTCTTGTCCCAATCAGGCCGATCTTCTTATTTCTGGTAGTCCGGGCAGCCACTTTTGCTCCCGGTTTCACCACACCGATAATGGGAATATCTATCTCCTCCCGTATGGTTTCCAGTGCCATGGCACTGGCGGTGTTGCACGCTACTACAATGGCCTTTACCTCCTGTGTCTGCAGGAAACGTACAATCTGACGGGAATATTTCAACACGATCTCTTTTGACTTGCTTCCATAGGGCACTCTTGCAGTGTCCCCAAAGTATACTATCCTCTCACTGGGCAGATTGCGCATGATCTCTCTGGCAACTGTAAGTCCGCCCACGCCGGAATCGAAAACACCGATCGGCGCCTGTTTATTCTGGTTCATATGAAAACCCTCTTAAAATTTATTTTCTATTTTAACCGTGTTTCCATTTTACCCTCATTGAGGCCAGAATGCAAGCCGCAACCTTTAAAACCACTTAAATCCTATTTTCACCTGATCCCTTTTTTCCGGATCATTCAGAATTGTCAGGAATTCCTCCTCTGTGAGGACTTCTCTCAAATCTTCTTTTTTCTCCTCAGAAACAATGCCGTGGGACTCATCGAGAAAGCACAGGCTCGGATAGAGGACGCACCACCAGTTGTGCCCTTCTGCCTTCCCGATCTTCACATTCAGGGCCTCATACTCTCCTGCAGGAAAGGTGCAGTCCCCGTAGGTCTTGTCAGGGAAATACGTCTTTTCCACAGCGGCGGCAACAGGGTAATCATACCCTTCATCCGCGATCACCTGTCCGGCAGCCTCCTCAATTTCATCCAGATGCGTTTTGACAGCCTCTCTGGTCGCTTCCAGAGATCTGTCCTCCCCCAGAATTCCTTCCAGATAGTCCACAATCTTGGTCTTTACGTGAAGCTTCAGGTTCTGGTCCTCCTCCGTATCGCTGTTGGCAACCACGTGCAAGCGGAAGATTTCCTTTGCGATCCCCTGCTGTACTTCATTTTCCAGACGTGTCTGAATGGTTTCTTTTTCCCTCTTCAGTGTATGTATACGCACAGCACCGGCCAGCACAGTGGCAAGCAGGCCTATGATCGCAGCGGCGATCCAGATATTTCTCTGCATTCTTCTTCTCACAGCAAATCCCTCCGTCTTATCCGGTATGCCGGTGCGGAAAACCTTGTGTCTCCGCACCGTATGACCGGTACTTACTTCGTGTGAACAGTAACCATTTATTTTCTATAGACAGAGTATTGCCGTATCTTTGCAGGCCTATTCCTGATTCAGCATAATTTTATCCTCCAATGCGCTTACCTCTCCGAGAACGGGCCGCTCTTCCCCGTTGTGCCATGCGTTATATAAGTCCTGAAGGTCTGTCTGATCCTGTGCCCGGCTGTCGGGCCGGTTCTCCACAATGCCGGTGAGATAATCCCCAAGGGAATCCATCTGCTGCCCGTCCATGCTCATAACATCCCCCAGCTCACTGCAGGAGAACACGTAAATATTTCCCGCCACCGAAGGTTTTTCCTCCAGATAGTGGAGCAGGTTCTTATATGCCTCCTCATGGTCAAGCAGACCCTTTCCCAGAAGCAGAACCTTCAGGTGTCCCGTATCCAGGTAGTCCTCCTGGCTGTTCTGAAAGTCTTTTTCCGCGTCCTCCATGGTCTTTCCCTGATAAAAATCCGCCTTTTCCCCGGCTTTCTGGTTCTCCCCGTCCTTATTCTGCCCGGTCACCCCGGACAGGTCGGGAAGGCCGTAATAGACCTGGTACGCACCGTCCTTAAAATCCACACCCATGGAGAGGGGAAAGCTGCGGTTCTCCAGGGCTACCCCGCAGGCAGTCAGATTACAGGCCAGGATAACGGCCAGGAGCACTGTCCTACTTTTCTTCCTTATCATGATGTTTCCCCCTTCCGTACGCGATCCCCGCCCAGAGTGCCAGCAGAAGGAACAGCGGCGCGTAAATATTCTGCAGAACCTCCCGGTACCATTCCAGGGAAATACCTGCCTTCTCACATCCCAGTGCACACACCAGTATCCCTGCAGCAAGATAAGGCGCCCCCTTTTCCATATGACCGCGCTTTAACAGTTCATGGTTGTAGAAAAATATGCTGCCCACAGCAAAAAAAATACAGAACATAACTGCAGCGATGAAAAAGATGTCCACGCGCTCCAGAAAATCACCGGGCAGGTCCACGCCTGCCATCATATCAAACAAAGGGTAAGATTTCTGCACATAGCCGCCGGCACCGAATGCCCCCTGCAGAAGTATGAGGGCTGCAGAGAGAATGCCCAGAAGCAGGAACACAGAGCCGTTCAGCGCCTTTCCCGCGTTGCCCGCCCGGTCCACATTCCCCAGGGTAAAGGGAAGGAAAAATACAGGCAGGAAGGTACAGAATACCCGGTAACATCCCTGTATAAGCCCCTGCAGTGACAGCGCCCCGGTCTTCTCCAGATATATGCCTTCGACTCTTGTCACAGACAGCAGAAACATGGCAGCCAGGACAAATAAAATGATGGGAAAACATATCTCAGCCATACGCGCCCTGCGCTCCAGCCCCTGGTGGCTTCCCAGATAGCATACCACAGCCGTGACGGTGATGATCACAAAGGGCTTGCTGCTCTCAATGAAAAAACGGCCCGTGATCCTGCTGGTCACAAGAAGCAGGAAAACACCGGTGATAAAGAGATAGGAAAGATACAGAAGACAGAAAATCTTTCCCGCGTATTTTCCCATATACCGTTCAGGGCTTAAATAGAAGGGCTTCATGCGGATAAAAAATATGCTGGCCGCAAAGAAGAGAATCCCCATCAAAAGAAGGGAGAGCACCCCCTGCCTGCCCTCCAGATATGAGGTGACAGGGATGGTGACCAGGTAGATGCCGAGCTGCCCGAGAACAAGCTGTCTGAAAAGCTGTCTGTGGGAAATCCGTTGATTGTCAGCGAACATGCTTCTGTCCTCCTTTTGTTTTCAGGCGTACCTGCTGTTCCCTTCTGGCATAGAGAGGCCTCCTGGTCATAAACCGAAGCGGCGCCAGGACAATGCCGTCTGACTCTCCCCTGTATCCCGCATTTCTCTGTGCGGCAAATGGGGTCAGATAGGGGATACCAAAGCTTTTCAGGCCTGCCAGATGGCTGATGACCAGGTAAAGGCCCAAAAGCATGCCAAAGACGCCCATAGTGCCTCCTAAAAGAATAAAACCGAATTTCAAAAGCCGGAACGGGGCGGTAAACTCCTCATTTGGAATGGCAAGGGTAGCCAGCGCAGTCACAGCCACCACAACCACCACGATAGGACTGACCAGATTGGCTTCCACAGCCGCCTGTCCGATGATCAGACCTCCCACAATACCGATGGTTCCGCCCAGAGGCCCGGGCGCGCGGACCCCTGCCTCCCGGATACTCTCAAATGCCACTTCCATGAAGAAGACTTCCAGGATTCCCGGAAAAGGAACACCTTTTCTGGCCTCCGCAAAGGAGAGGATCAGGTTTGTGGGCAGTACCTGTGTGTGGAAATTCGTCACCGCCAGGTAGGTACCTGAAAAGAGCATGGCAAATGCGGCGGCTATATACCGGATGATCCGCAGAAAGGACGCCAGTTCAAAATGGTTATATTCATCCTCACTCACCTGCAGAAAATCATTAAAAGCTGCCGGGAGCAGGATTCCCACAGGGGAGTTGTCCACCAGCACCAGGACTCTGCCGTTTAAGATTTCCATGGCGCACTTGTCAGGGCGCTCAGAGGTCTGGAACTGCGGAAACGGGGAGAGCCAGTTTTCCTCTGCCAGATGCTCCACAATGCCGCTGTCCATGACACCGTCGATCTCAAAGCTCTCCAGCCGTCTGTCCAGTTCATCCAAAAGCTCCGGGCGCACCAGCTCTTCCATGTACAGAATCTGCACCAGTGTCTGGCTTCTGATGCCCAGGGTCTTTTCCTTCACTTTCAGCTTCGCATTCCTGATCCTTTTCCGTACAAGGGCGGAGTTGGTCTTGACTACGTCGGAAAACCCTTCCTTGGAACCGCGCAGCACCTTTTCCCTGGATGCCTCCTGTACGCCCATGTTGGGATACCCCTTGCTGGATACCTTGATGGAGTGGGGATAGCCGTCAAAGAAGAAAATAGCATTTCCCGCAAACATAGCTGCCAGGGCTTCTGACATAGTGTCCAGTGTTTTTACGTCGGAGATTCCCAGGCCGTTTTCATCCACGAACTCCAGGATCTCATCCTTCGGCATTTCCCACATATGGTTTACCAGCTTGCCGATGACGGAGTCCTCCAGCATCATGTTGCTGACTGCCACCTCAATATAGACTACAAGACAGCGTATCTTCGGTTCCTGTCCCAGAATCATGGGACGGATAATGATGTCAGCACAGTCTTTCAGTGTATTTCTGATGTAGTCTTCATTTTCCTGTATATGAATGGATATCTCGTCATTATTTTTCATTTGAAAGGCCCCTTTCCGCTCTCATGATGCTGTGGTATATGCGGTATCAGACCGCATTTGCAGCACAAAAAAGAGAGACGTAATTTTTACATCTCTCTTAGAATATCCATTTCTTCTATTATTATTCCTGCTCATTCAGGCTTCGGATGATAGCCTTCTGCTGGTTGTCCACATGGACATAGACGTATTTCAGTGCGGACTCCTTGTCCTTCTTGCGCAGTGCCTCGCAGATGGCCCTGTGCTCCTGGGCAAGGGTACGGCGCACGGCAATATCCTTCAGATATTCGATGCGGTAGCGGTACATCTGTTCCCTTAAGTTGCTCAGTAACTGTACCAGCCGTTTGTTATTGGTGGCCTTATAAATGATATCGTGAAACGCCACGTCCATCTCCGCAAGCTCGGTCAGATCCCCGTTCTCGGTCAGGCTCAGGAACCGCTGCTCCACCTTATCAAGCTCCTCCAGCTCCTCAGGGGTGATCCGCTCACAGGCCAGACGGATGGCCAGCTCCTCCATGCCTTTTCTGACCTCCAGCACATCATTCAGGTCACGCTCTGTGATGGAAGCCACTTTTGCCCCTTTTCTGGGAGCCATGACTACCAGGCCTTCCAGCTCCAGCTTCCGGATAGCCTCCCGGATGGGGGTTCTGCTCACGCCCAGTTTCTCAGCCAGGGCAATCTCCATAAGACGCTCACCGGGTTTTAAATCGCCTTTTAATATTGCCCTCCGCAGAGTATTGAAAACCACATCCCGCAGCGGAAGGTATTCATCCATATGCATTTCCAAATCCGTTGTCATCTGTGTCTTCCTCCATTATTGAATACTGTAGTCAAGAAAACGGTTCTGGCGATCTTGCTCTCGCGCAGTGCCTCACAGGCCTGCTCTGCTGTCGCCTTGTCATCAAAGAGTCCGAAGACAGTAGGACCGCTGCCGCTCATCATGGCATTGACTGCGCCGTGGTCCTTCATATGTTGTTTGATCTCCTCGATCACAGGGTATGTCGGAATTGTCACGCTTTCAAGAACATTTCCCATATGTCCGGCAATCCTGTTCAAATTGTGCCATTGGAGCCCCTCCAGCATTCTGTCTATCTCCGGATGCTGCACGATCTCCGATGCATCCAGCTTCTCATAGACAAATTTCGTGGACACGCTGACAGGCGGCTTCCCAATGAGCACGTAGCAGTCCGGACAGGGCGGCAGAGCACGCAGCTTCTCTCCGATTCCCTCTGCAAGCGCAGTGCCCCGAAGCAGGCAGTACGGAACATCCGCACCGACTTTCACGCTCCGCTCCATAAGCTCCCGCACAGTGAGCCCCAGTCCGAACAGTCGGTTCACTCCGATCATGGCAGCGGCGGCATCCGAACTCCCGCCTGCCATGCCGGCAGCGACCGGTATGAATTTCTGCAGATCCACGGTTATCCCCTTCTTCACTTTGAACTCATCCATCAAAAGCTGCGCTGCTTTATAGACCAGATTGTTCTCGTTCGTGGGAATAAACGGCAGATTTGTAGTAATGGAAATCCCCGGTTCCTCTTTGATATCAATTTCTAACTGGTCATACATGTTGATGGTCTGCATGATCATGCGGACCTCATGATAACCGTCTTCACGTTTTCTGACTACATCCAATCCCAGATTAATTTTCGCCAGTGCCCTTAATCTCATCTTTATCTCCTGTGTTTCCTTCCATGCGCCCAAAGGCGAATCATTAAATGTTTATTGTATATTGTATTCGTTTTTATACACTTTATTCTATACGATATGCCTCCTTTTTTCAACACCTAAAAATATTATGATTGCACTTTCAACTGTTAAGATTCCACTTTTTTTGTTAAAATCAAGGTATCATACGGTCTTACCTCATCACTTTCCAGATTGTTGAGCTGCACAATGGTTTCGATCGTCGTGTAGAATTTCTTGGCAATGTCCCAGAGTGTATCCTGGGGCTGTACCTGATAGCCCACAATTCCGGGCATGCTCTGGAGCTTCTCCCTGTCCAGCTCCCGCTCTTCTATTTCCCGGATAATGCCTGTGTCTGTCTGCTTTAACACAAGGGCATTTAGATTCATGACGATCTTTACCTCTATCTCATCGCTGTCAATCATGGTGGTCGACAGTTGTTCCAGATCCGTCCGCAGGTGATAGGTACAGTTTTTCCCTATTCCCGGAGCTTCCACCACATGGGAGAAGGGAATCATGGCATCCATGGAATAGAACGGCATATCATCATCCCCTATAATATAGAGGATTCTCACCTGCACAATGCCCTCCACCTCTATGCCGTTTTCCACAGGATGGGTGTCGTCTACTTTCACATTGCCGTCGCTGTGGCAGATCTGGAGGATCTTTCCCTGGTTCTGTTCCATTTTGATGCGGTCGCCTACCCGGCATTTGGAATTATTTTTTACCAGCAGGCTTTCCAGCTTTCTGTTCTCACGTATGGGGACGCATTCTTTTACCGGGGTGTATACGTCCAGAAGAAGGGACATTTCCTCTTCCTCATAGATCTTCATCTCCAGTTCCAGAACAGTGTCCACGCCTATAAGGCGTTCCTCCCCGTCACTGTCTGTTTTTACCTCCAGCTTGCTCTGGGGCATTGTCACATCTATGTTTGGCACCATATCCACAGTGCAGCCCACGCATTCCAGCTCCTGGTAGAAGGGGACAGAGTGCTCCAGCCACTGCAGGGAGTTATTGTCATCGTCACCCCGGTACAGGGCAAATATGAAGAGTTCGCCTTTTACGCCTATCTTATCATTCTCAGCCCGGATATCCATGCCGCGGACCTCCACGGTGTTCCACAGCAGTTCGTGGATATTAGGCTTGTTGGACGCAAGGGCAATGTCCTCTTTTACCCGCATGGTATCCTTTTTATGCACCGCGATCCCCATGACGGAGATGTCCTTTTTTTTCTGGGAAATGCCCTCCGCGTCCACACCTGCGGGCAGGTCTGTCTCCTGCATTTCCTCCACGGATGCAGTAAAGGTGACCAGGGCTTTGATGTTCAGCTTTCTGGAATTGATAAGCTGGACACTCAGATCCTCAATGTCCCATTTTACCCGAACCTTGTCGCCGTTTTCCAGGCCCTCCAGATGCATGGTCTCCCCAATGGGCAGAGTGCCCAGGAGACTTTGGATCTTACGCTCTTCGCTGTCGCTGACATAGAGGAGATAGACCAGCAAAGCGCCTGTCAGGAAAGCGTGGCCCTCGGATATCTGCACATCATCTATATGGATCTCACCTTTTTTCTGGATCATCCGGCCTACGTCCGGCTTGATATCCGGCACATTTAAATCTTCGTCAAAGGTAATCTGGCTGACAGCTTCACATTTTGTATGCATCATACGCATCTGTTTTGTTATTAATTCCACAATAAGCCCTCTTTTCTATTCAAAGATTACCGGTTCTTCCCGATATTTCATTTTCACCACCAGATATGGATAGGATGGCTCGTCTTTTAGGTCTTTGTCCTCCTCCGGCCCTATTAGGGTGGTCTGTAGATGGATGGCATTGTCCCACAGGGACAAATCCTCAATTTGGATACTGTATCCTCCTGTCTCTTGTTTGCCATAGCCTTTGAGAAGGTATAGATAGGAACCGTCCTGATATGTAAGCTGGAATTCTGATTCTTTGTTTTCTTCTATCAGTTCCTTGACTTTATCAGGAAAATCCTCTTCCTTCATCACTGTGTACTCTGGCTTGACTCCGTCCTGGGCTTTGACTTTTTCTATGCTGCAGGATGTCAGAGGGAGGGTCAGGAGGCAGATGAAACATAGTGTTAGGATTAATTTTTTCAATGTTGGGGGACCGCCTTTGGTTTTGGGTGCTCTTAGCAATAGTGTATGCGGAGGAAAAGGGGAATATGACAAGGAATTTTTTCTGTGGACAGCGTAGTGTGATATTGCTTTTATAGAAGATAGAAAGAAAGTATGCCCGGTTTTTGTGGTGATACAGGAAACCGGGCATACTTTGGTATTTGGAATGATACTTTGTCAGAAGGTTATTGATATACTTTTACGCCGTAGGGCGGAAGCGTTATCGTTCCCTGGGCATGCGTTTGAGTGAAAAGGTCTTTCTTTTGGTGAGGAAGGCAGATGACGGCCGGGGTGTTGGAGTAGTTGAGGATGAAGTAGTAGGTTGTACCGTCTATGGTGCGGGGGGCTATTTCACATTGTGGGGGGAGAGTGAAATGGGCCTCATAGGGGGTCTTCAGGTCTAGTTTTTCAAGGAAAACTTCCGCTGCCTGCTCGGTGAAAGCGGCACCATAGTGGTATACTGTGCCTTTTTGGATGGTATTCTTTATGAGGGCAGGAGTGCCTTCGTAGTAGCAGTTTTCATAGAGCGCCAGGACCCGGGCGGTGGGGAGGGCCGGGGTTAACTGATCGTTGAAAACAGCGGCTTCCAAAAGTTGGCCGTCCCAATTGATAAGAGGCGGTGTGTCCTCAGGGGAGACCAGGGTGTACTCCGGGATGTCAGTACCGGTCAGGGGTTTTAAAAGACCCGGAAGACAGTCAGTGGTGCACCGGCCGTTCATGTCTTTGTATGCGCTTCGGCATCCTATGATAAGAGTGCCGCCCTGAGCGGTATATTGTTCCAGAAGGGATGCTCTTTCGGGGGACATGAGGACCGGGTGGGGATAGAACAGGACTTTGTATTTTTGAAGCTGTTCTATGGTGGTGGTTTCTCTTAAATATACATAATCAAGAGGGGTGTGAGTCTTCTGGGCGGCCCGGAAAATAGACAGCTGACTCTGCCACTCTACAGCATTGTGCCAGGTATCAAGCTGGCTGTCCCATATATTGTCATAGTCACGGATTACAGCTGCTTCGGCTTTATAGACAGAACCGGCCAGTTCACTTAAGCACCGGGTTTTCTTGTGAATCTCTTTTAACTCAGCGATTCTTCTGTTGTCGCGGCCTGAATAGTCCAGAAGGCCGTGCCAGTAGATTTCCGTACCTACGGTGCAGGTACGCCAGCGGAAATAGCTGATGTAGTCAGCTCCGTGAGCTATGCTCTGCATGGTCCACAGGGTCATCTGACCGGGTTTGGGAGTAGGGGCTGCCATGCCGGTATTCCAGCCGTTGGCGCCTGACTGCTGCTCCATGATACCAAAATTAGATGAGATGGAGCGGACTTCCATCAGATTGCGGCTCCACATTCTGTCGCGCAGTGAATCTTCCTTCTGATCAAAGCGGTCACGGCAGTAAGCAAAGTTTGGGTAGGAGTCATAGGTAATGAAATCCAGGCTTTCCTCTCTCATACGGTGATTGTCCAAGTTGGAAAAAATTCCGTTTGTAGTAATAAAATCTTCCGGTTTTTTGTATTTTTGGATGACACTGCTTTGGAGGGCAGCAAATCTGCAGGCACTGTCTGAGATGAAGCGGGTATAGTCCAAAACCTGATGAGGGTTGCTGCTGCTGCTGGGAGTTGGACGGGGGACGTAAATCTGGCTCCAGTCCGTGTAGGTCTGGTTCCAGAAGACAGTTCCCCAGGCTTCGTTCAGAGTATCCAGAGTATTGTACTTTTTCCGGAGCCAGATGCGGAATGCCGCGGTATCGCTCTCGGAATAAAATTCACTTTTCTCACAATTGATCTCGTTGTCTATCTGCCAGCCGATAATAGCAGGATGCGGACCGTAATGGGATGCGGATTTTTCTACAATCCTCTTGGCCAGTTCCTGGTACTTTGGGGAATTGTAATTGTAATGCCTGCGGCCGCCATGTCGGTAGAGGGTGCCGTCTATGGCTGCATTGAGTGTCTCCGGATATTTTTCGGTGAGCCAGGCAGGGGGTGTTGCTGTCGGGGTGCAGAAAATGACTTTAACGTTCATCTCATATGCCAGGTCCAGAAATTCATTAAAAAATTCATAAGTGAACTCACCTTCACGCGGTTCGATTTTGCTCCAGGCAAATTCTGCTATGCGGACAACTTCAATACCGCATTCTTTCATTCTTTCCAGGTCCTCTCTCCAGAGATTTTTGTCCCAGTGCTCCGGATAGTAGCAGGTTCCCAGTGTTATTTTTTGTCCGTTTATCAGCTCCATTATTTATCCTCCAATTTTATATTTGTTATTCTTTCACTGCTCCGGCGGTCAGACCTGACATAAAGAATTTAGATGCGCACAGAAACGCGATGAGCAGGGGAAGTACCGCGCAGGTACTGGCCAGCATCAGGGCGCCGTAGTCTGTGCCTCTGTCTCCCACCATGGTCTTCAGCATCAGGGGAAGTGTCATTTTGGCAGGTTCTCTTAAGATCATAAGAGGCTGCATAAAGTCATTCCATACATTGACAAACTGCATGATTCCCAGAGACGCGTATGCCGGCTTCAGAATGGGGGCTACCACACGAAAAAATATAGTCCACTCGCTGCAGCCGTCTATTCTTGCGGCTTCTGTCAGGGATACAGGTACATTGTTCTGACAATACTGACGCATCCAGAAAATGCCGAAGGCGTTGGCACAGCTGGGTATAATCAATGCCTGAAATGTGTTCAGCCATCCCAGTTTTGACATCATGAGAAACCAAGGAATGACTCCCGCTGTCCAGGGAACCATCATAGTTGCAAGTAAAACGGCAAACAATGCTTTTCTGCCTGGAAAATCATACACAGCAAAAGCGTAGCCTCCCACAGAGCAGAACAACAGTACAAGAATGGTGTTCAGGCCGGTTACAATACAGCTATTGAGGAAGGATTTTGGAAAATCCACCAGCAGGTTCATGTTTTCCAGATTCTCTGACAGACTGCCGCCGAACCACATGGCAGGCGGAAAGGAAAAGATTTCACTGGTAGTGTGTGTGGCCATGACAAACATCATGAAGAAAGGAAGAAGCATGATGAGTGCTATCAGACCCAGAACGATATACAGAGATATCTTTTTGCCGGCAGGGTGTACTTTTGCTATTACAATAAGTACAAGTGCAACTGCCATAATAAGAAAAAGCAGCATTTTCATAAGTGTTTCCTCCTTCCGTTTGGTTTGTCTTCTGTCAGTTGGTTGACACCTACAGAAATGATCACAATGATAATGGTAATGACATAAGCACACGCGGAGGCATAGCCATATGAGTTTCCTCCCTGAGGTGCTTTATTCAGCAAATACATCATAAGTGTCAGTCCGCCGTTATTGACTCCGCCTGTCCAGCTTGAATTTGTAAGGATGAAGGGTTCTGTGAACAGGTTGAACATACCTATGCTGGACTGAATGATGGTAAAGATGATAATAGGTTTCAGCAGCGGGATGACAATGCTGAACATAACGCGGCTGTTGCCGGCTCCATCTATTTTTGCCGCCTCGTATATGTCCGCGTTGATGCCCTGCATACCGGCCAGATAGATCACCATGTTCCAGCCCACCCATTTCCATGCAAACATTGCGATGACCGCAACTTTGATCAGGCTGCCGTCTCCCCCCAGCCAGTTGATGGGTACCTGCCCGAAAAGACCTAAAAACCAGTTGATGATTCCGTAGTTGTTGCCAAACAAGTTCTGAAAAATAATGGAAATGGCAACAGAGCTGGTTACCATGGGCATAAAATAGATGGTCTTGAAAATGTTTTCCCCTTTGACCAGTTTGGAATTTAATATGTACGCCAGTGCAAGGCCGCCCAGAAGAATGGGTATATGGGCAATGATTCCGATAAACAAGGTGTTTCCCATGGCCTTCCAGAATAACGTATCCTTAAAGAGGTTGATATAGTTATCGAGTCCCATAAAATGCATGGCTGAGATACCGTCCCATCTGAAAAAGCTGATGCCGAATCCTGCCGCTATGGGGAAGAGGCCAAAGATGGCAAAGAGAATGTAAAAAGGAGCAATATAGGCATAAGCAACCTTATTTTTCTTCAGAGTATAAAGGAAACCAGTCTTTTTTTTCACAGTATTCACAATCGTTCTCCTTTCCTGTCTGTTTAAAGCAGCCGCTGTGCGGCACCGGCCGTACAGCGGCTGACTGGATCTTATTATTTGTCCCAGACACCGGCATCCTTTAACGTCTGTATCTGTTGTTCTTTTACTTCTGCCGTTGCCTTCTCAATATCTGATTTAACCAAATCCCTGATTTCCTCCGCACCAAGTCCTTTTTCCAGTCCTGCATTGACTGAACTGTAAATGCACCCCTCCGCTGTGGTGTCCATCATAGTCGTGGTGACGGGTTTCAGTTCATTTGCCAATTCCACCCACAGTTCTTTTGTCTTCTGGCTGCAGAAATACGGGTCTTCCTTACCGTAAATGTCTGCATCATCATAGGCAGGTTTGTATGCAGGGAAATAGTCCACTGCCTCAAACATTTCATTCTGTGCCTGTGCGGTTGCCAGCATGTATTTTACAAACGCCCATGCTGCTGTTTTATTTTTAGACTGTTCCGGGATCACAAGGAAGGAACCCCCCCAGTTGGATGCCTTCACGCCGCCCGGCATGGTGGTCACACCCCATTTTCCACTTGCATCAGGTGCATAATCTGTCTTCAGGAATCCGCCGAACCAGCTTCCTGTGCATACTGACGCCAGGGTCCCGTCTCCAAAGGCAGCTGTAGCTTCAGTACCCCACATATCAACATTCATGTCCAATTTTTCTTCACGCATTTTTATTACAGCGTTTAAGCAGTCCAGGTCTCCCTCTCTTTCAATTTTAAGGTTCAGATCTTCATCGTAATAATCCCTGTTGCAGAAAAGTTCAAAGTAGAGATAGGAAGCATCCGGCAAGAGCCAGCGCTCTCCCGGTATGTAAACTTTCCGTGCCACTTCCAGAACGCCGTCCCAGGTACTCATAAGCTCTGCCACTTCTTTTGGATCCGTTGGAAGTCCGCACTCCTCAAAAATATCCGTACGGTAGAAATAGCTGCATGGACCAACATCCCATGGAATCGCGCGGACAGCATTTCCGTCCGCAGAAATACACTGGTTCCATTTAAACTCTACGAAATCATCCTTTAATTCATCTGCATTGTACGGCTTTTCCTTTAAATTCGTAAGCGCTGCGGAATCCCTGTACTGAGCAACATAAGCTCCTTCTATCATCGCCACATCCGGTGCGCCTGAACCGGCGGAAAGTGCTGTCTGCAGAGCCTGATGATGAGCAGTTGTATCTGTAAACTGGAATTTCACTTCCACGTTGGGGTATTCTTTGTGAAACCCCTCCAGAGCAGCCTTAAATGCATCATCACCGGATGGCCAGCCGCCTACTGTGATGGTTCCTTTTACGGATTCCGGGTCTGAGATATCTCCAGTATCCTCTGCTTCCGCGCCGGAACCTCCGCAGGCGGTAAGCCCTGCTGCCATGGAAGCGGTCAGCATCCAAATGGCTGCTTTTTTCATCATTTTGATTCTCTTCATATCTTTTCCTCCTGATATCATTAACGTCTGCTTCTCAAATCCTTAACACTTTCTCCTTCCAGAAGCCTTACTGATTGATGAACAATATATTTTGTATTCTTCTTTTCAATCATGTCTATAAGAATTTTTGCACACTCGCCGCCCTGCCTCTGTGGATTTGCATCCACGGTTGTCAAAAGAGGTGTAACATATCTCCTTGCTCTTGTGCCGTCTATACCCACTATAGAAATGTCCTGGGGCACTTTCACCCCCATTCTCTGTAACTCCCTCATCATACCCAGAGCAAACTCATCATTGAAACAGATGACCGCCGTGGCATCCATTTTTCTCTCCTGAAAGAGCTGCGCTGCAATCTCGCCTTTTGCAAAAAAGTCCTCCTCCATTTTCAGGGAATTATCCTCCATATCCTCCTTGAAGGCCATAAGCCGGATGTCATCCCGTTTATCCAGCCAATGTACACTGACGACCCAGTCCTGCCACCTTCTGTCAGACTTCAGGCTGATCTGCTCCTTGAATGCAAGAAGCCTGGAGTTAAGGTTTGTAGTGGAATAGGGAAACCCAAAGGCGATCCGCTTATGTCCCATATGGAACAGATACTGCATGCCAACCTCCATAGCCCGGTACATGTCTATCTCAACCAAAGGAACTGATTTTGGAAGGTTCACCGGATTGCAATAGGACGCACTCACAACGGGAAGATAATAATTCTTTCCCACCTGTTCCAGATAATATTCCGTCAGGTTCTCATTGGGCATTATGATTCCGTCAATCATTGTGTCACGGATCCTGGCAAAAGACAGAACACCATTCATCACGACCATATACCCCCGCTCATTAGCGGTTTTGCACATACCCCGGTACATTTCCAGATTAAATTCATTATTGAGGTCCTTGCAGTAAAAAAGAATCTGCTTTGTACGTCTCTCCTGCAGGCTCATGGCCACAGGCTGCGGAACATATCCCAGCTCTTCTGCTGTCCTTATGATCTTCTGTCTCTTTTTTTCTTCCACATACCCGCTGTTGTTCAGAGCTCTTGATACAACTGATACAGATACGCCAAGTAATTCTGCTATGTCTTTTCTTGTTATAGGCTTTTCTGTGTTTCTGGACGGCATGTCTTTACTCCTTATTATTGTGATGATAGTTCCAATAACTGAACTTTTGCTTATTGTGCACAATTTTCTCAATAAGGTCTGTAAAAATTCCTATCTTTATGACTTCTGATAGGATAATCATATTTCTTTCGCTATGTTTTATCAATATCGCTATATGTGGTCACACGTCCACACAGGATTCCCTGTCATAATTGACGCACATGAAAAAGGAACAGGATATGCCTAACCGCATTTCCTGTTCCTTTTTTCAGTCTGCCTTTTATTTTGCCGGGCAGTCCCTGTATTTAATTTTCTAATCCGCCACAATATTCTGCAGCCATACTCCCTTTTTCACCAATATAAATCCAATGAGACATTTTATCATATCTCCCATCTGCACCAGTATATAGATCGCCACTACGGGCAGCAGGGTAAAATGGCTCAGAGAGAAGGCTATGGTCACACTCACTGCCCAGATGAACACACTGTCAAACAGGAAGGTGACAATTGTCTTTCCTCCTGAACGCAGGGTGAAGTAAGCGGCGTGAAGGAAGGCATTCTGCGGCATGAAGACCGCGGTTGCCATGATAAAGTATTTCGCCAGCTCCCTGGCCTCCTGGTTGGTGTTATAAAGCATGGGGAAAAGCGGCGCAAGGAGGAGCATCAGCAGAGCCACACCGGTACAGCAGAATACGGAGAAGGCTATCATCTTCGTATCTGTATCCCGGGCCTCCTTCATCTTGCCAGCACCCAGAAGCTGGCCCACCACAATGGCCACGGAATCTCCCAGAGCTATAAATACTATGTTAAATACATTATTGATGGTATTGGCAATGTTCAGGGCAGCTACCACATTTAATCCCCTGATGGAATAGCACTGGGTCAGCATAGCCATCCCGGCCGCCCAGAGAGCTTCGTTCAGAAGAAGGGGCGTACCCTTGATCAGAATCTTCTTCGTCAGCAGCGCCGGAACCTTCAGCGTGCGGTACAGCCCTTCAATATATTGGTTGACCTCTTTATGCTTGTGTGTCCAGTGAATGACAATGGCAGCCTCCACATATCTGGAAAGAACGGTCGCTATGGCTGCGCCCCGCACTCCCAGTACCGGAAATCCGAATTTTCCGTAGATCAATATGTAGTTGAACACCAGGTTAATGACAACGGCCGTGATACCGGCCTTCATAGGTGTAACCGTCTCCCCGCACTCACGCAGGGTGCTGGCGTATACCTGAACCATCATAAACGGCGGAAGCCCTATCAGCATAATGTAAAGGTACTGTTTCCCGTAAGCAAGTGTAGCCGCCAGATTCTCCGCGCTGCCCTCCCCGTGAAGGTACATGCTGATAAGCGGTTCCCCTCCAATGAGGAAAACGATGACAGTGCCCACTGTCAGGATCAGAGCCATCCACAATTTATACCGGAAGGTATTGCGGATACCCTCATTATCCTTCTGTCCAAAATACTGTGCCGTAAATATACCGGCGCCCGACACGCCTCCGAAAATACAGAGGTTATAAACAAAGATAAGCTGGTTTACGATCGCAGCACCTGACATCTGCTCCGTACCGATTCTTCCTACCATGATGTTATCCAGAAGACTGACAAAATTGGTGATGCCGTTCTGTATCATAATAGGTATGGCAATAGCCAGGATCATCTTATAAAATTTTTTATCTCCGATGAATTTCTTCATCACTCCGGTCTTTCCCATTTTTCTCTATGCCCCCCTAAAATCAGCGATATACTACATAACTTACTACAGGAAATCTTCTTTGTAAAGAAAATAATTTGGAATATAATGACGATTTTTAGCGGGGATTTTCGTTAGAATAACAGGATTTGTTAAAAACTTCTGTATATGGAGAGATGCTTTTGGCCGGAGTTGTGTATTTTCTGTATATTAGGTCTAAATATGGCTTGCATCCCTTTCCTGTTTTCCGTATAATATAAGAAGTTCCAGGTATTGGATACGTCACATCATATATAAAATTTCCGGCCAGGTATGCCTAAAGCATATCTGGTTTCTTATCCAGTAATATATACCAAACGGTATAGAAAGGTGAGTGTTATGTTCCGCTTTATTCTTGTATGCATTGTAGTTGTAGGATTTCTTATTTTATCCATTCCGATCCTGCTGGTTGAATGGGTGATCGGTAAATTTAACCGGAGGGCAAAGGACATCAGCTCCCTGCGCATTGTCCAGGCAGTTTTCAGATGTGTCCTTAAGATTACAGGGTCTGATATCCAAATCATCGGCCATGAAAATGTCCCCCATGACACGGCAGTCCTTTACATAGGAAACCACAGAAGTTTCTTTGACATTCTTCTCACCTATGTCCTGTGCCCGGATCTGACCGGATATATTGCCAAAAAAGAAATGGAGCCGATTCCCCTTTTGTCCAACTGGATGAAATACCTGCACTGTCTGTTTCTGGACAGAAAGGATATCAAAGCCGGTATGAAGACCATTCTGACTGCCATTGATGAGGCGAAAAACGGCGTTTCCATCTGTATCTTCCCCGAGGGAACCAGAAATAAAAATGAAAGTGAACTGGATATGCTTCCCTTCCATGAAGGCAGCTTTAAGATAGCCACCAAATCAGGATGTCCTATTATCCCCATGGCGATCACCAATTCCACTGAAATTTTTGAGGCACATTTTCCTAAGATCAAGCCTGCTAAAGTGATCGTGGAGTATGGAAAACCCATTTATCCGGACCAGCTTTCAAAGGAAGATAAAAAACGTCTGGGGGCGTATACACAGGAAACTATTTTGAATATGCTGAAGAAGCACAGGGAAGACTTCTGAAGGTAAAATTTTATAGTTTATACTGCAGTTTATCGTAAAAAACGCTGTTTCGGTTATTCTATTATTATAGAAGGAATACCGAGGCAGCGTTTCTGGATTAAACAGAAGAAAAATGCCGCAAAAGAGAGGAAAAAAAATGATGAAGAAGAAAACATACAATATGCTGACAGACCCACCCGGGCGCTCGCTGCTGCTTTTTGCGCTGCCTATGATTTTAGGGAATCTTTTTCAGCAGTTTTATAATATCGCAGATTCTGTGATCGTGGGAAATTTTGTTGGGGAACGGGCGCTGGCTGCTGTGGGTGCCTCCTATGCGATCACAAATGTGTTTATTGCCATTGCTATTGGCGGAGGGATCGGTAGTTCTGTGATCATCTCCCAATGTCTCGGCGCAGGGAAGAAAGGCAAAATGAAGACAGCCGTATTCACCACACTTATCAACTTCCTTGTGGTGAGTATTTGCCTGGGAGTGCTGGGGCTTTTCCTGAATCACCGGATTCTGGGATGGGTGAATACGCCCAAAGAGGTTTTTTTGGACGCGGCGCTTTATCTGGCTGTATATTTTGCCGGTCTGCCGTTTTTGTTTATGTATAATGTGGAGGCGTCCATTTTCAATGCGCTGGGAGATTCCAGGACGCCGCTGTATCTGCTGATATTTTCCTCTCTGCTGAATATTTTCCTGGATATGTTGTTTGTCATACGGTTTCAGCAGGGGGTGAGAGGGGTTGCTGTGGGTACTCTGATCGCCCAGGGAGTGTCTGCTGTTATTTCGCTTGGGCTGCTTCTGCGGAAGTTGAAGAGGTATAAAACGGATGAACACTGGCGTGTATATGATGTCGGGCTTATGGTTTCCATGGTAAGGATAGCGGTTCCCTCTATTATCCAGCAGTCCATTGTGCAGATTGGGATTCTTCTGGTTCAGTCGGTTGTCAACAGTTTCGGAGCTTCTGTGCTGGCCGGTTATTCCGCGGGAATGCGAATCGAGTCTATCAGCATTGTGCCTATGCTGGCTATGGGAAATGCCATGTCCACCTTCACTGCCCAAAATGTGGGCGCCGGACAATTGGAGCGGGTGAATAGGGGATATCGGATGTGTTATGCAGCGGTGCTGAGTGCCGGGGCATTTCTGTGTATTCTCTATCAGTTGTTTGGAAATGTGTTCGTCTCAGCGTTTTTGGACGCCGGAAATGGAAGTGCCGCTTTTCAGACGGGGCTGGATTATGTGAAGTTTCTCTCGTTCTTTTACGCTTTTATCGGACTGAAGGCCTCCACTGACGGACTGCTGCGCGGGGCCGGGGATGTGAAGGCTTTTACAGTGGCTAATCTGGTGAATCTCTCTATCCGGGTGATCGTGACAAATGTATTCGCGCCGGTGTATGGAATCCAGGTGGCATGGATGGCTGTGCCTATGGGGTGGGCGGCCAATTATGTGATATCGTTTGGGTGGTATTTGACGGGGAAATGGAGGAGGAAATGGGAGACTGCCGGGGTAAGATGAAGTTTTGCTGAATGCGGGCATATATGATATAAATGAAAGACCTGGGTTTATGTGGAATTATGTCAGTGGGGATGCAGGTATTTCTCGGGTCTGCACTGCTGTTAAGATTGGTTTGAGGATTCCCTTCCGCTATGGGGGTGAGGGAATCCTCGTTTATTTTGATGGAACTATCTCCAGTGGTTATGGTACTTGATTATCTTTACGTGAGCTTTAAGACAGTCTAAAATATTGATCATTCTTCTATGTTATTCAGAGACAGCATAAATAAAAGTACCGGAGGTTCATTCCACCATAACTTTGCAGCGCTTTTTGCAGCATGCTATTCCAAATTTTAATATGTGATTTAGCCCGATTGCTTTTAGCTCTTCTGTATAGTTTTTCTCCTTAATTTGCCGCAATGCCTGTCTGCATCCCGCCTCAAGGTTGGAGTCCTCAGAATATTTTAACTCTACCACAATGCCTAAATCTTTTTCTTCAATTTCTACAAGTATATCGCTGTAACCATCTCCGGATTCACGATTGGACCATACACCCCAGCTATCCTTAAATCCAAGCAGTCCCAGCAAAATCCCATGATAAAAATTCTCTTTTCTATATTTTCCCACAAAAGTATCTCTGATACTGATAGTTTTTCTAAGATAGGCATTAAAGTACATTTCCACTCCTGCTGCATCACCATTTTCAAATGCATCGCAGAACATATTTAATGTATCTCCATCTCTCTTCGTCATATCCTGGAACCATTCCATAATCTGTCTCGTAAATATCTTTCTCACTTCCTGGTTAGGAATTACCAGGATAAATATATCATCATCAGATTTTCCCTGCTGTGTCAGATACCCTGTAGTAAACAGAACACTCCATATATTATCTGTATCGCTGTACAATTCACGATAGGTTAATTCCTGCCGGATTTCTTTTCTAACTGCTTCCCCCTCAACCAGGCGCTCAATCTCACGTTTTGTTGTATTGCTTTCCGCATTTTCTATAAAGTATCTGACAGACTGATTGCTGCTGGTATTGGACCAGTAATCCTTTGGCTGTACTTTGGGATCAAATCTGAGTTCATCACAATAGCATATCACATCCCAGGGACAATAAACATGAACATCACCAAAACGATAACCGTCATACCAATCCTTTATAGTTTCATAGGACGCAGTAAGTCCATAGTATTCCAAAAGTTCTCTTACTTCTTTATCTGTAAATCCAAAGTATTCATCAAACCGGACATCCGTGATGGAAAGCACTTTCATATTATTCAGCCCGGTAAAAATGCTTTCCTTTGACACCCGCAGACAGCCTGTTAACACAGCAAACTGCAGGCTGTCGTTAGTTTTTAATACCTGCTCAAACAGATTGCGTATCAGCATAATCATCTCTTCATAATAGCCATTATCAAAGGCCTTTGCCAGGGGGACATCATACTCGTCAATCAGTATAATGACTTTTTTGCCATAATGTTTCTGCAGCAGCATGGATAACGTCTTCAGACTTCCCATCAGCAGCGTGTCTGACATAGTAAAACCCTGCCTGTTGCTTTCATCCACTACAGTCAACTGATTGTACTGCATTTTTTCTTTCTCGTTCAGGTTATTGCTTTCGGATAAAAAATAGAACCTCAGCGCTTCATTCCCAATGATGGAACGCATCATATCCCGCGCAGCTGCAAAATCTATGCCGTTTACGCCTTTCAAGCTAATTGAAATAACTGGAAATGCGCCCATATATTCTTTGCAAAGGCTTGTTTCTTTTGAAATTTCCAATCCATTAAATAACTTTTCTGTATATGTTATGTCACCCTCAATGTCCAAAAAGCTTTTCAACATACTCATGTTAAGGGATTTGCCAAAACGTCTGGGGCGTGTAAAGAGATTTACTTCTCCCCAATTATATAGAAGGTCTTTGATCAGACCTGTTTTATCAATATAATAAAAATCTTCTGTCCGAATTTTTTCAAAGTTCTCTATTCCAATTGGGAGTTTCTTTTTTATTGCTGTATTCATCTTTATGCTCACCTCTTTCTGCAAGGTCTGGTCACTAAATTTGAATTCACGCTATTGCGCAGGTGATGACAAAATTCAAACAATTCAAACTTTTCTTTGATAGAGGCAAGACATTTCAATCCACACCACCGCGTAGATAGTGACATAGTAATGTATGCCAGAATCATGACCGATTCCGATTTCAATCCACACCACCGCGAAGGTGGTGACGTCATGTACAGTACAGTTTTTAAAGTCCTATATGATTTCAATCCACACCACCGCGAAGGTGGTGACGATAAGGCGGTTGCGCCGGCGCAAATAGGGCCTATTTCAATCCACACCACCGCGAAGGTGGTGACTCTGAAAATTCAGCACGTCCAGTCTTCCCTCCTTATTTCAATCCACACCACCGCGAAGGTGGTGACAGCAAAAATGCCCAAATTTCATAGCCATTTTTGTATAAAACTCCTAATCAATAGACTCTTTTACACTAATCTTACCACCCTTTTCCTCATTATCCACCTTTTTCCCATCACTCAATACCCGAAAATATGGTGCGAATCTCCCAATGTTTTTCTGCTCACTTCCTATTCGCACTAGAAAATCAAAGTCGAGTCCGCTGCTGTCCCCCTGTCAACTCCCATATGCTCCACTTTAGTCTTATAGTTATTCCCCAAATAATAAAACCTGAGGCTGTCAACTTCCTTATCAATAATATCCCCTAATACAGCCTTCAACGAAACACACTGTGTGTTATCAAGAATGCATTCAAAGACAGAATTCTGCACCCGCCTTCCATAATTAACACATTGTTTTGCAACCTTTCTAAGACGTCTTTTCCCGGCATCTGTCTCCGTATTTACATCATATGTAATCAAAACCAGCATACACTCACCTACTTCCAGAAAAATGGCGGGTACTCATCTAAATCTTCTCTCAGATAACGAGCCAGAAGCATTGCCTGGGCATATGGTATCATTCCCCACTCCACTTTATCACCCAAATACGGATGTGTGATAACATCTTTCTTTTTATTCTGCCACTCTGTCAGCAGCAGCTTCCTGCATTTATCACTGATCAATACCGCGCCATCTTCCTTAACAGAAAAATCCTTCTTATTCACCATCCTTCTATTGATCATGGTGAGCACAAAACGATCCACTAAGACAGGCCGCAGTTCCTCCATCATATCAAGTGCCAGCGAAACCCTTCCGGGCCTGTCTGTATGCATGAATCCCACATACGGATCCAATCCCACGCATTCCAATGCCGAAGCGCACATGTTCGTCAGCAAGGTATAAAAGAATGAAAGCATTGCATTTACATTATCTAATGGTGGTCTCCGGTTTCTGCCTTCAAACTTAAAGTCTTTTTTCTGCTGTAAAATCAGTTCATTAAACACACCAAAATAAACGCTTGCCGCTTCCCCTTCATATCCTCTCAACTGTTCCATACTTGTACAGCTCTTCACATAATTTAAGGACTGCTGCAAATTAACAGAGGCACGTTTTACCTCCTCAACATCAATCTGAAGTGCGTGATCCCTTATTGCTCTTTCAAGAACCCACCGGGAATTATATATTTTCCCTAAAATGCAATTGCGGGCAATCACAAGACTTGCCTCATCTTCTTCGGAAACCTTGTACTGCTTCTTTCTCAAAACAACATTTCCTCTTACATTCCCAGTCACTCTTGCCAGGAATCTGCCCTGGGGTGTCATGAAACAAAGTGAAATATCTCTTTCCGCACATCCTCCCATAAGTGCCGGGCTTGCACCTCTGTAACCAAAAGAAACAATGGCTTCCAGATTATGCAGCGGAACCCTTCCCACTTCCTTTTCCTTATCCAGCACCACTACATTTTCTCCATCCAGGGAAAGGTATCCATCGGGAGAGGTGATATATAACGTATTCAGCAATTTCTTCATTTGTCATCCTCCCCAATGGCAGCTTTTATATATTCTTTTACTGAAGCCGTTTTTCCTAATTTCGGCAGACAGATGTCTTTCAGGGAACATGTGTTACAGCTTTTCGACCATTTAACCTTTGGGGTATATTTTCTGTCAAAATACTGATGCATTTCTGAAAACATAGTTCTCACCTGTTCCTTTAACTCATCGGTAAATTCTATTCTTTCCCGCCTCTTTATCTCTCCATAGAAAACAGCTCCCTCAGCAATCGTACACGACAGCATTTCCTCCAGACACATAGCCTGGGCTGTCAGCTGGAAAATATCTATCTCCGTATCTTTCGGTTTTCCCCTCTTGTACTCAACGGGATAGACCTGAAAGATCCCTCGATGCCCATGCAGAGAAATCCCCTCCTCAGCCCGCCGGAATTCTACGATATCACATACACCGCTGACACCTATTTCCCTGGAATGTACGGGAAGCCCTCTGCTGATTACCACATCATTCCTTTTCTCTGAAGAATATGTGTCGTGTGCTCTTTTATGAAGTAATTCCCCCTCCACAGTCCGGACATTCTCCAGCCACTGCTGCTCAATATGTATTAATGCCCACTGCCTTCTGCAAAAAGCAAAATGCTGGATCCCTGAAAGCATCAGGTAATCCTCTTCCCTATATTCCTTCATATTTTTCTTGAAATCTCCACTGTTTGCGGAATCTGATCTTCATGGATTTCAATGCTGTAATCCTGATATTTTCTGGGATAAATCACATCTTCATGTTTTCTGACCTCAACTGCGTCAAATAATTTATATGCCGGGCAGTCGCCGAATTCTTTGCTGTGTTTGAAAATAATAAGCTCCCGCACCGCCATTTTCCCTCTGGCCGCAGAATGGTCAATTTCAAACATATTGATAATAGCCTCCCAGAGAAGTTCCAGATCATCCTCTGTAAATCCGGTCACCTTTCTGGCCAGGTTCGCCGAGATATATCCCTCCATTCTGTAAAGCGCATATGGAATAATATTCTTCCTTCCCATTTCCGTGCTCTTATTTTCTGCGTCCTTTTCTGTTGTGATCGCAACGCGGGTTATGGTCACTTCCTGGCTCACCACCGGGTCAATACTCCTGGCAAAACCAAGCTGTACAGGGCCTCTGACCTGCCCGCAGTTGAGGGCAGCTTTTACAAATGTAGTCATGACAGCTCCAAACGTACGGATATCAAAGAAATTGCCGCACATAAAATCGCGTATCTTTTTATCCACATCTGGATCCTTCTTCTTTAACTCCTTAATTTCCTTCTCATTTGTCTTCAAATATTCGTAGGCAGTATTATCACTCCGATTAAGCGGTACATCCTCTTTGATATAGATCTTATACCCTTCCTCTTCTTCCTTTACTGCTTCCACATAATTTCTTATCTTTCTTTTGATACACACATCGGTGACAATCCCATATCCGCTTTCCGGATCGATACGGGGCAGATTTCCTGCATCCGGGTCCCCGTTTGGATTTCCGTTTTCCACATCAAATAAAATCACGAACTCATACCTGTTTTTAATTATCTCTGACATCATGTGCTTCCTCCTTATCCTTTTTCTCATAACGTTTTTGGTTCTGATGATAATATCCCAGTATGAACATTCCCTGTTCTTCCAATGAGAGCCTTCTGGGACAGGGAACCATCTGCGCTTCTGTTACCGGCATTTTATCCTGCAGTTCACCCAGCAATTTCTCAAAATAAACAACTTTACCATGGTTAGAAATCTTTCTGATATGGCTGTTCTTTAATTTGAACAATACAGGGAAAATGGCTGCCGGTGTGGCACAGGCTGAATTAAAATATTTGTCCTTGATAGTCGCATTGATTCCCGGGTTTGCCTCTTCCTGAATTGCTTCCAGCACCGCAAACTCCCGGCCCAATGTATAAGCTACATTTTTGCTGTTCTCGTTCAGACTCACTGTTATCTCCTCCTCCTTATCATATCCATTACGGATCAAATACGCCTTGATAATAGATGCCCTGCCCTTTGTGATCTTATGTATATGGCTGTCTTTATCATCCTGCTCTGCCCTGATCCTGCCCATTACACCCTGGAACAGGGATGCCGGATACTGCCCTCCGGAAATGATTGCCCGGTATACAGCTCCCGCCATATTTGCGGTTGGCTTCTTATCCCTGGATTTTTTATTTACGGTTTCCTGAAGCATACGCCAGACACCCATATAACGCATTTCATCTGCCGCCGGCCGTACAATATTCATCCTGTCATAATGTTCTTTCAAATGTCTGAGGATGTTTCCGAAACTGTCCTGGCAGAAAAAACGCACTGCAATCCTGGCCGCATTCGGAGCAAGTCCCAGGATATAAAAACGCTGGTCCAAGGACAAACTTCCTTCCACTTCCTCCACGACAATAGGCTTACCCATTTCCAGACTATTAAACACACCCGCTACAATCGCCTGATTGTCAACCGTAGGTTCAACCGCTCCGCCGAATATATTTTGATATATTTCTTCACCATCCTCAGCCCAGTATACAACTGTCGTATCACCGATCTGGCTTGTATGGGACTTATCCGCAAGGAGATGATTAAGGGCTGTGGTATATGCATATGCCGCATAGGTCCCCACAGGCGCATTGTAGCCCTGTTCTTTCCCGAAAGACTCAAATGCCGGTGCGTTAAAAGATACAAGTGCCGCACCGCTCGACTGTGCCCCCGGCACTCCTTTGATCAACCCATGAATTCTGGATATTTCTGTCTTCTGCCCGGTCACAAGGCAGATTCCTTCGTTGTCCGTTTCAGCGCTGTCTCTGTAGATTTCCCAGGCTTCTTTCACATCATAATCATTCTGCACCCAGTCACCATCTACGCAGAAGATCAGATTTGCCCCGGCTATCATCTCTTCCAGGCTATCTGCAAGCACGGGATGCTCTGCGGCACCGCCCGGATTCCAGGTTTCAAAAAAATTCCGGACTGCGGCGGCAGCGTTTCCTTCCACCCCATCCAATATTTCCAAATGTTTTTTCTTTGCCGCAGCGAAACATTCTTCTGAACGCTTTGGCTTTCCCTTATTATCGATTCCCAGGAAATATCCCGAATTATCACATAAAAAGTTAGATGATACTCCTGAAGAACGTGTCACCATCTCGGGCACCCTCAACTGCTGCGGCTCCATCACCGTTTTCTTGCCTTTCTGCTTTGCTAACTTAAGAGGAATCACGCCTAAAAGCTCACCTTTTTCAGAAATATCCAGCGCAAAGGAGACTTTGGCCGTACACCATCCCGGGCTGGTGATTTTCTCTTTCTTTTCCAGTGCCTCATAATATTTAACCAATGACTGCAGGATCATCTGACCACCTCGCAATCCCGTACGTCAAGTACACCATTTTCCATGACTGCCCTAAAAAACATAGGGGTGATATCCTCCGGGTTCGAGTAGTCAAAATCATACAGCATGTACCCTAAATCCTTTACTGTATCCGGATAAGCCGTCTCAACCGCCTCTTCCTCAAAAAGCTCAAAATTCACCGGAAATTCCCTGCATCCGAAATACGGCATATGATAACATTGCCCTCTGCGCAGACGCCTCATAATAATGTCCTTAAATTTACCGCAGTTGTCCGTCTGATTTGCCTGATCAGTCATGTCAAAATGCGCCTCTATCACATATTCCACATCCTGCAGCAGGATAGCCGCCCTCTGTACGATTTCTTCCTTAGTACTCAGATACAGCGGTTTATTTGCCCCGTTTATAACACTCAATACATTTCCTGCCTGCACTTTGCTTTTGACCTCATTACGCCGGATACTGGTAAACTGTATGGGTTTTCTGACATAAATCTTGTCTATCACCCAGCGAAGGCCGGGATGCCAGTAGATGGCTTCCAGAATCCCTCTTGCTGCCGACGGTGTAATGACATCGTAACTGCAGCGCTCAACTTTCATTTCCGGCCGGGAAAACAGTGCCCTGTCTCCCCAGACTCTTACGCGCACACCATGGCTCATGTCTCTCCTCCTCCCGTTTATCTGTTGGAATCTATATTCTGAGTTCAGCCTGCATACCTGGTATGGATGCTGCCGGGATCACACTGCGGAAATCTATTTTTCTGTCCGTAATCACCCAAACAATGCATCTCCTCTCTCGGCTTTGACCGTCAGACCTCTGTCTTCTGTGTAAAGCTCTTTGCTGCGCAGCACATAGAAATCCGTGTCAATATCTGTGCACAGCGCTTCCAGCATACCTGCCCCGTCCAGATTATTGAAATCATTTTCGTAAACATTTACACAATACTGTCCTGCTGCCCTGAATAATTCCCTGGAATGTTCTCCCCTTCTCAACCGTTCCGCAATATCTGCGGCTTCCTCCTCCATATCCACCAGAATCGTCTTGGTTTCTGATTCAATAATATGGAATTTACCTGCCACATCTGCAAACGGAAAACTAAAAGAAGGAATTCCCTTTTCAAAATCCTCAAGAATATTTTTCGTGTCCAGGCCTTCTCCCCGGAAACGGTATAGTCTCTTGAAATATTCGTGGATTGCCTCCGGCGATGTGATGTCTTCATATTTTCCTGTAATTTGTTTCGCTGCAGATATGGGCAGCTTCAACTGCGCAGGAATATGAATTTCCTCATCCTGCTCCAGGGTAAAAACCATTGTCTCACAATTCTCTCTGTTCCTGTTTCCCTCCCTATTGCATCGGCCTGCTGCCTGAATCACAGAATCAATTCCGGCAAGCTCCCTGAAAACAGAGGCAAAGTCAAAATCAACACCGGCTTCTACCAGACTCGTTGCAATTAGCTTACACGGCCTGCCATCCTTTAGCCTCTCTGTTATTTCTTTTAGTATCCTTCGTCTGTGCGCGGGATACATATAGGTGGAAAGGTGATATACATTTTCACCCTTCAGGGATTCAAAGACTCTCTGAACACGCTTCCTGCTATTTAGGATGCATAATACCTGATTCTTTTCTTGGAGATATGAAATCAGATTTTCTTCCGATATCTCACCAATGTTTATGACTTCTGTTCTTTTGAAGAACTCATACTGTTCCTTTACATTTGGACATATCTCCTCTGCTTTCATAAAGTCCGGAAAAAAATCATTCAGCGCCGGCTGTGTAGCTGTACAAAGAACCGCGGTACAGTGATAATTATAAATCAGTTCACTTATAGCCTGGATGCATGGCTTCAGGTAATTCACCGGCAGCATCTGCGCCTCGTCGAAAATGATAACGCTGTTGGAAATGTTATGTATTTTACGACATTTAGAAGATTTATTTGCAAAGAGGGATTCAAAAAATTGTACGTTTGTGGTGACTACAACCGGTTTATCAAAATTTTCTGCCGCCAACTGCATGTTTTGCAATTCCTCGGTATTGTCACAGACTACACTGCAGTGATTTTCCAGAACATTCCTGCTGCCCAGGATTTCTTTAAAGACCCGGGCGTTTTGTTCTATGATGGACGTATAAGGAATGACGTAAATAATGCGTTTCAGATTATGCTCCCTTGCATGCTGCAGGGCAAATGCCAATGACGATATGGTTTTGCCTCCTCCGGTGGGAACTGTCAGCTGATAAAGTCCCTGCTGCTTTTTACCTTTTTCCAGGCATGCCCGCAAAATAGCAGAACGTCTTCCATTCACTGTATTTTCATCATAATTTGTCAGCCAGGAGGCGATATGCTTATACAGCCTGTCAAACAATTGCTCTATAGAATCATAATTTCCTCTGATATTACTCCCCGGCCTCATAAAATGCTCAGTATCCAAATAATCTGCATCTACCAGACAGGAAAAGAGCATACGGATAAAAAAGGCTGCACTAAACCCGCCTCGTCCTATAGGTTTCAGCGGCAGGGCCGGAAATGCCGGTATTTCAATCTCCTCCTTAAAAGCCTGATAATCTTTCAGTTCTTTCTTCATTCTTCCATAAAACGTTGCCGGTTCTCCAGGTGAACCGCCGTCAGGCAGACCGGAATGATGTCCGGCTACACAATATGCCTGCATGATATTTTTATTACGGTATAGTTCCTGAGCACCCGCAGTTGCATGATCGACTTTCGCACCTCCATGCAGACGCTTCTGAAATTCAGCGGAATATTTTCCGATATCATGAATCAGTCCGCAGCCGTACCCCCATTCTTCACTGTCAAAAGAGGCTGCAAATTCAGCGCTTAATTTTGCGACTCCCTCCAAGTGTTCTCTGATGGTCTGTTCTCTTAATTTATCATCACTTATATGGGCTAAATACATTTATCTTCCTCTATTTTATCTCGCGGTTACATTTCCATTATACACCATGTATACATTTTGCACAATATTTATTATATTTTTTTGTTTCATTACATCATTTTTACTATATCAACCTGAAAACGCAATGTATCACAAACCTCACATCAGTTCCCACAGACTCCCCTGTATTCCCGCCCCATAAAGTTCCATATGCTCCAGTCTTTCATTCCCCACGATCCCGGGGTCATTTATCTGAACCGGGCCGGATTTCAGAACCTCTTTATCGCTGTACATACGTTTTCGGATACTGAGCTGATAGAACAGGCTGAACCGGTTGGTAATAGAACTCTGGTTCAGGTCTGACAGGCAGATAAGCTGTATGTGGAAGGTACGCGCAATATCCATAACCGCTTTCAGCAGATGCTCAGAGGACGTTCTCGCAAAAGGATTGTCCATGATCAGCACTTTGGACTCCTCCATGGGGTCACCGCCTGCGTTTTTCCTTGTCACTTCGCGGATATAGGATATTAAAGTGGATGCCAATGTGAAGAATACCACAAACTTCTCGCCTCCTGAATTCTGAGCCATGGCATCCTCCCAGCGCTTAAGGCCGCTGTTCTTCTCATTCAGATCAATTTTATAGACCAGAACCGGTATCTTATTCGTGCCGATCACCTGATTCAGAAGTTCTCTTCCTGACGTGAGGGCAGCCAATTTTTCCCGTATCTTTTTCTCACTGCCTGATTCCTCTTTTTGGCTCAGATCCACCATGATCTGCAGGCATCTGCTTATATATTCCTCCATCCGCTCCCTGACCTTATTGTCCAGTTCCCTGGGCACATCAATCCTGAGCATCTGTACTGCTCTGCTTTTCCCGCTAAGACGGATTTTGGATTTCGAGGCAATCGCCTTTATCTCCTCATAAATTCCGGTTCCATAGCTGACACACTGGTCTATGACCTGATTCCTGGTCCGGCTGATGGTTTCCAATTGACCTCTGTAGAAGTCCAGAAGCTTTTCCAGATTTTCCCTCTTCAAAATAAATTCTTCCAGATAAAAATATACAGTCTCATAAGTAAGCTCCGGATCTTTCATCTGCAGAGAGGACAGAGAGAACAAAATATCTTCCACACATTGATTCTTTCCCTTAAACCGATCCACTGCCTCCTGATATCTCTTTGCGCAGGCCTCTTTCCTGCGCTGTACTCCGATTTGCGCCCGGCGGTATTCCTCCTTCAGATTCAGGAACTGCTTCTCCATATCTGGTTCCGGACTTATCCTGAAATCTCCCCCAGGGCCTGCAGGGACCACATCACGAATCCTCTTTTGAAGACTTTCACACTCCTCCTGCATACGGCGGAGTTCATTTATCTTTTCTCTCAACTGTTCCAGCTCAAAATTGAGATTCTTCCGTCTGCGCTCATAATCCTGCCGTATTTCGGCGGCTTCAAGCGGTTCTGCAAGTCCCAGCTCCTCAAGCCGTTCCCCGGCGTGTTCTTTCTTCGTCTCAATTTTGGCCCTCACGATCTGGGCCTGGTTGTACCGCCGCGCTGCCTCTTCCTTTTCCTCTCCCAGCTCTTTGATCTCCCTCTTCAGCTGCCGGATCCGCTCCGGCTGATAGACAAGTTCACAATACATCTCCTCCGGCACTTCCAGTTCCGACTGTTTTTCCTGCCTGTCTCTGAGTGATTCTCCTGCCTCCTCCAGTTCCTTCTGCAAAGCTGCAAAACTCTGCTGCCGCTCCTTTGTCAGTATCTGGTATTCCTGCTCCATCTGTCCGAAATCCTCATCCAGCAGATCAGCCTCCTCAGCCTCCGCATATTTTGCGGCTGCCTTTATTGCCTCCCTGCCTGCATTTTCTGTCTGCAGATACAGCCTGCGCAGATTATTCTCCTGCTCCCTGCTTTCCTCCAAAAGATTGTCACATTCCTGCTTCCTCTTCTCCAGAATCTTCAGCTCCTCCATGGTCCGGGCATACTGTTCCAGGTCTGTCTGATACTGTGCATCCGCTTCCAGAAACTGCTCATAACAGACAGCCTTTGCCCTGGCTTCTGTCTGGCTCTCCTGTCTGTCTGGCAGTATTTCTTCCAGATATTCCAGTTCCCGTGCCAGCTTCTCAGCCTCCTCCTTTAACCCCCGGATTTTCTGGTTTATCTGTTCCAACTGTATTTCCAGATTCTGCACCTGCACCTTCAACTGTTCCTTTGTGTCTCTGCTGTAATCAAAATTTTCCAGTCTGATCTTTGCCTGAATAAATTGATCTTCCTCTTCCTCTCTGTGCTTTATCAGTTTTTCCAGTTCTCTCGCCTGTGTTTTCAGCCGTTCTACATATTCCGCCTTCTGCGCGTCAGCGAAAAGCTGTTCCTCGTACACCGTGATAAACTGAGTCTGTTCTCCCAGGCACACCCCCTGATGCTCCTGCCGGAATTCCTTGTCAAGCTGCTCATAGGTAAACACCGGAATCACCTGGCGCAGGTAACAATCCTGAAAAGATATGGTATCCAGCTTGCCCAAATCCCGTTTTTCCATGATAAGGCCAAAGGGGAGCATGGGATTTTTCAGCAGCTGCTGTTTTCTGTTTTCTTCCGGCAGATTCTGGAGATACGCCTCACCGGTCTGATAACTGATATCCCGGCTGTCCACTGCTGCCAGAAATACTTCCGGCAGGTACACGCAATGGTTTTGAATGCCCCGGATCATTTCCGTGATCTGCCTGTATTCACTCCTGGCCTGATAATTCCAGACTTTCTGCTGTTCCAGCTTGTCCGCAAGGACAGTCCGAAGCCGTGCTGTATCGTACAACAGGTCTTTCTCCATGTCATATTTCTCCAGATCAGCCTCACATAGGGCCTCCTCCTCCAGAAAACAGCTCTGCCGCGTTTTGGCCTGTTCCAGGGACCGCTCCGACTCCCGGAGGGCATCAGTCTGTATTTGTATCTCCTGCTCAAGACTTTTCTGCTGCTCTTTTTTGTCTGCAATCTGTGTCTTACATTCTGAAAGTGCCCTGTCTTTTTCCTTTACATTCTTCTCCAGCAGCTTCCTGTACTTTTCCGTCTCCTGACGGTCAAGCTGTTCCAGCACATTTCTGGAAAGTGAAAAACCAAGACGTTTAAAGACAGCTTCCTGTCCTTTTTCAAACTGCTGTACTCTGCTCCGCTGCGCCCCTGCCTTTAATTTTTCTTCTCCCCATTTGCTTCTGTCTCTTTCCTCCCGTTCCTTTAATTCACGGCGCTGCTTAAGCAGATCCTCTATCTCTTTGTCTAATTCTGCCGCTGCATTTTCCAGATTGAGGCATCTTTTTTCACTGAGATTCTTCAATGAATAGGCCAAATCTTTCAGTCTCTTTTTCAGGCGTGTATCTCCCTGTTCCTGCTCCATCTGCTGCCTCAATGCCAGAATCTTTCCCCGCAGACTGCGGATCTGTGCAAGCAGCCCGGCCCCTTCCTGGCAGTCTCTTTCCAAACACTTTCGGTCAGTCAGATTTTTCAGATTTTCTTCCTCTTTCCTGATTTCCTCTTCTGCCGCTAATGCCTCACAAAGTTCATCCTGAAGCTCCCTGTATTTCTCGGAAGCCTCCTCCTGATCAATATGAAGCCCTTTGGCAGACAGTTCCTCCAGCTCCCCGGCGGCATCTTCCCTGTCCATTGCAGCATTTCCCGCCCGGATTCCCAGGGCCTGATGCATGGCATTCAGCCGGCTCTGTATCCGGATCCTGCCGTCAAGCGTCCTGCACAGTTCATCCAGCTCCTCTTCCAGATACTTCTGCTCCTTCAAATATTCCTGTATCACCTTCTGTGCCTGTATATATTCCTCATTTTTCAGCGTATCCGCCACCAGTCCGGCAAGCAGATCCTGTATGGCGGTATCCTCTGTCTGCCCCGTCAGCCGTGACTTTTCAATATTTTTGATCACCCACTCATTCAATACACTGTCCGCTGTGCTGCATTTTTCAAAAAGCTCTGTGATTCCGCCTTCATCATTGTTCATGCGGGCAATGATGTTCTTCCATTCTTCCTGGGAGATGCCGAACTGGCGCAGAAGCTTCCGGTATTCTCCCACGTCTTCCCTGCCGAAATAAAACATCTCCCGATGGCCCCCAACCAGTTTCTTCACACTCTCCCTGGCTCTCTCAAAAGGCAGAAGTACCTGCCGCTCCCCTTCCTTTCTCATAAAGGGCACAAGCTCCAGATCAAATTCGCAGGCCCGCTGATAGTGGCTTGCAAATGTGAAATAGTTGATCCGGTTGCTCTCCTCCATATTAGCTGAATTGCCCGGCGCAATGGCGATTCCTGTCATCAGATAATCCTTTATGGATGGGTTGTCCAGCAGCCATTCGATCATCACATAAGCCGGTGCGCTGTTCCTTCTGAAATAGTCGATCATCCGGCGCTTCTGTATTTTCAGATCCGGCAGAATGGGCTGCATAAACAACTGGATCAGCACGGTTTTCCCACCTCCGTTGGCCAGATTCAGCAGCGCGTTTTCACCATCATAAAACTGCAGGGTCTCATCCGGGATTTCCCTGGTGTCATTGTTATAGGAAAAATTCATGATTCGGATTCTGTTGATTTTCGGCATGTTCTACTCTCCTCCAAATATTTTATGCAGCTCCTGCACTCTCTCCTCATCCAGATAGTAATAAAGAAACAGATCATCCATCCTCTTTGTCCTGCGGATCTGTTTCCCCTCCTCCAGGACACGGATCAGACGTTCCTCCTCCAGTTGGGAATATGCCCGCCTGAGCGTACCAATTTTAGACTTTCTGGTCACACTGTCCCCAATCTGTTTGCTGTTCCAGAGCTGAGCAATCCGGTAAAAATTCACACCGTATGCCTCCTCCTCTGCCTGGGCTGCCTCCTCATTTTCCAGATATTCGCTCATTCTGTTATCTAGTTCCCCGATCAAATCTTTTGTCTGTATAAATTCTCTCTGAATCGGGTTCGTATTCTTGCCGCCGTAGAATAAATAAAAGATCAATATACAGATATAACTCTGCAGATAAGCATCCGCCATCCTCGCATCAGCAGAAATCCTGGTGCGGAGCTCTTTCATGGTATATCCCATGATATCATTATCCATATTCGGGATGAGATAAATCCGGTTTCCTGTATCCAGCAGCCGAAAATCCAGTTCTTCCTCAAATTCCCCCAGAATCTGCCGCACCTCCTCATTTTTGAAGTCCATGTAAAGTTCACTGTCAGCCCTGGCATCCAGTTCCCCCTTTTCCATCAGCTTCCGATAAATCATCAGCGCCTTTTTAAGCATCCAATTCCTCCCCGCTTTCCATTTCTTTCTCCGCAGTGCCAAGCGTCACCAGCACCTTCAGATCATCCATGACCACAGTTCTGTGCACAGACTCCTGAATCCCGTCCGTGTCTTCGTTTTCCTCCTCCAGAACTGCTTTGAATTTCTCTCCCGTCTTTTCAAACTGCAGTTCTGCCACACCGAAAAAGTCAGGATGGCTCTGTTCCAACCGGTACATACAGCAGGCCAGGTCAAATTCCCCGTTAGACTTGGGGATCTCACGCTCGCTTCTGTTTTTCCAGTCCTCTATACGGATACACTGATAATCATAGAGCTTCAGCATGGCAAGAAAAATCCTGTTTTCCCGGGTATACCAGGCAATTCTTTTAGAGCCTCTCCGGATATGTTCATATAATTGGGAAAAGGTATAACTATCTCCCTGCTCTGCCGCAAACTTAAAAATCCGTTCTATGAGCCGCTCATACATGGCATCCAAAAGTCTCTGCCGCTCCATACGCCTGTCTTCCTCCAGTAATTCCTCTTCCAGTGCCGTCTCTTCCTCCTCCGCCTCCCGAAGCTTTCCCTGCCTCTGGTAAAGCAGTCCCAGGTTGAGCTGCCTGCAGAACGCAGGCGCAGACAAGGGCCTGAAAAGCTTCTGCAGTTCTAAAGCCTGCTTCCCTTTTACCCCTGTCAATGGTTCCAGCATCTCTTTTTGAAAATCATACCTGCGTATCATAGAACTATAGAAACTGTTCCGTATGGTCTCTTCATAAATGTCATTCATCCTGAAACGGCTGGCGATCAGATTTCTCTGTTCACTGATCACTGTCTGAAGATTCCGCTTTATACTGTCCAGATTGGAGATTGCCTGCAGCATGGCTTCATCAGGCTGACGTCCTGCCTCTATCTCTCCTTGTATCCTTTCCTCGTCCTTCTCCACAGCCCGTTTCAGTTCCAGCATACCCTCATATTCCTCGTCAATCAGATTATAAGTCTGCTTCAGAAGTTCCTCATGCTCCCCTCTGTCGATGGTGTGGATATTCTGCCGTATACGCTCCACAAATGACTGGATCTCCCTTTTTTTCTGCCGCAGCATATTGATCAGTTCACGGCTCTGCTTCAGGGCATGTTTATAGTTTTTACGCTTCAGGAGCTCTTTTAACTTCAATTGCTCCAGCTTAAAGTCCAGTTCCCGGTCTATCTCCTTTGTCCTGAATAAAAAGTCGTAGCCCTGGTCTGTAAGCTGATAGATGATCCTGCCGTCCTCCGTGATCTTATCACTGATCAGCCGGACCTGATGCTGTACCATACCCCTGTCATAATGCATGACTGAGTACAGCTTTACCGCGCCTTTATTTTGAAGAATGTCCTTTACCATATACTCTGTCAGCCTGAGAGTCTGTTCAAATGAAAAGGCCTTCCCGTACATGGGAAGGGTGTCCTCCAGAAATCCGGCCATATTTTCTATGGTGCAGTCATCATTTTCATTGAGCGTCTGTTCCATAATATATACTAAAAGAGAGAAGAACATATTATCCAGTTCTTCTCCTTCAAACCAATCCTCTATTTCGTTGTTTCTATTCTTTCTGTTTACAATGGAATCCACCACAGCAGCAAATCCCATTCTCTTTTCAAATCCCTCTAAATATTCTAACATGACTGTCCTTTGCACATATGCATATAATCCTGATAATTCAAAATTTCCTGGGGAATCCTTCTGTTCTCCTCCAAGACCTGCCTGACCAGCAGGCGGTTTGATCCGGTAAAATAAGAAAGAAAATCATGATTCCACCCGATCGCCCGTCTATCCTCTGACATTTCCGGCTTCTGACCGCTGAGCCGAGCACGCCTGACCATGCCATAATACAGCGGAAGACAGGGTTCTATGGAAAGAGCCGGATTCTGCCTTTTGGCGTCATAGAAAATACCAACACCTGCCCTGTCAATATCACCTGCATACCAGACTTTCTGCCCCGTCTTCCCATATCCCATTTCCTCAAGAAATGCGGACAGGCCTTCCTGTTCCCTGGTGATCTTATTCCCTTCCCCATATACAAGAAGTCCCACCGCAAGTCCTGCTATCTGCCCTGTGTCACCGCCTTTTACAGCTCTGCCTATGGAATACCAGGTATCCTTATTCTCCAGGATCAGCACATCCCCTTTTCCCTCGGGCTGAAACACACGGCAAAAGAAGGGTTCCGGCGCATGAAAATAATGAAGCTTTTCCCCGTCCAGATGATGAAAAGACAGAATAGACCTGCCCTGTCTGCTTTCCAGAAACTTCTCATCACCCCAGATGGCATAAGATTTTTCCTTCACAGACATCCACTGGTCAAGGCGCTCATCTTTTTGCCAGAGCATTTTACTGAGCTTCAGAATATATTCCCTGGAATCCTCATACTCCCCGGGGCTGCCCAGATACCGGTCAATGGACAGACTCGGATGAAGTCCGCGGATCTCAGGCATCAGATGACTGTGATCCTGTTTTACTGCAAGCTTTTTATATTCCCGGTAGACCTGAGGCAGAAACGATGTTTTACCGGATTTCTTCACAGGCGCAATCACCTGCCTTTTGCATAAGTCCTCCAGTACATCATACAGTTCCTCATAAGTAAGCCCGGGTATCAGCTCCATGATTTCCTCATATCCGAACCTGTTGTTTTTTATTTTTGACAGATCTGCTTTCTTCATTCTATAACCTGTGAAAGAACAGGAACCTCTTCCTCAAAGCTTTCCGTGTCCATCTGGCCGATCACAGCCTCCTGTGCCTGTCCGTACTGATACATCTGGTCCAGATACTCGATGGCAGCCCTGATCTTCGTCCGCAGAAGATACCCGCCTGACTGTGTGGCTTTTGACATATCTTCCGCAGAGACCCGCGGTTCCCAGCCATAAGCCCTACCGTGGAAGACTATCAGCTTCTGCAGGATTTCATGAATCTCATCTTTTGTAAGAGGCTGAAGCTGTTCCGCGCTGCATATGAGCTCCAGCACAGTATGCATGGGCTCCTGATCATCCGGATACGTCTCCGAAAGGGTCTCAAACTCATGCTTAGCCTCAACCACATCCTCCACATAAGAAGCACCCAATGCAAACATGGTGTATGTGGATTCCAGCCTTCCGCCCGGAAGCAGAAACTCCGCCATATTTTTGTACGCTTTCAGCCTGGCCTTCTTGCCAAGGCGTCCTACCAGCTCTGTCTCATCAAAAAGAATGACCCAGCCGCTGTATCCCATCTGAACAAACAGGTGACTCAGGAAATCAAAATAGTCCATGGCATGCTTTGTCTTGCTGAAATTTACACTGAACTTTGCTCTCTGCTGAAAAATCCGATAGTAAATCTTGCGGAGAGCGGCATTTGCAATGAAATCTCCCTCCAGATCCGCCTGCATCAGAAATTTCTCATCCTGATCCTCTGTGTTCAGATAAGAACGCAGAAGATAATATAATTTGTCTGTCTCCAGCTCCTTAGCCCCATAGATCTGCATTTCACCTGCCAGGGGACTGTTAGGTGTCATCTTTTCCAGCTCCTGGATAAATCCCGGCTGCAGGCGCTTTGGCAGATAAGTATTATTCACCAGCTTCTGATATAAGAGATACAGCTTGTCAAAAGGAGCCTCTTTGCTCAGAGACAAGTAGGAAACTACCATATTATTGGAATGAGCCAAATTAAAAACAGTGTTCAGGAGATGGGTTTTTCCTTCCCCGTATTTTCCCGCAATGATCTTGCCCGAAGATTTTCCCGTGTCACGGACCTTATCCATCTCATCTGATATTTCCTTCATGATCTTCGGACGTGCTTCTGAAAAATACTGCCCTACCGCACGGGAGGGAATCCCTGAACGCAGAGCCTCTATCACGTGACGCGCTTCCATATCAAACATCATTCCTCACCTCCCAGTGTAGCCTGGCTTACAAGTCCCGGAACTGCCGCAGCCCCCACCTTGGAACGTGCCAGGATCTCTTCTGCCTTTTCACGGTCTATGGCTTTGGCAGGAATGCCGCTCTTATCTGCCGCATCTGCCAGCTTTGCAGACATTTCCATCACCACATCCACTGTATATTCCTGTGCTGCCAGCCTGTCCATATCCACGATATCTGTAAAACGGTTGAATCTCCGGCTGATGATCTCATTTTGTATACGCATCCACAAAGCCTGGTAAGATTTTATGCCCGCATTATCGTTATCCAGCAGTTCCCGGTCAAAGGCGAACACAAACATGATATTTTTCAGACTGTCTATATCATCAATGAGCTGCCTGATACTTTCATATGTATCTTCCCGCTTCAGCTTCGTATAATGGATCAGCTCCAGACTCGATCTGCTCAAAAGGATCTCCATATCATCCACCGTCACAAGAAGTCCCGCATACCCTGCCATGTGTATGACCTGTGCCAGGGAGCGGAGCATGTGCCGCGCGTTGACTTTTGTAATACGTGAAGGGGAAAGTCCCAGAGAACGAAGGGATGTGATCTTCACACTCCTGTCTCCCTCCAGCCAGCCCAGAAGCAGTTCTTTATTCTGTTCTTCCAAAAGCGGATGTCCCAGTATGCCGCCCGTCAGCAGACTGCAGGCCAGGGCAAAATTATTGTCAATGAGAGGGTTTTCTAAAAACATGCTCTTTAACTGCAGGCGGATTTCCCTTCTCGTAATGGCATCTGCCATATCATTCTGTGCCAGATAATCCATGAAGGCCATATTTTCGGGGACATCCTGATAATCAAATCCGCAGTTTTCTATAATTTTATAGCTGCACCGTTTCAGGCATTCCAGCAGATCACACTGCCGCAGGATCTCTATATAGATTTCCCTGAAATCGTGCATCCATATCTCTTTGGCTGAGAAAGCTGCTGTCACATAATTTTCCTGCTCTGCCAGCACGGCGGTAAGCTTCAGCAGATGAGACTTTCCGCTGCCCTTCTGCCCTGTCACGAACTTTATCTTGCTTCCGCCTTCCTTAATATATTCCCGCAGATACTTCTCCTGCCAAAAGTCCGTAAGAAAAGAGATCCCGGCTGACACTTCCCTGAGCAGAACGCTGTCATCGGGAGCCTCCCCTCTGGCAAGCTGCATATATGGTGTTTCCTCCTGTGTCTCTGTATCCATTATTTCCGTACTATTTAATTCCACCATAAGCCTCCTGTATAATATTCTCAGCTAAAGAAACGAATCGTTGCCAGATACTGCTCCTGGCCATCTTTATCCAGAATTCTGATTGCCTGGTTAATATTTCTGCTCGGTCCAAACTGGAATCTCCTGCCGTCCCTGGTTCCCTCCACATCGGATGAATACAGTCTTGCAAGGTCAAAGGCGTAACTCTGCTGGTCATAATCCCTGCGGAATCTGCCCATGGGCGCCAAAAACTTGTACAATTTTGTCAAATATAAATCTGCATCCTTACGCTTTCCCTGTTTTAAAACAGCCAGATCATAAGCGTCAGCCAACTCATTTACAAAAGTGGATGCATTAAAAGAAGCTTTCATAAGCTTATCCTGCCCGGTCTTAATCTTCTGGACTAAGCTCAGCGGGCGCAGGCACTGTACCTTTTTCCGGTCCATGTAGATATCCTGGTTTTCCGTATCAAAACGCACGCGGTAAGGAAACATCTCATACACAGGAAATTCTCCTTTTACATCCACACTGCTGTCCTCACAGTATGCCAGCATCTGCTCTGCAAAATCACCATTCTCAAAATACGCCTGACGGTCGAATCCATCCACGAGCGCTTTCATTTCCTCCAGAATACCTGCCTGCGCTCTGCATGCCTCCTGCAAAAGTTCTATATCCTTTTCAAAACTTTTCAGATCGCCGCTCTCTATTTCCTTATTAACAGATTTCTGTAATCTCTGCACCAGAGATGTTTTGTCTTTTAAATCCTTTGCCAATGACTGATAACTTTGATACAAATTTTCGTAATTCATCGCAATCCCTCTTTCTGTAATATATTATTGAGTATACTTGATAAAACATCAATTTTCAACATTTTATTTAATCGATTATCATGATACAATGATTAAAAAGGAAACCAAAAGGAGATTCAAAAATGAAACTGCAGTTATACCCCTGGCAGAGCGAATGCCTGCACACCTGGTTTAAACATGACTGCCATGGAATTATCCATGTGGTGACCGGTGCCGGAAAAACCGTTATGGCCATCTCAGCCATGGAGCAGCTTGGCCGGAAACTGTCCATTCCGCTCCGTGTGAAAATTGTTGTTCCCCAGACTTTTTTAACCTCCCAGTGGGCCGGCGCCATGCAGACTCTGGCAGGCATACCAAGACAGGAAATCGGTTATTATTATGGCGCCCATAAAGATTCCCCGGACCGTCCTTATATGATATATGTTGTGAATTCCGCACGATATTCCCTTTCCCGTCATATCCTGCAGGACATCCGAAAAGGATATGCCGTCCTTCTGGTGGCTGATGAATGCCATCATTATGCAAGCCGGGAAAACCGGAAAATATTTGAATTTTTCCCGCATTTAAAAGATCAGGACAGATATTATTCTCTCGGTCTGTCCGCCACGCCGCAGACCCCCGGCTATGAACAGTTTTTGGTACCTGCCCTGGGCCGAGAAATATACCGCTATACGTTCGATGACGCAGCCGCCGGGAGAAACATCCGTTCATTTGCGTGCTTTCATATTTCACTATCGTTCACGCCTGATGAAAACAACATCTACCAGGAACTGAGCGACCGCCTTGCCTATGTCTCGGATACACTGTTAAAATACTGTCCCTCCCTGGGCAGACTGGACAACATCCGATTTTACCATAAACTGAAACACCTTATACACTCTGCCGAATCCCCTGAACTGTCTCATCTGGCAAAGGCAGTCTTGTCCCTCACCTATCAGAGGAAATCTGTGGTTTACAATGCCGGCGCAAGGATACAATGTACGCTTGATCTGATTCAGCAGCTTGACCCACACTCCAGAATCATCATTTTCGGAGAACGCATTGAGCAGGCAGACAGGCTCTATGAACAGCTGAACCGAATCTTCCCCCATCAGGTGGGACGCTACCATTCCCAAATGGAAGCAGAAGCGAAAAAAACAGCGCTGAACCGCTACGAAAACGGCGAATCCCGCATTCTGATTACCTGCCGTGCACTGGACGAAGGCTTTGACATTCCCTCCGCAAACGTGGGAATCGTCCTGTCCTCCTCTTCGGTGGAGCGCCAGCGCATTCAGCGCCTTGGAAGGATTCTGCGCAATTCATCCGGCGGAACGCACATTGCCGGGCTTTATTATCTCTATGTAAAGGATTCCTCCGAAAAGCCCTTCTATCTGGAAGAAGAAGGGGGAAACACGGCTTCTGCGGCCTTTTCCCTTACCTATGACAGCAGAACCGGGCAATTCCTGAATCCCGCATATGAAGAACTCATGGCTGCCGTGCTGAAAAAGTTAAAAATACAGAACAAAACACAATCTGCCATAAATGAGTGCCGGCGCTGTCTCTGCCTGGGCATGCTGCGCACAGACTGGCTGATGGAGATTCCCGATATTATGAAACGGATAAAAGAGGCAGATGATGTACGTGAGGAAAATTATTGGTTCTGCATGAAAATGATGGCACAGGCTTTGGCAGAGAATTCTGTTTCCTGCTGAAGCCTGCTTTTTCTTATTGTTTTAGCCATTCTAATACCAAAAGTCAAACTCCCCGTACTGGTCAGGATCTTCCCCTTTGCGTTCAATCACTTGAGGCTGCTGTGTATATTCCGGCAGAATCTTTTCAACCACAATGTTGAACTCCCATCTGTCCCCAAAATCAAACAGATATGTAAATGTCATTTTTTCGTATGGCAATACCTCCCTTAAGAGAAATTCATCCGCATAAAAGTTCTCATAATTGCACTCCGGCCGAAAATATCTTTTTCTCATCCTGCCATTACCTATACTAAAATAATATAAATGGTCATCGTCAAAATGAATCGCTTCCTGTATCATATCATGCAGCGTTTCCAGATCTTCCTGGCCGCCTATTCTGATCTTTCTGATACACTGTCCCACAGTCACCCTTAATATGTAAGTAAAGTCTCCTACCACCTCTACTGGTTTCAGGAAATCCTTCACAGCTTCTGCCTGAGAATCAACTATGTCTGAAAACTTCCGGTAACAATAAGTCTCCCTTTCAGTATCGTGTACTTTTATAAAAGATATCGGGTCTAATCTCTGCAAAACATCCTCACCTAAATCCGTCAGCCTTATCCCGTTTATCCCGTTTCTGTCATTCTTCTCCAAAGACTCTTTCCACTGAATTTCCATCAATCCAAAAATTGCGAACATTCTGGGAAACTGCATAAAAATTACCGTTCTTTCTTTTAAATCTATATCTGTTCCGCTGGTTAACTGTTTCCGATACTCAAATCTGAGCAATAAATCAAAGGTATTTGTTCTATTATAATCATCCTCCCCGTTCCAATATTCATCCAGCATATAAACCAGCATAATGCCGTAACGTTCAGCATTACTAAGACTTAAGAATTTTTCTGCCTTATCCGTTATCTGCAGTGTAAAAGAACTGCCCGATTTTATCTGACGTAAAACACGGTATTGCAGAGAGAAATAGAACAGATAATCTATCTCCACATACCCCTCCTGATTCCTTCCTGCCTGCTTCCAAATTTCCGGTGCGCATCTCAGCCGTTTATTTATCTCAAAACAGTCCTTTTTGCCCAGACGCATAGTTCTTGCAGAAAGCTTAACCGGATTCTTCCCCAGATAATCCAAAAACTGTTCAAAATCCTTTGCCAGACTTTCGGCAGCTGCGGTCACTGATTTCATATTAAATTTTACGTTTTTCTTTCTACCCATAAACGCTTCTCCTTAAAAGTAAAAATCCATATCTTCATCGTCCATTCCCATTAAATACTTCTCAATCTCTTTTTCATACGCCTTTATTGCCTTATTGATTCTCTTTTCTTCTTTCTTATTTCCATTGATCTTGTAAAGGTTTGCTGCAGCTATAAATATAACATCATTTTCCCCAGTACAAACCAAATCATCGGGCAGGAATTTTCTGACTATCTTCTCTGCCTCTTCCAAACCTTTTATTCCCATCTGCGCATAGATAAGAGCAGCGGCGGCCATAACATTATCATCCTCTTCATTATACCATCCCCGGCAGTAGGCAAGTGCCTCCTCCTTTTTCCCCTGTGCCCCCAGAGAACTGGCGATATGAAATTTCAAATCAGAGGGATCGTCCTCTTTCCATTGAAATAAGGTAAGGATTTTTTCGCATACCTGCTGTAATTTTTCGTATTGCTCATGCATGTCAAGTTCATCCAGATAGTCATTCAGCCATCCGCTGATATCACACTGGCACTCTGTACTGTCTTCCAAATCAGATAATTCACGGGCATAATTGCTGTCTCTTTTTCTCCCAATATCAATGTTTTCCATGAGCATGGAAAATGTATCATCCCAAATATCCTTACACGGCTCCGGCTGGATCATGTTGAGGTAACACATTCCTGATAATTCTTCAAATTTCCGCCATGATTTATTCATACTTTTTCTCCTGTTGTGATTGTATTTGATTTTATTGTACCAAGTCGCTGGCACCACGGCTAGCCCCAATTACAATGTTTCCACCACTTTCTTGAAATAATTTCATTTTTTTCAAAATAACAGATCCAATGGATACACTTTCCACCTCCGAAATGGCGGTTTCCTAGCGTGAATTTACAAGTTAGTGTTTGAAGCATCCCACAAAGCCTGTATTTTCAAGGCTTGCTTATTCAAAGGTACTTCTCTGCTTTTATACTGTTAAACAAACTATTCATTTTGGGAAGATATTATTTTCAACATGGATGCCGGCGAAATATATTCAACGATTCCCCGTTCTATACACTCTTTGCAAAGCATCCGGGTACTCCACTTCTTGCGCCCCCCCGGAGGCTGTTCCTCCAGCAAGTGAAGAATTTCTGCAATTACATCATCATTCATTTTTCTTGTTTTCATAGAAACTGTGCGTGTCTTACGGAAAACAGCCTTTTCAATACCGCCCATTCTATACTCATTACGAACCGTCTGAACCGTGGTATGCGTTGTTCCCAATTCTTCCGCTATCTCCAATTTTGTTTTTATCTCTTTATCAGAAAAATCAGATGCCAACAGAATCCTTGACCTCATTTTTGTACGAGCCGCTTCATTCTCATCATACCACCTCTTGAGTAATCAAACAAGTTTATGAGTAAACATTTTAATTTTATAAAATTTACTCATCGAATGATGTGAAAATTATTTCTGAAAATAAAGAAGTCACCGAATTCCGTTTATATGCCTTAAACAAAAAACAGAACTCGGTGGCTCTTTTGATAATCAATTTAACCCGGAGGCATTATAACACGAATCATTATTCTGTACCATATCTTTTTTCAAGAGATTCTATTTCTCATATCACATTGAAAAAGAGCATCCTGATTTTCTTCCAGATGCCCTCAACTTCTTATTCCATCAAATATGGTATTTACCGTAACTTCGACTTCACTGAAAACACATTTGCTGGCTCATTCATACTTATACAACGACAGTCTGTACCTCTGTCATATAACTTTGCTCAAATTGCACATAGAATAATATCCACTACGTTCTTCTTTCCTTATCATGTTTCTTAAAGATACACGTTGTTTAAAAATAAAATAATATTTTCTTTGCTATAACCGTTTAATCCCAATTGTTTTAAATCAATCTGTTCTTCTTTCATTGAACCAAGGAAAGCAGTCATGTCTTCTCTAATTTCATCTGACAAATCCACTCTTGTATTCTGCCCAAGCAGTGCCGATAATCGAAATACATCATTTTTATGCTTACGAATATTTTTGCTATCAACCTGCTCACCATTTGCTTTTCTCTCTGACAAGTCCAGCCATGCTTTTGCTTTGAATGGAATAATATATTCTGCTCGTAAAAGCGGTGTTCCATCTAAAACAACGTGCCCCTGTTTCATAAATTCATAATATGTATCATTGAGCAGAATCGCTGATAAACTTGAAATATCTTCTTCCATTGGTAATGGAGTCAGCTGCGCTTCATCACTTAGCACAATGTTTTCCAGTCTTCTTGAAAACAGCTCAATCATTGCAGGATAATTCTTTGACTTCGGTCGGCTAAAACGATAAAACTGTGTATCACCTGTACTCTTATTCTTATGTTCATAGCCTGCTTCCACAACATACTCCCAGAACTTTCTTGCAAATTCTGGCGTAATGGCTTCTACAATCAAAACCATATCAATATCTTTCGTTACACGGAAATCTCTTTCATCTTCACTTAAAAGTATATCACAGGCCGCACCACCAATGATGATATATTCTTTCTCGTATCCCTGAAACCAATTCTTGAAACTCTCAAATCCTACTACCATTCAATTTCCTCCCACAGTTCTTCCAGCATTTCTTCTATCGTCATTTCAACTCTTTCATCCTGAGTATCCATTAATGATAACGCAACAGATATCGGATCAGCGATTCCATCTGATGCAAATAGGAATGGGTCATAACTCCAAAGCTCAATCTTCACCTGCTTCTCTGGATCTACTAATTCATCCAGCAGCCTATTTTTATCAAACTCACATTCTTTGACTGCAAATGTCTTGAGCTTGTCTCCATTGAGCATACTTCTCTCTGCCAATGCAGTGACTCCAGCTGGTATCATGTGTGAATCTACCAACTGCACATCCAAGTATCCTTCTGCAACTACTGGAGATTTCATATACCGCTTTATTCCTTCAAACAACTCCTGTTTGTTGTATCCACAATTAAGAATTTTTTTTACTCCATCCTTTTCCATAGACAGCATACCTGTTGCCACAAGCTCTCTGGCTGCTCTGGTCATAGTCATAGATGAGAAAGAACATACTTTTGCAGCATCTGAAATATATGCCTTTTGGTTCTGTTGATATAAATACCACAGACACAGTTGCTGTGTTGAAAATCTAAAACTCTCTAACTTCTTATCATCATTTTCACGGTTTACACATTTTGTATTTAAAAAAGTCCCCATAAATGGCAAGTATGCCTGTTCCTCTGCGATAATAAATGGAATATGTGCTTCAATCATATTTTTTCTTCGAAACGCAGACATGGAAGGCACCTTGATTACAACAGGCAGCGACTCTATATCCTGTACTCTCTTGATTTGCTTTTTCAAAGCCGGCAATGTAGGATACTCAGCTTTTAACGTCATAATAATACAAGGAACCTTATCAATGACTGCTTTCTTATAATCAAATCCACCAATCATATATAAAGGAAGTTTTTGAGTTCCTTCCCATTCACTGTAATTTACTGTCATTCCAAGAATATCTCTCAATAGATTCACTAAATTCACCACCATCCACTATTCTTTTCAACTCTTTTTTATTACATTTTAACTCTATCAATGTTATTTGTCAATGTTTCAAAGTTCAATCTTTGATATTGTCCCATTGTTCATGTTTTTTCTCATAGATGTAGGTCCGATACCTATGTTCCTAAGCTGAACAAATATAAAAGAAAATCAGATCCTGATCCGTTATCACTTGTAGCAGAAAAGCATCAGGA